>Ga0308167_1002549_pt1 | contig 16607 bp, 16 predicted proteins | sample PhyCR1_2_FD_202138 | JGI IMG/M metagenome (GOLD analysis project Ga0308167, IMG submission 202138) | Phyllosphere microbial communities from UC Gill Tract Community Farm, Albany, California, United States - DLSLRC.R1 | ecosystem: Host-associated > Plants > Phyllosphere > Unclassified | place... | reverse complement strand
CCTGCTTTGCGCCCACGTCCATGGGCGCCTTGAGCAAGAGCGGCATTCCGCTGAACGCGTTGCTGCTGTCCAGCTCGGGCATTGCCCTGGCAACGTTGCTGAATGTGGTATACCCGGAAAGCTCATTCACCCTGATGATGGCCATCTCGATGTTTGGCGCGATCTTTACCTGGTTCATGATCTTCCTCACGCACTTCTTCTTCCGTCGCTACCGCAAGCGCCACGGCGGCGCGAAGCTGTCGTTCCAGCTGCGGCTGTTTCCCTACAGCACCCTGCTGGGCCTGGTGCTGATGGGCGCGGTGATGATCACCACGTACTTCACCGAGGCGTTCAAGATGACGCTGGTATTTGGCGTGCCGTTCCTGCTGATGCTGTCGGCGGTGTACTACGGGTTTTTCCGCAAGGGCAGGGCCAAGGCGTCGAACAAGGCCTTGGCGTAGCCGGGCAGATGGTCGAACGAGCGTGCGCAGAGCAGTAACCGGCGACAAGCCCAGTCCTCCGTGAGCGGCTGGGCCTTGACGCGACTTTCCGAGGGCGAACGCTGCAGCGCGGCCTGGGGCACGATACCCAGGCCAGCGCCACGGGCGACCATGCGAATCACCCCGTCAAACCCCTCGGCACGGATGCGTGTCTGCAAGCGAAAGCCTTCGTGCAGCGCCTGTTCTTCCAGGTACACCGCCAGCGCACTGTCGGCCGCCAAGCCGACATAGTCGTGTTGCAGGCTGTCGATGAAACTCACGTTTTGCGGGGTGAGCGGATGGTCCAACGGCATGATCAGCACCAGCGGGTCATCGCGAAAGGGCAGGGTCTGCAAACCGTGGGTGTCGACGGCGTCGGAAATGATCCCGAGGTCGGCCGTGCCCTGGCGCAAGGCCTGGGTGATGCGCAGGCTCGGCAGCTCCTGCAGGTCGATATCGAGGTTGGGGTGCTCGCGCAAAAAGTCCGCCAGCAATTCCGGCAGGTATTCGCTGAGGGCGGTGGTGTTGCACAGCAGGCGCACCTGGCCTTTGACACCTTTGGCGTATTCCGCCAGGTCCTGTTGCAGGTGCTCGGCCTGTTGCAGCAGCAGGCGTGCATGACGGGCGAGGGCTTTGCCGGCGGGCGTTGGCGTGACGCCTCGACGGCCGCGCTCAAGAAACGCGATACCCATGGAGGCCTCCATCGCCCGGATGCGGGCGCTGGCCGCGGCCAGGGATAGATGGCTGCGGGCCGCGCCGGCGGTGATGTTGCCGGTGTCGAGGACGTGCAGGAAAAGGCGCAGATCAATCAGGTCAAAATGCATGGTTGCGGGGTTCCTGTGACTGGACTGGCGTCTTCGCAAGCCCGCCCGCTCCCACATGTGGATGGGCGTGCACCTTCAAGTGTGAAAGCGGGCTTGCTCGCGAAAAGGCCCTCAGCCTCACACAAAACAAGAGGCTGCCTCAGTATATGGCGAATTTCCCGCGCCAGCGAAAACCCTCACACTGCCCCCATGAATACCTTCCTCGCGTTCTACCAAAACCTAGGACCAGCCTTGACCCTGCTGGTGATCGGCACCTTCCTGCTGGCTGGCACCGTCAAGGGGGTGATCGGCCTCGGCTTGCCCACCGTCGCCATGGGCATGCTTGGCCTGGCTATGCTGCCGGCGCAGGCAGCTGCATTGTTGATCGTCCCCTCGACGGTCACCAACCTGTGGCAGTTGGCATTCGGCGGTCACCTGGGCGCCCTGACCAAGCGACTTTGGCCGATGCTGTTGCTGATCTTCCTCGGCACCGGGCTTGGCACCTTGTGGCTGGGCATGGACGGCGGTGGTTGGGTGATCCATGCATTGGGCGGGGCATTGCTGGTGTACGCACTGAGCGGATTGTTCCTGCCCTCGTTCAGGGTAAAGCCTGAAACCGAACGCTGGTTGGGTCCTCTATGCGGCGTGATGACCGGCGTCATCACCTCGGCAACCGGTGTGTTCGTGATCCCAGCCGTTCCCTATCTGCAAGCCCTGGGCTTGAATCGCGACCAACTGGTGCAGGCGCTAGGACTCTCATTCAGCGTGTCGACGCTGGCATTGGCTGCCGGGCTGGCCTGGCGCGGCACGCTTGGGGGCGGGGAAATCAACGCGTCGCTGCTGGCGCTGGTACCGGCACTGTTGGGCATGTGGTTGGGGCAGGTGGTGCGCAGGCGCGTCAGCGCGCTGTTGTTCAAGCGCGTATTTTTCATCGGCATGGGGTTGTTGGGCGCTCATCTGCTGATCGGTGGTTAACAATGGGCTGGGTATTCGTGCGCTCAGGTCAAATGTATTTTGCCGTGTCGCCGCTTATTCCCCGGGGCCAATGTCGTTAGCCTGCCGGCAGACATTTTTAACCCCTCTGGATGCCCTCCCATGAAAAAAGTCCTCCTGCTCAACGGCGGCAAGCAGTTCGCTCACTCCGATGGTCGCTACAACAGCACCCTGCATGACGCCGCCGTGGCGTTGCTGGACCGCGCTGGCCTCGATGTCAACGTCACCCATATCGACGAAGGCTATGACGTTGCCGAAGAAGTCGCGAAATACCTCTGGGCCGATGTGATCATCTACCAGATGCCCGGTTGGTGGATGGGCGCACCGTGGATCGTCAAAAAGTACGTTGATGAAGTCTTTACCCAAGGCCACGGCAGCCTGTACGCCAGCGACGGCCGCACCCGTTCCGACGCATCGCAGAAGTACGGCAGCGGCGGCCTGGTCCAGGGCAAGCAGTACATGTTGTCGCTGACCTGGAACGCGCCCCAGCAAGCCTTCGACGACCCGACCGACTTCTTTGAAGCCAAGGGCGTGGACGCGGTGTACTTCCCGTTCCACAAGGCCAACGAGTTCCTCGGTATGACGGGCCTGCCGACCTTCCTGTGTGTGGACGTGATGAAGCGCCCGGCCATCGAGGCTGACGTGGCGCGCTACGAACAGCATCTGGCGCAGGTGTTCAATATCTCGGTGTAAGCTGCTGTGAACCGATAACGAGGAGCGCCTGTGAAAGCCCGATCCGATGAGCTACAGATCTTCGTCAGTGTGATTGAATGCGGGTCGATTTCCGCTGCCGCAGAGCAGGTCGGGCAGACGCCCTCGGCGGTCAGCCGTACCTTGTCGCGCCTGGAAGCCAAGCTCGACACCACGCTGATCAACCGCACCACGCGGCGCATGGACCTGACCGAAGAGGGCAAGTATTTCTTCGAGCAGGCCAAGGTGATCCTGGCACAGATGGATGAGTTGGAAGAACGCCTGTCGTCACGCCAGAAAAAACCGGCGGGTCGCCTGCGTATCAATGCCGCCGTGCCGTTCATGCTGCATGGGATCGTGCCGTACATTGCCGAGTTTCGCAGCCTCTACCCGGACATCCAGCTGGAGCTGAACAGCGACGACTTGATCATCGACCTGCTGGAACAGAGCACCGATATCGCCATTCGCATCGGTGCCCTGGCCGACTCCACCCTGCATGCGCGCGCCCTCGGCTCCACGCCGCTGCATATCCTCGCCAGCCCCGGCTACCTCAAGCAATACGGCACACCGACCACGGTCGCCGAGTTGGCGGACCATACCTTGCTGGGGTTCACCCAGACCGAAACCCTCAACCACTGGCCGCTGCGCCATGTGGAGGGCGACCGTTGGCTGATCCAGCCCAGCGTGGCGGCCTCCAGTGGCGAAACCGTGCGTCAGTTGGCGCTGGAGGGGCAGGGCATCTGCTGCCTGTCGAACTTCATGACCATCGACGATATCGACGCCGGGCGCCTGGTGCCGGTGCTGGAGGCGTTCAACAGCGGTTATCGCCAGCCGATCCACGCGGTGTTCTATCGCAACTCGCAGTTGGCGTTGCGCATCCAGTGCTTCCTGGACTTCATACAGGCCAAGCTGGCGCGGTATGCCTGTTGATTCGTGACCTTGGCGCAAGAGTGAATTGGGCAACAGGGGCTTATTCGTCAGGGATGAGGCCCTGATACTGGACGCATCACTTACCCCGTCAGGAGCACTCTCCATGAACGTATTCGTTACCGGCGCCGCAGGTTTTATCGGTGGTTCCATCGCGACCGGCCTGGTCAAGGCTGGCCACACTGTCACCGGCCTGGTGCGCAGCGCCGAGCAAGCGGCTGAAATGACCGCCCTGGGCATTACCCCGGTGATCGGCAACCTTGACGACACCGCCGTATTGACTGAGCAAGCGCGCAAGGCTGATGCGGTGATCAACGCTGCGAGCAGCGACCATCGCGCCGCCGTAGAAACTCTGCTGGCTGCCTTGAAGGGTTCGAACAAGCCGTTCCTGCACACCAGCGGTTCGAGCATCGTCGGTGACGCGTCGGGTGGCAAGTCCAGCGATGTCATCTACTTCGAAGACAGCTTGCCAGAACCGACGGTCGACAAGGCTGCCCGCGTGGCCATCGACAACCTGATTCTGGCGGCTGCCAAGGACGGGGTGAATTCGGCGGTGATCTGCAACACCCTGATCTACGGGCACAGCCTGGGTGTGAAGCGCGACAGCGTGCAATTGCCCCGTCTGCTCAAGCAGGCACGCAAGAGCGGCGTGGTGCGCCATGTGGGCACCGGGCAGAACATCTGGTCCAACGTGCACATTGAAGATGTCGTGGCGCTGTACCTGCTGGCGTTGACGAAGAATGTACCGGGCACCTTCTACTTCGTGGAAAGCGGCGAGGCGTCGTTCATCGACATGACCACCGCGATTGCCGACGCGCTGAACCTGGGCAAACCGCAGGATTGGCCTTTGGCGGACGCCGAAGCCGAGTGGGGCTATGAAATGGCTAACTATGGCCTGGGCTCCAACAGCCGAGTGCGCGGCAAGCATGCCCTTGAACTGCTGGGCTGGGCGCCGAAGCGCACATCGGTGGTGGAGTGGATTCGCAACGAGATGGTGTGATGTTCGCGTGATACTGCGCTGCTGCCTTCGCGGGCAAGCCCGCTCCCATAGTTGACCGAGTTCCAACGTTGGAATGCAGTCAGTGTGGGAGCGGGCTTGCGTGCGAAGGGGGCGATACGCTCTTCGAGACTAGCCCCACCTCCTTCAATTCCGTACCATTCCCCGCCTAATCCCCCGCAATGCCCTGGTACCCCATGAACCTCACCCGTCTGCGCGCCGATGCCCTGGCCGGCCTCACCACGTCTTTCGCGTTGCTGCCCGAATGCATCGCCTTTGCCCTGGTGGCCCATCTCAACCCGCTCATGGGGCTGTATGGCGCCTTTATCATCTGCACCCTCACGGCATTATTTGGCGGCCGCCCCGGCATGGTGTCCGGTGCGGCGGGCTCGATGGCGGTGGTGATCGTTGCGTTGGTGGTGCAGCACGGCGTGGCGTATTTGCTGGCCACGGTGTTGCTGGGCGGGCTGATCATGGTCGCCTTCGGCCTGCTGCGCCTGGGCAAGCTGGTGCGCATGGTGCCGCACTCGGTGATGCTGGGGTTCGTCAACGGCCTGGCAATCATCATTGCCCTGGCGCAATTGGAGCACTTCAAGAACGGTGAGCACTGGCTCAGTGGCACGCCGCTGTACGTGATGACCGGCCTGGTGCTGGTGACCATGGCCATCGTCTACCTGCTGCCGCGCATCACCCGCGCCGTGCCGCCCGCATTGGTGGCGATCCTCGGCGTCGGCCTAGCGGTGTACCTGCTCGGCCTGCCCACGCGCACGCTGGGCGACATGGCCCACATCGCTGGCGGCCTGCCGACCTTTGCCCTGCCGCAAGTCCCGTGGACCCTGGAAACCCTGGGCATCATTGCGCCCTATGCGTTCCTGATGGCCATGGTCGGGTTGCTGGAAACCCTGCTGACCCTCAACCTCACTGACGAAATCACCGAGACTCGCGGCTACCCCGACCGCGAAAGCGTAGCCCTGGGCGCCGCGAATATGGTCTCGGGCCTGTTCGGGGGAATGGGCGGTTGCGCGATGATCGGGCAAACCGTGATCAACCTCAGCTCCGGCGGGCGCGGGCGTTTCTCCGGGGTGTTTGCCGGGGTGATGATCCTGTTATTCATTCTGTTCCTGTCACCGTTTATCGAGCGGATCCCGCTGGCGGCGCTGGTGGGGGTGATGTTCGTGGTGTCCCAGCAGACGTTTGCCTGGGCTTCGCTGCGGGTGATCAACAAGGTGCCGCTCAATGACGTGTTGGTGATTATCGCGGTGACCGTCATCACCGTGTTCACCGACCTGGCCACGGCGGTGCTGTGCGGGATTGTGATTGCAGCGTTGAATTTCGCCTGGCAACAAGCGCGGGAGCTGTATGCGGATGAGCACTTGGAGGCCGATGGCAGCAAGCTTTATCGCCTGCATGGCACGTTGTTCTTCGCCTCGACCACGCCGTTCCTGAATCAATTCGACCCGGCCAACGACCCGGCACAGGTGACGCTCGATTGCCGTCACCTGAGCTTTGTCGACTACTCGGCGATTGCCGCGCTGATGACCTTGCGCGAGCGCTATGCCAAGGCCGGCAAGCACCTGCGGGTGCTGCATTTGTCGGAGCGCTGCAAGAAGCTGCTCAAGCGAGCCAAGGTTCACCACGACTGACGTTGCAGGCGCCGGCAACCGGCTCCTGCAAGGGGGATTTATGGCCCGACCAGGTCTTCGAGTTCCTGTGCGCGGGTCTGTGTCATGTCGAGCACACACCCGGAGCCGTTGACCTGGTCGATAGTGCCGCCGGTGGCCGAGCCTGCGAAGACGCAATTGGCGTCACGGTATTTTATCCACAGGCGCTGCACGTCCTGCAGTTGCTGCTTGCGCGCGCCTTCCTGGGCGGCGAGGGCGGTCTTGTAGGCCCTGTTCAGGCGCGCGTCCTGCACCTTGGCTTCCTTGGCGTTGCAATTGACCATGTCGGCGGTCGTGTTGGCGGTGTCCATGCATTTTTTCAACGCCGCGTTGTCGGCGGCCGAAGCCGTGATGCATAGGGCGAGGAACAGCGTGCTGGCGACAAAAGCGGTGCGAATCATGGTCGGTATCCTGGGCATGGGGGCAGGCGCATTCTATGACGCGAAGGTGCGCGTTGAGTTTCCGGCATCGGCTGATCTTCATGTAAGAACACCCCCCGAATTTTCATAGACGGTTGTCGGGCATATCCCAACGCGACAGCGCTTATCTGTGGGCGAAAATTACTTTCATGAAAATTGAAAATACTCCTCGGTAATGATTTATGAGTTTCACAACCAATTCGACGTGACCCTTTCCGAGGAGTACCGCATGGCCGCATCACCGGGCTTCGGGCTACTGGCATACGCTGCCATCGCCATTATCGCTTTGATCGTGCTGATTGCACGTTACCGGCTCAACCCGTTCATCGTCATCACCCTGGTGTCCATCGGCCTGGCGCTGACGGCAGGGATGCCGGCGGATACCATCATGGGTTCCTACGAGGCCGGCGTCGGCAAAACCTTGGGGCATATCGCCCTGGTCGTGGCGCTGGGCACCATGCTCGGCAAGATGATGGCCGAGTCCGGCGGTGCCGAGCAGGTGGCACGCACGTTGATCAATCGGTTCGGCGAGCGCAACGCCCACTGGGCCATGGTATGCATCGCTTTCCTGGTGGGGTTGCCACTGTTTTTCGAGGTCGGTTTTGTGTTGCTGGTGCCGATCGCCTTTACCGTTGCGCGGCGGGTGGGCGTGTCGATCCTGATGGTCGGGCTGCCGATGGTTGCCGGTCTGTCGGTGGTGCATGCGCTGGTGCCGCCGCATCCGGCGGCGATGATGGCGGTGCTGGCGTATAACGCGTCGGTGGGGCAGACCGTGTTGTATGCGATTCTGATCGGCATTCCTACGGCAATCATTGCCGGCCCGGTCTACGCCAAATTCATCGTGCTGCGTATTCACCTGCCGGCGCAGAACCCGCTGGAACGCCAGTTCATCGACCGCGAACCGCGTACGCGCTTGCCAAGCTTCACGCTGACCATGGGCACTATCCTGTTGCCGGTGGTGCTGATGATGATCGGCGGCTGGGCCAACGTGATCTCCACGCCGGGCACCGGTTTCAACCAGTTCCTGCTGTTTATCGGCAACTCGGTGATTGCGCTCCTGGTGGCCACATTGGTGAGCTTCTGGACCTTGGGTATTGCGCAGGGTTTCAACCGCGAGTCGATCCTCAAGTTCACCAATGAATGTCTGGCTCCCACCGCGAGCATCACCTTGTTGGTGGGGGCGGGCGGCGGTTTGAATCGCATCCTGGTGGATGCGGGTGTGACCAACGAAATTCTGGGGCTGGCCCACGCTTTTCATCTGTCGCCATTGGTGATGGGTTGGCTGTTTGCCGCACTGATGCGTATTGCCACGGGCTCGGCCACGGTCGCCATGACCACCGCGTCCGGCGTGGTGGCGCCTGTCGCCATGGGCCTTGGCTATCCACACCCCGAATTGCTGGTGCTGGCCACCGGCGCCGGCTCGGTGATTTTTTCCCACGTGAACGACGGCGGCTTCTGGCTGATCAAGGAATACTTCAATATGACGGTGATCCAGACCTTCAAGACCTGGACCGTGCTGGAGACTTTGATTTCTGTGGTGGCCTTCGGTCTCACCTACGGGCTGTCTCTTGTTTTATGAGCCTCATCTTATAACTCGGAGACCCCATGGACATCCTCTACCAGATCCGCGCCCGCCAGGACGCCTTCAGCGCCGGCGAAGGGCGTATCGCCAAGCTGATGCTCGATGACGTGGGGTTTGCCGCGTCGGCCAGCCTGGAAGAGTTGTCCCAACGGGCCGAGGTGAGCACCGCCACCCTGTCGCGGTTCGCGCGCAGTGTGGGCTGTCGCGACCTGCGTGACTTGCGCCTGCAATTGGCCCAGGCCAGTGGGGTGGGAAGTCGCTACCTCGACCCTGCGGGGTTGCCCGAGCAGTCGGCATTTCACCGGCAGATCCTGGGGGATATCGAGGCGACGTTGCGTCAGCACTTGTCGGGGTTCAACCAGTCCAGCTTCGTCGATGCGGTCAACCTGCTGGGCAAGGCGCGGATGATCCACGCATTCGGCATGGGCGGCCCGTCGAGCCTGTGCAGCGATGAGTTGCAAGTACGCCTGGTACGCCTGGGCTATCCGATTGCCGCCTGCCATGACCCGGTGATGATGCGCGTCACCGCCGCAACACTGGGGCCGGAGCATGCGCTTATCGTGTGTTCTTTGACCGGCCTGACGCCCGAACTGCTGGACGTGGTGGAGCTGGCGCGCAACTACGACGCGCGCATGGTTGCCATCACCTTGGCCGACTCGCCGTTGGCTCGGCTGGCGGATGTACTGCTGCCCCTGCAGCCGGCGGAAACCAGCTTTATCTATAAGCCCACTGCGGCGCGCTACGGCATGCTGCTGGCCATCGACCTGCTCGCCACCGAACTGGCCCTGGCCCTGCCGGATGACAACCAGGAGCGCCTGCGGCGGATCAAGCTGGCCCTGGACGATTATCGCGGCGGCCCTGACAGCCTGCCGCTTGGAGACTGATATGAGATACGACACGCTGATACGCCAGGCGCTGATCATCGATGGCAGCAACACCCCGGGCTATGTGGCCGATGTGGGGCTGCGCGACGGGCGCATCGAGACGATTGGCGACCTGTCGAACGCACAGGCTGAGCATGAGATCGATGCGAGTGGCCGCGTCTTGGCACCGGGTTTCATCGACGTGCACACCCACGATGACACGGTGGTGATTCGTCATCCACAGATGCTCCCCAAGCTCAGCCAGGGTGTGACCACGGTCATTGTGGGCAACTGTGGTATCAGCGCGTCGCCGGTGAGCTTGCGCAGCGATCCGCCGGACCCGATGAACCTGTTGGGTACGCGTGAGGCTTTCACTTACCCGCGCTTTGCCGATTACCGCGCCGCTGTGGAAGGTGCCCATCCGGCGGTGAACGTCGCTGCACTGATCGGCCATACCGCGTTGCGCAGCAACCATATGGACGACCTGCACCGCACCGCCTCCACGGATGAAATCGCGGCCATGCGCGTGCAGTTGCGAGAGAGCCTCGACGCCGGTGCCCTTGGTTTATCCACAGGCCTGGCCTACGCCAGTGCGTTCAACGCCGAGACCGACGAGGTGCTGCAATTGAGTGAGGAACTCACCGCGTTCGGTGCGGTGTACACCACCCACTTGCGCAGTGAATTCGAACCGGTGCTGGAGGCGATGGACGAAGCGTTCCTGATCGGCCGGCATGCCCAGGCACCCGTGATCATTTCCCACCTCAAATGTGCCGGTGCCGGTAACTGGGGGCGTAGCCCGCAGCTGTTGGCCTCGTTGGAACTGGCGGCGAAAACCCATCCGGTGGGCTGTGATTGCTACCCCTATGCTGCGAGTTCCTCGACCCTGGATCTCAAGCAGGTGACCGACGCGTTTCGTATCACCATCACCTGGTCGACGCCGCACCCGGAACTGGGCGGGCGTGATCTGCAGGATATTGCCGCAGAGTGGGACGTTTCATTGATGGACGCAGCGCGCCGGCTACAACCGGCGGGCGCGGTGTATTACGGGATGGATGAAGCGGATGTGCGGCGCATCCTGGCGCACCCGCTGTCGATGGTCGGGTCGGATGGGTTGCCCGAGGATCCGTTCCCGCATCCGCGCTTGTGGGGCGCGTTTCCACGGGTATTGGGGCATTTCAGCCGCGATGTCGGGTTGTTCCCATTGCACACCGCCGTGCACAAGATGACCGGCCTTTCGGCGGCGCGTTTTGGCCTGGCCGAGCGAGGTGAAATTCGCGCAGGGCACTGGGCCGACTTGGTGTTGTTCGACCCGCTGCGCGTGCGCGACGTGGCGGATTTCAAGGCGCCGCAACGCGCAGCGGAGGGCATCGATGGGGTGTGGGTCAACGGCGTGTTGAGCTATAGCGATGGGCAGGCCAATGGCCGGCGACCGGGTCGCTTCCTGGCACGTACTGGGGATTTGCGTCGTGGGTTTTCGTCTCTATAGTGGTGGCTCTCATACACGGAGCGGTCACCATGCACTTAGGAAAAGTCACCCCTATCCTGCGGATTTTCGACGAGGCCAAGGCGTTGGAATTCTACGTCGATTTCCTGGGGTTCAAGGTGGATTGGCAGCATCGTTTCGAGGCGAATTTCCCGCTGTATTTGCAGGTGTCGTTGGGTGAATGTGTGCTGCATTTGACTGAGCATCATGGCGATGCCTCGCCGGGTGCTGCGGTGCGGATCCAGGCGCAAGGGGTGGACGCCTATCAGCAGCAGTTGGCGGGCAAGGATTATCGGTATGCCAAGCCTGGGGTTGAGGAAACACCTTGGGGATCGCGGGAGATGAGCATCAAGGACCCGTTCGGGAATCGCGTGGTGTTTGTCGAGGAAGGCGAGGGCTGAAGGGCAAATCGCAGGCAATAAAAAACCGCCTTGGTAGGGCGGTTTTTTTTGCAATCCCAGTTAGTGGCTGGGGTTGCTGTCTCAACGGAAGCAATGACCAGCAAAGATGATACTACTGGCGAACATCGCACTACGCAAGGGGCGACGGAGGCTGACGGTTTTCATGTTTATACGCTGAAAGTTTCAAAAAAAGCGGCAAAAACTGGCAATAAATCAACTGACCTTTACGAGGGGTTTCTCGCCTCCCGTCACACCTTCGAGGAGGATGTCGGTTAGTATCGCCTCCGTTCCACGTACTTCGTTTTGTAGGTGGCTGGGTATGCGCGCGGAATTATGGACCGAACGCCACGGGCTAGTAATCCGTGCCGGATTCATGCGGGAGGAACCAAAGCCCGGCCGCCTCATCGGAAGCTATGACCAGCGTCCCAAGGCTCACGTGTTCCGGTAAGTGCGCTGGAGGTAAGGCCCAACTCACGGAGGGCCGAGTATGTCTAAGTTTGCACGACGTACGTGGAACCTCGTAGTGAACTGCCTACGTGCTTATCACGTCTGGAAGTTCCTGCGGGACAGCTTCGATGACCGCTAAGGTCTGAGAAGTGGAGCCGCCTCGGTTTAGGCCGAGGCGGCTTTTTGGTTGCTTACACCCGGAAATGACTGACCATCTGCTGCAACTGGCTGCCCAGCCGCGCCAGTTCCACACTCGACTTGGCTGTCTCGTCACTCGCCGTAGCGGTCTGTTCCGACACATCACGCACATTCACAATGCTGCGGCTGATCTCTTCAGCCACGGCGCTTTGCTGCTCGGCGGCGGCGGCGATCTGCTGGTTCATCGACTGGATATTCGACACTGTACGCGTGATGTTCTCCAGCGACACGCCGGCCTTGCGCGTCAACTCGACACTGCTGTCGGTGAGGCTGCGGCTGTTGTTCATCACATTGGCCACTTGCTGGGTGCCATTCTGCAACCCGGCGACCAGGCCTTCGATTTCCTCGGTGGACTTCTGCGTGCGCTGGGCCAGGCCGCGCACTTCGTCAGCCACCACGGCAAACCCACGACCGGCTTCACCGGCACGCGCCGCTTCAATCGCGGCGTTGAGGGCCAGCAGGTTGGTCTGTTCGGCGACGGCCTTGATCACGTCCATCACGCTGCCGATCTTGTTGCTCTCTTGTTGCAGGTGGGTCATGGCGTCAGTGGAACGTGCCACTTCAGCGGCCAGGCGCTCGATCTGGGCGATGGCCTCAGCCACCACTTTGTCGCCTGCGCGGGCTTGGCCGTCGGCATCGGCTGCCGCCAGGGAGGCTTGTTCGGCATTACGTGCGACTTCCTGCACCGTGGCGGTCATTTCGTGCATCGCCGTGGCGACCTGATCGGTCTCGATCTTCTGGCTGTTCACGCCGGCGCTGGTTTGTTCGGTCACGGCCGACAACTCTTCAGCGGCGCTGGCGATCTGGGTCACGCCGTCGCGGATGCCGCTGATCAATTCACGCAGGGTGGTGCCCATGCGCTGGATACCTTGTTGCAGCACGCCCAATTCATCCCGACGAGTGACCTGGATGGTGTGGCTCAAGTCGCCGGAGGCAATACGTTCCACCACGGCCAGGGTTTCCTGGATCGGGCGAGTGATCTGGCGGGTGATGATCAGTGCGGCGATGATGCCCACCAGCAGTGCCAGCAACGTGCTGATCAACTGCAGGCTACGGGCCTGGTCGCTTTCGGCATCGCGGCGAGTCAGTTGAATATCGTACAGCTTGTCGCTGATCGTGACGATGTCGGCACCTTGTGTCGTCATTTCGGCACGGGCGGTAACGATGTTGGCGTTGGCGGCCTTGTAGTTCTGCACGGCGCTGCGATAGGCACCCAGGGCGGTTTCCAGCGCGGTCAATGCGCTTTGCTGGCTGGTACCGAAGGCGGCGCTGAGGTTTTTCAAGCCGGCGATGGCTTTTTCAATCTGTGCGGCAGCGCGGGCTTCTGTGTCCGGGTTGACGTTGCCGGTGTAGCCGCGCACTTCGTAGCGGGCCAACTGGAATTGCATCTTGGCGTCGGCCACGGCCTGGAATTGGGCAAGATGCTCCGAACTGTCGGGCATTTGCTTCACGCTGGCTTCCAACGCATCGATCTGTGCGTTGGCGATGTCGGCTTTGTCGCCCATCACCTGGCGGGAGGCGTTGCCATTACGGTAGGCCTCGCGCATTTTGTTCAACGACTGCTGGTACGCAGTGATGATGGATTTCTGCTCGTTGAGCAGCTTGAGGTTTTCCGGGCTCTTGAAGCTATCCAGCAATTTCTGTTGCTGGGCGGCGAAGGCATCCAGGTTGGTCTGTACGTTCTGGGCCACCGCTTCGTCGCCGTTGGCGAGCATGTATTGCAGGCGCACGATGCGCAGTTTGGTCAACGACGCGTTGAGCTGGGTGATATCGCTCATCCAGTTACTGCGGTCGATCAGGCTGCCCAGGCTGGTCCAGCCAGTCAATGCCAGTATCGACGTGAGGACAAGCACCAGGCCGAAGCCCAGGCCCAGTTTGAGGTTGACGCTGATGTTGCCGAACCAGCTATTCATCGAATGCTCCGCAAGAATGATGGGGTGTGCTGGACGGTTATTGATTTTGGAGCCAGCTGCTGTGTAGGGCTGTATCGGCGGCAAGCGGTGAATCTGAAATGCTATTTTGTCAGGGGTGACGAAGGGGCGCGATTGCAGGGAGCGGCCGGGGAGGGCTGATCATGGGTGGGTCTTGTGTGCTAGTCTGCTGGCCCTTTTAGTTCTGGGTAGCACGGGGAAACACGTGTTGTCCTACAGCGGAGCCTCTTCATGTCCGAAGTTAATCTGTCCACCGACGAAACCCGCGTCAGCTACGGTATCGGCCGTCAGTTGGGCGACCAACTGCGCGACAACCCGCCACCGGGCGTAAGCCTGGACGCGATCCTGGCTGGCCTGACCGACGCGTTCGCCGGCAAGCCTAGCCGCGTTGACCAAGAGCAAATGGCTGCCAGCTTCAAAGTGATCCGCGAAATCATGCAAGCCGAAGCAGCGGCCAAGGCTGAAGCCGCGGCTGGCGCTGGCCTGGCGTTCCTGGCTGAAAACGCCAAGCGTGATGGCATCACCACCCTGGCTTCCGGCCTGCAGTTCGAAGTGTTGACCGCAGGTGATGGCGCCAAGCCGACCCGTGAAGACCAGGTACGTACCCACTACCACGGCACCCTGATCGACGGCACTGTGTTCGACAGCTCCTACGAGCGCGGCCAGCCTGCAGAATTCCCGGTTGGCGGCGTGATCGCTGGCTGGACCGAAGCCCTGCAACTGATGAATGCCGGCAGCAAATGGCGTCTGTACGTGCCGAGCGAACTGGCTTACGGCGCTCAAGGCGTTGGTAGCATCCCGCCGCACAGCGTTCTGGTGTTCGACGTCGAGCTGCTCGACGTTCTGTAAGACCCGATAGCATCGGCGCCGGCTTCATGTGGGAGGCGGCTTGCCTGCGATAGCATCACCTCGGTAGCAGGGTTGACCGAGTTGTCTGCATCGCGGGCGCGCCCGGCTCCCCTATGAAGCCGGTGCCCTCACGTCTTGTGGGTGTTTTCATGGATGGAACTTGCCATTGAGCTCCGTCGCCGGGCGCAACGCTCGGGCATAGCAGAACAGAAACAGATTACGCACCACCTCCTTCAGTACCCCAGGTTCACTCGAGCTCAGCCCGTTGACGTCCAGGTCACCCTGGTCCTGCAGTTCATTCAGCGCTTCTTCTTCCAGTACCGCACAGACTTCGCCGGTTTCCCGATGCAGGATCCGCAGGTAAGGGTGTGGGCGGTCCAGCCAGGCATCTATCAAATAAGTCATGGGTCGCATCTCCTTGATGGGTTTCAATGAGAATAATTCTTATTCGTGGAATAGCAAGTGCCTATTGGCGGTTTCTGGTTTTTTCTGTGTGGATATTGCGTTCGATCAACGAGGAGGGCGAAACGCCATCCCGCGGCGGGCGCGGGATGGAGACAGCAGGTTCAGACTTTGCGCACGAACTCGGACTTGAGCTTCATCGGGCCGATACCGTCGATCTTGACCTTGGTGCCGACCTTGACCACCAGGGACGTGCCCTTGACCTTGAGGTCTTTGATCACGGTGATGGTGTCGCCGTCCTGCAGGACGTTGCCCACAGAGTCTTTCTTCACGGTTTCGTCGCTGGCTGCTTCGGCCTCGTCATTAGCGGACCACTCATGGGCGCATTCCGGGCAGATCAGCTGGGCGCCGTCTTCGTAGGTGTATTCGCAATTGCATTTCGGGCAGGGTGGCAACGTGCTCACTAAAGCTCCTTGAAAGTCAGGATGGCTAAAAAGCGCACATTGTATAGGGTTTTAGAGGTGGGTGGGGTTGGGCTCGGGCTAATGTGGAAACTGGCTGGCCTGCGAGAGCGGCAGTGAATTCACTCCCGTTATCGCAGGCAAGCCAGTCTCCAGATTACTGAGTGCGCAATCAGTGTGTACGCGCGACCGCAAACTCACTCAGCTCAACCAGGGCGTCCCGGTATTCGCTGGCCGGAAGGGCTTCCAGGCACTTGATCGCACGGGCCACGTAGTCGCGTGCCAGTTGCGCGGTGTACTCCAGGGAGCCGGACGCCTCGACAGCGGCACGGATGGCCTCCAGGTCTTCGATCCCGCCTTTCTGGATCGCCTTGCGCACCAGGGCGGCCTGTTCCGGCGTGCCTTCGCGCATGGTGTAGATCAGCGGCAAGGTCGGCTTGCCCTCGGCCAGGTCATCGCCGACGTTCTTGCCCAGGGTTTCGGCGTCGCCTTTATAGTCGAGCAGGTCGTCTACCAACTGGAACGCCACACCCAGGTGGTCACCAAAGGTGCGCAGGGCTTCGGCTTGTTCGGCCGTCGCACCGCACAGCGCGGCCGCGCTGTGGGTGGAGGCTTCGAAGAGCATCGCGGTTTTGCCGCGAATCACTTCCATGTAGGTTTCTTCGGTGGTGCTGGCGTCACGGACCTTCGACAGTTGCAGCACTTCGCCTTCGGCGATGATGCGCGTGGCCTGCGAAAGAATCTTCATGACGGGCATCGAGCCGAGTTCGACCATCATCTCGAACGAGCGCGAGTACAGGAAGTCGCCAACCAGCACGCTAGGGGCATTGCCCCACATGGCATTGGCGGTCTCGCGGCCACGGCGCATGCCAGACATGTCGACCACGTCGTCATGGAGCAGGGTGGCGGTGTGCAGGAATTCGATAGTGGCAGCCAGCAGGCGCACGTCATCGCCTTCGCGACCCAGGGCCTTGCCGCACAGCAACACTAATAAAGGACGCAGGCGTTTACCGCCCGCCGACGTAATGTAGTCGCCAATTTT
>Ga0308167_1002544_pt1 | contig 16652 bp, 13 predicted proteins | sample PhyCR1_2_FD_202138 | JGI IMG/M metagenome (GOLD analysis project Ga0308167, IMG submission 202138) | Phyllosphere microbial communities from UC Gill Tract Community Farm, Albany, California, United States - DLSLRC.R1 | ecosystem: Host-associated > Plants > Phyllosphere > Unclassified | place... | reverse complement strand
CCACAACGGGGAACCACGAAAAGGTGCGAAAGATGGGCGACGGAGAGACCTTGAAGGTCCGGCTGACCGACGTAGCGACCGCTGCGGGCGTCTCGCAGGCGACGGCGTCGAAGGCCCTCGCGGGCAGCCACGAGATCAGCGAGGCGACCACTCGGCGCGTGCGGCAGGCCGCCTTCGACCTCGGCTACCGGCCGCTCCGCCGGCAGCGGCCGGCCCGTCGTGGAGCGCTCCGGACAGTCGGCCTGCTCAGCGACGACGAGGGCGGCCGCGCCGTCGCCGCCGTGCTCGCGGGGGCCGCCAGGGCCCTCCCGGCGGAGCAGTTGAGCGTCCTGCACTGCGAGAGCGGCGGGGACCCCGAGCGGCGTGAGCGGCAGCTCCACACGTTCCTCGAGCGGGGTGTCGACGGGCTCGTCGTGCTCGCTCCGAGTGCCGAGGTGCAGGCGTCGCTCGGACCCGTTCCTGTGCCGGTGGTGTATCTCCGCGGGCCGTCCGACGACGCGGCCGACGCCTCCCTCGTGCCAGCCGAGGCGGCGACCGACGAGACCGGTCTCGATCGACTGGGTGAGGAGGCGGTGCGCGCCCTGTACGACGCGTTCAGCGGAACGATACGCCGCGGAGTGCAGGCGGTCCCGCCCGGTCCGACGGCCCCGCCGAGGCCCTGATCCGGGCCGCGGGAGGCCCGGATGCTGTCAGCGGCGAGCGGGGATGGTCGACCCGCGGATGATGAGCTTCATCGGCATGCGCAGGACCTCTGGCTCGCTCGTGCGGCCGTCGATCGCGTCGAAGATCCGCCTCGCGGCGGTCCTGCCGAGCTCCTGCAGGCCCGGGTCGATGCTGGTCAGCTCGGGGCGGCTGTTGGTGGCAAGGATCTCCCAGTTGTCGTGGCCGATGATCGCGACATCCTCCGGCACGCGTCGTCCGAGCTCACGCAGGGTGTCGATGGCGCCGCGGGCCAGCTGGTCGGAGGCGCAGACGATCCCGTCGATCTCAGGATGCTGCGAGAGCAGCATCGCGCAGGCGTCGCGCCCCCAGTGCTCCGACCAGTTCGACGAGGCCACGTCGCCGACGAGCTCGAGCCCGGCGGCCCGCAGGCCGTCACGCACGCCGGCGGCGCGGTCGGCTGCTGCGGCGTACGTCGGGTCGCCGCTGATGTGGGCGATCTTCGTCCGCCCGATGCTCACGAGGTGCTCGACCGCCAGGCGGCCGCCCTGGGCGTTGTCAGGCACGACGGAGTCGTCAGCCGGGTCGTCGGAGGGGGCGTACGCGTAGACGACCGGCACGGGCAGCGACTGGCCGAGCGATCGGCGGGCGTTGGTCTTGTCGCCGACGACGATGATGCCGTCGACGCGGCGGTTCAGCAGGGCTCGGAGGTGGTGCTGCTCTCGGATGGCGTCCCCGCGCGCGTCGCAGAGGAAGACGTTGACCTCGCCAGCCCCGAAGGCGTCCTCGGCACCCATGAGGATGGGGATCATGAACCGGCCTTCGAGGTCGCTCGTCATGAGACCGACCGTGCCCGTCCGCCCGAGCAGCAGGTTGCGGGCCACTTGGTTCGGCGTGAACGACAGGGTGTCGGCGGCCTCCATGACGCGAGTGCGCGTCGCCGGGGCGACCTGCCCCTTGCCGTTGATCGCCTTGGAGGCGGTGGCGAGGGAGACGCCGGCGAGCTGGGCGACCTCTGTGAGGGTCGCGGGCCGCTGCGTCGAGGGAGTGCGTGTGTCCGTCATGTCGCTCCCATCATCCCGTCCTGAAACTGTAATCGAAAAGGTCTTGACCTCGGAGTCGACGACGGCTACTTTTCCGAAAAGGCTTTCCGTGACTTTCGGTCCAGCCTCCATCTGAACACCAAGAGGCCACAGCGGCCGCTCGACGACGAGCTGAAGGAGATCTCAGTGAAGAGATTCAAGACAACGTGGGCCAAGCGCTCCCTCGCCATCGCCACGGCAGGGGTCATGGTCGTCGGCCTGGCCTCGTGCTCGTCGGCGGACGGCGCCGGCGGCTCGAACCTGGCCGAGGCCGGGGCGGAGGGCCTCGACGACGGCTCGACCCTCACCCTCTGGACGAGGGCGCCCCTCGAGAAGCAGGCCAAGCTCCTCGTCGAGGCCTACAACGACAGCCACGAGAACCAGGTCGAGCTGACCGTAGTCCCCAACGACGACTACGTCGCCAAGGTCGGTGCCGCCGCTGGCTCGGACAGCCTCCCCGACCTCTTCGCCGCCGACATCGTCTACACGCCGAACTGGACGGAGCAGGGCCTCTTCCAGGACATCACGTCGCAGATCGACGGTCTCGACTTCAAGGACTCGATCAACCAGGGCCACCTCGACGCGGGCACCTACGACGACAAGGAGTACATCCTCCCGTTCGTGCTCGACCTGTCGATGCTCTTCTGGAACAAGGAGCTCTTCGCCGAGGCCGGTCTCGACCCGGAGAAGGCGCCCGCGACCCTCGAGGAGTTCGCCGCTGACGCGAAGGCCATCCAGGCTCTCGACAAGCCCGGCGTCTACGGCACGGCCACCGGCCTGAACTGCGGCGGCTGCACGCTCTTCACCTGGTTCCCCAGCATCTGGGCCGACGGTGAGGACGTCCTGAACGACGACGGCACCGCCTCCGAGCTCGACAGCGACACGGCCAAGGAGGTCTACAGCACCTGGAAGGACCTCTGGGATTCAGGAGCGGTGCTTCCCTCGTCTCAGGACGAGGCAGGCCCGACCTGGACCGCCGGCTTCACCGAGGGCAACGTCGGCCTGCAGTTCTACCCGGCCACGCTCCTCGCCTCCACGCCCTTCGACGCGGGCGTCGCGGGCATCCCCGGCCCGGACGGCGGCGCCTCCACCTTCGTCGGCGGTGACGGCATCGGCATCTCGAAGGACAGCGAGAAAGCAGCCCAGTCGTGGAACTTCATGAACTGGCTGATGTCGGAGGACGCCCAGGTCGGCGTGCTCGCGAAGAACAAGGACGTCGTCTCGCGATCCGACCTCGCCTCCAACGAGTTCTCGACGCAGGACGATCGCCTCGTGACCATCAACGAGGTCGCCGCCGACGGGCAAACGCCCAAGGCCGTGAACTTCCAGGAGGCGTTCAACGCCCCCAGCAGCCCCTGGCTCGAACTCGTCCGCAACGCCGTCCTCGGTGACGGCGACACGGTCGACGACGACAACCAGGCCATCACCGACGTGCTGTCCCGCTGAACGCACCCCCTCGCGTCCCGACAGCACGTCACCCCCGGGGCGGCGGCCACCCCCTCAGCCGCCGCCCCGGACCTCAGAAAGGCTCCTCATGACCGCCACCACGCAGCGCCCGGCTGCTCCAGCCCCGGCCCGTCCGCGGAAGCGGAAGACCGATCGCGCCCACGGCTCCTTCGCCGGCTGGGCCTTCGCCAGCCCCACGGCGCTGTTCGTGGTCCTGCTCTTCGTCATCCCGCTCCTCCTGGTCTTCCAGATGTCGGCGTCCGACTGGCCACTGCTCTCGGGCAACCGCGGCGTGAACTTCCCCGACAACTACACGGAAGCCGTCTCCGACCGCTTCTTCGTCGCGTCGATCCTGTTCACGCTGAAGTACACGGTGATCACCACGATCCTGCTGCTGGGCCTCGCCCTCGGGCTGGCCCTGCTGGTGCAGGAGTCGTCACGGTGGAAGGGCCTGCTGCGCACGTCGTTCCTCGTGCCCAGCGCCCTCGGCCTCGCCTCCGCCTCACTGCTGTTCTACGTGCTGTACTCGCCCACCGCGGGGCCGTTCGCCTGGCTCACCCAGCAGTTCGGCTTCACGTTCCTCGGGACGCCCGACGGCGCCCTCTGGAGCACCGTCTTCCTGATCGTCTGGCGCTTCGCGGGCTTCTACATGCTGCTGATGCTCGTCGGCCTGCAGGGCATCCCCGGCGAGATCTACGAGGCCTCGCGGATGGACGGCGCGTCGCCCTGGCAGACCTTCCGAAGCATCACCGTGCCGCTGCTCAAGCCGACCCTCGCCCTGACCACGGTGATGTGCGTCACAGGCTCGCTGCTGGCCTTCGAGCAGTTCTACATCCTCACCAAGGGCGGCCCCGACAACTCCACGATCACCGTCGTGCAGCTGATCTACAGCACGGCCTTCCAGGGCCGCAACGACCTCGGCGTCGCCGGTGCCCTCTCGGTCATCGTCCTCGTGGCCCTCGTCGTCATCAACATCGTCCAGATCCGAGCGTTCAGCAAGAAAGCCGAAGACTGATGAGCACCACCACCACGCGCCGCCCCGCGGCCCCGGAGTTCCCCGAGACCGCCCCGGCCCCCCGCGGGGGCCGACCGACGGGCCGGTCGAGCTTCGCCGACCTCGCCATCAAGACGCCCTACTGGGTGCTGACCGGCGGCCTCGCACTGATCTTCCTGTACCCACTGTTGTGGACGGCGGTCTCGTCCCTGGCGCCTCGCGCCGGCACCGGGCAGGTCGACGGATGGGGCGTCGGCAACTACATGACGCTGGTGAACTACCAGGCCGGCATCGGCCGGTACCTCCTGAACTCGGCCATCGTGTCGATCACCACCGTCGTGCTGACGCTCTTCACGTCGCTCCTCGGCGGCTATGCCTTCGCGCGCTTCCGCTTCCCGGGCAAGAACGCGCTCTTCCTCGCCACAATCGCCATCCTGATGGTCCCCTACGCGACGGTGCTGATCCCGCTCTACGTGCTGCTCAACGCCGTCGGCCTCGCGAACTCACTCATCGGGGTCGCCCTCGTGCTCACGATGTTCCAGCTGCCGTTCTCCACGTTCATGATGCGGATCTCGTTCGAGTCCGTGCCCCGAGAGCTCGACGAGGCGGCGCTCGTCGACGGCTGCTCGACCTGGACGGTGCTCTGGAAGGTGCTCGTGCCGGCCGTCAAGCCGGGCCTGATCACCGTGGGGATGTTCGCCTTCCTGGCGGCGTGGAACGACTTCTTCGCCCCGCTGATCCTGATCAGCGACAGCAACAACATGACCCTGCCGCTCGCGGTGTCGAACCTCCGCGGCCAGGTGCAGGGGGTCGTCGACTACGGCGCGACCGAGGCCGGCGTCGTCGTGCTCGCACTGCCCTGCATCCTCTTGTTCCTGATCCTCCAACGACACTACGTGAACGGATTCATGTCCGGCGCGTTCAAAGGCTGACGACCATGACCCTCACCACCGCGCACACCACCGGCACCGACGCGGGCAGCGCCCCACGGGCCGTCCCCGTCGACCCGAGCTCCGGCGTCCTGCGTCCGCTCGGCCTCGACGACGTGACCATCACCGGAGGCCTCTGGGCCCGACGCCAGCACGTCAACGGCACCGCGACCCTCGACCACGTCGAGAGCTGGCTCGAACGCGAGGGCTGGATCCGCAACTTCGATCTCGCCACCTCCGGCGGGCTGCCGTCGGGCCGCCGGGGCCGCGAGTTCGCCGACTCCGAGGTCTACAAGTACCTCGAGGCCCTGGCCTGGGAGATCCGCCGGACCGGCGACTCCCCCTGGCTCGAAGAACGCTTCCGCAGCATCGTCGACCGCGTGGCGGCGGCGCAGGAGCCCGATGGTTACCTGAACACCCGGTTCGGCCGGCCCGGGCAGGGCGACCGGTGGTCGGACCTCGAGTGGGGCCACGAGCTCTACTGCCTGGGCCACCTGTTCCAGGCCGCGGTCGCCCGGCACCGTACGCAGGCGACGGCCGACGACGGACTCGTCGCCGTGGCCGTGCGGGCGGCAGACCTGGTCTGCGACGTGTTCGGTCCCGACGGGCTGCAGCGCGTCTGCGGCCACGCCGAGGTCGAGGTCGGGCTCGCCGAGCTCGGCCGTGCCCTCGGGAACGACCGCTACGTGAAGCAGGCCCGGCTGTTCGTCGAGCGTCACGGCCACCAGAGCCTGGCTGATGTCGAGTGGAGTCGCGGATACTTCCAGGACGACGTGACCGTCGTCGAGACGGACGCACTGCACGGCCACGCCGTCCGCGCGAACTACCTCGCGTCGGGCGCCGTGGACGTCGCGACGGAGACCGGCGACGCCGACCTCCTGCGCTCCCTCAGCGATCAGTGGCGGCGAACGATCGACCGGCGCACGTACGTCACGGGGGGGCAGGGCTCGCACCACCAGGACGAGGCCTTCGGACAGGACTGGGAGCTCCCGCCGGATCGTGCTTACTCTGAGACCTGTGCCGGCATCGGTTCAGTGATGTTCTCGTGGCGCCTCCTGCTCGCGCAGGGCGGCTCGGAGTACGCCGACCAGATCGAGCGGACCCTGTTCAACGTCGTCGAGACGTCGCCCTCGGACGACGGGCGCTCGTTCTACTACGCCAACACGCTGCACCAGCGCACGCCGGGGGCCGAGGCCGACCCTGAGACCATTTCGCCGCGCGCGCACTCGTCGCTCCGGGCGCCGTGGTTCGAGGTCTCGTGCTGCCCGCCCAACACGGCGCGGACCTTCGCGAGCCTCGCCGCGTACGTCGCGACGTCCACCGATCACGGCCTGCAGATCCACCAGTACGCCGATGCGAGCATCCGCACGGTGCTCGGCGACGGGCAGCGCGTCGCGGTCGACGTGGCGACGTCGTGGCCCGACGACGGCGACGTCATCGTCACGGTGCTCGAGGACTCCGCGGACGACTGGACGCTCTCACTGCGACGCCCGGCGTGGGCCACCGACGCCCGGGTCTCAGTGCACCGGGCCGACGGGCAGGCGGCGCGGGCCGAGACCGTCGTCAGCGCAGGAGAACTGCGGGTCTCGCGCACCTTCCGCGCCGGCGATCGCGTCGTCGCCTCGTTCGGCACGTCGCCTCGGTTGACGAAGCCCGACCCCCGGGTCGACGCCGTCCGCGGCTGCGTCGCGGTCGAGCGCGGCCCCGTCGTCCACGCGCTCGAGAGCACCGACCTGCGCGGCACGGCGCTCGAGGGGGCGACCTTCGCTGATCTCCGCATCGACGTCGCCGAGCCCCTCGTGGACCTCGCGGGCGGCGTGGCCGCCACGCTGCAGGACCGCGTCACCGGAGACCGCGCAGTCGTCGCCCTGGTGCCGTACCACCGGTGGGCCTCGCGCGGTCCGTCGGAGATGCGTGTCTGGATCCCGGTCCTGTAGCAGGCACGGGCTGACTCCCGCCCCGCCCTCACCGGCCGGGCGGGGGCCGGGGGACGTCCCCCGGCCGGCGGCGGCCGTCGGGGCAGAGCACCAGTTCGGGACTGTGCTGCTCGCCACGGCGGCCGCCGCTCCGCAGCGGCGGGCACGCAACGCGACTGCAGCGAGGCCTTCGGCTGCGCGCAGGGCGGAGCTCATGGGGGTGGAGGTCCCTGCGCGTGTCGATCGGCGCTCGATCCGGTGTGCGCGTCCAGCGCGAGATGCGCGCCCACCCGAATCTCGCCTCAGACTGGCGTTCGTCCTGCAGTAGCGAGGCCTGGGCTCGGAGGAGGAGCCTGGCCGAGAGCGGCGACCTGGCGAGCTATGCCCGTCATCCCTCTGAGGAGCCCCCGCAGCTCCGCCAGGCTGAGGCCTTCCAGCACGTCGTCCTGGAACTCAGGGCGGGCCGAGACGATGTCGCGCACGACCGATCGACCGAGGGTCGTCGCCGTCACTCGCCGGACGCGGTGGTCGGCCGGATCCTCGACCCGCTCCACCGCTCCCAGTGCCGTGAGGCGGTCGAGCAGGCCGGACATGGCGGCCTCGGAGACCCCGCACGTCGTCGCGAGACCCCGACCGGTGGCGGCGCCGTCGCCGGTGACGAGAAGTGTCAGCACCTTGAGCTGCTGAACGGTCAGGCCGAGGGACAAGAGGGGCGCGGCCGAGGCCGGCAGCGTCGCTGTCTCGAGAAGCGTCGTGACGACGCGGAGTTCGCTCGCGATGCGTTCTCGTTCGGTCACGGTGCCCCCGTCGGCGTTCACCTACTCACACTAGAGCAGAACTGACAGGCACGACCCAGGTCCAGATGCTTAAGGTCGTATTAAGCAGTTGCCACATGTCGGCTGCGTTCACGAGACCGCACGAGGAGCACCATGACCGACCGCACGTCCGACCGCCTCGACCTCGCCCCCAGCGCCGACGACCTCGACGCCCTCCGTGAGAAGTACGCGGCGGAACGCGACCGCCGCCTCCGTCCCGACGGGGCGGGCCAGTACCGCCGGGCCGCTGGCGAGTTCGGCTACTACGCGAGGGACCCGTACACGTCGTGGACGGAGAGGCAGGCGCTGACGGACCGGGTCGAGGTGCTGGTCGTCGGTGCGGGCTTCGGCGGTCTCGTGACGGCGGCGCGCCTCCGCCAGGCCGGGATCGAGTCTCTCCGTCTCCTGGACGAGGCAGGTGACGTCGGCGGCACCTGGTACTGGAACCGGTACCCCGGGATCCACTGCGACATCGAGTCGTACGTCTACATGCCGCTCCTCGAGGAGGTAGGGACCGTGCCGGAGTGGCGGTACGCACCGGGGGAGGAGATCAGGAGGCACGCCGTCGCGATCGCCGAGACGTTCGACCTCTACCGGGACGCCGTCTTCCAGACCCGCATCACAGAGCTCACCTGGGACGACGACGCGGCTGAGTGGATCGTCGACACCGATCGAGGCGACCGGATGCGGGCCCGCTTCGTCGTCACCTCGTCTGGCACCCTCAGCCAGCCGAAGCTCCCCGGCATCCCCGGGATCGAGTCGTTCCGCGGCCACACCTTCCACACGAGCCGGTGGGACTACGGCTACACGGGTGGCACGCCCGACGGCGGCCTGACCGGTCTGGCCGACAAGAAGGTGGCCGTCATCGGGACGGGAGCGACCGGACTGCAGGTGGTGCCGCACGTGGGCCGCGACGCGCAGCACACGTACGTCTTCCAGCGCACGCCCTCGACCGTCGACGTGCGCGACAACCGCCGCACCGACCCGGCCTGGGCCGCCTCCCTCCAGCCCGGGTGGCAGAAGGAGCGGCAGGACAACTTCCTGGCCGTCGTCTCGGGGGAGGACGTCGACGTCGACCTGACTCAGGACGGCTGGACCTCGACCCCCGACCTCCAGCGCACGATGATCACGGGCAAGCTCGACCCCTCCCTGACGCCCGGGGAGCGCGAGCGTCGCGACGAGCTCCTCGACGCGCAGAAGATGGACGCCATCCGTGCTCGGGTGGAGAGCGTCGTCGACGACCCGGCCACCGCCGAGGCACTCAAGCCCTGGTACCGCTACATGTGCAAGCGACCCGGGTTCAGCGACACGTACCTCCAGACCTTCAACCGCGAGGACGTGACCCTCGTCGACACGGCCGACCACGGCGGCATCACCCGGATGACCGAGACGTCCATCATCGTCGGCGAGACCGAGTACGAGGTCGACTGTGTCATCTTCGCCACCGGCTTCGAGGTCGGGGTCTCGGGCGTGCTCAGCGGGACGATGCCGGTACGCGGGCGCGGCGGCCGCACCTTGCTCGAGGCCTGGTCGACGGGGCCCGAGACGCTGCACGGCTTCTACAGCCACGGGTTCCCGAACCTCTTCCAGCTCGGCGCCCTGCAGAACGCCAACTCGGTGAACTTCGTCCACATCCTGCAAGACCAGGCAGAGCACATCGCGGCCGTCGTCGCCGCGGCTCGTCAGGCTGGTGCGGGGATCGTCGAGCCCAGCGAGGAGGCGCAGCGAGAGTGGACGAGAGAGGTCCAGGAATCGGCCCTCGACAACGAGCAGTTCCAGGCCGACTGCACGCCGGGCTACTACAACAGCGAGGGCAAGGGGCGGCCCAACGACTTCACCTACGGACCCGGTCCTGTCGCGTTCCACCGGGTCCTCGAGGAGTGGCGCCGAGAGCACCTCGACGAGGTGCTCCGGGTCGACACCGAGGTCTGCTCGTGACTGGTCGTCGCGCGGCGGGCGGCTTCGTCGCGGCCGTCGGTGCGACCGTCTTCCTGGCCGGGTGCACCTCCCCGACGGACCCTGCACCGGACGGCACCGCGGACGCGCCACGCACGACCGCGACCCAGCTCCTCGCGGTCACCGAGGTGCACCCGGAGACCGGGTCGACGCTCTTGGAGGGCCCGACGTTCGGGCCGGACGGCGACCTCTACGTCGTGGACGTGACGGCCCCCGCCGGCGAGCCCAAGGTGCTCCGCATCGACGTCGACACCCAGGACGTCACGCCGATCCACACTGACGACACGAGTGCCTTCACCTCTGCGCAGTTCAGCCCCCGTGACGACCGCCTGTACCTCACGGACATCGCGGGCGGCACCATCACGAGCATGACTGCGGACGGCGAGGATCCGCAGGTGTTCTTCGCAGGTGAGGTGGACGGGCAGCGGTTCAGCCCTGACGACCTGGCGTTCGACGAGGACGGCGACCTCTACCTGAGCGACTTCACGGCCTTCCCTGGAGCACCTCTCGAGGCCGCCTCCGGTGGGGGTCGTGTCGTGCGGCTCGACGCCGAGACAGCCGAGCCGACGGTCGTCCTCGACGGCCTGGCATCGCCGAACGGCATCTCGTTCACCGAGGACTTCGGCGCCCTCTGGCTGAGTCAGTACGCGGCGAACCGCATCGACCTGCTGACGCTGACCGAGGACGGGGAGGGCGCGGCATCCGTGCACCCAGCTGTGTACGTCGACGCCGGCTCGGCGCATGTCGACTCCAATGCGGTCGACGCCGAGGGCAACGTGTACCAGGGGTTCGAGGGCTCGCCACGGATCGTGGTTCATGGCCCGGGCGGAGACGAGCTGGCCACGATCGAGCTCCCCACACAGGACGTCGAGGCAGGCCTGTCCTCGGCGACGAACATCGCTCTCCGTCCGGGCACCGACGAGGGGTACGTCACGGTGAGCGGACCGGCCGGGGGCTTCGTCTACGAATTCACGGCGCTCGGGGAAGGCATCCGGCAGTCGAACGGAGGCTGACCGAGCCGACCCGGGACGCGTCGTCGAGTTCGTCGGGGAGGTGGCCTGACGTGCATCGCCTGCCGTGGGTCTCGCGGCACGTGTCTCCATGCCTCAGACGTCGGTCACTCGGACCTGAGCATCGCGTTCCCGCCTCGGATGACGCGGTCGTTCAGGGCCTGGGTGGGACGCGCGTTGTGGTCGTGAACGGCGTCCAGGCGAGCGATCTGCTCCGTGGACAACGTGACTGGTTCGGCGAAGACGACCCAGGAGACGCCCTCGCTGCAGGGCGGAGTGGTCAGGCTCCCGTCATAGACCAATGCTGCAGCGACGAGGGAAGGAGCGATGCGATGTCGAGCGTCGAACTGGCGCCGTCCGGGCCGGTCGCCGTGTCGAGGAACGTCTGCCACGGTTCCGACGGGGAGCCCTCGTCGACGAGGACGCTCAGGACGAGCAGCCGTCCGTCGTCGGAGGTGTGCACGAGGTGCATCTCGGCGGCCGGTGCAGTGCCGTCCACGGTGTGCTCTGCGGGCGTATGTGCATGCATCTGGAGGAGCTCGAACTCACGGCCGCCTGAGAGCACCGTAGAGCTGTCCTCATCGACCTCGACCTGCGAGGCGTGACCGGTGTCCGCTTCCGTCACCGGAGCGACCCGGGCGCCGATGCTCACGTCGTCTGACAGGTCAGGCACGGTACGCGGCAGGTCGATCGGTGATTGCGACGTTCCCGAGGTGCACAGGTCGAAGTCCTCCGACAATTCACCCCACGCCTCGGGTCCACCGTCGTCCGTATAGGACCAATGGGCCTGGGCCTGCCCGGCGGAGGGCGGTGCTCCGGTCTCGCGCGAGGCCTCTTGGCTGGTGCTGGAACACGCGGTGAGGAAGAGGGAGCTTGCAGTCAGGCCCGCGAGCGCGAATACGAGGGGCATCTTCGATGGCATGGTCTTCTCCGAGAAGTCGATGACCTGGTCCGCGGTAGGCCAAGTGCTGAGGAGACCAGCTTCGTGAGGCTCTGTTCCTCATTCGTCGTCCGCGTGGATCGGTTCCGCTACTCCAGCTGCAGTACGACGCCGAGGGCTCCAGCCGGTACTGCGAGGGCGAGCGTGCTCACGGGAGGAACCTCTCAGCATGTGCTGGGACGCACCACGTGCCTGGCTCGCCCTTTCGGTCGCCCTAAACGGCTCCACTCAGATGCATCTCGATGGTTCTCGATCGCAGAAGCCGGTGAACTTCACGTTGTCCGTCCCGCGTGTTCGTCAACGACTCGGCGTCGTCAAGGGCTCGGCAACGATCTGAACACGGATCAGAAGCATTCGATGTCTGGCGGCAGGTTGAGCCGTCCGGAAGGGATTGAACCCCACGTTTACCCCGCGTTATGCGTGGGACACGGTGGGACACAGCGGGTCATGCTGGGCGGCACCCACGCGAACTTTCATTCCCAGCCCGGCCTGTTTCCAAGGGAAGGGCTATCGGATAAGGGCCGCGGCTTGAGGTAGCCCTAAGGAAAGGGTTGGGGGTTCGAGTCCCTCCAGGGGCACCGCGGCCCGCGACTTCTGCCCAGTCGCGAGTTGGGTAGCATCTTCATCCCACGCTTATCCCGCGAAAACTCGCCGGAACACCTATGGTTCTGTCTCGGCCACCCGCTTCGCCTCCGTTCCTCTCAACACCGGCGCGATTCTCAGTCAACGGCCGAGCGGGGCTGGTCATCCGGCCACTCCCAGCATGAGGCGTCACGACCGGGCGACGGCCACATCGAGCCCTCGAGGAGTGGTCGGGAACCGCTCGAGCATCTCCACCAGTTCGCCGGCGGAGACGTTGGCACCAAAGGTCTCGGCGTGGGGTTCGAGTTCGATGCTGTCGTGCAGCGAACCGGCCAGGACGGGGTCGAAGCCCCACGCGTCGACGAGAGCCGAGACCACGGCGACGGCGTGCCGATCGTCTCCGGCGACCGCGATCGCTTTGCGGTCCGCAGCACCCACGGGCCTGGGGCCTTCGTCGAGGTCGTGGTATCCCATGTGGTTGAAGGCCTTGACGACCGTCGAGTCATGCAGATGACGTTGTACGAGCTCGCTGGTCGAGGTGCCGAGGTCGCCGAGATCGTCACGGATACCGTCGACCTCCCACCAGTAGTTCATGGCGTCGATCACGACCTTTCCGTGCAGTGCGTCGGCAGGGACGGTGCCCAGCCGTCCGAGCGGCAGCGCGAGGATGACGACGTCTGCCGCGTCCACGGCGTCGGCTGCGCGAGCAGGCTCCGCGCCGGGAGAGACGACGGCGAGGATCAGGCGGATCCTCTCGGGGTCACCGGATCCCGCAACGAGAACCCGGTGCCCCGCCGCCACGGCCAGCCGGGCCAGGACGGTGCCGAGCTTGCCGGCACCGAGGAGCGCGATGGTCGAGGTCGTCACGCGGTCACGACCGAGGGGCGGGCCGGCATCTCGGCCAGGAGCTCTCGGACCCGGGGGATGACCGTCGTGCCGTAGAGCTCGACCGATCTGAGGCGGTCCTTGATCGACTGCGTGCCGGAGGTGTAGATCATGTCGAAACGGCCGACACCCATGTCATGGATGGTTCGGGACATCTTCTGGGCGACCGTCTCGGCCGAGCCGACGTACATCGACCCGGACGCCACCTCGCGGTCGAACTCGCTCCGTGTCACCGGCGGCCAGCCGCGCAGAGCGCCGATGCGATCGCGGACGACCTTGAAGTGCGGGTACCAGGCCTCCAGCGCCTCCTCGTCGGTGTCGGCGACGAACCCGGGCGAGTGCATGCCGACGGGGTGAGCCGTCGTGCCGAACTCCTCGGCGGCACGGCGGCAGAGATCGAGGTGCGGGGCGAATCGCTGCGGCTGCCCTCCGATGATGGCCAACATGAGCGGGAAGCCGTACTTCGCCGTCCGTACGACGGACTGCGGCGACCCGCCGACACCGACCCAGGTCGAGAGGCCGTGCTCGGTCTTCGGGAAGACGTCCGCGTCGGTCAGCGGCGCCCGGGTCGTCCCGGACCAGGTGACCGGCTCTTCGGTCAGCAGGCGTGAGAACAGTTCGATCTTCTCCTCGAAGAGGACCTCGTAGTCGGCCATGTCGTACCCGAAGAGGGGGAACGACTCGGTGAACGAGCCACGCCCGAGGATCACCTCGGCTCGCCCACCGGAGAGGGCATCGACGGTCGCGAATCGCTGGAAGACGCGCGCGGGGTCGTCGGAGCTGAGCACGGTGACCCCGGAACCGAGGCGGATGCGACGGGTCGCCGTCGCGAGCCCGGCGAGCACCGTCTCGGGTGACGAGACCGAGTACTCGGGTCGGTGATGCTCGCCCACCGTGAACACGTCCACGCCGAGCTCGTCGGCCATGACGGCCTCATCGACGAGCTGCCGGATGGAGCGGGCGTGACTGACCGGCGCACCGGTCTCGTCGGAGGGGACGTCTCCGAAGGTGTCGAGGCCGAAGTCGACGTCGATCATGATTCCTCATTTCATTGACACGTCAACCATTTGGTTGACGTGTCAATGATCTGCCGCTACGGTCGAGATGTCAACAAGGAGGCGCGATGAAGTACGAAGACGACGCACCAGCACGACGGAGATCGCCCAACGCGGCCGAATTGGCGATCTGGCGCGACTACGTCGAGACCTCCGAACAGGTCAAACGCACCCTGGCGACCGCGTTCCACGACACGTCGGGGATCTCACCCGGCGACTACGCGGTCATGCTCGCCCTCAGCGAGGCGGCCGAGAAGACGCTCCGGTCGTCCGATGTCGCCGATGTCGTGGGGTGGGAGCGGAGCCGCCTGTCGCACCACCTGCGTCGCATGGAAGAACGCGGCCTCATCACCCGAGGGCTCGTGGGCGGCGACGCCCGCGGCGCCGCCGTGACCCTGACCGGCACAGGATCGCGCATCTTCCGCAGCTCATCGGCGTCTCACCTGCGGCTGGTCCGCGAGATCTTCATCGACGCGTTCGCTCCGGCTCAGCTGGTCGAGATGCGCACCCTGACCGAGACCCTGCACCAGCACCTCGATACCGTCCGTGGCGACACCCTTCGATGACCCGAGCCGGGCCGGCTGAAGGAAAGCCACCTAGGACATGGAGAGCGTGTTCAGAGACTCGCCTGCAGTCGATGCGCCAGGACGGGGCGACCTGGGCGGCAGTGCTGCCAGCCGCTATCGCTGCCGACTCGACATCTTCGAAGTGTCGAGAATGGAGCTCGCTAGTCGCGCAAACGCCGCCCGGGCCTGGTGTTCGAATCGACGCCAGTCCACTTCCCCTTTCCTTGGTCGCTACTTTATATTGAGTCTAAGCTTCGACGTGGTCTACCGCACACGGAAGGTCGTCACCTCATGAAAGAAGACACGCGCATGCTGCAGCAGCCCTCCGCCACCCCGCGCTTGAAGATGCGCTTCCCTTGGCTGCAGACGGCCACCGCCGTGAGCGCCGCGACACTCGGAATCGTCGTGACGCTTCTCGCTGCCGCGAACTTCTTCCCCGCGTCCTCCAACATCTTCACGCTCGCCGGCACCTACGTCTGGGCAAGCGCAGCCCCACACCTGGTCCTCGTCAGCTTGGTCGCCGCGCTGCTGACGATCCCGCTGTGGCGGGCGCGGCGACGGCCCGTGCTCCGCGGCATCGCGTCCGGGGCTGCGGTGCTCGCCCTGGCCGCCTCGACCTTCATCACCGGTTCGTTGGCCATGGCCGCCACCTCCAACGGCGGATCCGTGGATCTTGTTCAGGCCGTCACGCTCTCGACGCCGACGGGGCCTCCGACCGAGGTCACCACCTACGTCACCGCCGGCGGCGAGCCGTTGGAGGCGCGTGTGTACGAGCCCGAGGGCGGCGCTGCCGGCGCGCCGGTGATGATGTACGTCCACGGTGGCGGTTGGGAGACGGGTTCGGCAGAGGAGTCCGAGTCCACGGTCCAGCACTGGGCGGCGGAGGGCTGGTACGTCGTCAGCGTCAACTACCGCCTCTCGAGCACGCAACAGCCGACGTGGGACAAGGCACCGGCCGATCTCGCGTGCGCTCTCACCTGGACCGACCGTCATTCCGCCGAGGCGGGCGCTGACAACGACCGGCTCACTGTGATGGGCGATTCCGCAGGTGGCCACCTGGCTGTTCTTCTCGGTTGGTCCGCCGCTGACGGTGCCGCGGCGTCCACGTGCGCCGATCAGGGTGAGGTTCCTGTGCCCGACGCGATCGTGGCGAGCTACCCCGCGATCGACGTCCAGTACAACTACGACTACGGCGTCGCCCCGGTCCCGGGGATCGATCCTCAGGAGTTCACGCACCTCTTCCTCGGCGGTACACCGGCGGAGTTCCCGGACCGCATGCGCGCTGTCTCCCCGCTGACCTATCTCGGCGACGCCACTCCGTCGACCCTGGTGTTGCAGCCTGACCGGGACGACTTCATCCCGGCCGAGGGCAACTACCGGTCGATCAAGACCGCCCAGCAGGCCGGTGTCGACGCGATGATCGTCTCCGTCCCGTTCGCGTGGCACGCCTTCGACGCCCTCCAGGGTGGTCTCGGCGGGCAGGTGAAGAACAGTGTCACCAAGACCTGGTTGGAGCAGCGCGACCTCGCACCCCAGCAGTAGGGGCGGACTTGCAGTCATGAGCAGAACCCCCCCGGGCAGGGTGTCCCGTTGTTCGCCGATGCGTCGGGCGTCACCCCTTGTTGCGAGGGCACGGTCCGCGCCTAGCCTGCTGAGACCTGTCAGGGCATAGGTGCACGCGCATCTTCGAGGTACGGTGCGGAGGCAGCCTAGATCCCGCTGCCATCCGTGGGGCGCCTGGTTGTCTCCAGGCGCCCCACTGGGATGGGATATCTAGGCCATGGACTCGAGCGTGGCTTTCAGCGCAGCGTGGACC
>Ga0308167_1002542_pt1 | contig 16668 bp, 16 predicted proteins | sample PhyCR1_2_FD_202138 | JGI IMG/M metagenome (GOLD analysis project Ga0308167, IMG submission 202138) | Phyllosphere microbial communities from UC Gill Tract Community Farm, Albany, California, United States - DLSLRC.R1 | ecosystem: Host-associated > Plants > Phyllosphere > Unclassified | place... | reverse complement strand
ACGTTGCCTTTACCCTGCAGGGTGTAGCGCTCCATCACCGAGCCATTGGAACGCACGGTTTCCGGGCGCGCCTGTACGATAAACAGCTTGCCGGTGTGGCCATCCTTCGCCCACTCAATATCCATCGGGCGCTGGTAGTGCTTCTCAATCTGCACCGCCTGCGCCGCCAGCGCTTCGACTTCGCTATCCGTCAGCGAGAAGCGGTCACGCTCCGCTTCCGGCACGTCCTCGATTCTCACCTGCTCACCGTGCTCCTGCGAGTCGGCGTAAACCATGCGGATCTTTTTCGACCCCATATTACGGCGCACAATCGCCGGGCGGCCGGCGGCCAGCGTGGGTTTGTGCACGTAGAATTCGTCCGGGTTAACCGCGCCCTGCACCACCATCTCACCCAGACCCAGCGCGGAGGTAATAAACACCACTTGGTCAAAGCCGGATTCAGTGTCAATGGTGAACATCACACCAGAGGATGCGAGGTCAGAACGCACCATGCGCTGCACGCCCGCCGAGAGCGCCACGCCGCGATGGTCGTAACCCTGATGCACACGGTAAGAGATGGCACGGTCGTTAAACAGGGAGGCATAAACATGCTTCACCGCCACCAGCACCGCGTCGTAACCCTGTACGTTGAGGAAGGTTTCCTGCTGACCCGCGAACGATGCATCGGGCATATCTTCCGCAGTGGCCGAAGAGCGCACGGCGAATGACGCTTCGGCGTCATCGGCAGAGAGCTGGTTGTACGCTTCGTGAATCGCCTGCTCAAGCTGCGGCGTAAATGGCGTTTCAACTATCCACTGACGGATCTGTTTACCCGCTTTAGCCAGCTCATCAACGTCATCAATATTGGTCTTATCCAGCAGATCGTAGATACGCTGATTGACGCCGCTCTGATCGAGAAACAGGTTGAACGCTTCTGAGGTTGTCGCAAAGCCGTTAGGCACGGACACGCCTAATGACGACAAATTAGTAATCATTTCACCCAGAGAGGCATTTTTGCCTCCCACCCGATCCACATCGTTCATGCCAAGCTGGTTATACCAGAGCACAAGCGGCAATTCGCCTTTATTGGACATTGAAGCAATCCTTGTAAGATTTAATTAGGAATATTAGGGACACAGCATTGCTTCATGAGACTGGCACAGTTAAGCCGGATTGATAAAGTGTTGAATCGTTCAAGCAGCTGAAAAAAATCTTTTTAAGAATACTCCGCGTGAGAAAACAGCGTTGCGCAACGGATAAAATAATAATAAACATTATTTTTCAGTGCGTTATGTATTTTTAATGCATACAGGGGGAAAAATTCTTTGCGCAACAGAAAACGATTCCTTATTAGAATGATTCTAATAAAAAGGGCGGTAAAAACGCATAATGGATAGAAACGATATTTCATTTTAGGCTGAAAGAGGCGAATGGTCTGATTTTATAAAAATAAAAAGTTCAAATCATCATAAAATGGATTTTTTATTTTATTTCGCGAGCTTTATCACGATTTGCATTATTCAGGCAGATTAATTTAGTCTGCTTAACCCCCCGAACGCGGAGAGAAAATGGACGTGAACGCCGAACGCAGTGTTTTTTATATTTCAGACGGCACGGCAATCACTGCCGAAGTGCTGGGCCACGCGGTACTGTCACAGTTCCCGGTGATCGCTAATAGCGTTACCCTGCCCTTTGTTGAGACCGTGCAGCGTGCTCAGGCAGTGAAAGCCCAAATCAATGCCATTTACCAGCAAAGCGGCGTGCGCCCGCTGGTGTTTATCTCAATTGTCACGCCCGCCATCCGCGAGATTATTTTGCAAAGCGACGGTTTCTGTCAGGACATTGTGCAGTCGCTGGTGGCCCCGCTGCAGCAGGAGTTGGGTGTGGATCCCGCCCCAGTCGCCAACCGCACCCACGGTCTGACCGCCAACAACCTCGGTAAATACGATGCCCGTATCGCCGCCATTGATTACACCCTGGCGCACGATGACGGTATTTCACTGCGCGGGCTGGAAGATGCGCAAGTGATCCTGCTCGGCGTCTCACGCTGCGGGAAAACGCCCACCAGCCTCTATCTGGCGATGCAGTTTGGCGTGCGCGCAGCTAACTATCCGTTTATCGCCGACGATATGGATAACCTTAAGCTGCCCCCGGCGCTGAAGCCTTTTCAAAATAAGCTGTTTGGCCTGACTATCGACCCGGAACGCCTTGCCGCAATACGCCAGGAGCGCGCCGAAAATACCCGCTATGCCTCTATGCGCCAGTGCCGCCTTGAAGTCGGTGAGGTGGAAGCCCTGTTCCGCACCCATCAGATCCGCTACCTCAACAGCACTAACTATTCGGTGGAGGAGATTGCGACTAAGATCCTCGATATCATGGGATTAACGCGGCGCATGTACTGATTTTTGCAGCTCTGACGCACCGGGCAGGGTCTGGATTTCACGATTCCCCTGCTGTTTTACGGTTGAAATCATCACGGTTTGGTTTATGGTGAACGCCATTACTTCCCGGCATTCCTGCCGTTGTGAAGACAAAGATTTAGAGAACTTTGATGAACAGAACAGATGAACTGCGAACCGCGCGCATCGACAGCCTGATTACGCCTGCCGATCTGCAGGATAACCTGCCGATCACCACGGCGATTGCCGACAACGTGACAGCGTCACGCAAACGCATTGCGCGCATTTTGAATGGTGAAGACCCGCGCCTGCTGGTGGTGATTGGCCCCTGCTCGCTGCACGACCCGCGTGCGGCGCTGGAGTATGCCGGGCGCCTCAACGCGCTGCGCGAGAAGCATCACTCGCGCCTTGAGATTGTTATGCGCGCCTATTTTGAGAAACCGCGTACCGTGGTGGGCTGGAAAGGCCTGATCTCCGATCCCGATCTTGACGGTAGCTTCCGAATCAACCACGGCCTGGCGGTGGCGCGTAAGCTGCTGCTGGATATCAATGCGCTCGGCATGCCGACCGCAACGGAATTCCTCGATATGGTGATCGGCCAGTATATTGCCGACCTGATCAGCTGGGGGGCTATCGGCGCGCGCACCACCGAAAGCCAGATCCACCGCGAAATGGCCTCGGCGCTCTCCTGCCCGGTTGGCTTCAAGAACGGCACCGACGGCAATACGCGCATCGCGGTGGACGCCATTCGTGCCGCCCGCGTCAGCCACATGTTTCTCTCGCCGGACAAACGCGGCCAGATGACTATCTATCAGACCAGCGGCAACCCCTCCGGTCACGTTATCATGCGCGGCGGAAAGGTGCCGAACTATCACGCTGCGGATATCGCAGCAGCGGCGGCCAGCCTGCGTGAATTCAACCTGCCCGAACAGCTGGTTATCGACTTCAGCCACGGCAACTGCCTGAAGCAGCACCGCCGCCAGAAGGAGGTCGCCGCCGATGTTGCGCAGCAGATCCGCAGCGGCTCGCGCGCCGTGGCTGGCGTAATGATTGAGAGCTTCCTGCAGGAAGGCACGCAAAAAGTTACGCCGGACACACCGCTGGTGTATGGCCAGTCCATTACCGATCCCTGCCTTGGCTGGGACGACAGCGCTGAAGTTCTGCAGCTGCTGGCAGACGCGGTCGACAGCCGCTTCTGACCGACTGAATAGCCAATAAGGCTGCTCCCACGGGGCAGCCTTTTTCTTTTGTGCCACCGTCTTGAATCAGGCTCATTTTCTGCTTGCGCGCCGCCGCCATTTATTGATAATGATTATCATTCTGATAAACAACGCCCTTGACGTTTACCTGCCTGATGAGGACACAGCACATGACCGCGCACTATCCCCGTTACTACCAGCTAAAACAGCAGCACCCGAAGAAATATGCGCGCGATCTGGCCGCTTTGATGGATATCAGTGAAGCGGAGCTGACCAACGCGCGCGTCGGCCACCAGGCGCAGCCGCTGCGCCCGGCGATGGCGGAACTGCTGCACGCGCTGGCAGCCGTAGGGGAAACCAAATGCATTACGCGCAATGACTATGCGGTGCACGAGCAGCTGGGTACTTTCAGCAATATTCAGATCGGTGCCCACGCCGGTATTGTGCTCAACCCGCGTGCGCTCGACCTGCGCGTGTTCGTCAACCAGTGGGCCAGCGTCTTTCACCTGCAGGAGATGACCGGGCATGGCAAACGACAGAGCATCCAGTTCTTCGATCGGCAGGGTGACGCAGTGCTGAAAGTTTACGCCACCGATAACACCGATATGGGCGCCTGGCAGCAGCTGCTGAAGGATTATCACAGCGAACCGACCTCAGCGTTCAGCGTAGAACCGGCGGTGGCTGCGGCCAGCGCCAGTGAATTTGATGCTGAGCTGCTGGAGAGCGAATGGCGCGCGATGACCGACGTCCACCAGTTCTTCCGCCTGCTGAAAAAACACAGTGTCACGCGTCAACAGGCGTTCCGCGCGGTAAGTCACGATTTGGCGCAGCAGGTCAGCAATAGCTCGCTGGCCGCGCTGTTGGAAACGGTGCGTCAGGATGCTAACGAGATCATGATTTTTGTCAGCAACCGGGCCTGCACGCAGATCTTTACCGGCAGAATTGAGAAGCTGATGCCGATGCACAACTGGCTGAACATCTTCAATCCGGCCTTTACCCTGCACCTGCAGGAACAGCTGATTGCCGAAAGCTGGATCACCCGTAAACCTACCGCCGATGGCATCGTCACCAGCCTTGAACTGTTTGCCGCTGACGGCACGCAGATTGCCCAACTCTACGGCCAGCGCAGCGAAGGTCAGCCGGAGCAAATGCGCTGGCGGGAACAGCTGGCTACCCTCAGCGCTGAGGACGCCACCGTATGAAATTCCGACTGATTGCCCTGCTGGCCCTGCCGCTGGCCTTTTCTGCCGCCGCCGCGCAGCGTATCGTCAGTATCGGCGGTGATGTTACGCAGATTATTTACGCGCTGGATGCCCAACAGGAGCTGGTGGCTCGCGACAGCACCAGCCTGCATCCGGCGGTCGCCACAAAGCTGCCTGATGTCGGATATATGCGCATGCTGAACGCCGAAGGGATCCTGGCGCTGAAGCCGACGCTGGTGATCGCCAGCGAACTGGCTAAACCGGCGCTGGCATTGCAGCAGGTGGAACAGAACGGCGTCAAAGTGGTGGATGTGACCGGCAAAAATGATATCTCCGCCATCAACGAGAAAATCCAGACCATTGCCGCCGCGCTGCACCGCGAGGAGCAGGGAGCGCTGTTGCAAAAGAGAGTGCGCAGCCAGCTGGCAAAAGTGCCTGCGCAACACCTTCCGGTTAAGGTGCTGTTTATTCTGGCCCATCAGGGCATGGGAGCAATGGCTGCAGGCAGCGGGACGTCGGCTGACGGCGCAATCCGTGCCGCCGGGCTACAAAACGCCATGGCCAGCATACAGCGCTATCAGCCGCTGTCGCAGGAGGGGGTCGTTGCCAGCGCACCGCAGCTGATCGTCGTAACCGTCGACGGTATCCGTACCCTTGGCGGCGAGGAAAATCTGTTGAAGCTGCCCGGCATCGCGCTGACGCCGGCCGCGAAAAACCGACAGCTGCTGGTCGTCGACGATATGGCCCTGCTCGGCTTTGGCATTGACACTCCGGCGGCGATCCTCAAACTGCGTCAGGCTGCGGAAGCCGTGCAATGATGTCAGTGCGCCACCTGCGCTGGCTCGGCGTATTGCTGCTGTCGCTGATGCTGCTCGGCATCGGCGCCGCTAACATCGGCGCGATGCATCTGTCGCTGCCGATGCTGTGGCATGCGGGCAGCGACAGCAGCCTGTGGCAGATCTGGTTCAGCATCCGTCTGCCGCGCGTGCTGCTGGCGGTTATCGTCGGCGGCGCGCTGGCGCTCTCCGGCTGCGTGATGCAGGGTCTGTTCCGAAATCCGCTGGCCGATCCCGGCCTGCTGGGGATTAGCAGCGGCGCGGCGCTGGCGGTTGCGCTCTCTATTGTGATGTCATTTTCCCTGCCCGGCGTGCTGACGCTCTATCTGCCGCTGCTGGCGGCCTTTATCGGCAGCATGGCAGTGACGCTGATCATTTTTCTGCTCAGCCGCCAGGGCGTCAGCGGGTTAAGTCGCCTGCTGCTGGTGGGGATTGCGATCAATGCGCTGTGCGGCGCGGCGGTCGGGGTGCTCTCATGGATGAGCAATGACCAGCAGCTGCGCCAGCTGTCGCTGTGGGGTATGGGCAGCCTGGGGCAGGCGCAGTGGCCCACGGTGCTGGTTTGTTCCTCGGTAGTGCTGCCGTGCATGGTGCTGGTTCAGCGCCTCGCACGGCGCCTTAATCTGCTGCAGCTGGGTGAAGAAGAGGCGCACTATCTGGGCGTTGACGTGCCGCGCACTCAGCGCTATCTGCTGGTGCTCAGCGCACTGCTGGTGGCGGCCGCCGTGGCGGTCAGCGGGGTGATTGGCTTTATTGGCCTGGTGATGCCGCACCTGATGCGTTACTGCCTGGGCGGCGATCATCGCTGGCTGCTGCCCTCCTCCCTGCTAAGCGGGGCTATCCTGCTGCTGCTGGCAGATACGCTGGCACGCACGCTGGTGGCCCCGGCGGAAATGCCGGTCGGGCTGCTGACCAGCCTGATCGGTGGCCCGTGGTTTCTGTGGCTGATCCTGCGCCGCCGAGGAGGGCTCAATGGCTGAAGCATTGACCGCGGAGGCACTGAGCTATCAGCTCGGGCAGCGCTGGCTGATTGAAGAGGTGTCGCTGACGCTGCATCCGGGCGAGCTGGTCTCCCTTATCGGCCCGAACGGCGCGGGGAAATCGACGCTGCTGCGGCTGCTCACCGGCTTCCTGACGCCGCAGCAGGGTATTTGCACGCTGAAGGGTGAGCCGCTGGCGCACTGGTCTCCGGCACGGCTGTCGCAGCAGCGGGCGGTGATGCGCCAGCAGAGCACTATGGCCTTTCCGCTTAGCGTGGAGGAGGTAGTCGCAATGGGGCGCGCGCCGTGGCCGGGCAAACCGCTGAAAGCAGTGGTGGAGCAGGTGATGGCGCTGACCGGCTGCGACGGCCTGGCGCAGCGCGACTATCTGCAGCTTTCCGGCGGAGAACAGCAGCGGGTACAGCTGGCCCGGGCGCTGGCGCAGCTGTGGCAGCATAACGGCCCGCGCGGCTGGTTGTTCCTCGATGAACCCACCTCCGCGCTGGATCTCTACCATCAGCAGCACCTGCTGCGCCTGCTCTACCAGCTCACGCGCCAGCATCCGCTCAGCGTCTGCTGCGTGCTGCACGATCTCAACCTGGCGTCACTGTGGTCGGATCGCGTGCTGCTGCTGGCGGATGGACATCTGGTCGCGCAGGGCACGCCAACAGAGGTTCTGAAGGAAGAGACGCTGAGGCGCTGGTATCAGGCCGATGTGATGGTGCACCCGCATCTGAGCGAAGGGGTGCCCCAGGTATCTCTGCGCCGTTAGCTTGAGCAGCTCACTTCCAGTTTTTTGCCCCAGTCAGGTGGGCGGCGCGCCAGGTCAGCAAACTCCGGCGCGTCGTCAAACGGCTGCGACAGCGCCCGATGCAGGCGTGCCAGAACGCTGATATCGTCCTGCTCCGCCTGTTCTATCGCCTGCTGCGCCAGATAGTTACGCAGCACCATCGCCGGATTAGCCTGCTTCATCGCCTGCTGGCGCTGCTCATCGCTGCACTCTTCCTGTAACAGACGCTGGCGCCAGACGTTGTACCAGCTGTCAAACGCCTCACGATCGATAAATTCATCGCGCAACGGGGAGCGTGACTGCTGCTGTTCGCTGCTGCTCAACAGACGGAAAGTGCGCGTATAGTCGCTGCCCTCTTTGGTCATCAGCGACAGCAGTCCGGTAAGAATATTGTTATCCTCTTTGCTGCGCGTCAGCAGCCCAAGCTTCGCACGCATTTTCTCACCCCAGGCGCGCATAAGCTCCGGTTCATAGCCCGCCAGCGCCTGTTTCAGCTGCCCGGCGCTCATCAGGCCGGAGAGCGCGTGCGCCAGGCGATTCAGGTTCCACAGCCCTACCATCGGCTGATTCTCAAAGCTGTAGCGCCCCTGGTGGTCCGAATGATTACAGATAAACTCCGGCTGATAGTCATCGAGGAAGCCATACGGCCCATAATCCAGCGTCAGGCCGAGGATCGACATATTGTCGGTATTCATCACCCCGTGGGCAAAGCCCACGCTCTGCCAGCCAGCAATCAGGCGCGCGGTGCGCTGCACCACATCGCTAAACCACAGCAGATATTTATCGGCTTCCTGCTGCAGATGCGGCCAGTGATGGCGGATTGCGTAGTCGGCGAGCTGTGTGACTTTTTCCTGCTGCCCAAGGTAGTAAAAGTGTTCGAAATGGCCAAAGCGCAGGTGGCTTTCCGCCACGCGCAGCAGCATGGCTCCGGGTTCGGTGGTTTCGCGATAGACCGGTTCATCGCTGGTCACCACCGTTAACGCGCGCGAAGTCGGAATACCCAGGTGGTGCATTGCCTCAGAAGCGAGAAACTCGCGCAGAGTGGAGCGCAGCACCGCACGGCCATCGCCCATGCGCGAATAGGGCGTCAGCCCCGCCCCTTTCAGATGCCAGTCGAATTTGCGTCCGTCATCCAGCTGCTGCTCACCCAGCAGCAGCCCACGCCCGTCGCCGAGCTGCCCTGCCCAGACGCCGAACTGATGGCCGCTATAGACCTGTGCCAGCGGCTGCATTCCGGGCATCAGCTTTTCACCGCTCCATAAACCTGGGTTATCTGGGGTAAACAGCGCTGCCTCCAGCCCCAGCTCCTGCGCCAGCTGCGCGCTGTGGTACAGCAGGCGCGGATTTTTTAACGGCGTTGGGTTTAATGCGGTGTAGCAACCGCTCAGCTCGTGAAACCAGGTGTTATTGAAATGCATGACGCCTCCGAAGCGCGGCCAGGAAGATCCCCGACAACGCTGTCAGTGTAAAGCGCGCGGCGGCGGCTAAACACAGAGGATTAGCAGGGTTATTGCAGCACGGGCTGCTGCAGTAAGTATGGCGGGTCCACCAAATGGCTCAACCCCTCTTCATCTACCGGGGGGAACAGCGCGCTCTGGATACCGTCGAAGGCAAAGTGGCGAATGCTTTGCAAGCCGCTGATATCGTCAACGCCCTGCACCACCACGGCGTGACAGTGCGGTTTGATATGGTCGAGAATTGCGCTGATAAAGGGTGGAAAAGAGCCGCGTTTAATATTGTGCTGAATAAATCCCCGGTCCAGCTTAATGCGATAGAAAAGATTGTCAAAAACGGCTTTTGACGTGGCTTTTCCAGCACCATAATTATTCAGACTTAAGTGAAAATGTTGACTCAATCCCTGCAGGCAGAGATTGTTTTTACCCCCAGCGATATCTGGAAAACTTTCACTAATTTCCAGTTCAATACAATCCAGCTGGTTCATTTTTTTAATCAGAAAGTCACTTGCGAGGATGGTTTCTGCCAGTCGCTCATCAATATTTATAGCCACATTTATATTATGGCTACTAAAGAAAGCGTAATGCTTCTCAATAATATTAATCTGATCCTGCAATAGCAGGACGCGTTGATGTTCATTTAACTGTGGTATCAAAATCTCCTGCGGGATGACCACGTTGGCCTGCGCATGAGCAAAGTGTGTCAACATTTCAACAGCAGCCAGCTGCCCGCCGGGCCGGTAAACCGGGCAGAATGCTGTAAAAGTTTTATAATCCGCTTCCAGATGGATTTTCATTTTATTCGCCATTATTAAGCGACACTCACCGCATCCGAGATCAACAAATCAGGCCAGGCCATTGAGCTCTGAGTCAGTTGCCATACAGAAATTCAGCTGTGGTGTGCTTATGCCTCTAATCCAGATCGTTACGCTAACACAAAACTGACATAATTCATCTAGTCAGAATCATTAGCCTGCTGATAGTTAATATCCTCTGCTGTTTTTGTTTACGCAGGCTTTACTAAAATATTGGTTAAGTGTCAGCGCGAGAAAGACTTAAGGTAAATTGATCGGAGGGATATTTTTTAATCGCCCTGGCATTAATTATGGCAGCCTAAATCAAATGCTGCATAAAGCAGCACGATGAAAAAAAGGCCAGCAATAATTAAATACGACGCGCCTGCCAGAACACCTTACGCCAGTAAACGTTATCCAGCGACGAGCGGGTTACCCCCTGACTGGTAGAGGCGTGAATAAACTGGTTATCGGTATCATAGATACCAACATGCAAACCGTTCTCGCCGCTGCCGGTTTTAAAAAACACCAGGTCGCCGGGCAGCAGCTCATCTTTAGAGATACGGGTGCCGATATCGGTCTGGGCAGCGGTGGTGCGGGGTAATTGCAGATTAAAGCGCTCGCGGAAGGTCAGATAAACAAAGCCGGAACAGTCAACGCCACGCGGGCTCATCCCGCCATAGCGGTAAGGCGCACCGCGCCATTTGCCAAGCTGATCGTTGAGCTGTGCAATCACGGTGATGGAGTCGGAAAGACGGCTGTTGGGCACAGGGGCATGACTGCTGCAGCCTGCCAGAATAACAACAATTAGAACTAGCCAGTAGCGCATCACGGATCCCCTTCCCTGCAAACCAGTTTAATGTAGCGGTAAAATACCCTCGCTGGCAACTTATGCCCTGCCGTTAGCGCAGCGTGGTCAACATCTGCCGCCCTTCCACTTCAAGCAGGCGAAACGGAACCTGGTACAGGGCGCTGAGATTGGCCGCTGTCAGCACCTCCTGCGCGCGGCCGACCAGCGCGCTCTGGCCTGAGCGCAATAGCCACACCCGGTCGGCAAAATGCAGCGAATGGTTAAGGTCGTGGCTGCTCATCACCACCGCGACACCGCGCGCGCTAATGGCAGAAATGAGGTCATCGAATGCCGCCTGCTGAGCGATATCCAGTCCGGTCAGCGGCTCATCGAGCAGCAGCAGCTTGCCTTCAGACTGGCTGAGCTGCAGCAGTACGGCAGCCAGCCGCACGCGCTGCCACTCTCCGCCGGAGAGCTGATGCAGCGCGCGCTGAAGTTTGTCGGCCAGCTGGAGCTTCTCTGCCAGCGCCAGTAGCACGCTGCTGCTCTCTTCCAGAGTTTGCTGCGCATGCATGCGCAGATAGTGCCAGACCGGCATCTGCCCCGGCGGCGGCTGTTGCTGCGCCAGGTAAGCCCGCTGGCGTGCCAGCGCAGCGCCGTGCCAGTCGCTTAGCCGCTGCCCGGCAAAGCGAATCTCGCCCGCCGTGCTGAGCATCCCAGCCAGGGCAGCCAGCAGAGAGCTTTTTCCGGCACCGTTGGGGCCAACCAGGTGAATCACCTGTCCTGCCGCTACCTGCGCGCTAAATGGGGTCAGGCGCCCGGCAAGCGCAGCGCCTGAAATCTCCAGCAGCATCTATTTTGTCAGAGCCTGGTTAATGGCGGCAGTCAACGTCGGATCGTTCGGCTCCATATCCGGTGAGAAACGCGCAATAACCTGACCATCACGGCCAATCAGGAATTTTTCAAAATTCCACAGAATATCCCCGGCCTGCTTCGGCGCGCGGCCTTTGCTCTCCATACGCTCGAGGAAACCACTGCCTTCAGGGCGTTGCGCCACCGGCTGTGCGGCCACCAGCTGATGGTAAAGCGGGTGGCGCTGCGGGCCATTCACCTCGATCTTGCTGAACATCGGGAAGGTGACGCCATAAGTGGTACTGCAGAAGGTTTTGATCTCCTCCTCACTGCCCGGCTCCTGCTCCAGAAACGCATTGCAGGGGAAGCCCAGCACGGTCAGTCCACTGGCATGCAGCGTCTTTTGCAGATTCTCCAGCTGCTCGTACTGCGGCGTCAGGCCGCATTTTGAAGCAACGTTCACCACCAGCAGTACATCACCCTGCCACTGGGCCAGCGTGGTTTTCTCACCGTCGAGCGTGATCAGTTCTGTATCAAAGATGCTCATAGCGTTTTTCCTGTTTCAATGAGGAGACAACAGCCGTATGGCTGTTAACGGTTGCTCAATAATAGCCAGATAAATATCGGCGCGCCCAGCGTGGCGGTGACAACGCCAATCGGCAGCTCGGCCGAGGTGAGCGCTACGCGCGCAATAATATCCGCCGCCAGCAGCACGCCAGCTCCGGCCAGCGCACAGCCGGGCAGCAGAATACGATGATCGCTCAGCCCATTGAGCCGCAGAATATGCGGGATCACCAGGCCGACAAAGCCTATCGCGCCCGCCAGCGCCACGCTGACACCGACCAGCCAGCCGATAGCCATTACCAGCAGATTACGCCACAGCACCAGCGGCAGCCCGAGCTGGCGGGCAGAAACCTCCCCCAGCGCCAGCAGGTTCAATACCCGCGCCCGGCCGCTTAACCACAACAGCACCGGCATTAATGCCAGCATCAGCCAGCCATAGCGCCAGTCAACGCCGCTAAAGCCACCCATCATCCAGTACATCAGCTGGCGCAGATCGAGATTACTGCTGAAATAGACGGCCCAGGTCATCAGGGCACTACAGATTATCCCCAGCGCCACGCCGGCCAGCAGCAGTCGGCTGGTCGACAGCTGGCGTCGTGCCAGGCGCAGCAGGATGAGGGTGACCAGTAATGCACCGCAGATGGCGGCCAGGCTCATCATCCACGGACTGTTGCTGCCGGTGAAAATGCACAGCACCAGCCCGACGCCGGCACCACCGGATACGCCGAGCAGGCCCGGCTCTGCCAGCGGATTAGTAAACAGCGCCTGCATGGCTGCGCCGGCCACCGCCAGTGCGGCACCAACCAGCATGACCGCCAGCGAGCGCGGCAGGCGCAGCTGCCAGACAAACAGCTGACCATCAGGCGTTAACCACTGCGTTGGCGCTATCCAGCGTTCACCCGCACACAGGCTGATAATAAGCAGGATCAGACAGAACAGCAGCAGTCCGCTCAGCCAGACTGTTGCCCGGCGTTGCGAAGCCGATATCTGTTGAGAGAGCAGAGTCATAGCCGACGTTTTATAGGGAAAACAGGGGTTTGATTGTAGAGGTAAATCAGCAAAAAGAAAGAGCCAGCTTGGCTGGCTCTTTATGATTAGTGACGGTCACCCTGCTGTGGCGGCCGCGGCTGATGAGCGCGATCTCCGCCCTGCGGTCTGCCGTTGTGGTGCGGTGGCGCACTGTGGTGTGGCTGCGGACGATGCTGCGGCGGTCGCGGGGGGGCATGGTGATACGCCGGCCGCGGCGGCGGTGGCGGCCTGCGCACGGGGGGATGACGCTGCCAGCCGCGACCATTCCAGTAGTCACCACGCGGACCTCGCTCGCCCCAGTGGCGGTTCTGGTGGTCGTGCCACCAGCGCGGCGCTCGCCAGTCATATCCGTCCCAGTAGTAACCGCGCGTATCGCGGTCCCCTAAATGAATGCTGACGGCCGGCGAGCGGATATCAATGCCAACGGCAGCTTCGGCCATCAGCGGCGCGCCTGCCAGCAGGCACAGTAACAATACGATTTTTTTCATCAGGTTGACCTCCCGTCATGTCATGGCAGTGTTATAGCAATTGCTTATGAAGATCACTATCAGCCCGGGATGATTTACCGTTTACTTTCTAATAACTTACGCAGGCTTAACAGTATGGAGGGATTGTGAAGAGTATAATCAGGGGTTTTGCCCTAATCGGCTAAAACAGACAGTAAGGAAAAAGGCCGCTTGCGCGGCATGACTACAAAATTTAGGCCATCACTTTCGTTTGTTAAAGTTTTTTTGTTCCACATGATCACAGCGAAAAACTTTATCATCTCAAAATATGCAGTATCAGATTTACTGCTCCTTTCAATAGTGCGATTTAGGAAAAGCACCATGCGGGATAAAGTCAGGCGGTAACGGCGAGGAGCCAGCGCGCTATGTGCCTTCCATTTCAACGATGCGTTACGTGGTGAACTAACCAATAATTCCGTATTATGGTCCAAACCAGACGTCCTAACATAACTATGCTTTGTACCTTAAACGCAATGCTTCATCCAATTGCTATATTCCCTATCCTTGGCTGAGTCGCCAGGCCCTTTCCGCCTTCGTGCTCGACTGGTATGTGTTTGGCAAATGCTATCTTGAATGGCAACACTAATGTTTCGGTGTACCACTAACGCTGCGCCTCGTACCCGCTAAATATACGCGGCGCGACAGTGAGCTGAATACCTATTGGTTTATCCGCCAGTGGAAAGACGAGAATCATTTAGAGAAGGGGCAAGTCTGTCATGTGATAAATCCCGACACTCACCAAGAGATCTACGGGATGCCTGAGTACCTGGGCGCGATGCTCTCCGCCAGCCTATCCCACTCTGCTGATAAGTTCCGCGAGCTCTATTATGATAATGGATCGCACGCTGGCTGCACACTCTACGTTGGCGCAGCACAGGTTGATCCGGAAAGCATCGACGTGGCGAAAAAAACACTGTCAGAAGCCAGAGGGAAAGGGGCATTCATGAACGTGCTAATCCACGCGCCGGGCGGCGACAAAGATGATGTGCAGCTGCCGCCGCTCAGGTCAGATATTTGCTAAAGACGAGTTTCTCAGTATCAAGTCCGTCACGCGTGACGACATCCTTGCCGCGCATAGAGTGCCGCCGCAGCTTATGGGGACAATCCCGGAGGGTGACGTATCATTCGGTGACGTCTATAAGGCCACACGTATCTTAACTATCAAGGAACTGATACTCGCGATGGAGCTCTGAAGCATGTTGACGACTGGCTAGCACAAGAGGTGACTCGCTTTACCCCCTAGGCGCTGCTCAATGGTTAGCTCGGCGAAACCGCTGCGCAGGTTGCGGCGGTGCCCCGCTCTCTGCAGCTTTATCCCCCCAATATCTACCACTCTCAATCAAACACATGAGCGCCGCTCAGCTAGGCGCAGCCAGCAATCGACCCCGCGATCCCCGAAGCCCTATAACGCCGCTAAAGGTCAGCTTATGGCGGTAGCTAGGGAATCCTCCCTACCCCCCGTCGAGTTGTTTCCCCGTCACCTGCGCGCAGCGAACACGCGTGTTTTTATGCATCTGCCGATCACGGGCGAGACCGTGCCAGTACTAGGCGGAACGGGGATGAACAACATTAAAAAAGTTGAGCATTTTCGTGCACATTAGTGCAGCTGAGACCCATTCAAAAGTAACTCCTTAAATCAGTTAGCAAAGAGTGCTATTAATGGAAATATCAGTGCGATAAAAGCGACCATTTAGGAAAAAACAGCGAATAAAGTACCTGCGTTAACCACTATTGACAATAAAATCCCCTTCTTTTTGTTAAACCTGCGTTCTTTTAATAAAAAAATACGTTCTTCTGTATAATGGTCTTCTTTGTAACAGTCAGAGACTTGCTCTCGAACACTTCATGCAACTCTTTATGCCAGCCTAACAAATACTTAACTATTTCCCTGACTATTTTTCTTTGTCTCACTTAACTACCTCACTCAGTTTGCAGCATGAATTTAAACGGTGCAAATATCCTAGCCAAGCTTCTATCTTGGCAACAATAATTAATATTTTTCACACAGAATTGCAACCACAACCAATAATAAATATCAAAAATTAAGCCTGAGAAATTTAAATATCTAAGCACATTAAAACCAAAAAGTTAATAGGGCATCGTGCGTGACAATGCCCTTTATTATTTAGTAATTTAGGTTCTTAACAAAATCAGGTAGCCATATTGGGAAATCATCCCTATACATATCCATATCACTCTGAAATCTAGAAATAATATCAGATATGTTTTTTCTCTTAGATAACCTTGCATCGGTGGCTGGTTCTAGTAATGGTGCGCGTGTTAAAAGCCTAGTTATAACTGGCACCCACAACTCAATTGCCCTTTGCCGAGAAACTGAATCTTTGAATGATAAAGTATAGTGGTTAGGTATTGCCCTCCCGGCAATAATCTCCATGATATTGGAGATGGCATTTATTATTAACAATGAAACACTTGGTCTGCTAAGAAAAAGTTGCTTAGATTGATCGACTGCTGGGAGATTTCCATGCCTGAATAAATCACCGTATTGCTTTTTCACCTTTGCGATAGCTTCATTTAATGAAAAAACAAAGACTATATGCCCCTTAGATATAGAATCATCGAATGCCTTTTTGTAAAGATTATCATTATCCCAAATATCCTTTTTGTTATGATAAGCATTTGTTGGGTGATCGTGATAGGCAATCAATATCTGAGCCACAGTATCTGTGGCAAATAGAATACGCTTCTGCTTTGGGGTAAGAGACTTCCTCAACCCACCAGTGTACAATGAATCTTTACTTTTAGAAAATTCGTTCCTCAACCTATTCTGAACAGGATCACTTGATCGAAAGTCAGAACGCAAAACTTTATTTTGTGAGTTATTAGCAAGTGTTATAGATTGAATATCATCTTCATTTTCAACCTTAATAAATCTCACTCCAATTTTAAGGTCTTTACTTACTCTTCCAGCAACATTAGAAATACTTCCTGTAGTTTGCGCGCCATTAACAATTGAAATCCCAGTAATTGATTCTAAAATACCTAATGATGAATGACCTTCAATTTTTGAAAATTTAAAATCATGGACTAAAGCTGTAACGCCATTGTTAAAAACAAAAAAATTACCTGGATCTGACTGGGCTGTATTTTTTATCTTGTCATTTATTGACAAATCCCGTTTATTACTACCCATATATGACCTTACATTAGCACTGAATAACTTATCTTCTCCATAATTATCGTGTAAATCTTTTAGGAATGAACCAGAAATGGATGTAGAAAAAGATTGCCACTTATCATTATTTTTTTCAAAAAAACCTGGTAGGGATGCTG
>Ga0308167_1002537_pt1 | contig 16701 bp, 17 predicted proteins | sample PhyCR1_2_FD_202138 | JGI IMG/M metagenome (GOLD analysis project Ga0308167, IMG submission 202138) | Phyllosphere microbial communities from UC Gill Tract Community Farm, Albany, California, United States - DLSLRC.R1 | ecosystem: Host-associated > Plants > Phyllosphere > Unclassified | place... | reverse complement strand
ATGTCTTCGGCCGCCAACTGGAGCGGCGGGATTCGAACTCCGTGATCGAGGTCTCGTCACGGAGGGTGAGCCCGATGTCGTCGAGCCCTTCCATCAACCGCCAACGAGTGTAAGCGTCGATCTCGAACGGGACGTCCACATCGCCGAGCGACACGCGCTGAGCCACGAGGTCGACCGTCGCGGACACCCCCGGGTTCCGCTCGATCTCGGCCCAGAGCGCCTCGACTTCCGATTCGGTCACGATCGCGGTGACCAGGCCCTGCTTGCCCGCGTTGCCCTTGAAGATGTCCGCGAACCGGGGCGAGATCACGACCGCGAAGCCGAAGTCGCGGAGCGCCCAGACGGCGTGCTCGCGGCTTGATCCGGTGCCGAAGTCCGGACCGGCGACGAGCACCTTCGCGCCCTGGAACGACGGCTGGTTGAGCACGAAGTCGGGGTCCTGCCGCCAGCCGGAGAACAGGGCGTCCTCGAAGCCGGTCTTCGTGACGCGCTTGAGGTAGACCGCGGGGATGATCTGGTCGGTGTCGACGTTCGACCGCTTCAGGGGCGCGGCGATGCCGGTGACGGTGGTGATCTTGTCCATCAGTTGTTCCCTTCGGCGGAGGCCGGGACGGTCTCGTGCTCGATCGACAGGTCCCACGGGCTCGACAGCGTCCCGCGGATCGCGGTGGCCGCGGCGACGAGCGGCGACACGAGGTGCGTCCGGCCGCCCTTGCCCTGGCGCCCTTCGAAGTTGCGGTTCGAGGTGCTCGCGCAGCGCTCCCCCGGCGCGAGCTGGTCGGGGTTCATGCCGAGGCACATCGAGCAGCCGGCGAACCGCCACTCGGCACCGAAGTCGGTGATGACCTTGTCCAGCCCCTCGGCCTCGGCCTCGAGCCGGACACGGGCCGAGCCCGGCACGACCATGACGCGGACACCCGGCGCCTTCTGCCGTCCCTGGATGATCGACGCGAAGGCCCGGAGGTCCTCGATGCGCGAGTTCGTGCACGATCCCATGAACACCGCGTCGACCGCGATGTCCTTCATCGGGGTGCCGGCTGCGATGTCCATGTACTCCAGGGCACGCCGCGCCGCCGCCTGGTCGTTCGGGTCGTCGAAGTCAAGAGGCGAAGGCACGGTCTCCGACAGGGAGACGCCCTGGCCCGGGTTAGTGCCCCAGGTCACGAAGGGCTCGAGCTCGTCGGCGTCGATGAACACCTCGGCGTCGAACACGGCGTCGTCGTCGGTCGACAGCGTGTCCCAGTAGGCGACGGCGTCGTCCCAGTCCTGGCCGGTCGGGGCGTGGTCGCGGCCCTGGACGTAGTCGTACGTGGTCTGGTCGGGGGCGACCATGCCCGCGCGCGCTCCGGCCTCGATCGACATGTTGCAGATCGTCATGCGCCCCTCCATCGAGAGCGCACGGATCGCCGAGCCGCGGTACTCGAGCACGTACCCCTGCCCGCCGCCGGTGCCGATCTTCGCGATGACGGCGAGGATGATGTCCTTCGCCGTGACGCCCGGACGCAGCGTGCCCTCGACCGTGATCGCCATCGTCTTGAAGGGCTTGAGCGGCAGGGTCTGGGTCGCGAGGACGTGCTCGACCTCGGACGTGCCGATGCCGAACGCCATCGCGCCGAACGCGCCGTGGGTGCTGGTGTGCGAGTCGCCGCAGACGACCGTGATGCCCGGCATGGTCAGACCGAGCTGCGGGCCGACCACGTGGACGATGCCCTGCTCCTTGTCGCCCAGGGAGTGCAGACGGACGCCGAACTCCTCGCAGTTGCGACGGAGGGTCTCGATCTGGGTGCGACTGGTCGGGTCCGCGATGGGGCGGTCGATCGCGAGGGTCGGGGTGTTGTGGTCCTCGGTCGCGATGGTCAGGTCGAGGCGCCGCACCGGACGGCCGGCCTGACGCAGACCGTCGAAGGCCTGCGGGCTCGTGACCTCGTGCACGAGGTGGAGGTCGATGTAGAGGAGGTCCGGGTTCCCGTCCTCGCCCTTGACCACGACGTGGTCGTCCCACACCTTCTCGGCGAGCGTCTTTCCCATGTGCCCGACCCCTTCTCGTTCCTCGTGACGACGCCGCGTCCGCGGCGTGATCCGGCGAGTCTAGCAGGTTGGTATACCAACGCCGGTCGCATGGCCGCGGAGCAGCGTCGGCACGCGTCGGCACGGCCTGGAGGCGCGGGTCGACTCCGCGACACCTGTCGCGGTGGGAAGATGGTCGCGACATGACGACACCTGCGCACTCGACCCGGACCGTGAACCTCGAGGGCGCAGCACGCGCCGCGATCGCCGGGGGTGCCCCGCTCGCCCTGCTCATCGCCCTCGGGATGCCCGGGTACGCCGCGTTCGCGATGTTCGCCGGGTTCACCGCGATCTTCGGTGCGACCGAGCCGTACCGGCAACGCGCGGTCACCACCGGGGTCGCCGGCGGGATGCAGGCGCTCTGCATGTTCGCGGGCGTCGCGGTCTCGCTCGCCGGCTCGCAGCTCTGGTTGCAGACCGTGGGACTCGTCGCGGTGCTCGTCTTCGCGGTGTGTACGCTGAGCGCGCTGCAGACCATCCCGGCGCAGCCGATCTTCCCGACGTTCGCGTTCGTGGTGTCGGCCCTCGTGCCGCTCAAGCCGTCCGATCTGCCGCTCGTCGCGACGATCATCGTGTGCTCGGTCGTCTGGGCCTGGCTGGTCGCGATGTCCGGGTCGGTCCTCCGCCTGGTGTTCCACCCGCGGGCACCGCACCGCTTCCGCCCGCTCGCGCCGCGCAAGCACCGGTCGCTCGCCGTGCTGCGGACGCCGGCGCTGTGGGAGACCGTCGGCCTCAACGTCGTCGGAGCCCTGGTCGCCGGGGCCGTCGCCGAGACGATCCCCTGGCTCGGGCACCCGTACTGGGCCGTCATCGCCGTGGTGTCGACGCTGCCGGCGCTCCGGCAGCGTCACACGGTCGTCCGGGCGTTCCAACGCTTCATCGGCACGATCGGCGGGACGGTCATCGCTGTCGGGATCCTGCTGCTCGAGCCCTCGGCGTGGTGGATCGTCGTCATCGCGGTGATCGGTCAGTTCTTCGCGGAGATCTTCGTCGCCCGGAACTACGCCGTGACGCTGCTGTTCCTCACGCCGCTCGCGCTCGCGGTGTCGTGGCTGAGCCTGCCCGAGGCGCCCGAGCTCCTCGCGCTCGACCGCGTCGCGCAGACCACGCTGGGTGCGCTGGTGAGCGTGGCGCTGCTCCTGGTCGGCCGGGCGATCGAGCGTCGGCGGGGCCGGGCGCTCGGCGCGACGAGCGCGATCCGCACGGTCTGACGGCGTCCGCGCGGGCCGGGGCCGTTCCGCGCATGGTGTGCTGTTCCGCGCGGAGGAGGCCGTTTCGCGCGTCGGGAGCAGTTCGTTCCTGCTCCCTCCGCGCGAATCGGCTTCCCAATGCGCGCGCAATGGGAAGGAACGAGGACGGGATCGCCCGCGTCAGTCGCGCGGCTGCAGGTTCCAGGTGTCGACGACGGGGCGGCCGTGCTCGTACCCGAGCACGCTCACCGAAGCGGTCCCGAGCTTCAGGACCGCACCGTCCTGCGGTGCGAGGCGGATCCACGCGGCACCGAGCGCGCGGAGGACGTGCCCGTGGGCGACGACGATGGCGTCCTGCCCGTCTGCGAGCACCGGACGGGCACGGTCGAGGATGCGCTCGACGCGGACCCGGACCTCGGCGGCGTTCTCACCGGGCGTGTCACCGGCCGGAACGCCGTCGGTCCAGAGGTCCCAGGGGCCGTGCCGGAGCACCTTGATCTGCGGCGTCGTGAGCCCCTCGTACGCGCCGTAGTCCCACTCGAGCAAGTCCTCGTCGAGGTCCGGGTCGACGCCGACGAGCGCCGCGGTGTCCCGGGCGCGCTGCAGCGGACTCGACAGCGCCAACGCGAACGTGCGGTCCGCCAGGTACCGGCCGGCGCGCTTCGCCTGCTCGATCCCGTTGTCGGTGAGCGGGATGTCGGTGCGGCCGGTGTGCTGCCCGCTCTTCGACCACTCCGTCTCTCCGTGACGGACGAGGACGAGTTCGCCGGGGCGTTCCGAGGTCATGTGTTCCTTCCGAGCCAGAGGCCGAGCGCGGCTGCGCCGACCGAGACGACGAGCATCCCGAGGCCGTTCAGGACGGCGAGCCGGGGCTTGCCGGATCGGAGGAGCTGTACGGTCTCGACGCTCGCCGTCGAGAACGTCGTGTACCCACCCATCATGCCCGTTCCCAGCACCGCGACCGACCCGAGCGGGATCGTGCCCGCCTGCCCGAGGCCGGTGAGGAACCCGAGGACGAGGGATCCGGACACGTTGATGACGACGGTGCCGAGCGGGAAGCCACGCACCCGCGCCTTGACCAGGCCGTCGAACAGGAAGCGGAGCGCGGCACCGGCACCTCCGCCGACCGCGACGAGCAGCAGTTCGATGGCGTTCACCGTGCGGCCCCCTTCGGACGGACGGCCCCGGCCAGCAGGATGCCCGCGCCGACGGCGAGCAGCCCGAGCACCACGGTGAGCAGGGCGTACCCGGTACCGGCCGTCCAGCGACCAACGTCGAAGAGCTGTGCCGTGTCGTCCGCGAGCGTGCTGTAGGTCGTGAACCCGCCGAGGACGCCGGTGCCCACGAACAGTCTGACCGCACGACGCCGACCCGTGTCCGGGCCACGGTGCGCGAGCGCTTCGAGCAGCAGCCCGAGGCAGAACGCCCCGGCGACGTTGATCGCCAGGATCGTCCAGCTGATGCCGTCGTGTGCGGGGAACGCCTCGGCGAGGACCGCGCGGAGCGCAGTGCCGATCGCGCCGCCGAGGGCGACGAGGCCGAGCATCGACCAACGGAGGTGGGGTGGGCGTTCGCCGGGCACGGTGCTCCTATCGCCGAGCACGCCGGATCGTCTCCGCGCGTGCGGTGTTCTCGGGATAGGGACCGTTGGCGGCTGTCCGCGGTTGGGTCCGGCAGGCCCCACTGCCGGGTCTGACGACCGGATCAGCGTACCGCGGTCACCAGCCTCCGCACTTTCCGGGACACTGGAAGGATGGCGGCCCTCCGGCCGCCCGTCTCCCTCCCCTGTCTCTAGGAGTGCTCCGCATGCCCGAGCTCCCGCTCGTGTTCGAAGTCGGCTCGATCGTCGCGCTCGTCCTGATCCTGCTCGCCGACCTCCTCATCGTGGCCCGGCGCCCGCACGTGCCGACGTTGCGGGAGTCGGCGGTCTGGGTCGGCGTCTACGTGGGACTCGCGCTCGTGTTCGCCGTCGCGATGCTGGTGTTCGCCGGGACCGAGCCCGCCGGGCAGTTCCTCGCCGGCTGGCTGACCGAGTACAGCCTCAGCATCGACAACCTGTTCGTGTTCGTCATCCTGATGGCGCGGTTCTCCGTGCCGAAGACGATCCAGCAAGAGGTCCTCATGCTGGGCATCATCATCGCGCTCGTGCTGCGGGGCATCTTCATCCTGGTGGGCGCACAGCTCATCGAGGACTTCTCCTGGATCTTCTACATCTTCGGCGCTTGGCTGGTGTGGACCGCGATCCAGCAGCTCCGCGGTGAGGACGAGGACGACGACAAGGACAGCTTCATCGTCCGCGTGCTGCGCCGCCGGGTCCGGATCACCGACACGTTCGACGGGATGAAGTTCCGGACCACCGAGGACGGCGTGCGGCACTTCACGCCGCTGCTGGTCGTCCTCATCGCCATCGGCACGACCGACCTGCTCTTCGCGCTCGACTCGATCCCCGCGATCTTCGGCATCACCGAGAGCGCGTTCATCGTGTTCACCGCGAACGTGTTCGCCCTGATGGGCCTGCGTCAGCTGTACTTCCTGCTCGGTGGGCTCCTCGAGCGGCTCGTCTACCTCAAGTTCGGCATCGCGTTCATCCTCGCCTTCATCGGCGTCAAGCTCGTCCTGCACGCGCTGCACGCCAACGAGCTGCCGTTCCTGAACGGCGGCGAGCACATCGAATGGGCGCCGGAGATCAGCACGACGGTCTCCCTGCTGGTGATCGTCGGCGCAATGGCCGTCTCCACCGTCGCGAGCGTCGTCCGGGTCCGCCGAGACGACGCGCGGGCGAAGGCCTCGAACGCCCCACGAACGTCCGACTGAGGCCCTCGGCGTCACTTTCTTGCGCGGCGCGCCACAGGCAGCGCGCGGAACCGCCACGCACGCACGACTTCGCCGGAAACGGGCAAGAATGCGTCCGCCGAACTTCCTTAGGCTCGAGGGAAACCCAACGACGGGAGGTTCGACATGTCGCAGTTCGTCCAGAAGTTCTCGCAGGACGCCATCGTCGGAGAACCCGAGGTCGTCGAGGACCGCCAGACCGTCCGCGCGCTCGCCGGGCACCCGGCCTGGCTGCGGCTGAAGGCCGCCGTCGTGTCGCTCCGTGCGCTGCAGGCGGAGGACGGCTCTGTACCCGAGCCGTCGGACCGCGCGACCGCGTCCCGACACCTGGCCACGATCCTCCAGGCAGTCGGTGAACTGGCCCCGTCGTTCCCGCACGATGCGTCGTACCTGGCCGCGCTGCAGCGCGACTTCGCGCGGTGGGAGGAACAGGGGTTCGGCATTCCCGACTTCCTCGATTCCCTCGATGAGTTCCAGCCTCAGCAGCACCGTGTCGACGGACTCGGACACCTGGTCGTGTTCCCGATGTACACGCAGAACGGCAGTTCCTCGAGATTGGTCGAGGCAGTCCTGGTCGAGGTGATCTGGCCAGAGTTCATCGCCGAACTCGAGGCCGGCGACTACACGAACGCATTGTTCGTCGCACTGCGGTTCGTCGACTTCACCCCGGGCTACGACACGAATTCCGCGGTGCTGTTCCCCGAGACGGTCGCGATGCGCGAGATCCCGACGTTCACGTGGGGCGCGATCTTCCAGGACCGCGAAGCCGCGCGGTACCGACGGGTCGTCCGCGCTGCTGCGGAGATCACGAAGCTCGACCTCCCCGACGACGCCGCGGCAATGCTCGACGATCAAGAACTGACCGAGCGGGTGTTCGTGATGTGGGACATCATCCACGACCGTTCGCACATGCGCGGTGACCTGCCCTTCGACCCGTTCATGATCAAGCAGCGGATGCCGTTCTTCCTCTACTCCCTCGAGGAGCTGCGCTGCGACCTGACGGCCTTCCGCGAATCGGTGCGGCTGCAACGCGAACTCGACGCCCGGCCCGATGCCGAACTGTCCGACGCGGATCGCGCGATCCGCGATCACGCCCGCCTGGTGCAGTACGCCGTCGTCTTCGACCGGATCTTCCGGTTCGCGATCACCGGCAGTCGCGTCCGGAACTACGACGGACTCGGTGGGCAGCTCCTGTTCGCGTGGATGCACCAGCACGACGTCCTGCACTGGACGGACACGCGGCTCACGATCGACTGGGAGGCCGTCCCGGACGTCATCATCGCCCTCAGCGACGAGATCAACGAGCTGTACTGGCGCTCCATCGACCGGCCGAAGTCCGCGCACTGGCTCGCCGCGTACGAGATGCTCACCCGCACGCTCACGCCGCACCCGGCGTCCGCTTGGGCACGCGGGCTCCCTGCCGAAACGCTCGCGGGGCCGCCGAAGGGCTACACCGACGCGGTGCTCGACGACGAGTTCCCGCTGTCGATGTTCTACGAGGCGCTCAACAAGAAGATGGCGACGGTCATCGCGTCGACCGCCGGCATCACCGGCTCCTCGTCCGTCGAGGACGTCGCCGCGTGAGCGTCGGTTCCCTCGCCGGTCGCGTCGTGCTCATCGCCGGTGCGACCAGCGCGAGCGGCGCGGCGGTCGCGCGCGCACTCACCTCCGCCGGCGCGGCCGTCGTCGCGGTCGGCACCAGACCCGACGCCCTGGAGGCACTGCAGGCGTCCGTCCCGGGTGTCACCACCCACACGTGCGACCTCTCGGACCGCGGTGCGGTCACCGCGCTGGCTGCGGCGGTCCACGCCGGGTCCGGCCGCATCGACGGTCTGGTCCACCTGGTCGGTGGCTGGCGCGGCGGAGGCGGCATCGCGGGGCAGTCCGACGACGACTGGGCGTTCTTCGACCGGGCGTTCCGCACGCTCCGGAACACCACGCGGGTGTTCGTTGACGACCTCGTGGCGTCCCCGGCCGGCCGGCTCGCGTTCGTGTCGTCCACCGCGGTCGACTCCCCCACCGCCGGGGCCGCCAACTACGCCGCCGCGAAGGCCGCGGGTGACGCCTGGGTCCGTGCCGTGGCCCAGGGGTTCCGGAAGGACGCACCGAACGCAGCCGCCACGGTGTTCGTCGTCCGGACCCTGGCCGGCCTCGAGGACCGCCTCGCCGACGAGATCGTCCGGCTCTGGTCGGCGTCGCCGGCGGACGTGAACGGTGCCCGCATCCCCTTCTCCCCACCCTCCCTAGGATGAATCCGTGACCCTTCGACTCCACGACCTGGACCTGCGGGGCTTCGCCTCCGACAACTACGCCGGCATCCACCCCGAGATCCTCGACGCGATCGCGGCAGCCAACGACGGCCACCAGATCGCGTACGGCGAGGACGTCTACACGGCACGGTTGCGCGAAGTCGTCCAGGAGCACTTCGGGCCGCAGGCCGAGGCCTTCCCGGTGTTCAACGGCACGGGCGCGAACGTCGTCGGCCTGCAGTCGATGCTCCCCCGGTGGGGCGCTGTCGTGTGCACCGCGACCGCACACATCCACACCGACGAGGCCGGAGCGCCCGAGCGCGTCGGCGGCATCAAGCTGCTGCCCGTCGAGACGCCGGACGGCAAGCTCACCCCCGAGCTCATCGACAAGGAGGCCTGGGGCTGGGGCGACGAGCACCGGGCCCAGCCGCTCGTCGTCTCGATCACCCAGACCACCGAGCTCGGCACCGCGTACACCGTGGAGGAGATCCGCGCGATCGCCGACCACGTCCACCCGCTCGGGATGACGCTGCACATGGACGGTGCGCGCATCTCGAACGCCGCGGCCACCCTCGGCCTGCCCCTCCGGGACTTCACGACCGACGCCGGCGTGGACGTGCTGAGCTTCGGCGGCACGAAGAACGGGATGCTCTACGGCGAGGCGATCGTCGTCCTGAACCCGGCCGCATCGGAGGGCCTGCACTACCTCCGGAAGATGAACATGCAGCTCTCGTCGAAGATGCGGTTCGTCTCGGCGCAGCTCATCGCGCTGCTGACCGACGACCTGTACCTCCGGTCCGCCGGGCACGCCAACGCGATGGCCGCTCGGCTGCGCGGCGCGCTCGAGGCCCGGATCGCGGACGGCACCATCCGGGGCGTCGGGTTCAGCCAGGACACCCAGGCGAACGGCGTCTTCGCGACCCTGCCCGCGGGCGTGGCGGACCGGCTGCGGGAGCACTTCCGGTTCTACGACTGGGACGCCAGCCGGAACGAGGTGCGGTGGATGTGCTCGTTCGACACTTCGGAGCAGGACATCGACGACTTCGTGGCCGCCCTGACGCGGGAGCTCGACGCAGTCTGACGCACCGTAGAATCTCGTGTGACCTCCGAGACCCCTGGACCCAGCGGCATCCTCCCCGAGGACCTGATCGTCACGCTCCGGGTCCTCGAGCAGATGCCGTCGATCGACGAGTCGCACCCCGACTTCGTCCGGGTCCGCCAGGCGACGGCGAAGATGTTCAAGGCCGTGAAGCGAGCGCACCGCCTCGAGAAGCGGGCGGTCATCGCCGAAGCCGATCGCCGGGTGATCGCCGCCACCGCGACCGGCGCCGCCGACCGGATCGACGACGAGACCCGCGGCATCCCGATCAGGACGTCGACCGACACCTCGACCGCCGGCACCCTGCTGAAGTCGCGCCCCTGCTACATGTGCAAGCAGCACTACACCGTGGTCGACGCCTTCTACCACCAGCTCTGCCCGTCGTGCGCGGCGATGAGCCACGCCAAGCGCGACGCCCGGACCGACCTGACCGGCAAACGGGCACTGCTCACCGGCGGTCGGGCGAAGATCGGCATGTACATCGCGCTCCGGCTCCTGCGGGACGGCGCGCACACCACCATCACGACGCGGTTCCCACGTGACGCGGTCCGCCGGTTCACGAGCCTCCCCGACTCTGCGGAGTGGATCTCGCGCCTCAAGGTCGTCGGCATCGACCTGCGGGACCCCGCTCAGGTCATCGGCCTCGCCGACGACGTCGCCGCGGCCGGCCCGCTCGACATCCTGATCAACAACGCCACCCAGACCGTTCGCCGCTCGACCGGCGCGTACCAACCCCTCGTCGACGCCGAACTCGCGCCGCTCCCGGACGGACCACTCCCGGAGCTCGTGACCTTCGGCCACACGAACGACCAGCACCCCCAGGCGCTCGCCCGCTCTGTCTCGGCGCACCCGATCCTGGCCGCGGCCGCCGCCCGGGCCGACGAACTCACCGAGCTGGCCATGACTCCGGGATCGAGCTCGCTGGAACGCCTCGCCACGGGCACCGCGATCGATGCCGGCGGTCTCGTCCCGGACCTGCACGACGTGAACTCGTGGACGCAGCACGTCGACGAGGTCGATCCCCTCGAGATGCTCGAGGTCCAGCTGGCCAACACCACGGCGCCGTTCATCCTCATCTCCAAGCTGCGTCCCGCCCTGGCAGCGAGCCCGTCGGACCGGACGTACGTGGTGAACGTCAGTGCCATGGAAGGGGTGTTCGGCCGGGCCTACAAGGGACCGGGGCACCCCCACACGAACATGGCGAAGGCCGCGGTGAACATGCTCACCCGCACGAGCGCCCAGGAGATGTTCGAGACCGACCGCATCCTGATGACGAGCGTCGACACCGGGTGGATCACCGACGAGCGTCCCCACCCGACGAAGGTCCGGCTGGCGGAGGAGGGCTTCCACGCCCCGCTCGACCTCGTCGACGGCGCCGCCCGCGTGTACGACCCGATCGTCCGGGGCGAATCGGGCGACGACCTGTTCGGGGTGTTCATGAAGGACTACCAGCCGAGCTCGTGGTGACCGATCGTCAGCGCTCCGCGGCGTCGAGGTGTCGGACGAGCCCCGCAGCGTCCACCGTCATCGCGTCGAAGATCCGGTAGAGGGTCTCGGATCGGTCCACCGGGCCCACCGCGAAGCAGCGCTTCCCGAGGCCGAAAGCGATTCCCGCCTCGATGTGCGCCGCGGCACCGGCGGGGAGCACGAGGACGAACTGATCGGCCTCGCGGAGGGCGTCCAGGTCCTGTGTGAAGAGCTTCCGGATCCCCGGGTCGTCGAGCGCCGCCTCGTCCGCTCCGCCCGGCACGGCCAACGCCGACGCGTCGTCGTCGTACTGCACGCGGACGAAGCTGTAGGTCGACGCTCCGGAGCGTTCGAGTGCTTCCACCACCTGGAGGACGGCGTCCGGGTTGCGCCAGCTCCCCGCGATGAAGAAGTCGCTCATACGGCCACGCTAGCGAATGCACGCCAGTCGCCCGAAACGACGAAAGCCCCCCGGCGAACCGGGGGGCTTTCGTGTCGGTGTGACCCCAGCGGGATTCGAACCCGCGTTACCGCCGTGAGAGGGCGACGTACTAGGCCGCTATACGATGGGGCCGTCACACATGGGAATCCCCCGCCCTGGAGCGGGGGTCTCGTGCTCGTTGCCGGAGTCGGAGGCAAGCCACCTGTGGTGACCCCAGCGGGATTCGAACCCGCGTTACCGCCGTGAGAGGGCGACGTACTAGGCCGCTATACGATGGGGCCGTTCCGACAACTCGACAAGTATTGCACAAGCCCCGCGCCCTGCCAAAACGAGGCGTGTCGCCCGGGTGTGCCGTCATGCCCCGGTCGGAATACGGTGGATCGATGACGCTTCGGATCGGTCTGTCGGGGTGGCAGTACGACTCCTGGCGCGGCGACTTCTACCCGACCGGAGTGCCGAAGCGACGCTGGCTGGAGTACGCGGCCGAACGGTTCCGCACGGTCGAGGTCAACGGGTCGTTCTACTCGCTCCAGCGCCCGGAGCGGTACCGCGCGTGGCGGGCGTCGGTGCCGCCGTCGTTCCGGTTCGCGCTGAAGGGCGGGCGCTACGTCACCCACATGCTGCGGCTCCGGAACGTCGACACGGCGCTGGCGAACTTCTTCGCGTCCGGCCCGCTCGAGCTCGGTGCGACGCTCGGGCCGGTCCTCTGGCAGCTGCCCGAAGCCCTCCTGCCGGCGCCGGCGGTGCTCGACGAGTTCCTCGCACTGCTCCCCCGGACCCACGGCTCCGCCGCGGCGCTCGCCGAACGCCACGACGACAAGGTCGCCGACCCGTCGCTCCACGCCGAGGACCCGACCCGGCGGATCGACCACGCCATCGAGGTCCGGGCTGCGGGCATCGGTGCCGAGCACCTCGACGTGCTCCGCCGCCACCGTGTCGCCCTGGTCGACTCGCACGCGGGCGACTTCCCACGCTTCCGGGTCGACACCGGTGCCCCCATCGCGTACCTCCGCCTGCACGGTGCGCCGCGGACCTACCACGACGGGTACTCGCCGCAGGCCCTCGGACGGTGGACGACGACCATCGTGGACCACCTCGATGCCGGGCGCGACACGTTCGTGTACTTCGACAACGACGCCGAGCGGCACGCTCCCTGGGACGCCCTCGCCCTCGACCGCCTCGTCGCCGACCGCCTGCGCAGGCGGGGCGACAGCGGCGGGTGATCCGTGCCTCCAGGCCGACCGCCGCGCCGTCTCAGACCGAGAGCGACTCGCCGGGCGCGAGCAGCACGAGCGCGCCGTCGGGCTCGACCACCTCGCGCAGGCGACCGGTGTGCATGCCGTACCCGATCTCGGAGAGCGTAGCCTCGTGGACGGGGTACGCGCGACGGGGCGCGATCGCGGTGACGTAGTCCATCATCTCGGCGACCTTGAGCCAGGGCGCGCCGACTGGTGCGGCGAGCACCTCGACCGGGACGCCCGGGTCGGTGTAGGAGTCGCCCGGGTAGAAGAGCCTGCCGCCCACGAGGACGCCGGTGTTGTCGATGACCGGGATGCTCGAGTGGATCACGTTGTGGCGGGTGCCGTGGAAGGTCAGGTCGAACGGGCCGACCGTGCGGTGGTCGCCGTCCGTGACGACGTCGATCGGGACGCCGGTCCCGGTGAGCGCCGCGGCGACCCCGGCAGGGCCGATGACGACGGCGTCGGGGTTGCGCGCGAGGATGCCGGCGAGCTGCTCCGGAGTGACGTGGTCGGGGTGCTCGTGGGTGAGGACGACGGCGACGACACCGGTGGTCTCGACCGGGCGGGTGAAGTTGCCGGGGTCGATGACGAGGCGGGCGTCTCCCTCGGTGATGATCTGGCACGCGTGTTCGAGCTTGGTGACCTCCATGTGGCCGACCCTACGCGCGGCGCGGCGCGGCGGGGCCCGCGATGCGTCACGCGCGCGGCGGCCCCGTCGTCCCCCGCACCACGAGGCGCGCCGGCGCCGCCGGCAACGGCGCTGCGACAGCCCCGTCCACCTCGGCGAGCACGGCCCGGGCGGCCGTCCGTCCCTGGGCCTCCGGGTCCTGGGCGACGGTGGTCAGCCCGACGACCTCGCCGTACTCGTGGCCGTCGATGCCGATCACCGACACGTCCTCCGGCACCGAGAGTCCGGCGCGGCGGGCGGCCAGCACCACGCCGAGCGCCATCTCGTCCGACGCGCAGAACACCGCCGTCGGCCGGGCACCCGCGCCGCCCCCGAAGAGTGCGTCGCCGGCATCGACACCGCCCGCGAACGAGAATCGTCCGTCGAGCACCCACTCGTCCCGCACGCTGAGACCGCGACCGGCCATCGCGTCGACGAACCCGTCGCGGCGGAGCCACGGTACGGCGACGTTCATGCCCGCCTCGTCCTGCCCACCGACGTAGGCGACGTCCCGGTGCCCGAGCCCGCAGAGGTGGTCGACGGCGATCCCGGCCACCACGACGTCGTCGACCCCGACGTTCCGGAGCCCGGGTGCCGGCCCGCCGATGACGATCATCGGGTGCTGGGCGAGCTCGAGCTCGGCGCGTTCGGTCTCGTCGAGCACGAGCGAGAGCAGCACGAGGGCGTCGACACGGTGCCGGAGCATCGACCGCCGGAAGGCCCGGTCCCGGTCTCCGCCTGGGCCGCCGAGGTTGTACAGCACGAGGTCGTACCCCGCCCGCCGCAGTTCGGCGTCGACCCCGCCGAGCGCCTTCACGTAGAACCACCGGTCGATGACCGGCACGACCACACCCACGGCACGCTGCCGTCCGGTGGCGAGGCCGGCTGCCGCCGAGCTCGGGATGTACCCGAGTTCGTCGGCGACCCGCCGCACCTGGTCGATGGTGGAGTCGGCGACCGTCGACATGCCCCGCAGTGCGCGGGACACCGTCGACTTGGACAGGCCGGTGACGGTCGCGATCTCCTGGATGCCCGTGGACACGGTCTGGAGGCCCGTCAGCCGTCCGACGGTCGGGTCACGTCGGTGCCGGGGCCGGTCCGCGCTGGCGCGGGGACGGGTCGCGTCGCGCGGGTCGGGCGTCGGCCCGCCGGTGCGAGCTCGTCCCACCCGACGTGCCGGTGCACACGGGCGTCGGCAGAGGGCACGGTCGACGGGGCTGCAGCGGACCGGGGTGCCGGAGCCGCGGGGGCTCCGCCGATGCCGTCGGCCGACGCCGTGCGGCGGAGCACCGAGACCCGCCACCGGTCGAGGGCCACGATGCCGAGCACGCACACGAGCAGGGTGAGCGCCCATCCGAGGGCCGGTCGCCCGGTGACCTCGCAGAAGACCGTGACCCCGAGGAACAGGACACCGAACATCCCGACGAAGCCGATCGCTTCCTCGATCCTGGCGGTGGGGCGGGTGGGCCCGCGCTGTGCCATGGTCGTCAGCCCTTCACGCCGCCGGCGGTGAGGCCGGCCACGATGCGCCGCTGGAAGACGAGCACGAGGATCACGAGCGGGATCGTGACGATCGTCCCCGCCGCCATCACCGCCGTGTACGGCTCCTGGTGCGGCTGCGACCCGGCGAAGGACGCGATCGCGACGGTGACCGGCTGGGTGGCGTCACTCGAGAGCTGGGACGAGATGAGGTACTCGTTCCAGGACGAGATGAACGCCAGGATCGCGGTGGTGAAGACGGCGGGAGCAGCGAGCGGCATGATGATCCGCCGGAATGCCTGCACGCGAGTGCACCCGTCGATGCGCGCCGCTTCTTCGAGGTCCCACGGCATCTCGCGGAAGAAGCTCGCGAGCGTGTAGACGGTGAGGGGCAGCACGAACGAGATGCTCGGCAGGATGAGCGCCTGGTACGTGCCCATCCACCCGATGTCCGTGAAGAGCTGGAACAGCGGCGAGATGAGCGCGACGCCCGGGAACATCGACGCGGCGAGGATGGCGCCGGCGATGAGGGACTTGCCCTTGAACTCCAGGCGGGCAAGGGCGTACGCCGCGCTCGTACCGACGAGCAGGGCGATGATCGTCACCACACCACCGATGAGCAGCGAGTTCGCCAGCGCCCGCCCGAGGTGGTTGCCGAGCGAGGTGGAGAACGCCGTCGCGTAGTTGTCGAGTGTGACGTGGGTCGGCCAGGGGGTGGCGTCGAAGGTGAACCCGACGTCGCGGAAGCTCGTCACCACCATCCAGTAGAACGGCAGCAGGCACCAGACGGCGATGACGGTGGCCTGGATGCCGGTCCGGAGCTTCGAGCCTGTGTGGCGCTGGACTCGCACATCGGCGCGGTCGACGGCGATGTCCCGTGCGCGGGCGTTGGACCGGGGGCGGTCGGCTGCGAGGGTCACTTGAGCTCACCCTTCTGCTGGGCTGCCTGCGTCTGCACGACGTTCGCTCCGAGGAACCGGACGAACACGAACGCGACGATGAAGATCACCAGGAACGTGATCGTGGAGAGTGCCGACGCGGAGTTGAACCCCTGCCGGATCTGGTCGACCACGAGGATCGACAGCGTGGTGGTCGCGTTGCCCGAACCACCGCCACCGCCCGTGAGGATCGCGGGCAGGTCGTACATGCGCAGCGCGTCGAGCACGCGGAACAGGACGGCGACCATGAGCGCCGGCTTGAGGAGCGGCAGCGTGATGAGCATGAAGCGCTGGACGGTGGAGGCTCCGTCCATCTTGCCGGCCTCGTAGACCTCTTCGGGGATGAGCTGCAGGCCGGCCAGGATGAGCAGCGCCATGAACGGGGTGGTCTTCCACGTGTCCGCGATGATGACCGCCCACCGGGACGCCCACTCGCCGCTCGTCCAGAGGATCTGCTGCCCGAGCACGTGGTTGAGGACGCCATTCGCGTCGAAGATGAAGTACCAGAGCTTGGCGGTGACGGCGGTCGGGATGGCCCACGGCACGAGGATCGCGGCACGGACGAGCGCGCGGCCCTTGAAGTTGCGGTTCATGATGATCGCCATCCAGACGCCGATGAGCGTCTCGGCGAGCACGGTCACGACCGTGAAGAAGAACGTGTTGCCCATCGACACCCAGAACTGGCTGCCGATGCTGCCGGGCGGGCAGGTGGTGTTGCCGCACTGCTGGGCGAGCCAGTGCACGTAGTTCGTGACACCGGCGAAGCCGCCCTGCACGAACAGGCCGGTCGCCTTGTCGAGTCCGGCGTCGAGCTGGAACGACTGGATGATCGCGCTGACCACCGGGTAGCCGATGACGATGGCGAGGAGCACGATCGTCGGGCCGATCAGGTACACGGCCCAGCGGCCGTGCTCGGCGTTGAGTCCGCCCTTGCGCCGCTTCTGCGGCTCCATGCCCGTCGGGTTGGGGATGGCGGCGGGGATCTCGGTTGCTGCTGACACGTGACGGCCTCCTTGCCGGGTGTCGGAAC
>Ga0308167_1002532_pt1 | contig 16746 bp, 15 predicted proteins | sample PhyCR1_2_FD_202138 | JGI IMG/M metagenome (GOLD analysis project Ga0308167, IMG submission 202138) | Phyllosphere microbial communities from UC Gill Tract Community Farm, Albany, California, United States - DLSLRC.R1 | ecosystem: Host-associated > Plants > Phyllosphere > Unclassified | place... | reverse complement strand
TCCAGGAGACCACCCGCGTCCTCACGCAGGCGGCCATGGAGGGCAAGCAGGACCACCTCGTCGGCCTCAAGGAGAACGTCATCATCGGTAAGCTCATCCCCGCCGGGACGGGCCTCAGCCGGTACCGCGACGTGGACGTGAACGCGACGGAAGAGGCGAAGGCGGAGCGGTACCCGAACCGCATCTTCGCGGACGACTCGTCGTTCTCGGACGCCGACCTGAGCTTCGTCGACTTCGACAGCTTCTCGTCGGACGACTTCACGCCCGGGACCTACAACTGATCCTGAGCTGACGCTCGAAGGGCCCCGCATCCGTCAGGATGCGGGGCCCTTCCTCGTTGCGGCGCGCGTCTGCGCCCACCGTCGGACGGGAGGCGCGGCGCGGGCCCGCACCGCGCCTCCCGCCTGCCGGGGCTCAGGCGGTGCGGCCCTTTTCGTCGACCAGCGAGTAGAGGCTGAGGACGTTGCCGTCGGGGTCGCGGACGTCGAACCAGTTCGTCGCGCCGTCGACGCACTCGACGGGGCCGATGTCGATGCCGAGCGCGCCGATGCGCGCGTGCTGCGTGGCGACGTCGTCCACGCCGAACCGGACGGTGACCGGGTTCTCCTCGGCGTGCTCGTCCTCGTACAGCTGGATCCAGATGCCGCCGACCTCGTACTCGGCGACCCCGTCCTCGGGTTCCATGTCGGGCTCGGTCCGTTCGAACACCGCCCCGTACCAGAGGCAGGACGCCTCGATGTCGGTGACGGGCAGCCCCACGGTCACGCTCGTGATGTCCATGACTCATCATGTCCCCGGGAGCCGGGCGGCGTCGAGGGGTTCCGCTCGGTTCCTCCACAGATCGGGCCGCGGCGTCGACCGTCCACCGAGTTCGGCGGACGCCGGGCCCGTCGTTGTCGGGACAGCGAGACTCGTCGCATGTCCTGACACCCACGACCCCCTGACGAGGGGCGACACCGGAGCCGCAGGGCCCCGACACCCCAGCACTGGGGCCACGGAAGGCCCCGTCGTCCCCTCGTTCTGGGACTGCGGGGCCCGCGTGGGCCGACCGTAGCGTGGTCGAGCGCCGTTCCCCTGACGGTGCTCCTGCCGTCCCGCGCACGACCCGAAGGAGGCTCGGTGCCCATGGCCACACTGTCCGAGATCCTCATCCTCAACGGCGCCCTGCCGATCGAGCACCTCGACTCGATGACGGGCGACGAATCCGTCGACGACCGGTCCATCCGGGCACTCGTCGACCAGGGCATCGTGAGCGAGGCGCAGTACATCACTGCCCGCGCTGCGTCGAACAACTCACGGACCGTGCCGCTGACCGACTACCCGGTGGACGGGACGGCCGTGTCGATGCTGCCGGCCGCCCTGTGCCGCCGTCACGGCGTGCTCGGGGTCGGGTTCGAGGGCGAGACGCTCGTCCTCGCCATGGTGGACCCGACGAACGTGCTGGCCGTCGACGACGCGCGGACGGCCTCCGGGCGACCGGTGAAGCCGCTGCAGGTCGAGGAGAAGGACCTCGCGTCCGCACTCGACCGGTACCTCCGCGCCGACGACGAGCTCAACGACCTGACCTCCTCGCTCGAGGAAGAGGCCGCCGCGCAGGCGCAGCAGCAGACGGACCTGGCGGACGGTTCGCTCGACGACGTCCCCATCGTCCGGTTCGTGAACCTGCTCGTCTCCCAGGCGATCCAGGACCACGCATCGGACATCCACATCGAGCCCGGTGAGCACGAGGTCCGGGTGCGCTACCGCATCGACGGGGTCCTGCACGAGATGGCGCCGGCGCCCAAGAACATCCAGAACGGCGTCATCAGTCGGCTCAAGATCATGAGCGACATCGACATCGCCGAGCGTCGGAAGCCGCAGGACGGCCGCATGTCCGTCCGGCACGGTGGACGCCAGATCGACCTGCGCGTCGCGACGCTGCCCACGGTGTGGGGCGAGAAGGTCGTCATGCGGATCCTCGACAACACGAACACGTCGATGTCCCTCAAGGACCTCAACCTGCTCGAGCAGAACTTCGAGGCGTACCAGCGCTCCTACTCGAAGCCCTACGGCATGATCCTCGTCACCGGGCCCACGGGCTCCGGGAAGTCGACGACGCTGTACACGACCCTCAACGCCGTCGCGAAGCCCGAGATCAACGTCATCACGGTGGAGGACCCGGTCGAGTACCGGATGGCCGGCATCAACCAGGTGCAGGTGAACCCCAAGGCGGGCCTGACCTTCGCCTCCGCGCTCCGCTCGATCCTGCGCTCGGACCCGGACGTGGTCCTGCTCGGGGAGATCCGGGACCACGAGACCGCCCAGATCGCGATCGAGGCCTCGCTCACCGGCCACCTCGTGCTCTCGACGCTGCACACGAACGACGCCCCGTCCGCAGTCACACGGCTGACGGAGATGGACATCGAGCCGTTCCTCGTCGGCTCCGCACTGGACTCCGTCGTCGCCCAACGTCTGGCCCGACGGCTCTGCGACCGCTGCAAGGCGCCCGCCCGGTACACGCCGGCACAGCTGGTCGCCCTCGGCTTCACCACGCCGGACCAGGACGACGTCCCGGAGTTCTTCGGGCCCGTGGGCTGCCCGGTGTGCTCGAACACCGGCTACCGCGGCCGCATCGCCCTGCACGAGGTCATGACCGTGACCGAGGAGATCGAGCGCCTCGCCGTCGCCCGCGCGTCGAGCGCCGAGATCGGCAGGGTCGCCCAGCAGCAGGGGATGCTCACGCTCCGGCAGGACGGCTGGGAGAAGGTCAAGCTCGGGCTGACGAGCGTCGACGAGATCCTGCGCGTGGTCGCGTAGGCCGCCGGAGGGAACGAAGGACATGACCGACTCCGTCTACGACATCACCGCTGCCGGCGACGACCCGGTCGCGGGCTGGCACCCCGGTGCGCCCGGCAACGAGGTCGGCGGACGACGCGCCGCTCGGCTCGCGGCCGCAGCGGCAGCCGCCGCAGAGCCCACCGCGACCGCGGAGCCGGCACCGTCAGCGCCCGTGTACGACCTCGACGCCGCCGCCTGGCCCGCACCGACGGGCGCCCCGGTCGCCGTCCCGGTCGCGCAACCGGACACGGCACCCGCGACGCCACCCGCGGCCGTGCCGCCGTCGACCGCGTCCTACGGGTACGCCGACGCGGTGACCCAGCACCTGCCGGTGGTGCCCGCTGCGCCGACCACGGTCCTCCAGACCGTGCAGCCGAGCGCGCAGGCGGCAGCGGCGGGACTGCCCGAGATCGGGTTCACCCGGCACGCACGAGAGGTCGCGGACCCCGACCTCATCACGGCACTGGCGCAGGTCGTCTACCAGGGGGCGTCCGACCTGCACCTCACCGCCGACGCTCCGCCCACGGTCCGCGTCGACGGGTCCCTGCGGCCTGCCGTCCCCGGCGGCCCGTGGTCGCGGAACAAGGTCATCGCGGCGCTCAAGACCCTGCTGTCCGTCGAACAGGCCGGGCAGTTCGACCACGAGCAGGAGCTGGACTTCGCGTACTCGCTGTCGCCCGAGTACCGCTTCCGCGTGAACTACTACCAGCAGCGTGGCAACTGGGGCGCGGCCTTCCGCATCATCCCCACCAGGATCAAGACGCTCAAGCAGCTCGGCATCCCTGCGCACGTCGGGGACTTCGCGAAGTTGCCCCGCGGACTCGTACTCGTGACCGGCCCGACCGGTTCCGGCAAGTCGACGACGCTCGCCGCACTCATCGACCTGGTGAACGAGACCCGCGCCGACCACATCGTGACGGTCGAGGACCCGATCGAGTTCATGCACGACCACAAGAAGGCGATCATCAACCAGCGAGAGGTCGGCGCGGACACGCACTCCTTCGCCGCCGCGCTGAAGCACGTGCTCCGACAGGACCCCGACGTCATCCTCATCGGCGAGCTCCGCGACCTCGAGACGATCTCGGTCGCGCTCACGGCGGCGGAGACCGGGCACCTCGTGTTCGCCACCCTGCACACGCAAAGTGCGCCGGGGACGATCGACCGTGTCATCGACGTGTTCCCGCCGCACCAGCAGGGCCAGATCCGGACCCAGCTCGCGGCGACGCTCGAGGGGGTCGTCTGCCAGACGCTCGTCCCGAAGGCGAACGGGGTCGGCCGGGTCGTCGCCACCGAGATCATGAAGACGACCCCGGCGATCGGCAACCTGATCCGTGAGGGCAAGACCTACCAGATCACCTCCGCGATGCAGGCGGGGCGTGACGCCGGCATGCACACGATGGACCAGGACCTCGCCGAACTCGTCAACGTCGGCACCATCACCCGCGCGGCCGCGATGGAGAAGGTCCACGACCACGAGGGCTTCGACCGGCTCGTGCAGCGCGTCGAGTCACCGTCGGACGCCTCCGCGGCGGCGATCGCGGCGTCCGAGATCGACTTCGGTGACAAGTACTCGGGAGGCCACTGATGTCGCTCGCCTTCGACTACCGCGGCCGTGACGGCAGCGGCAAGCTGGTCAAGGGTCGACTCGACGCCGCGTCCGAGGGCGCGGTCGTGCAGCGGTTGCGGGGGATGGGCGTCTCCCCGATCGCGATCACCGAGGCGAAGCCGGGGACCGGGCTGCAGACCGAGATCAAGATCCCGGGGTTCGAGAAGGGCGTCGGGCTCAAGGACCTCGCGATCATGTCCCGTCAGGCGGCGACGATGCTCGCCTCCGGGCTCTCGCTGCTCCGAGCGCTGACGATCCTCGCCGACCAGACGGCCAACAAGAAGCTCAAGGACGTCCTCGGCAAGGTACGCGACGACGTCGAACGCGGCGTGTCGTTCTCGGACGCCGTCGCGAAGTACCCCGTCGACTTCCCGCCGATCATGATCAACATGATCCGCGCGGGGGAGACCGGCGGCTTCCTCGACCAGGCGATGGACTCCATCGCGACGAACTTCGAGAAGGAGCACAAGCTCCGCTCGACGATCAGGTCCGCGATGACCTACCCGGTCGTGGTCCTCTGCATGTCCCTGGCCGCCGTCGTGATCATGCTCGTGTTCATCGTGCCGATCTTCCAGAAGATGTTCTCGTCGCTCGGCGGGCAGTTGCCGCTCCCCACGATGCTGCTCGTCTACGCCTCGCACGCGATGGTCTGGTTGGGGCCCGTGCTCCTCGTCGCGCTCGTGATCGCCTGGGTGTGGTGGCGCGCGAACAAGCACACCGACCGGGTCCGCGCCGTCGTCGACCCGCTCAAGCTCCGGGCGCCGGTGTTCGGGCCGCTCAACCAGAAGATCGTGATCGCGCGGTTCGCCCGCAACCTGTCGAACATGATCGGCGCCGGCGTGCCCATCCTGCAGGCATTGCAGATCGCCGGTGAGGTCTCGAACAACTTCGTCGTCGAGAAAGCACTTTCCCGCGTTTCCGAATCCGTCCGGAAAGGCGAATCGATCGCCGGGCCGTTGGAAAAGGAACCGGTGTTCCCGGCGATGGTCTCGCAAATGGTCGCCGTGGGTGAGGATGCCGGTTCGCTCGAGGTCATGCTCGAGAAGATCGCCGTCTTCTACGACGGTGAGGTCGAGTCCACGACGGAGTCGCTGACCTCGCTCATCGAGCCGCTCCTCATCGCGTTCCTCGGGGTCGTGGTCGGCGGGATGATCGTCGCGCTCTACCTGCCGATCTTCCAGATCACGACGCTCGTCAAGTAACGCGAGAATACCTGGCCCCCGCCCGGGGGTGGAATGCGATCCGGAACCCCCGGAAAAGGGGGCAAATCGTGGTCGGGGTGGCCCCCGTTCTCGGGATTATGCCCCGGAAACCCCCTGCTTACGCTGATCAGCGGCGGCCGAGCAAGCCCCCGAACAACACCCCCATCGCATTCCCTGAAGAATGGAATCAACAATGTACTTCGCTCTCATGGGCAAGCTGGACGCTCGCCGCAAGGGTCTGGTCGAGGACACGGAGAAGGGCTTCACGCTCATCGAGCTCCTGGTCGTCGTCATCATCATCGGCATCCTCGCGGCGATCGCGATCCCGGTGTACATCGGCGTGCAGAACAACGCGAAGGACTCGGCTGCGAAGTCGGACCTGGAGAACGCCAAGACCGCGGTCGTCGCGTACTACACCGAGAACAACAAGTTCCCCGCAAGCCTTTCGGCGCTGACGAGCGGCTACTCGACGAGCGGCGCCGCCGACTACAAGGACCCGGGTGTCGCGCCGGCGCTGAAGAGCGGTTCGAGCGACTCGGCAGGAACCTTCTGCATCTTCGTGACGAGCAACGCGGGCAACCCGTTCCACGTCAACCAGAACGGTGGGGTTCAGAGCGGCGGCTGCTGATTCCACTGACTCTGACGGGGGCGGACGCTGACTCGACACGAGTCGGGGTCCGCCCCTCGTTCCATCCACGCGGCGCCGACGGGAGGTGACCTCATGCTGCGGATCCAGGAGCTCGTGCGCGACGCGCGCGAGCACGACGAGGGCGTCTCCATCGTCGAGGTCCTCGTCGCGATGACCGTCTTCGCGATCATCGCCGCCGGCGTCGCCCTCGGCATCACGAGCTCGCTCTACCTCGCCCACGGGTCCCGTTCCCGCGAGGTCGCGATCGGCCTCGCCCAGGACGCCATCGACAGCGCCCGCACCGCGACCAACCTGTTCGGCGTCGTCGACGGGACCTCCTCGCGCACCGTCGGCGGCCAGGACTACACGATCGAGCAGACGGCCCGGTGGGTCTCCACCTCGGGCACCGCGAACGCGTGCGGTGCCGGTGGCGGTCCTCTGGCCTACAAGCGGGTCTCGCTCACGGTCAGCTGGACCTCGCGGACGGAGCAGTCCGTGTCGATGAACAGCATGGTGGCGCCGAGCACCTCGGTCACCGCGGCGAACCTCGGCACGATCATCGTCTCGGTCGCACGGGTCGACGGGTCCGGCAACCAGGGGGTGAGCGTCGGCATCGCCCCGAACGCGTCGAACCCGAACGGCGCGACCGCCATCACCTCGACGATCGCGAAGACGGACGGGACCGGCTGCACCTACGCGCTCAACGTCAAGCCCGGGCGGTACGACGTCACGCTGACGAAGTCCGGGAACATCGACGACGGCACCTCCTCCGGCTCGCTGCGGGCCCAGACGGCGACGCCGTCCACGACGGTGACGGTCGAGAAGAACCAGTCGTCGGCCGCCAACTTCACCTTCGACGACGCACTGTCCGTGGCCCCGCAGTGGGCGGACCCGACCGTGCCCTCGGCCACCTTCAGGTCCCCGACGAGCGCGCCGGTCACGCTGCGGCACAAGACGGCCGACTACGGCCCCTACGCCGCGGGCACGACGACGAAGGTCTTCCCGTTCCCCGACGGGTACAAGACCATCGCCGGGGCGCCCGCGACGTGCGCGAGCGTCGACCCCGAGAACTGGACGACCCCGAAGGGCACCGCGGTCGCCCCGCGGAACGATCCGCAGCCGAACGGCCTCACGAACGCCGTCCGAGCCCCGGTGCAGCTCGTCACGGTCAAGTTCGCGAAGGGGACGGACAACGCGTTCCGGGCCACGAACACCAGCCCCGTGACGGGCTCGGGCGATCCCGGGTGCGCGACCGGAGCCTCCTACACGTTCACCGGCCTGAGCGGCGGCACCGCCGTGGTCGCGCTGCCCTACGGCACGTACACGTTCCAGTCGGGGACCGTGCTGAGCATCGTGAACGGCGTCGTCACGCTGAGCACCACGGCGACCGCGACGGCGACCACCGCGACGGGCGTGAGCACGACCTCCGGCAAGGTCCTGCTGGACCCGAGACGGGTACCGGCCTCGTGACCCGCCTCCTCGCCCGCATCCGCGACGACCGCGGGGTCTCCCTGGCCGAACTCATCATCGCGATGAGCGTCACGGTCCTGCTCCTCACGATGGTCGGGGGCTTCTTCGTGTCGGTGACCCGGGCCTCCACGACGACCACCGGTGTCGACGCGAACACGCGCGTCGCGTCGACCGCGATGCAGGAGATGCAGCGCATGTTCCGCGTGGCGTCGAACAACCCGGTCGCGAGCGGGGCGGACACGCAGTACGCGTTCCAGTACGCCTCGGCGACGTCCGTCCGCTTCTTCGCGTACATCAACCTGAACTCCGCGGTCGAGGTCCAGCCCGTCGAGGTGCAGTTCACCCTCGACGCCGCCAGGGGCACGCTCACCGAGACGAAGTGGAACGGGACGCCCACCGACACCACGAAGAGCTACTTCGACTTCCCGCGATCGACGACCCCGACCCTCACCGCGACCCCGACGTCGTCGCTGGTCCTCGCCACCTCGGTGGTCCCGCCGACCAGCGGGGGGCTGTTCACCTACACCGACGCCAGCGGTGCCGCCCTGACCCCGACCGCGTCCGGGCTGTCCGCCGACGACCTGCAGGCGGTCCGCGGCGTCTCCCTGACCCTGACGGTCGGGGAACGGGACGCCGCGAGGTCCGCCGCAGCCGACAACGTCACGCTCACGAGCACCGTGGGCATGCCCAACCTGCAGTTCGGGAGCTGACCGTGCGCCGAATCCTCTCCGTCATCCGGTCGCACGACGACGACCGCGGCGTGGCGCTCGCTGCGGTCATCGGCATCGGCATGGTCGTGATGATCCTCGCCGCGACGATGGTCGGCGTCGCGACGAGCGGTGCGACGAAGACGACGGCCGACCGGGACAACGCGAACGCGATGGCCGCTGCGTACGCCGGGCTCGCCGAGTACCAGTCCCGTGTGAACGCGGACAACACGTACGCCCTCAACCACGGCGACGCCACGCAGCCGTTCAGCACGGGTGACGCGTTCCCGAAGGGGCTCGGCGGCAACCCCGCGTTCACGAGCTGGGTCGCGGTGCCGGACTCCGCGGGCGCCGCTGGTGTCACGTCCTACCGGTACGCGGTCGACAACAGCATCTACGGGCAGCAGGGCATCGTCCGCGTCCAGGTGACGGGCAAGGCGGGCAACCGGACGCGGACACTCGTCGCGAACGTCAAGCCGGACGGGTTCTCGAACTACCTGTACTGGACCGACTACGAGTCCGGCGACCCGGACATCACGGGCGAGGACTGCTCGAACGTCTACCAGAACGCGAACTACAGCAACTCGCCGGGCGGCGGCAAGAGTGCCTGCTCGAAGATCCAGTTCCAGGACGGCGACGTGCTGAACGGTCCGATCCGGTCGAACGACATCCTGCTCGTCTGCGGGGGGACGTTCCGGAACACCGTGCAGTCGGCGATCGGGACGTCGGACGTGCCGTGCTCACCGCGGAAGACGCCCACGTACTCCTACTACTCGGGGTACCAGCCCGAGGTCGTCGGCTCCTACACGCCGCCGTCGACGATCAGCGCAGGGCGCGACCGGATGTACGCGGACGACACGACGGTGACGAGCAGCACGGTCGGCACCGGCTGCCTGTACACGGGCCCGACGCAGATCACGTTCAACGGCAACGGCACCATGACCGTGCGGTCCCCGTTGACGGTGTACACCAACCTGCAGACCACGGCCCCGTACGGGTCGAACCCGGCCAAGTGCGGCGCGGTCGCGGACCTGCGCGGTGCGGGCGCGACCATCAGCACCGCCACGCTCGCGAACAACCTGATCTACGTGCAGGACGAGCCGAGCTCCGCCGGCACCGGGTCGACGACGAACCCGAACTACTACTGGTCGAAGTTCCCCGACCGGGCGACCGCACCGTCGGCCTGCATGAAGAGCTCCTCGGTGACCGACAACGGCCTCGGGTTCCCGTACGTCGGCTCCGTGCCCGGGTACTCGGGCACGAAGACGGAATCACGTCCGGTGAAGACGAGCGGCGGTTCGTTCGACTACGCCACCTCCTACGGGTGCAGCAACGGTGACCTCTTCGTGTCCGGCAAGGTCGACGCCTCGATCACCCTCAACGCCGAGAACTACGTCTACGTGACGGGCGACCTGACGTACAAGACCCCCCGAGCCGCCTCGACGGTCCTCGGGCTCGTCGGACAGGAGGCCGTCATGGTCTGGAACCCCATGTACGACGGGAGCCGCATCCTCGCGTCGAACCGGAAGATCGAGGCCGCGATCCTGTCGAACCAGGGCACCTTCACGGTCCAGAACTACTCGACGGGCGGTGCCCGCGGCACCCTCACGGTGAACGGCTCCATCGCCCAGCGGTACCGCGGCGCCGTCGGCCAGGGCTCGAACGGCTACATCAAGTCCTACGGCTACGACGCCAGCCTGGCCAGCTACACCCCACCCTTCTTCCCGCAGCCGGTCGTGACGACGTACAAGGTGACGTCACAGATCGAGGTCCGGGCTGCGTACGACGCGAACGGAGCCCCCCGATGACCGCCGCGCTGCTCTTCGTCGGGACCACCGCCCTGCTCGGCCTGTGCGTCGGCTCGTTCCTCAACGTCGTGGTGCACCGGGTCCCGGCCGGACTCTCGGTGGTCTCCCCGCCGAGTGCGTGCCCCGACTGCGGCCACGGCATCCGGCCCCGGGACAACGTGCCCGTCCTCTCGTGGGCGCTGCTCCGCGGGCGCTGCCGGGACTGTTCGACCCCGATCTCGGCCCGGTACCCCGCCGTCGAACTCGCGACCGCCGCCCTGTTCGCGCTCGTCGTCGTCCGCTTCGGCACGGCGGTGGTCACCGCGACCGACGTGCGGACGGCGCTCGCCGGTGCCGTCCTCCTCGTCGTGATGCTGTACCTGATGGCGATCACGGTCGCGCTGACGCTCATCGACCTCGACGTGCGCCGCCTGCCGAACGCGATCGTCCTGCCCGCGTACCCGGTGTCGGCGGTCCTGCTCACGGTCGCGTCGGCCGTGAGCGGGGACTGGGGTGCGCTCGTCCGGGCGGGCGTCGGGCTGCTGGTCCTCGGCGGCCTCTACCTGCTGCTCGCCCTCGCCGTCCCCGGCGGCATGGGGTTCGGCGACGTCAAGCTCGCCGGGGTCCTCGGCCTGGTGCTCGCGTACCTCGGATGGGGACCCCTCGCAGTGGGAGCTTTCGGGGCCTTCCTGCTCGGCGGTACCTTCGCCATCGTCCTGTTGGCAGTCGGTCGCGCGGGTCGCGGTTCCGGCATCCCCTTCGGTCCGTGGATGCTCGGCGGCGCGTGGCTCGGAGCAGCCGTGGGCGGCCCCGTGTTCGACGGGTACCTGCACGTCATCGGGCTGGCCTGACCCCGACCCGAACCGGCCCAGAGAGGACCAACCATGGCGAAGAGCGTCGTCGGCATCGACATCGGCGGTGAGAGCATCCGCGCGGTCGAGGTGGCGAACCCCGACCGACCGGAGCCCGTGCTGCAGCGCGTGGCCGAGGTCCCGCTGCCCCTGGGATCGACGAAGCGCGGCGAGGTGCTCGAGCCCAACACCATCGCGAGCAGTCTGCGCGAGCTCTGGCGCATCGGCCGGTTCCGCACCAAGGACGTCGTCCTCGGCATGGGGAACCAGCGCGTGCTCTCCCGCGACCTGACGGTCCCGAAGGCCCCGCTCGCACAGATCCGCGAGTCGCTGCCCTTCCAGGTGCAGGACATGCTCCCGGTCCCGGTGGGTGACGCGATCCTCGACTTCTACCCGATCTCGGAGACCACCGGACCCGAGGGGCCCGTCGTCAACGGGCTGCTCATCGCCGCGATCAAGGACGCCGTGCTCGCCAACGTCCGCGCGGTCCAGCTCGCCGGGCTCAACCCGATCGCCGTCGACCTCATCCCGTTCGCCCTGACCCGGGTCTACCTGCCGCCGGCACGATCGGCCGGGACGCACGCCATCGCCGAGGTCGGTGCGAACACGACCACGGTGGTCATCGCGACGGACGGCATCCCGCAGTTCGTCCGGATCATCCCGACCGGCGGCGACGACCTCACCGGTGCGCTCGCCGCAGCGCTCGACATCCCCGTCGAGCAGGCCGAGGCGGTCAAGCGCTGGATCGGGCTCGGGGAACGCGCGCAGACCCCGGACGACCTCCGAGCGGCGACCATGATCCGCGACCTCGCGACCGAACTGCTGACGAGCCTCCGCAACACCGTCAACTACTTCGCGAGCACCCGCCCGGACTCGGTCGTCTCGAGCATCGTGCTCGTCGGCGGCGGCGCACAGCTGCCCGGCTTCGCCGAGGCCCTGCAGTCCCACACCGGTCTGCCGGTCCGGACCGGCGACGCCTTCGCGGACGCCGCCACGAACCGCTCCGTGGACCGCGCGGACCTGTCGGCCCGCGGCCTGTCGGTCGCCGTCGCCTGGGGGCTCGCCACCGGGAGCGCAGCAGCATGAGCAAGATCCTCGAACCGAAGGCGGGTCGGCCCGCACGGGGGCGTTCCCAGGAGGCGCGGATCGCCGCCGACAGTGCGCAGCGGACGAAGCGACAGGGCCGCGGGCACGCCCAGGCGCTCGTCGTCGGCGGTCGCCCCCACGTGGACCTGCTCCCCACCGAGGTCCTCGTCGACCGCCGGCAGCGTGCCGTGGTGCGGCGGGCGTGGCTCGGCGTGGTGGTGGTGGCCGTCGCCGCGGTCACCGGGATCGTGCTCGCCTCCGCCTCCGCGATGCAGGCCGAGGACACCCTCGCCGCCGAGCGGCAGGAGACCGACTCGCTCCTCGCACAGCAGCAGCAGTACCGGGACGTCCGGACCACCGAGGCGCAGCGCGACCTCCTCCGTGCGGCGCAGTCCGTCGGCGGTTCGACCGAGATCGACTGGCAGTCCACCCTGCGGCGCGTGCAGGCCTCGCTCCCCGCAGGGGTGACGATCACCGGCGTCCAGATCGACTCGGCGACGCCCTTCGAGGCGTACACGCAGGCGACCGGGCCGCTGCAGGGTCAGCGGGTCGCGACCCTGACGATCGACGCCGCGAGCCCGACCCTGCCGTCGGTGCCGGCCTGGCTCGAGTCGGTCCGGGGTCTGCCCGGTTTCGTCGACGCGAACGCGAACTCCGTGACGCTCGATGCGTCCACGAACACGTACACGGTGGACATGACGATCCACCTCGACGACGACGTCTACGACGGCAAGTACGACCTGGAGGACGGATCGTGAACCGCAACCGCCTGATGCTGGTCATCGCCGTCGTCGCCGCCGTGGTCGTGGCCGCGAGCGGGTTCTTCCTCGGCGTCCAACCGAAGCTCGACCGTGCCGCGGCGGCGCGGTCGGACGCGGCTGGCATCCGCACCGCGAACGACGCCACGCGAGCGGAGATCGCGCGCCTGCAGGAAGAGGCGAAGTCCCTGCCGTCCCGTCGCGCGGAGCTCGCCCGGTTGGCGGCGTCCGTGCCGAGCACGCCCGACACGGCGACCTTCCTGAAGCAGGTCGACGCCACCGCTGCGGCTGCGGGCGTGCAGGTGTCCACGGTCACCGTCGACGACCCACGGGCGTACACACCCCCGGCGACGAGCACGACGACGACCGACGGTGACACGGCGCCCACCGACACCGCGACCGCGGCACCGAGCGACGGATCGACCCCGGCGGCGGACGCGACCGCACCGGCCGCTCCGGAGATCACGACCAACAGCGCGATCACGGCGGCCAACTTCTCGGTGATCCCGGTGTCGGTGACCGTGAACGGCACGTTCGACCAGGCGCTGGCGTTCGTGAAGGGCCTGCAGTCGAGCCCGCGGCTCTTCCTGATCGACTCGATCTCGTCGGCGGCCTCGGGTGACACCGGCGCCGCCGCTGACACCCCGTCGTGGTCGTTCAGCGGGTCGGTCTACGTGCTCGCCGAGGACGACGCGGGGACCGGGTCGACGACTGCGCCGTCGGCCGCAGCGACGAGCGCTCCCGAGGGCTGAGCGGGCTCCCGCGGAAGGGGGGTGACGCGCCACGCCGCACCCTCTTCCGTGCGGCTCGGACGTGTGCGTACGATGCTCACGACGCCGCACTCGCGGCTGCTCACCCCCTCTCGGACGGTCGCCCCAGGACGGCCGTTCCTCGTCGTGCCCGGAGTCGCGCGTGTTGGTCGGAATCGTGGAGTTCCTCGGCTGGTTCGGAGCCATAACCGTATTGGCAGGTTACATCCTGTTCTCGACGGGCAAGCTGCCGAACGGCCCCGCGTACCAGCTCCTGAACCTCGTCGGTGGCCTCTCCATCGCGGTCAACGTCGCCGCCCACGGCGCGGTGCCGTCCACCATCGTCAACGGGATCTGGGCGCTCGTCGCCGTGGTGGTCCTGGTGAAGATGCTGCGGGCGCGCCGGGCTGGGCGCCGCGGGGTCCGGGTCGAGCCGCCGGCCCTGCACACCGAACCGCCGACCACCACCGCGGTCCTCCCGGTCATCGGGCCGGCCGTCCGGCAGCACGACGTCGCGGAGCCGGTCGAGGGCACTGCCGTCGCGACCACCAGCGTGCAGGACGAGCCGACTGCTCCCGCCCCGATGACGGAGTCCGTCCCGGTCATCACGGCGACCATCGCGCTCGCCCTCGTCGCGGTCGCGCAGGAGCAGGCGCAGGCGCAGGCGCAGGCGCAGGAGCAGGCGCAGGCACACGAGCAGGCGCAGGCACAGACGCCGGCGCAGGCACCGGAGCAGCTGCAGGAACGGGAACGGGCACCGGAGCAGGCGTAGCGCGCACGGCGACGGGTACCGGCACCACAGACCCGCCCGAGCCGCAAGCCGCGACCGGGCCCTCCGCCCACCCGCACGGCGCTACGATCGGCCCATGTCCCGCTGGTTGGTCGCGACGATGACGTCCGTGCTCTTCGTCGCGCTCGTCGTCGCCGTCACCGGCTTCGAAGCGCTCCTGGCGGACGTCGAGCCCATCCGCCAACCCGACGCCACGCCCTACCTCGGTCCGGCGATGGTGCTCGGCGGGGCGGTGGTGGTGTTCCTCGCGACGGGCACGGGGGCCCGAACGGGCAACCCCGGTGTGAGCGGCCTGGTCGCGGCCGCTGCGACGTACCTCGTGATGCTCGGCGTCGGGGCGGTCGGCTACGCGCTCGTCCGCTCGGACGCGACGCAGCTCCTCGTGTTCCCCGCCGGTGCCGCACTCGGCCCATTCGTGGTGGGCTCCGTCGTGGTCGCACTCGTCGCGGTGGTGGGCGGGATCGCCCTCGCACGACACCAGTCCAGCGCGCTCGTGCAGGGTGCCCGGCCCGGCGCCGACGACGGCACCCGGCCGACTGCCGACGACGGCACCCGCCGGTAGGATCCCGGGGCAGACCGAGAACCACCACGGGGGGACCATGACCGACCAGCAGCCAGGTGACGGCTGGGGAGCCGTCCCGTCCGTCGACTCGATCAGCGGCACCCGTGAGCCCGCGGCGGAACCGGCTCCCACACCCGTGCGTCGGCGTCGCCGCCGCGGTCGTGTCGCCGCCCTGGTGTCCGGCGGCGTCGCGGTGGCGCTGCTCCTCGTGGCCGGGGTGGTCGGCTACTCGGTGGGGACCAGCACGCACGCGCCCGACCGCCCGGTCCGCGCGTTCCTCAACGACCTCGAGGCGGGCAGGGTCGAAGCGGCCCTCCGCACGGCGGGCATCACGACCGAGGACGCCGACGTCCTCCTCACCGACGAGGCGTACGCGAAGGCCTCCGGACGCGTCACCGGCTACCGGATCGCCGCCGTCGAGTCGGACGGCGACGCTGCGACCGTCCGTGCCTACCTCCGACAGGGCGGCAAGGACGTCTCGGCGGTGTTCTCGCTCGAGCGCACCGGCACGGAGTGGGGCGTGTTCCCGGTCTGGGACCTGCAGGCGCCGACGCTCGGCTCGGTCGACGTGTCGCTGCTCGCACCGGCCGGCACGAAGGTGTCGGTCGCCGGCCGGTCGGTGTCCACGTCGGACGGCGGGACGGCCACGCTCCGCGCTCTTCCCGGCACCTACGCCGTCACCGTCGAGGGCGGGAAGTGGTTCACGGCGGAGGGCGCCGACGCCACCGTCTCCGGGTTCTCCACGTCGCCGTCCAGCCAGGTGTCGCTCGCCGCCGAGCTGACCGACGCCGGGCAGCAGGCCGCGAAGGCCGCGGTGGACGCGTGGGTGGACGGCTGCATCGCGTCGACCGAGGCGGCCCCCTCCGGCTGCAGCTTCTACGCCTACGGCGAGGACCCGGCCTACACCTACACGAACCAGAAGTGGACGCTCGGGACCCGTCCCGTCGTCGAGATCGGCGCGTGGGCCTCGTCCGGCTGGCAGGTCACGACCACGACCTCCGGCCGCGCCACCTTCACCGCGGACATCTCCGGGCCCGGTGGCGTCGGAACGGCGTCGGCCGGGCCGATGAACGTCAACGCCAGCGGCTCCATCACGGGGATCGACGACGAGGGCGCCCGCTTCGTGTCCGCGATCGGCAACGGATCGAGCGACGCCGGCACGTGACCGCCCCGCCGGCAGGCGGGGCTCGCCACCGCTGACCGGGAGGCGCGGCTCGCCATCGCGCGGTGGGTCCGGGGCGCCGTGCGGCCGGCCTGGCAGGGGGCTCCCGCGTTCCGGCTCCACGCGCCGGGACCGCGCGCATGCACCCGGCTGCACCGCGCCTCCAGGGCGACGCGCCCGGATTGATTTCACCGAGTTACGCGGGTAGTCTCTACCGGGTGTGCGCCCTCGGGCGCGCCCGAAAGTCCGGCACTCAGCCGGACCACTCCGTCCCCTGCTCACCCCTCCGCCGTCAGGCGGTGGTCGGCATGGGACGAGGAAGCCGGCGGTCCGCGCCGGCCGGAGAGCACGAGCGAAGAACCAGGAGAACAGTTGCCTACTATCCAGCAGCTGGTTCGCAAGGGTCGTACGCCGAAGGTCACCAAGACCAAGGCGCCCGCCCTCAAGGCGAACCCCCAGCAGCGTGGTGTGTGCACCCGCGTCTACACCACCACCCCCAAGAAGCCGAACTCGGCACTGCGCAAGGTCGCTCGTGTCAAGCTCTCGAACGGCACCGAGGTCACGGCCTACA
>Ga0308167_1002530_pt1 | contig 16771 bp, 11 predicted proteins | sample PhyCR1_2_FD_202138 | JGI IMG/M metagenome (GOLD analysis project Ga0308167, IMG submission 202138) | Phyllosphere microbial communities from UC Gill Tract Community Farm, Albany, California, United States - DLSLRC.R1 | ecosystem: Host-associated > Plants > Phyllosphere > Unclassified | place... | reverse complement strand
TCGTCCTGGCGACGGCCGTCGGCTTCGTGCTCGGCATCGGCATGTTCTCGGCGATCGCGTTCGTCCCGACGTTCCTGCAGATGTCGTCGGGCGCCTCCGCGGCCGTGTCCGGTCTGTTGCTCCTGCCGATGATGGCCGGCCTGATCGGCACCTCGATCCTGTCGGGCAACCTGATCACCAAGACGGGGCGCTACCGCGTCTTCCCCATCGTCGGCACGCTGCTGACGGGCGTGGCGATGGCCCTCTTCACGACCCTCACGGCCGACACGCCCCTCTGGCTGATCTGCGTCTTCCTGTTGGTCTTCGGTGCGGGGCTCGGCCTCATCATGCAGGTCGTGGTCCTGGTCGTGCAGAACTCCGTCGACGCCGCGAACGTCGGCACGGCGACGAGCACGAACAACTACTTCCGCGAGGTGGGCGCCGCCCTGGGCGTCGCGATCTTCGGCGCCCTCTTCACGAGCCGCCTCACGGAGAACCTCACGAGCGTCTTCACCGGCGCCGGCGCGTCGACCGGCGACGCCGCCCAGGCGACCGCGACGCTCGACCCGGCCGCGCTGAACGAGCTGCCCGAGGCGATCCGCCGTCAGGTCGTCGAGGGCTACGCCGACGCCCTGGCGCCGGTGTTCGCCTACCTCATCCCCTTCATCGCGGTCGCCTTCGTGCTGGCGCTGTTCCTGCCCCAGATCGCCCTCAGCGACGTCGCCGGCATGGTGGCGCGCGGCGAGGCGGTCTCGGGCGACGAGGCGGAACAGCTCGAGAAGGAGGCGCGCGACCGGTCGACGGGCGCGGTCGCCGAGGCGGCCACCGCGTCGGCGGTCGCGGCGGGGGCACCGTCGACGGCGGTCGGCGACGCCCCTCGGGGGAGCGTCCCCGGCGGGACCGCGGACGAGCCCACGGAGGCCGGGGGAGAGCGCGGCGAGGCAGACCGCCGCCCCTGAGCACCGGGTCACGGGTGGGCGCCCGACGGCAACGGCGCCCTCCCGCGGGGTCGACAGCACGAGATGTCCCGGTCGCACCGGCGAGTCCGCCGAGCGCGGGCCGTGTGCGGACGTACGATCCGACCATGAGCGAGAGCACCGGCACGACGGAGTGGGACGTCGACGTGTTCCCCGTCGAGGCGCCGCCCTCGCCGCGGGGAGCCCGCACCGCAGTCCCGGCTCCTCCCACCGCCGAACCCACCACGTCGCCCGCACCCGCGACGCACGAGCAGGAGCACCGCCCCGTGACACCCGTCCTCGCCCCCGAGGCCCCCGCCGCATCCCGTGAGCACCTCGTCGCCCGCCGCGATCCGCGACCGGTCTCCGTGCCCTCGCACCGTGCGGACACCACCGACGACGTCGTGCCCACCGACCCGGCCGAGCCGCGCCCGGCGAGCGTCGCCCGGCACTCCGTCGAGACGTCGGCCATCACCCTGCCCGTCTTCGCCCCGGACGTCGACCCCTCGCTGCCTCAGCCCCCCGACCGGCTCACCCTCGACGACGACGTGCTCGTCCGGATGGTCGAGCGTCGTCTCGACGACACCGCGACGGTCGACCTGATGGCGGTCGTGCAGGCCCAGCTCCAGGCGCGTCGCGTCGAGGCCGCCCGCTTCGCGTCCTGGGCGCGCGAGATGGACCGCGTCGGCACCGACGAGGCTGCTGACGCCCTCGAGCGCACCCGGCTCCGCTTCACCGGCGTCATCGACGTCGTGCTGCCGATCGACCTCGACGAGGTCGGCGGCGACGCCCCCGACGAGCGGTCCGAGGCGGTGCCCGGCTCGACCGCCGACATGACGTCGTCCGCCCCGGCCGCGATCCCGTCACGGTCCTCCGGCGAACCTGTCGCCGCGTCCGTACCTGAGCCGACGTCGGCGCCTGCACCTGCGGCCCTCGCCGAGCCCGCCCTGCAGATCGATCCGCCCCACGACGCCGAGCGGTCCGCTCGTCAGGCGCCGCGCCTCCTGGTCGTGGCCGGCCTCGCCCTCGCGGGCCTCGTCGTCCTCGCCGCGGTCGTGCTCGCCCTGGTCGTCCCCGAGCTGCTCGCCTCCGCCGTGCTCGCCACGGTGGCGGTCCCCGTCGCGGGCGGCCTGGGTGCGGCCGCCGCGCTGGTCGCCGTGGTGCACGGTCCGGCCGACGCCGAGCGCGTCGCCGTCCGCGGGCCCGTCGCCGTCGTCGCGGGCATCGTCGTGTCCGCCGTCCTCGGCTACGGCGTCCTGGTGACCGTGCCGGCGTCGCTCGCCTGGCAGGGCTGGCTCGTCCGGCTCGTCGGGTTCACGGGCATGACGCCGGGGGTCGCCGCCGTCGCCGCGCTCCTCGTCGCCGCCGCGGCCGCCTTCGTGGTCGCCGTGCTCGCGACGGGCCTGCGGCCGACCTCCCGCCGCTAGGCTGAGGGGGTGTCCACCCTCGCCTCCGTCAACGCCGTCGTCGAACGCCTCTGGCCCCTCTCGGGCGCAGAGTCGTGGGATCATCCCGGCGTCGTGGTGGGCGACCCCGACCAGCCCGTGACCCACGTCCGGCTCGCGGTCGACGCGGTCCTCGAGGTCGTGGACGAGGCCGTCGACATCGGTGCCGACCTCCTGCTCGTGCACCACCCCCTCCTCTTCCGCGGCGCGACCACGATGGCCGAGGACACGACCAAGGGCGCCGTCGTCTCGCGCCTCGTGCGGGCGGGCTGCGCGCTGATCGCCGCCCACACCAACGCGGACGTGGTCGAGACCGGCACCTCGCGCGTCGTCGCGCACCAGCTCGGCCTCGTCGACCAGCGGCCGATCACCGAGGGGGCGACGAGCTCCACCGGCCTCGGCGTGACGGGCCGCCTGCCTCGGCCCCTGAGCCTCGTGTCGTTCGCGCGCCAGCTCGGCGAGCTCCTGCCGCCCACCGCCGCGGGCATCCGAGTGGCCGGTGACGCCGAGCGGGTCGTCGAGACCGTGGCGCTCTGCGCGGGTGCCGGCGACTCCCTGCTCGACCACCCCGACGTCCGCGCGGCGGACGTCTACCTGACGAGCGACCTCCGCCACCACCCCGCGAGCGACGCCAGGGACCTGATGCTGCTCGGCCGGGGCCCCGCGCTCGTCGACGTCTCGCACTGGGCCAGCGAGTGGCTCTGGCTCGACACCGCCGCCGCGCAGCTGCGCGAGGCCCTCCACGACGTCGAGGTCACCCTGAGCGACCTGCGCACCGATCCCTGGGACTTCACGGTCGTGCAGTAGCCGACCCGCACCTCCTGCGCTCTCGTCCTCGACACGAACGCCGCACCACGACCGCTGCACCACGACCACGAAGCAGGCACCATGGCCCTCCAAGCAAGCCCCGCCGACCAGGCGCTCCTCCTCGACCTCCAGGCGCTCGACACGTCGATCCAGCAGCTCGCCCACCGCGCGGCGAACCTGCCTGAGATCGCCGTGCTCGCCACGATCGACGGGGACGCCTCCCGCCTCCGCAGTCGTCTGTCGTCCGAGCAGGGCGCCTGGGAGGACGCGCAGACCGAGCTGACGCGCATCGAGTCCGACGTCGCCGTCGTGGTGGCCCGTGCCGAGCGCGACCGCACACGGCTGGCGTCGTCGTCGTCCGTGAAGGACGTGGCGGCGCTCGAGGGCGAGCTCGTCGCCCTCGCCCGCCGTCAGAGCGACCTGGAGGACGCGCAGCTCGAGGTCATGGACCGGGTCGAGTCGCTCGGCGCCGTCGCCGCCCTGACGAAGTCCGAGCTCGACCAGATCGAGACCCGTCGTGCCGAGGCCGCCGACGGCCGCGACGCCGGGCTCGGCAGGCTCGAGGTCGAGCGACGCGAGGTCGAGGCCGACCGCGCCGCGATCGCCGAGAAGGTGCCCGCCGAGCTGCTCGGCCTGTACGAGCGCCAGCGTGCCCGCTACGGCGTCGGCGCGTCGCTGCTCCGCGGCGGGGTGTCCAGCGCGAGCGGCGTCACGCTCACCGGCAGCGACCTCGCGGCCGTGCGGTCCGCCTCCGCCTACGACGTCGTGCTCTGCCCCGACAGCGACGCGATCCTCGTGCGGACGGGCGAGTCGGGCATCTGACCGCACCGTCGCGGGCCTGCCGACGGGAAGAGGACGGTCCTGAGGCGACGCGATGGCGACAATGCGACGCGATCGATCACGTCGGTTCGTCGCTTTCGCGCGGGGACACCGACGCCCGCTAGCATGGTCGACGCGGATGGGTCGGCAAGACGGTCGCGTCACCTCGGGGTCCGCCCCGAGGTGCCGAGGAACGTCCGGGCTCCACAGAGCAGGGCGGTGGGCAACACCCACCCGGGGCGACCCGCGAGACAGTGCAACAGAGAGCAGACCGCCACGGTCGTCGCCGAGAGGCGGCGCCGGGGTAAGGGTGAAACGGCGGTGTAAGAGACCACCAGCGGTTCGGGTGACCGACCGGCTATGTAAACCTCGCCCGGAGCAAGGTCAGACAGAGGACGTCGAGGCTGCTCGCCGAGTCCTCGGGTAGACCGCTAGAGGGCTGCGGCAACGTAGTCCCGAGAGAGATGGCCGTCCATGGTGCTCACGCACCGGGACAGAACCCGGCGTATCAGCCGGCCCATCCGCCTCAGCCGTGCACGCGGCTGACACACGACGAGAGGGACCCTGGTCCAGGAGGCGCGCCTCCTGCACCAGGGTCCCTCTCGTCGTGCCGACGGCTGCGTCTGCCGGCCCGCCTCAGGCAGCCGGGCGGGAGCTCGAGGCCAGCGCGGCAGCGCCCATGATGCCGGCGTTGTTGCGCAGCACGGCGGGCACGATCTCGGCCCGGAGGTCGAGCAGGGGCAGGAACTCCTCGTGGTGCTTCGACACCCCTCCGCCGACGATGATGCGCCGCGGGTAGAGCAGCGCCTCGAGGTGGGAGTAGTACTTCTGCAGGCGCTTGGCCCAGTGCTTCCAGCTGAGGTCGTCCCGCTCCTTCGCGGCGTACGAGGCCTTCGTCTCGTAGTCCTTGCCGCCGATCTCGAGGTGGCCGAGCTCGGCGTTGACGATGAGGACGCCGTCGTTGATGAGGGCGGTGCCGATGCCCGTGCCGAGCGTCGTCATGACGACCAGGCCGGGGACGTCCTTCGCGGCGCCGTAGCGGGTCTCGGCGTAGCCGGCGGCGTCGGCGTCGTTGACGAAGTGGATCGACCGGCCGAGCGTCTCCTCGAAGAGCGCCTCGGCCTCGAAGCCGATCCACTTCTTCGACACGTTCGCCGCCGAGAGGGTCTTGCCGTCCATGATCGCGGCCGGGAAGCAGACGCCCACCGGGATCGCGTCGTCGTCGAGGCCGAGCTCGTCGACGATCTGCTTCACCACCGCCACGATGGCGTCGGGCTCGCCGCCCTCCGGCGTCGGCTTCTTGATGCGGTCGGTGAGGAGCTCGCCCGACTCGACGTCGACGATCGCCCCCTTGATGCCGGTGCCGCCGATGTCGATGCCGACTGCCTTCTGTGCCACGGGTCGTCCTTCTTCCTGGTGCTCGTCGTCAACTGAGGGTGAGGACGTCGGCACCGCGTTCGGTGACGACGAGGGTGTGCTCGAACTGGGCCGTGAGCGACTTGTCACGGGTGGTGACCGTCCAGCCGTCCGCCCAGATGTCCGCCTCGACGCTGCCGAGGGTGAGCATGGGCTCGATGGTGAAGACCATCCCCGGCACCATGACGTCGTCGAACTGCGGGGCGTCGTAGTGGGGGATGACGAGGCCGGAGTGGAACGCGCGACCGACGCCGTGGCCGGTGTAGTCGCGCACGACCCCGTAGCCGAAACGCGCCGCGTACGACTGGATCGCCCGGCCGATCACGTTGACCTCGCGGCCAGGGGCCACCGCCTTGATGCCTCGGCGCAGTGCCTCGCGGGTGCGGTCGACCAGGTCGATCGTCACCTGTGCGGCGTCCCCGACCAGCACCGTGCGGTTCAGGTCGCCGTGCACCCCGTCCTTGAACGCGGTGATGTCGACGTTGACCAGGTCGCCCTCGACGAGCACGGTGTCGTCGGGGATGCCGTGGCAGATGACCTCGTTGACCGACGTGCAGACCGACTTCGGGAAACCCCGGTAGCCGAGCGTCGACGGGTAGGCGTCGTGGGCCACGAGGAACTCGTGGGCGACCCGGTCAAGCTCGTCCGTCGTCACGCCGGGGCGGATCGCGGCCTCGACGGCGTCGATCGCCTGCGAGGCGATCCGGCCGCTCGCGCGGATCAGCTCGATCGTCGGGGCGTCGTACACGTCGCCGCCGGTGTACGGAGCGGGGCCCGCCTTGCCGACGTACTCGGGTCGGGCGATGGACGAGGGGACCGGGCGGAGTGGCGAGACCCGGCCCGGGGTCAGTGATCCGTCGAGGTCCCGGGGCATGCCGTCCAGCTTAGGGGGACGGCGGCTCGGCCGGTCGCGTGGACCGCTGGGCCCTGCCCGGCCGGTGCCCGGCCGATGCGCGGCCGGACGCCCCGGTACGGCGGCCCGGCCGAGCGGTACCCTCGCCCCATGACGACTGAGTTCTGGTTCAACACCCGCACGCACGAGGTCGAGGAGGGCAAGGTCTCGCCCGCGGTCGACCGCGCCGGTCCCTACGCGACGCGCGAGGAGGCCGCAGCCGCGATCACGACCATCCAGGAGCGCAACGCCCGCCTCGACGCCGAGGACGCGGCCGACGACTGACCGATCCCGGGCCGGTGTGACCGTGGCCGACGGACGCGTCCACTACCCTCGACGCAGAGCAGAAAGGCTGTCGATGGACAAGCAGAGGGACTTCGTCCTCCGGACGATCGAAGAGCGCGGCATCAAGTTCATCAGGCTCTGGTTCACGGACGTGATCGGCACCCTGAAGTCCGTGGCCATCGCTCCTGCCGAGGTCGAGGGCGCGTTCGCCGAGGGCATCGGCTTCGACGGCTCCGCGATCGAGGGCCTCACCCGGTCGTACGAGGCCGACGTGCTCGCCCAGCCCGACCCGACCACCTTCCAGATCCTGCCGTGGCGGGGCGAGATCGACCCGACCGCGCGCATGTTCTGCGACATCACGACGCCCGACGGGCAGCCCGCCGTCGCCGACCCGCGGAACGTCCTCAAGCGCACCCTGGCCCGTGCCGGCGAACGCGGCTTCACGTTCTACACGCACCCCGAGGTCGAGTTCTACCTCCTGAAGGACGCGCAGGGCGGGCCCGACGGCCCGCAGCCCGTCGACTCGGCGGGCTACTTCGACAACGTGCCCGGCGGCACGGCCCACGACTTCCGCCGCCGTTCGGTCCGCATGCTCGAAGATCTGGGCATCTCGGTCGAGTTCAGCCACCACGAGGCGGGTCCCGGCCAGAACGAGATCGACCTGCGCTACGCCGACGCCCTGACGACCGCGGACAACATCATGACGTTCCGCACCGTCATCAAGGAGGTGGCGATCGAGCAGGGCGTGTACGCCACGTTCATGCCCAAGCCCTTCAGCCAGCACCCCGGCTCCGGGATGCACACGCACATGTCGCTCTTCGAGGGCGACGGCAACGCCTTCTACGAGGCCGGTGCCGAGTACCAGCTCTCCCGCATCGGCCGGCAGTTCATCGCGGGCCTCCTGCGCCACGCGCCCGAGATCACCGCGGTCACGAACCAGTTCGTCAACAGCTACAAGCGCCTGTGGGGCGGCGACGAGGCGCCCAGTTTCGTGACCTGGGGCCACAACAACCGGTCGGCCCTCGTCCGCGTGCCGCTGTACAAGCCGAACAAGGGCAACTCGAGCCGCGTCGAGTACCGCGCGATCGACTCCGCCGCGAACCCGTACCTCGCCTTCTCGCTCATGCTCGCCGCCGGTCTCAAGGGCATCGAGGAGGGCTACGAGCTCCCCGCCGAGGCCGAGGACAACGTCTGGGGCATGAGCGACGCCGAGCGTCGCGCCCTCGGCTACAAGCAGCTGCCCGCCAGCCTCGACCACGCCCTCTCGATCATGGAGGACAGCGAGCTGGTCGCCGAGACGCTCGGCGAGCAGGTCTTCAACTACGTGCTTCTGAACAAGCGGCAGGAGTGGAAGTCCTACCGAGCCCAGGTCACGCCGTTCGAGCTGCGCTCCAACCTCGAGATCCTCTAGCGGGCCGGCTCCACCATGCCCCGAGCCGCGACGGCGCTGTCCGACCTTGCGCGGCTCGGGTTCGCCGAGCTCGGCACCGCGCGCGAGCGGCTGGACCGCCTCGTCGAGGCGACCCCGGCGCTCGCGTCGGCCGTCGCCTCCTTCGCCCGCAGCCCCGATCCCGACCAGGCCCTGCTGCACCTCGAGCGTCTGATCGAGCGCTCGCCCGACGGCGTCGCCGCGCTGCTCGAGGCTGGTGCAGGGGAGCGTCTGCTGCGCCTGCTCGGGTCGTCGTCCGGGCTCGCCGAGTTCCTGGTGCGGCGACCGGCCGAGCTCGAGCTGCTGCTGCAGCCCGCGCCCGTTCCCCGTCGTGGCGACGCCTACGTGGACGACCTCGTGTCGCGCGTGGCCGGGCTGGTCGACGAGGAGGCGCGGGTCGCGCTCCGCGTCGGCTACCGCCGTCACCTCGTCGAGATCGCCGGCTGGGACCTCGACCGGCCCGACCCGGTCGAGGCGCTCCCCGTCGTCGCCGCGGCCCTCGCCGACCTGGCCGGTGCCGCTCTGCACGCCGCCCTCGACGTGGCCCGGCGCGAGGTGCCGTTCCCCGCGGACGACGTGTCGCGCACGCGTCTCGCGGTGATCGGGATGGGCAAGGCGGGGGCCCGCGAGCTGAACTACCTCAGCGACGTCGACGTCGTGTGGGTCGCCGAGGGGGCCGACGGCCTCGAGAACGGGCGGGCGGTCGAGATCGGCACCCGGCTGGCGGTGCACACCGTGCGCGCGATCACCGACCTCGCCCTCGAGCCCGAGCTCTGGGAGGTCGACTCCAACCTGAGGCCGGAGGGCAAGGACGGCGCCCTCGTCCGCACCCTCGAGTCGCACGTCGCCTACTACGAGCGCTGGGCCAAGGGGTGGGAGTTCCAGGCGCTGCTCAAGGCGCGTCCGCTGGCGGGCGACTCCGACCTCGGCGACCGGTACGCCGAGCGGATCGCCCCGTTCGTCTGGTCCGCGGCGCAGCGCGAGGCCTTCGTCGAGTCGGTGCAGGCGATGCGCGAACGCGTCACCGACCTGCTCCCCGCCGACGAGGTCGACCGGCAGCTGAAGCTGGGGCCCGGCGGGCTCCGCGACGTCGAGTTCACGATCCAGCTGCTGCAGCTCGTCCACGGCCAGGCCGACGACGGCGTGCGGCAACGGTCGACGCTGGAGGCGCTGGCCGCCCTCGCGAGGCGGGGCTACGTGGGGCGAGCCGAGGCCGCCGAGTTCGACCGCGATTACCGGGTGCTGCGCGTGCTCGAGCACCGTGTGCAGCTGGCGCACCTGCGCCGGACCCACCTGATGCCGACGGACGAGAACGCGCTCCGGGTGCTCGCCCGCGCCTCCGGGCTGAGCTCGTCGGGCACGGGTCTCGTCGAGGCGTGGCGTGAGGTCAAGCGGCGCGTGCGCACCCTGCACGAGCGCCTCTTCTACCGGCCCCTGCTCTCGGCGGTCGCGGCCCGTCCCGAGGAGGACCTCGCGCTCAGCAGCGACCAGGCCGCCGCCCGGCTGGCCGCGATCGGCTTCTCGGACCCGCGCGGTGCCCTCGGGCATATCGCCGCCCTGACCGGGGGAGTCTCCCGGCGGGCGAGCATCCAGCGGCACCTGCTGCCCGCGATGCTGCAGTGGTTCGCCGACGGGACCGACCCCGACCTCGGACTGCTCGCCTTCCGCAGGCTCAGCGACGGGCTCGGCGAGTCGTACTGGTTCCTCCGGATGCTGCGCGACTCGTCGGGTGCCGCCCACCGGCTCACGACCGTCCTCTCGTCGTCGACGTTCGTCGCCGACCTGCTCGACCGGTCACCGGAGGCGGCGGCCTGGTTCGAGTCCGACGCCGAGCTCCGGCCACGGACGCTCGCCAGCCTGCTCGACGAGACGAGCGCCACCGTGGCGCGGCACGAGTCGAAGGAGGGGGCGGCCGGCGTGCTGCGGCAGGCCCGCCGCCGCGAGGTCCTCCGGCTGGCCATCTCGGGGATCCTCGGCCTCGTCACGATCGACCAGCTGGCGCAGGGGCTCACGGACGTCACGACCGCGACGATCACGGGCGCCCTCGCCCTGGCCCGTCGGGACGTGCCCGACGTCGAGATGGCCGTCGTCGCCATGGGGCGCTACGGGGGTCGCGAACTCGGGTTCGGATCTGACGCCGACGTCCTGTTCGTCCACCGGGGGGCCGAGGGCGACGACTCGTCGCAGCGCCGGGCTGCCGGCGTGGTGGCCGAGATGGGCCGCCTCACCTCGGACGCCCTCGTGCCGCTCGACCTCGACACGGGCCTGCGTCCCGAGGGCGGGAACGGACCGGTGACCAGGTCCCTCGCCTCCTACCGGGCCTACTACGCACGCTGGTCGCTCACCTGGGAGGCCCAGTCGTTGCTGCGCGCCCGCGTGGTGGCGGGCGACGCCGGCCTGGGGGCCGAGTTCACCGCGCTGGCGGACGAGGTCCGCTACCCGGTGTCCCTCTCCGACCAGGAGGTGCGCGAGGTCAAGCGCATCAAGGCGCGGGTTGAGGCGGAGCGCCTCCCCAAGGGCGCCGAGCCTTCGCGACACCTCAAGCTCGGCCGTGGCTCCCTGAGCGACGTGGAGTGGTTCGTGCAGCTGCTCCAGCTCCGGCACGCGCACGAGGTCCCCGGCCTCCGCACGACCTCCACCCTGACCGCCCTCGACGCGGCGGCCGCCGCCGGGCTCGTCGACGTCGACGACGCGGCCAAGCTGCACGACGCCTGGCTGATGGCGTCCCGCGCCCGGTCCGCCGTCGTCCTCTGGACCTCCCGCACCGCGGACGTCCTGCCGACCGACCGTCGCCAGCTCGAGGGCGTCGCCCGCCTGATGGAGTACCCGCCGGGGTCGGCCACACGCCTCGAGGAGGACTACCTCGCGGTGACCCGTCGTGCGCGGGCGGTCTTCGAGCGGGGCTTCTACGGCCTGGACGAGGCGCCGGAGCCTACCGCCTGACCTCGCCCGGCGCGACCGGCGTCGCGGCCAGGGGGCGCGACACGCCCGGGGTGCACTCACCCGGGGGGTGACGCCCGAATTGGTCACGGGTGATTTCGTCGTACCCCGAAAAGGGGGTGCGTACCCCGGTCGAGATGTCTGCCGTGTTTCGGACGCGTGACCGCCCGGCACGCACGACCTCGCCGCGCCCTGGGCCTTCCTCACTTCTCGCCACAGGGGACGAGTCCGCGCGGAGCTGTCGAGACTTGGCCGTGATCAGGCTTTTCTCCTGGTTCCTGCGTGGACTCGAGAGGGCACGCGGCGACCGTGCCGGATGGGCCCTGGTGCGCCTCCAACAGGTACTCGGCCCTGTCGGCATTTCGTGCGACACCGATGGGAGGACACGGGCGTACCCCGCCAGGCCGGGTCGAGTCCCTGAACGGGTGGTCGGTTGTGAGTCCCCTCCGAACCGCCACAAGATTGCACCGACCCGACAGACCCCTTTCCTCGAAGACGCGGAATCATCCTTTTCCCATCCCCGTGAGGCGGACCTCGTGTTGACTTTCATCCTCCAGATCCGATCCATGGCAGGCGGCCACGCCGAGCTGTACCTGTTCGCGGTCTACTCGGCCTTCATCTGGATCCTGTGGATCATCAAGGTGCTGCTCTCGCGGCGGTACCGGCCCTTCACCGGCGAGTTCTCCGGCTCCACGAGCGTCGTCGTGCCGGTGGTCGACGAGCCCCTCGACCTGTTCCGTGACGTCATCGGCCGCATGGTCGAGCAGCAGCCGGGCGAGATCATCGTCGTCATCAACGGCAAGCCGAACCCGGAGCTCGCGGCGGTCTGCGACGAGTACGCGCCCCTCGTGCGCTGGGTGCACACGCCCATCCCCGGCAAGCGCAACGCCGTCATGATCGGGACCGAGCTCAGTCGCGGCGACATCACCGTGCTGGTCGACTCCGACACGGTCTGGACGCCGGGGACGCTCTCCGAGCTCGTCCGCCCCTTCGCCCACGAGAACGTCGGCGGCGTCACCACCCGTCAGCGCATCCTGGAGCCCGAGCGCAGCTGGATCACCCGCTGGGCAGACTGGCTCGAGAACTCGCGTGCGCTCTACTCGATGCCCGCGCAGAGCGTCCTCGGCCAGATCGGCTGCCTCCCCGGCCGCACGATCGCCTTCCGCCGCGAGATCCTCGTCCGAGTCATGGACAAGTTCATGACCGAGAAGTTCATGGGCGTCTTCCTGGAGGTCAGCGACGACCGCACCCTGACGAACCTCACGCTCAAGGAGGGCTACCGCACCGTCTACCAGCACACGAGCCTGGTCTACACGGACGCCCCGCTCGAGGTGAAGAAGCTCTTCAAGCAGCAGCTCCGCTGGGCACGCGGCAGCCAGTACAACACCTTCCGGATGATGCCGTGGATGCTCGGGCACGCCCCGATGCTCGCGTTCTTCTTCGCGATGGACATCATCCTGCCCTTCCTCCTGATGGGCGTCATCGGTGGTTGGATCTACCGGGGCATCACCGGCCAGGGCGTCAACCTGTACCGCGGCATCCTCGCCGAGTACGGGGTCTCGACCGGGCTGATCAGCATCGTCGTGCTCATGGTGCTGTCGTCCGTGCTCAGCATGGCGATCCGCCAGATGAGGCACCTGGCCGAGAAGCCGTCGGACTTCCTCCGCCTGCCGGTCTTCATCATCGTGTCGACCTTCTTCCTCATGCCGATCCGCGTGATCGGGTTCTTCCGCATGGGTCACGCCAGCGGCTGGGGGACCCGTGCCGGCGCCTACGCCGGCGGAGCCGCGGACGACGCGGCCCAGCAGATGGCCCACCAGGCCACCGGCGACGACTCGCTGCAGGTGCTCGAGCGCGAGTTCGACGACGAGACCGATCCCGGCGTCGACGCCCTCTTCGACTTCGGCGGCTCCTCGACCCCGGCCGGTCCCACGTCGGACGCGACCACCGTCCGACGCGACGACACGGGCGTGGTCCTGGTGCGCAGCCACCGCGCCGAGACGGCCGTCGAGACCGTGCCGGCGCCCCAGGACGACGCCGTGACGACCTCGTCGGCGACCGCCTTCGCCGCGGCCACGGCCCCCGTCGCCGCAGCCGCCCCTCCTCGTCGTCGCCTCAACCCCAAAGCCGGCTTCCCGTACCTGATCGGTGCCGTCATCATCGCCCTGGAGGTGTGGTTCATTGTCTGAGTCCCCGCAGACCTTCGTCGCCCCGCTGCACGTGCAGTCGGGAGCCTGGTGGGCCTCGTCCCACGGGAACGCCCGCCGGACGGCCCTCGGCGCGACCGCGTCCGTCGTCCTGTTGGCCATGATCTCGTGGCTCATCTGGATCTCCCCGACGGACAACCCCGTCCGCACCGCCGTGCAGGAGGCGGTCGGCACCTCACCTGCCCAGGTCACCACCCTCAAGGAGGACCGCTCGGCGCTGCTCGACCAACTCGTCGCCGCGAAGAGCCAGCTCGCCGCGAGCAAGACCGAGCTGGCGGACGTGCAGCAGCAGGCCTGGACGTCCGAGGGTCAGCTCACCGACGCCCAGGCTCGCCTGGCCTCGGCGCAGGACGCCCTGAAGGACGCCCAGGCGGCCACCGGCGGCGGCTCGTCGTCCGGCGGCGCCAGCGGCACCGGCAGCGGAGGCTCCGCGGCCGTGGCCACGGGGCCCAAGGGCGGCAGCGGTTCCGGCAGCGGCAGCTCCGGGGGCTCGGGCAACGGCAACGGCTCAGGCGGGGGCGGAACGACCGGCCCCGTGCCGATCACCGCTCCGTCCCTGGCGGACATCGTCTCGCCCGAGTCGCGCTACTTCGGCCTCTACACGACCCAGTCGCCCTTCAGCTGGTCGGAGTTCGACGACGTGAGCTCGAGGATCGGCGCCCAGCCGAACATGGCCGGCTACTTCCAGGGCTTCGACCAGGAGTTCAACGCGACGGCCGTGAACCGTTCCTGGGCGAAGGGCGACCTCCCGTTCCTCACCTGGGAGTCCCGACCGATCGCGGCGGGCAACGAGGCGGTCGTCGACCCGGACTACGAGCTGAGCAAGATCATCGACGGCGACTTCGACGCGTACCTGACGCGCTGGGCCGACGCGCTCGTGGCCAACGGCCTGCCGATGGCCATCCGTCTCGACCACGAGATGAACGGCAACTGGTACCCGTGGGCCGAGGGCGTGAACGGGAACGAGAAGACCGAGTACGTGCAGATGTGGCAGCACGTGCACGACCTCTTCGAGGCACGCGGCGCGAACGAGCTCGTCGCCTGGGTCTGGGCTCCCACCCGGGTCGAGGGCGTGCCCACCAAGAACAGGGGCGTCGAGTACACCGCGAGCCTCTACCCCGGCGACGACTACGTCGACTGGGTGGGCATGACCGGCTACCTCCGGAACAGCCCGGAGACGCCCCAGACCGGCGACTTCCAGGGCACCTTCGGCAAGACGCTCACGCAGCTGCGGCAGATCACGACCAAGCCGATCATCCTCGCCGAGATGGGCGCGGCCGAGCTCGGAACAACGAAGGACGCCCAGAAGCCGAAGTGGATCGACTCGCTCTTCAGCGAGCTCGCCAAGCCGGAGAACGACGACATCCTCGGGTTCTCCTGGTTCAACCTGACGGCGACGACGGTCTCCAGCGGCTCGTACCTCACGAACGACTGGCGGATCGTCTCCCGGCAGGACTCCCTCGAGGCATTCCGCCGCGGCATCGCCAGGACCGACACCGACTTCGCCCTGAGGACCCTGCCGTGACACCGGCCGACGACTCGAGGCTCCCGTCCCTCCCCACCCCCTCCGCCCCACTGACTGCAGCACCCCAGATCGCGAGGAGCGCATCATGAGCAAGAACACGAGCCCGGCCGACAGCGCCGGCACCGACCCCCAGTCCGTCGACGCCGCGGTGACGTCCGCCTCGACGAGGCCCCGCATCAGCGTCATCGGCACCGGCTACCTCGGGGCGACCCACGCCGCCGCGATGGCCGAGATGGGCTTCGACGTCATCGGCGTCGACACGGACCCCTCGAAGGTCGAGGCGCTCAGCCAGGGCCGAGTCCCCTTCTTCGAGCCGGGGCTGCCCGAGCTCATCCTCCGCCACGTCGAGTCCGGTCGACTGCTCTTCACGACGGACATCGCCGAGGCCGTGGCCCTCTCCGACGTGCACTTCATCTGCGTCGGCACGCCGCAGCGCCGGGGGAGCCACGCCGCCAACCTCAGCTACGTCGAGGAGGCCACCCGCAAGGTCGCCGAGTCGCTCAGCCACGACGGCCTGATCGTCGGCAAGTCGACCGTGCCGGTCGGCACCGCGGCCCGCCTCCGGGAGATCGTGGCCGGCGTGCTGCCCGCGGGGGTGTCGGCCGACGTGGTGTGGAACCCGGAGTTCCTCCGCGAGGGCCACGCCGTCGAGGACACCCTGCGTCCCGACCGCATCGTCTTCGGCGGCACCGACGTCCGCAGCGAGGCGATCCTCCGCGAGGTCTACGCCGAGCCGATCTCGACGGGCACGCCCGTCATCTCGTGCGACCTGCCGACCGCCGAGCTCGTCAAGGTCAGCGCGAACGCGTTCCTGGCCACGAAGATCTCGTTCATCAACGCGATCAGCGAGCTCTGCGAGGCCGCCGGGGCGAACGTCTCGACGCTCGCGGACGCCCTCGGCTTCGACGACCGGATCGGCCGCAAGTTCCTCAACGCCGGCCTGGGCTTCGGGGGCGGCTGCCTGCCGAAGGACATCCGCGCGCTGATGTTCCGAGCCAACGAGCTGGGCGCCCACCGCGCTGTCGGCCTCATGCAGCAGGTCGACGAGATCAACATGGCCCAGCGTCAGCGGGTCATCGACCAGGCCATCGACGCCTGCGGCGGCTCGGTCCTGAACCGGCGCATCGCCGTCCTCGGCGCCGCGTTCAAGCCGCACACGGACGACGTCCGCGACTCGCCGGCCCTGAACGTGGCGGCGGCGCTGCACCTGCGCGGCGCCCAGGTGCTGGTGGTGGACCCGGAGGCGACGCAGACCGCCCAGCGCAGCTTCCCGACCCTGTCGTTCGCCGACAGCATCGAGGAGGCGGTCTCGGACGCCGACGCGGTGCTGCTGCTGACGGAGTGGCCCGAGTTCGTCAGCGCAGAGCCCTCCGCCCTCGCCGAGCTCGCGGCGAACCCCGTCGTGATCGACGCCCGGAACGTGCTCGACGCCGAGGTGTGGTCGAGCGGCGGCTGGGAGGTGCGGCCCCTCGGCGGTCGTCGGACCCCGGCTCAGCGCCGCGTCCTCACCGGGAGCAGCATCCCCGCCTGACGCCGGCCGGCGACGGGAGAAGGCCCGCACCCCGAGGGGGTGCGGGCCTTCTCGCGTCCGGCGGCCAGGACGACGGACGGGGCGCGACCGAGTCGGTCGCGCCCCGTCCGGTGTCGACTAGACGCCGAAGTAGAGCTCGAACTCGAAGGGGTGCGGGCGCTGTGCCATCGGCAGGATCTCCTTCTCGCGCTTGTACGCGATCCAGGTCTCGATGAGGTCCTCGGTGAAGACGTTGCCCTTGGTGAGGAACGCGTGGTCGGCCTCGAGCGCGTCGAGGGCGCCGTCGAGCGACGCGGGCACCTGGGGGATGCCCTTCGCCTCCTCGGGGGGCAGCTCGTAGAGGTCCTTGTCGACGGGCTCGTGCGGCTCGATCCGGTTCTGGATGCCGTCGAGGCCCGCCATCAGCTGCGCGGCGAACGCGAGGTAGGGGTTGGACGCGGCGTCGGGGACGCGGAACTCGATGCGCTTGGCCTTGGGGTTCGTGCCCGTGATCGGGATGCGGATGGCCGCCGAGCGGTTGCCCGCCGAGTAGACCAGGTT
>Ga0308167_1002520_pt1 | contig 16821 bp, 14 predicted proteins | sample PhyCR1_2_FD_202138 | JGI IMG/M metagenome (GOLD analysis project Ga0308167, IMG submission 202138) | Phyllosphere microbial communities from UC Gill Tract Community Farm, Albany, California, United States - DLSLRC.R1 | ecosystem: Host-associated > Plants > Phyllosphere > Unclassified | place... | reverse complement strand
TAGTCGCTGTGCGGCCAGACCTTCGTCAGGTCGAACGGGTTGAAGCGGTAGCTCGCGGCGTCGGCGTAGGGCATGACCTGCACGGACATCGTCCAGGTCGGGAACTCCTCGCGCTCGATCGCGGCGGACAGGTCGCGGATGTGGAAGTCCGCGTCCTCGCCGGCGATGCGGTCGGCGTCGGCCTGCGTGAGGATCTCGTTGCCCTGGTCGGACTTGAAGTGGTACTTGACCCACGAGCGCTCGCCCGCCGCGTTGATCCACTGGTAGGTGTGCGAGCCGAAGCCGTCCATCATGCGCCACGACGCGGGCAGGCCGCGGTCGCCCATCAGCCAGGTCACCTGGTGGGCCGACTCGGGCGAGAGGGTCCAGAAGTCCCACTGCATGTCGTGGTCGCGCAGGTGCGAGCCGGGCAGGCGCTTCTGCGAGTGGATGAAGTCGGGGAACTTGATGCCGTCGCGGATGAAGAAGACGGGCGTGTTGTTGCCGACGAGGTCGTAGTTGCCCTCGCTCGTGTAGAACTTCAGCGCGAAGCCGCGGGGGTCGCGCCAGGTGTCGGGGCTGCCCTGCTCGCCGGCGACGGTCGAGAAGCGGGCGAGCATCTCGGTCTCGACGCCGGGCTGGAACAGCGCGGCGCGGGTGTACTGCGAGACGTCGCCGGTGGTGACGAACGTGCCGAAGGCGCCGCCGCCCTTGGCGTGCACGATGCGCTCCGGCACCTTCTCGCGGTTGAAGTTGGCGAGCTTCTCGACCAGCGCGTGGTCGTGCAGCACGATGGGGCCGTCGGCCCCGACGGTCTGCGAGTGCTCGTCGCTGGCGATCGGTGCGCCGTTGTCGGTGGTCGTGATCGGTGTCGTGTCGGTCATGACTCCTCTTTCCGTTCGGTGTTCAGTCGCGGGTTGCGTGAGACCCGGCGCGCGGCCGGGAAGGAGGGGAGGGCGGTGCCCTGCGCGGGAGGTGCGGTGCAGCTCAGGAGGCGCGCCCCGCGCCGTCGAGGCCGGTCGCGTCCAGGGTCGTCGCGCCGGCGAGGCCGGTCGCGTCGAGCACCGGCACGCCCGCGTCGGCCGGGCCGGTGACGACCTCGCCGTCGAGCGGCGCGTCCTCCGCGGCGCGGCAGGCCGGGCAGAGGCCCCAGAAGGTCACCTCGGCGGTCTGCACGGTGAAGCCGGAGTCGTTCGACGGGGTCAGGCACGGCGCGTGGCCGACGACGCAGTCGACGTCGGCGACGCTGCCGCAGACGCTGCAGACCACGTGGTGGTGGTTGTCGCCGGTGCGCAGCTCGTAGAGGGCGGCGGAGCCGGCCGGCTCGATCCGACGGACCAGCCCGGCGCCCGTGAGGGCGGCGAGCACGCCGTAGACCGCCTGCAGGGAGGTGCCCGGCAGACCCAGCGCGACGCGCGCGAAGACGACGTCGGCCGGCGCGTGCGGCAGCCCGTCGAGGGCGTCGAGCACGGCGAGGCGCGGCGCGGTCACCCGCAGGCCGGCTGCCCGGAGGCGCTCGGTGCTCTCGCTCGTCGTCGTCATGCCCCCATCTAAGCACGCTTCCCTTGAATGGTTCAAAACAGCCCGAGAGCGGGCGTGTCCGTCGCGAACGGGCCGCCGTCGCAGCCCGGGGGCGACGGACACGCCCGTCGCGACGGCCGCACCGCGCACCCGGCCCGTTCTGGGGGATGTCGCGCCGAGAGCACCCCGCCTAGCGTTGACCGCGGGATGGCACCCGCACGACACCCGAGGAGCACCACGTGACCAGGACGGTCGACCACGACAGCACCGGCGCCCCCGGTGCCCGCCCGAGCACGGGCAGCGCCGTCGCCGGCGCACACCAGCACCGGTACGAGCGACTCCGTCCCGTGATGAAGCTCTGGTACCTCTGGTGGCTCTCGCGGTCGCGTCACGTCCTCTCCCCCCGCGACGAGCCGACCGCGCGCACCTCCGCACGCGACGCGGACACCGTCCTCATCGTCGGCAACGGCCCCGCACACGGCTGGGGCGTCTCCACCCACGACCAGGCGCTCGTCGGCCAGCTGTCGCGCGCCTCCTCGGAGGCCACCGGGCGCCCCTGCTCGGTCGACTACGTCGGCGACGAGATGATGAGCATCGAGTCGACGCGGGCCTGGATCCGCGACACCGACCTCGGCCTCTACGACACCGTCGTGGTGCTGGTGGGCCTCAACGACGCCGTGCGCCTGACGCCCCTCGACGTCTGGGAGCGCGAGCTGCGCCTCCTCGTCTCGACCATCGCGCGCCGCAGCCACCCGACCGCACGCACCGTGCTGGTCGGCGTGCCGCCCGTCCGCTCCGCCAAGGCGTTCGACAGCCTGCTGGGCTCGGTCGCCGAGCAGCACGGCGAGCGCATGAACGCCCTCACCGAGCTGGTCGCCTCCGAGGCGGCCCTCGAGTACTTCCGCCTGCCGGCCGGCCTCCGCCGCCCCGACTCGCCGCACGGCTGCGCCGAGGGCTACCGCCGCTGGGCGCAGACCATCGCGCACCGCATCGCGCCGACCCTCGACCGCGTGCACCAGGGCCAGCTCGACGAACGCCTGCCGCGGCACCTGCCGCAGCGGAGCTTCGAGTGGAGCGGCGGCGAGCGCCTGGTCCAGCAGGCCGCGACCGGCGGCTCCGACGCGCTCAAGGACCTGGCCAAGGAGGCGGAGGCCGAGTTCGGCGTCGACGTCGCGGTCGTCAGCATGCTCGACGGCAGCAAGCTCTGGTACGCCATGAACACCGAGCTGCTGCCGGTGTCGATCCCCCGCGAGCTGACCTTCTGCGACGTGACCGTCGCCGCCGACGACGTGGTCGTCGTCGAGGACGCCCGCAAGGACGAGCGCTTCGCGGACAACCCGTACCTCGACCTCAACCACGGCTACTTCTACGCGGGGCACCCGATCCACTCGTCGAGCGGCGAGACGATCGGCACGTTCTGCCTGCACAACACGCGGCCGCGGAAGGCCTCGTCGGTCTCGCCCGAGAAGCTGCGCGAGTTCGCGCTGCGGGCCGAGGCCGAGCTGCAGAGCTACGAGCCCGCGCCTGCCGCTCCCCAGCCGCTCACCCGACGGGCCCGGCGCGAGGCCGAGGAGCGCGCCGCGGCCGCGGCCGGCACCCCGGCCGCCACCTCCGGCTTCCCCGTCTAGCGCGCGGCCGCCGTCGGGCCCGTCGCCCGGCGCTCAGTCGCCGCGCCGCACCTGCTTCACGTAGCGGTAGACCGTGGGCTCGGACACGTGCAGCGCGTCGGCCACCTGAGCCACCGCGCCCTTGAGCAGGAACACCCCCGCCCGCTCGAGCTCGCGCACGGCCGCGACCTTCTCGTCGGGCGTCATGCGGTGCGGCTCGACGCCCTGCGCCGCGACGATCCGGGCCACGCCGTCGAGCGCGAGCTCGTCCACGTTCGTGCTGAGCCGCTCGACGACGCCGGCCGACGAGGCGGCACGGGCACCGTCGCCAGCCCCGCCAGCGCCGCCCGCGCCTCCCGGCCCCGCACCGGCGCCTCCTTGTTCCGCGCCCTTCACGAGCCCCGTCGTCGCGGTGATCGCCGCGAGCAGGTCGCGGGCCCGGGTCAGCGGCTCGTCGTCGATGTTGAGGCAGAGCATCCCGACGACGTCGCCGCCCGCGTCGCGGATGAAGAAGGTCGACGAGCGGAACGTGCCGCCCGTGCGCGACTCCGCCAGGTAGTTCGCGAGGTAGTCGCGGTCGTCGTGCTCGTGGTTCTGCAGCACCTTGAGCACGAGGTCGGTCGCGGGGCCGCCGACGCTGCGGCCGCTGACGTGCCCGTTCGTGAGGGCGACGATCGAGCGGCTCAGGTCGCTCGTGTCGTGCAGCACGATCTCGGTGCGCGGGCCGAGCAGCTCGGCGAGGAAGTCCATCAGCGGCAGGTACGGCCCGAACTCGGTCCGGAGCACGCGGCTGCGGTCGACCACGGTGGCGCTGCTGGCTGTCGTCATGGCCCCCAGGTTACCGGTGTGTAACAGATTCGTCGCATTGTGATAATTTTCTCTCATCGTGCCGAGAGATCGGCTAGCTTCCGATGACCGACGACGCTCACGAAAGGCTCGACCATGACCCGATCGACCACCCCCAGGCCCCGCCTCCGCCCCGCCCTCTGGGGCTCCGTCGCGACGGGGGCCGTCCTGGCCCTCACGCTGACCGCGTGCGGCGGCCCGAGCGCCCCGCAGCCCGGCGACGCGACCGGCGACGCCTCGTCGTCGGCGTCCTCGACGATCCCCGACACGAGCGCGCTGCTCGACGCCGTCGAGGTCGACGACTCGCTCGCCTCGCAGCTCCCCTCCGACATCGCCGACGCGGGCACCTTGACGGTCGGCTCGTTCGTGCAGTCCGCGCCCAACAACTTCTACGCGGCCGACGGCTCGACCGTGATCGGCTCCGACCACGACCTGATCACGGCGATCGGCAAGAAGCTCGGCCTCGAGGTCGAGTACCAGAACCAGGACTTCGGGTCGCTGATCACCGGCCTCCAGTCCGGCCGCGTCGACGTCACCATCGCCGCGATGAACGACACCGCCGAGCGCCAGCAGGCCATCGACTTCGTCGACTACCTGACCTCGGGCATCACCCTGATGGTGCAGAAGGGCAACCCGGCCGACATCACCGGCCCCGACACCCTCTGCGGCAAGACCATCGCGGTCGTCACCGGCACGAGCCAGCAGGAGTTCGCCGAGGCGACGAGCACGCAGTGCGAGTCGGACGGCGAGGAGCCGCTCGAGATCACCGTCACCGACAGCGACGCCCAGAACCAGACCCAGCTGCGCACCGGCCGCATCGACGCCATCGTCAACGACCTGCCGAGCGCCGTCTACATCTCGAAGACCGCCCAGGACGGCCAGGCGTTCGAGGTCGTGCCCGGCGACGTCATCGACGGCGCACCCTACGGCATCGGCGTCAACAAGGACGATCCCGAGCTGCGCGACGCCATCGCCGCGGCGCTCGACTCGCTGATCGACGACGGCACCTACGGCGAGGTCCTCGACGCCTGGGGCATCACCTCCGGCAGCGTCACCGAGGCGACCGTCAACGGGGGCAAGTAGCCGTGACGGAGCCCGGATCGCGGGCCGGGGCCGACACGGTCGACCCGGCCCGCACCTCCTCGGCGGGGCGTGAGCTGCTGCCGCAGGTGCGCCTGAAGCACTGGGGCCGCTGGGTGAGCGCGGCGGTCATCGTCGTGGTGCTCGTCGCGCTCGCCTACGGGGCGTCGCAGGGCGACATCGCGTACGGCGACATCCCCTACTACCTGATCTCGCCGATCATCCTGCAGGGCCTCGTCGGCACCCTCGTGCTCGCGGTCGTCGCGCAGGTCAGCGCCGTCGTGATCGGCGTCGTGATCGCCCTGATGCGGATCTCGAAGAACCCCGTGGCGCAGGCCTTCGCGGCCGGCTACACGTGGCTGTTCCGCGGCCTGCCCGTGCTGCTGCAGATCCTGCTCTGGTACAACCTGGCGCTGATCTTCCCGAGGCTGACGGTCGGCGTGCCGTTCACCGACGTGGTGTTCCTCGACGTCAGCACGAACGACGTCATGACGACCTTCGTCGCCGCGTTCCTCGGGCTGGCCCTCAACGAGAGCGCCTACATGGCCGAGATCGTGCGGGCGGGGCTCAAGAGCGTCGACCGCGGCCAGATCGAGGCGGCGCAGTCGATCGGGCAGACCCCGATGCAGCGCATGGCCCGCATCGTGCTGCCCCAGGCGATGCGCATCATCATCCCGCCGACCGGCAACGACTTCATCAACATGCTCAAGGGCACGGCGATGGCCTCGGTCATCGGCTACCTCGAGCTCATCAAGGCCGCGAACAACATCTCGTCGTTCAACCTCCAGGTGATGGAGACGCTGATCGCCGCGGCGATCTGGTACATGGTCATCGTCAGCGTCGCGAGCGTCGGCCAGTTCTACCTCGAGCGCAGCTTCGACCGGCAGGACCGCCGCCCCGGCGGCCCGCCGACCGCCCGCGCGCTGCGCCGCAAGGTCGCTGCCGACCTCGGCCGCGCCCCCCTCGTGAGGAGCACCCCGTGACAGCGACGCCCACCCCGACCGCAGGAGGCGCGGCGCCCGCCGCCGACGCCGCCCCCGTCCTCGAGGCCCTCGGCATCGGCAAGTCCTACGGCAGCCACGAGGTGCTGCGCGACGTCTCGATGACGGTGCGCAGCGGCGAGGTCGTCTGCATCATCGGCCCGTCCGGCGCAGGCAAGTCGACGTTCCTCCGCACGCTGAACCGCCTCGAAGAACCGGACGCCGGCGAGGTCTGGGTCGGCGGCGAGCCGATGGGCTTCGAGCTGCGCGACGGCGTGCTGCACGAGCTGAGCGAGCGCAGGCTGTCCGCGCAGCGGGCGCGCACCGCGATGGTGTTCCAGCACTTCAACCTGTTCCCGCACCTGACGGTGCTCGGCAACGTGCTCGAGGGCCCGGTGCGCGTGCAGCGTCGATCCGCGAAGGAGGCGCGGGCCGAGGCCGTCGCCATCCTCGAGCGGGTGGGCCTCGGCGACAAGGTCGACGCCTACCCCGGCCAGCTCTCGGGCGGGCAGCGGCAGCGGGTCGCGATCGCGCGTGCCGTGGCGATGAAGCCCCTGTTCCTGCTCTTCGACGAGCCGACGTCGGCGCTCGACCCCGAGCTCGTCGGCGAGGTGCTCAAGGTGATGGGCGACCTGGCCCGCGACGGCATGACCATGCTCGTCGTGACGCACGAGATCCAGTTCGCCCGCGAGGTCGCCGACCGCGTCGTCTTCATGGCCGACGGCGGCATCGTCGAGCAGGGCCCGGTCGAGCAGGTGCTCGGTGCTCCGCGCGAAGCGCGCACCCGGCAGTTCCTCCAGCGGGTGCTGCAGTGACCTCGACCCGCCCCGTGACGTCCGGCGCCCTCGACACCTACCTGTCGTCGTTCGCCGAGCCCGTCGGCTACCTGAACTTCGGCAGCTACGGACCGCCCTCCCGCGACGTCGTCGAGACGATCGGACGCCTCGCGGCCGCGGCCAGCGCCGGCGTCCCGTCGGCGGGCCTGCACGCCGAGGACGAGCGCGCCCTCGCCGCGGTCTCGCGCCTCACCGGCGTCGACCGGGCCGGCGTCGCCCTCGCGGGCAGCACCTCCCTCGGGCTGATGCAGGTCGCGTTCGGCCTGCCGCGCGGCGAGGTCGTCGTGAGCCAGGCCGAGTTCCCGTCGAACCTCTACGCCTGGTGGCGCTCGGAGGAGGCGGGCCTCACCACGGTGCGTCACCTGCCCCCGGTGCCGGGGCAGCCGCTCGCGCCCGTGACGCCCGAGCGCGTGGCCGACGCCGTCGGCCCGTACACGGTCGCCGTCGCCGTGAGCGCGGTCGACTTCCGAACCGGAACCGTCGCCGACCTCGCGGGCCTCCGGGAGGCGGCCGGCGACCGCCTGCTCGTGGTCGACGGCATCCAGGGATTCGGGGTCGTCGACACCGACTGGTCGCTCGCCGACGCCCTGGTCGTCGGCGGCCAGAAGTGGCTGCGGGCGGGCTGGGGCACGGGCTTCGTCGCCCTCTCCCCCCGGGCCCTCGACCGCCTCCGGCCGGTGCTCGGCGGCTGGACGGGCGTCGAGGGGCCGTCGCGCTACGACGGCGTGCCGCACGCCGCCCTCGCCGGGGCCCAGCGCTTCTCGGTCACGAACGGCTCGCCGTTCGCCTCGGGCGCCCTCGCCACCGCCCTCGAGCAGCTCGAGCAGGTCGGCGTCGACGTCGTCGCGTCCCGGGTCGCCGACACGGCGGGTGACCTGATCGCGCGCCTCGAGGCCGCAGGGGTGCCCGTGCTCTCCCCCGTCGAGCGGGAGCGGCGGGCCGGCATCGTCGTCGCGGGAGTGCCGTCGGGCGAGGCCGCCGCCGTCGGCGCCCGGCTCGACGCCGCCGGGGTCACGGCGACCGTGCACGGCGACGACCGCGTGCGCCTCAGCGTGCACGCCACCACCACCCCGGCCGCGCTCGACGCGGCCCTGACCGTCCTGGGAGGACGCGCATGACCACCGCAGACGACACCCGTACCGACCACCCCGCCCGCACCGGCACCTCCGTCCACGCCGTGCACACCGACGCCGCACCCGCCGCCGTCGGCGCGTACTCGCAGGCCGTCGTCGTCGGCGACCTCGTCTTCGTCTCGGGCCAGCTGCCGATCGACCCGGCGACGGGCGAGTTCGCGGGGCCGGGGGTGCGCGAGGAGGCGGCCCAGTCGCTCCGCAACGGCGCGGCGGTCCTCGAGGCGGCCGGCTCGGGCGTCGCGCACGTCGTCAAGACGACGGTGCTGCTGGCCGACATCGACGACTTCGCCGTCGTGAACGAGGTCTACGCCGAGGTCTTCTCCGCGGCCGGGGGCGTGCTGCCGGCTCGTGCCGCCTACCAGGTGGGGGCCCTGCCGAAGGGCGCGCGGGTCGAGATCGAGTTCGTGGGGGCCGTCGTCCGCTGACCGGTGCCCGCGGCGGCGGCGGTCCCCGCGGCGGCGGCGGCGGCGGCGGCGCCCGCGGCGGCGGCGGCGCCCGCGGCCGTGGCTACGGCAGGGGAAAAGGGACGGCGACGGCGTGGGCCGACCCCTGCGGCGTCCCTTCTCCCCACATCCGTGTCGGGGGCCCCGACCCGGCCGCGCCGGCGACTCCCGGGTCCTCCCCGAGGAGGAATTCACCGACCGGTCTCCCCACCCGGCTCCCGTGGTCGCTACGGTGCGGAGATGAGCACGTCGACGGAGCGTCACCCGCAGGGCCAGGGCCGCACCTCGGGTGCCGCACCGAGCGGCACCGACCCGGCGGGCGCCTCCCCTGCTCCGTCCGCCGACGCCCTCGCCGGCCGCGACCTCGTCGTCGACCTCGCCCGCGTCGTCTGCGTGCTGCTCGTGGTCGTCATCCACGTGCTCATGGTCGGCGTCGGCCGCGACCCCGACGGCGGGGTCGTGGCGTCGCAGCCGCTGCAGCAGCAGCCGTGGTTCGCGTTCTCGACCTGGGTCGGCCAGATCATGCCCCTCTTCTTCGTGGTCGGCGGCTTCGCGAGCGCGACCGCCTGGGCGAGCACGCAGCGACGAGGAGGCGACGGTGCGGACTTCGTACGCGGCCGCCTCCTGCGCCTCGCCCGTCCCGCCGCCGCGCTCTTCGTGGTGCTCGCCGTCGCCCTGGCGGTCGCCACGCTGCTCGGGGTCGACCCGGCCCTGCTCGACGCGGCCGTCACCGGCATCGGCACCCCGCTCTGGTTCCTCGCCGCCTACGGCATCACGCAGGTGGCCGTGCCCGTGATGGCCCGGCTGCACGCCACGCGACCCGCGGCGACCTTCGTCGGCCTCGCGACGGCGGCCCTGCTCGTCGACTCGGTCCGGTACACGACGCTCGTGACCGACGTCGGCCTGCTCAACCTGGTGTTCGTCTGGCTGTTCGTGCAGCAGCTGGGGTTCGCGTACGCGAGCGGGTGGTTCGGGCGTGCCCCGCGCCTCCTGCTGGCGGGCATCGCGCTCGCGTGCGCCGCGTCGCTGCCGGCGCTGACGACGGTGGGGCCGTGGTCGGACGACATGCTGACGAACCTCAACCCGCCGGCGGTGCCGCTCATGGTGCTCGGCGTCGGGCAGATCTGCGTGCTGACGCTGCTGCACCCCGCGCTGGCACGACTGATGCGGACGCGTGCCGCGCGGGCCGTCGTGTTCGCCGTCGGCAGCCGCGGCATGACCATCTACCTCTGGCACCTGCCCCTGCTGATCGCGGTGACCGGCCTGGTCCTCGCCACGGGCGAGCCGCTGCCCGAGCCGGCGTCGGCGACCTGGTGGTGGACGCGGATCCCCGTCGTGCTGCTCGTGCTCGGCCTCGCGTGCGCGCTGTCGCTCGTCGTCGGACGCCTCGAGGGGGCACCGCGACCCGTGCCGCCGGGCCGGCGACGCCCGGGCACGCTCGTCGTCGCGCTGTGCGCCCTGCTCGTGATCGCGCCGCCGTTCGCGGTGATGCTCGACGGCCTCGACCTGCGCAACGCGATCGCCGGCGCCGTGGCGCTGCCGGCGGCCCTCTGGCTGCTCGGCCGCACGCGCCCCCGGCCGTAGCAGGGCCCGCGGGGGAGAGAAGGGTGACGCCCGGCCGACGGGGGGATCGGCCGGGCGTCCTACGGCGTCGGGCGGATCAGGAACCCTCGACCGGATGCAGCAGGAGGCCCGATCACGAGGCCGTGTCCCTGCTGCTGAGATCAATGGTGCGTCCCGATCCGATGACGACGCTGGGAGCCGCCTCGGGATCTGCTGATCACCGCCGACCGCTGCCGGCGCCCGGCCGGACGGGCAGGCGGCCCGACGGGACGGTGCCGCCCCGTCCCCGGCCGGGCGGCACCGTCCCGGTAGACTCGCTGCGTCCACCCGCTGCCAGCCCGCAGGAGTTGAAACGTGCCCACAATCGTCGTCGAGGTCATGCCCAAGGCTGAACTGCTCGATCCCCAGGGCAAGGCCGTGGTCGGCGCCCTCTCCCGTCTCGGCCGCCAGCAGTTCACCGACGTCCGCATCGGCAAGCGCTTCGAGCTGACCGTCGAGGGCGAGGTGACGGAGGCGGTCCTCGCCGACGTGCGCACCCTCGCCGACGACGTGCTCTCCAACTCGGTCATCGAAGACGTGGTGAGCATCACCGTGCTCGACGCCGCGCCCGCCGTCTGATGCGCGTCGGCGTCGTCACCTTCCCCGGCTCGCTCGACGACCGCGACGCCCAGCGCGCGGTCCGCCTGGCAGGCGGCGAGCCCGTCGCCCTCTGGCACGGCGACCACGACCTGCAGGGCGTCGAGGCGATCATCCTGCCCGGCGGGTTCAGCTACGGCGACTACCTGCGCGCCGGTGCCATCGCCTCCTTGTCGCCGATCATGACCGAGGTCGTCGACGCGGCGAACGCGGGCATGCCCGTGCTCGGCATCTGCAACGGCTTCCAGATGCTGGCGGAGGCGCGGCTCATCCCCGGTGCGCACACCCGCAACGCGCACCAGCAGTTCATCCGTCGCGACCAGGTGCTCCGCGTCGAGAACGCGTCGACCGACTGGACGAACGGCTTCGCCGAGGGGCAGGAGATCACGATCCCCCTCAAGAACGCCGACGGCCGGTTCATCGCGGACGACGAGACGATCAAGCGGATCGAGGGCGAGGGCCAGGTCGCCTTCCGCTACGTCGGCGTCAACCCCAACGGCTCGATGGACGACATCGCCGGCGTCTCGAACGCCCGCGGCAACGTGGTCGGCCTGATGCCCCACCCCGAGCACGCCACCGAGCCCGGCTTCGGCCCCGACATGCCCGACGCGATGTCGAGCGGCGTCGACGGCCTCACGTTCTTCACGTCCGTCATCGAGAGGGCCCTGTCCAAGTGAGCACCGAGAACGACCGCGCCGAGCTGATCGACGTCCGCCCCGAGGGCCCGAAGCCCGACACGACCGCCGACGCGGCCGCGACGCCCGACAAGCACCAGCCCTACGAGGCACTCGGCCTCAAGGCCGACGAGTACGCGCAGATCCGCGAGATCCTCGGCCGCCGCCCCACCAGCGGCGAGCTGGCGATGTACTCCGTGATGTGGAGCGAGCACTGCTCCTACAAGTCGAGCAAGATCTACCTCCGCCAGTTCGGCCAGAAGGTCTCGCCGGCGATGACGAAGGACCTGATGGTCGGCATGGGCGAGAACGCCGGCGTCGTCGACGTGGGAGGCGGCTGGGCGGTGACCTTCAAGGTCGAGTCCCACAACCACCCCAGCTACATCGAGCCGTTCCAGGGCGCCGCGACCGGCGTCGGCGGCATCGTCCGGGACATCATCTCGATGGGCGCCCGTCCGGTCGCGGTGATGGACCAGCTGCGCTTCGGCGCGATCGACGCCCCCGACACGCAGCGCGTCGTCGACGGCGTCGTCCAGGGCATCAGCTTCTACGCGAACTGCCTCGGCCTGCCGAACATCGGCGGCGAGACCTATTTCGACGCCGTCTACCAGGGCAACCCGCTGGTCAATGCGCTCGCGGTGGGCGTCCTCCGCCACGAGGACCTGCACCTCGCCAACGCCAAGGGCGTCGGCAACAAGGTCGTGCTCTTCGGGGCGCGCACCGGCGGCGACGGCATCGGCGGCGCCTCCATCCTCGCCTCCGACACGTTCTCGTCGGGCGGACCGACGAAGCGTCCCTCGGTGCAGGTCGGCGACCCGTTCGCCGAGAAGGTCCTGATCGAGTGCTGCCTCGAGCTGTTCCGCGGAGAGCTCGTCGAGGGCATCCAAGACCTCGGAGCGGCCGGCATCAGCTGCGCCACCTCCGAGCTGGCCTCGAACGGCGACGGCGGCATGTTCATCGAGCTCGACGACGTGCTGCTCCGCGACCCCTCGCTCACGGCGGAGGAGATCCTCATGAGCGAGAGCCAGGAGCGGATGATGGCCGTCGTCAGCCCCGACAAGCTCGACGCGTTCCTCGCGGTCACCGCGAAGTGGGACGTCGAGACGAGCGTGCTCGGCGAGGTCACCGACACCGGCCGGCTGGTCATCAACTGGCACGGAGAAGAGATCGTCAACGTCGACCCGCGCACCGTCGCGGTCGACGGCCCGGTCTACGAGCGCCCCGTCGCCTACCCGTCCTGGATCGACGCGCTGCAGGCCGACACGGCCGCGACGCTGCCGCGTCCGACCGACCCCGAGGAGGTGCGGGCCCAGTTCCTGCAGCTGCTCGGCTCCCCCAACCTGGCCGACAAGAGCTGGGTGACGAACCAGTACGACACCTACGTGCTCGGCAACACGGCCCTGAGCTTCCCCGACGACGGCGGCATGGTCCGCGTCGACGAGGAGTCGGGGCTCGGCTTCGCCATCGCGACCGACGCCAACGGCCGTTGGTGCCAGCTCGACCCGAAGCAGGGCGCCCGCCTGGCCCTCGCCGAGGCCTACCGCAACGTCGCCGTCACGGGTGCCGTGCCGGCCGCGGTCACGGACTGCCTCAACTTCGGCAGCCCGGAGGACCCGGAGGTCATGTGGCAGTTCTCGCAGGCCGTCGAGGGGCTGTCCGACGCGTGCCTCGAGCTCGAGATCCCCGTCACGGGCGGCAACGTGTCGTTCTACAACCAAACCGGCACGAAGCCGATCTTCCCGACCCCCGTGGTCGGCGTCCTCGGCGTGATCCAGGACGTCGCGAAGCGCGTGCCCTCCGGCTGGCAGGACGACGGCGACAACATCTACCTGCTCGGCACCTCCTCCCTCGAGCTCGACGGCTCGGCCTGGGCCGGCACCGTGCACGACCACCTCGGCGGACGTCCGCCGGCCGTCGACCTGGCAGGCGAGAAGCAGCTCGCGGGGCTGCTCGCCGCGGGCGCCGACCAGTCCCTCATCGCGGCGGCGCACGACCTCAGCGACGGCGGCCTGGCGCAGGCCCTGGCCGAGGCGGTGCTGCGCTTCGGCGTCGGCGCCCGCGTCTACCTGGGCGAGCTGCTCGAGCGCGACGGCCTCGACGTGGCGGCGACGCTCTTCACGGAGTCGACCGGTCGTGTGGTCGTGTCGGTGCCGCGTGAGGACGACGTCAAGTTCCGTGGCCTCTGCGAGGGCCGGGGCTACCCCGTCGCCCGCATCGGCGTCACGGACGCGTCGTCGCAGTCCCTCGAGATCCAGGACGTCTTCACGGTCTCGCTCGACGAGCTCCGCAGCACGCACCGCGGCACGCTCCCGGCCCGCTTCGGGGCCACCATCCCGCAGTAGCCGCCTGCGCACCTCGGCCGCTGCGCCGCTCCGCCCCGAAGGCCCCTGCCACCCGGCAGGGGCCTTCGCACGTCCCCACCGCACCCCGGCGCGCACAGCGCCGCCTTCCGTCCACCGCACCGCATTCCGTACACCGCACCCCGTCTAGCCTCGGTGCGGTGCACGAACCCCGGTGCACTCCCCCTGAACCAGTCCCCGCACGCGATCACTCTCAACTTCGAGAGTGATCGAACCCCCCACGTGCACACCGCCGGGCCCCGCGCCCACCCCCGAGCACGCATCTGTCTCGCTTTCGCCCCCCAGCCGAAGGAGGCGCGCGAAGCGCCGCCGCTCCCACCCCGGTCACCGAAGGAGGCGCGCGAAGCGCCGCCGGCCGAAGGCCCGCCGGGCGCAGCCCGGCAGCCGCCGGCAGGCGGCCAGACGAGCACAAAGGGAAAAGCCCCGGACCGACAGGTCAGGGGCTTTCTTTTCTCGTGCTGGGGTACCTGGACTCGAACCAAGAACAACTGAACCAGAATCAGTCGTGTTGCCAATTACACCATACCCCAATGATATCGACCGTGAGGTCTACATCACTGCGGCCCATCAGATGAGCCAGCGTCTACTGTACACGATCTCCGAGCTCGTCGAGGCCACCGATCAGGTCGCGGTTGATCACGGCGGCCACGCGGGCCCCCGACCCGGCCGCGACGATCAGCTGCTGCGGCCCGGGCGCCGTGGACTCACCTGCGGCGTAGAGACCCGGCACCGAGGTACGGCCGTGGTCGTCGACGACGAGCAGTCCGTCGGCGTCGAGGTCGGCCCCGAGCGGGGCGACGTACTCGAGCTTGCCGGCCCAGGCGGGACGGACGAAGCCGCCCTCACGCGGCACGACCTCGCCGCCCTCGAGCTCGACTCCTGTGAGCCCCTCGCGGCCGCCCTGCAGCGACGCGATCGGGCGGCGGTCGACGCGGATCCCGCGGGAGGCGAGCTGCGCCTCCTCGGCCTCGGTCACCGCATCGGCGGAGCCGTGGGTGAAGACGACCAGGTCGTCGCTCCACTGCGACAGCAGCAGGGCGCGCTCGGCCAGGTCAGGGTGTTCCCCGATCACGGCGAGTGCCTGGTCGCGCTTGCCGTAGCCGTCGCACTCGATGCAGCTGTGGACGAAGGTGCCGTAGAACGCCCGCAGGCCGTCGATGGCCGGCAGCGTCTCCTGAAGCCCGGTGGCGACGAGCACCACGTCGGCCAGGGCGCGACGCTGCTGCCCGCGGAACTCGCAGTCGACGACGAACCCGTCGTCACCACGGCTGATGCTCGTGGCCATCGTCTGCCAGTGCTCGCCCTCCTCGTACGCGAGGAACTCCTCGCGTCCGAGCTTGCGCAGCTCGAGCGGCGAGATGCCGTCGCGGGTGAGGTACCCGTGCGACAGCAGCGTCGCCGAGTTGCGCGGGCGGTTGCTGTCGACGAGCAGCACGCGACGACGGGCTCGGACCAGGTTCAGCGCGGCGCTGAGCCCCGCCGGCCCTCCCCCGACGACGACGACGTCCCAGCGCGGGTCGGCCGTGGCCTCGCCGGCACCCTGATCGGTCATGATCGCTCGAGGAGGCGCCGGATGCGCGCCTGCGTCGACTCCCGACCCAGGATCTCCATCGACTCGAACAGCGGCGGGCTCACCCGACGCCCCGAGAGCGCGACGCGCAGCGGTCCGTAGGCGACGCGCGGCTTGAGGCCGAGCTCGTCGACGAGCGCCGCCTTGAGCGCGTCCTGGATCGCGGCGTGCGTCCAGTCCTGCACCCCGTCGAGGGCAGCCGAGGAGGCGCGCAGCACATCTGCGGACGACTCCGGCAGCGAGGCCGTCGCGTCGTCGTCGTACTCGAGCTCGTCGTCGGCGGTGAAGAGGAACGACAGCATCCCCTTCGCCTCGCCGAGCAGCGTCATGCGCTCCTGGACGAGCGGTGCGGCCTGGGCGAGCACGGCGGCCTCGGCCTCGGTGGGCGGATCGCCGACGACGCCGTCGAGGTAGGGCAGCAGGCGCTGCGTGAAGTCGCCGACCTCGAGGAGGCGGATGTGATCGCCGTTGATCGACTCCGCCTTCTTGAGGTCGAACCGAGCCGGGTTGGGGTTCACGTCGGTCACGTCGAAGGCCGCGACCATCTCGTCGAGGCTGAACACGTCGCGGTCGTGCGACAGCGACCAGCCGAGCAGGGAGAGGTAGTTGACCAGGCCCTCGGGGATGAAGCCGCGATCGCGGTGGTGGAACAGGTTCGAGGCAGGGTCGCGCTTCGACAGCTTCTTGTTGCCGTCGCCCATAACGTAGGGCAGATGCCCGAAGCGCGGCACGAACTCGGTGACGCCCAGCTCGACCAGCGCCTCGTACAGGGCGATCTGGCGAGGCGTCGACGAGAGGAGGTCCTCGCCGCGCAGCACGTGGGTGATCCCCATCAGCGCGTCGTCGACGGGGTTGACGAACGTGTACAGCGGGACGCCGTTCGGGCGGACCACGACGAAGTCGGAGAACGAGCCGGCGGGGAAGGTGATCTCGCCGCGCACCAGGTCGTCGAAGCTGAGGTCGCGGTCGGGCACGCGCAGACGGAGCGCCGGCTGACGCCCCTCCTCCTTGTAGGAGGCGCGCTGCTCGTCCGTGAGGTCGCGCTCGAAGTTGTCGTAGCCCTGCTTGGGGTCACGACCGACAGCGATGTTGCGCGCCTCGATCTCCTCACCCGTCGCGTAGCTCTCGTAGAGCAGGCCCCGCTCGAGGAGCCGGTCGATGATGTCCCGGTACATGTCGTGACGAAGCGACTGCCGGTAGGGGGCGTGTGGCCCGCCCACGTCGACGCCCTCGTCCCAGTCGAGCTTGAGCCAGCGCAGACCGTCGAGGATCTGCTCGTAGCTCTCCTCGCTGTCGCGACTGGCGTCGGTGTCCTCGATGCGGAACACGAGCTTGCCGCCGTGGTGCCTCGCGTAGGCCCAGTTGAACAGGGCAGTGCGGATGAGACCCACGTGGGGAGTCCCGGTGGGAGAGGGGCAGAACCGCACGCGCACATCGGCGCCGGAGGCGGTGGAGAAGGGAGCAGACATCGGTCACGATCCTACCGGCGCAGCCCCCCTTCTCGGGGCCCCGCTCTCCGCGACCCGCCCTGCTGTCTCGGGGTTAAACAAGAAGAGCCCCTCCAGTGGAGGGGCTCTTCTATCAAAAGGAGTC
>Ga0308167_1002517_pt1 | contig 16828 bp, 23 predicted proteins | sample PhyCR1_2_FD_202138 | JGI IMG/M metagenome (GOLD analysis project Ga0308167, IMG submission 202138) | Phyllosphere microbial communities from UC Gill Tract Community Farm, Albany, California, United States - DLSLRC.R1 | ecosystem: Host-associated > Plants > Phyllosphere > Unclassified | place... | reverse complement strand
CTATCAGTCTGACTCCACAAGCACCCACACGAATTGCTTGATTCAGTTGTTAAAGAGCGGTTGGTTAAGATCTTTCGTCTCAACCGAGGCGCGCATTCTACAGCAGCCTCATTTGCTGTCAAGTGGTTATTTTCAGAAGTTTTCGAAGATTTCTTCAACAACTTCAACCACTTGCGCTTGCGATCTCTCGTAAGCGGGAGGCGAATTCTACAGGGATCGCCATGAACGTCAACCCCCTATCTTAAAAAAAGCGAAACACTTACTCGCCTATAAAAACCAGGGTACCCACCGCCTCTCTATATAGAAGGAGCGCACAACCTAGGGACGCGAATTATCCCCACCCACGCCAATGCATCTGGATCACAACCGAAAGAAGCGCGGCGGGATCCCGCACAAGCGAGGAACAAGGATGACTGTTGTTGAGACCGACAAATACGAGGAGGGGATAGCTTTACAGAGATGGTGTCCCAGGGCCGGTTCGAACGGCCAACCTTCCCCTTAGGAGGGACAATTCAGGCCCAGCAAGATCAGGCGCAAGCCCAGTTCTACTGGGGTTATTAGTCCCATTGAGTCCATGGAAACAGAGCGGTATAGTGCTTTTTGCTGCCACCCTGCTGTCACGGTCGAACCCTTGAAAACCAAAATCACTCAAAAGCTCATTGGCAGCCTAGCCGCCGAGGCGAAAGCATACCGCGTGCACGACACGGTGCAACCCGGTTTCTTTATTCGCGTACTTCCCAGCGGCCACAAGTCCTATATGGTCACCTGGGGGCGCAACAAGAACGCCACCCTGGGGCGCGTTGGCGTCCTAACGCTCGATCAGGCCCGGACCGAGGCCGCCCAGTACCTGGCCGACGCGCACGCACACGGCGAGCCCCTGGCAGTCGCCCAAGGCCGAAAGGGAATAGCCCTCCCCTCTCTGCGTGAGTTCATCGACGACACCTATATGCCGTGGTTCAAGGCCCATCACAAAGGCCATGAAAAGACCCTGCACACGCTCAACAACAACTTCGACGCGATCATGTCTCGGCGCCTGGGCGACATCACCGGTCGCGACCTAGAGCAGATCCGTACCGGCTGGATGCAGGCCGGCAACAAGCCCTCAACGGTGAACCGCAAAATGGGCTCCATCAGTGGTGTGTTCAGCCGGGCGGCAGAGTGGGACTACATCGCGGATCACCCCTTGGCCAAGCTTAAACAGCTCAAGGTCGATTCAAAGGGGGTGATTCGCTACCTGACTGCTGACGAAAACAAGCGTCTACGCGAAGCCATGGACGCTCGACAGGATGAAATGAGGGCCGAGCGCGAGAGTGCAAACACCTGGCGGACGGACCGCCACAGAGATCCGATGCCAAGCCTGCTGGAACTGCCCTTCACCGATCACCTGAAGCCCATGGTGTTGGTATCGTTGAATACCGGCATGAGGCGCGGAGAGCTGTTCGACCTGAAATGGTCAGCGGTGAACTTCGACACGAAGACAATCACAGTCGCCGGGGCCACCACCAAGACAAGCGATACGCGCCACATCCCGATGAACAAGGAGACCATTGGTACGCTGAAAGCCTGGAAGAAGCAGGTGAGCAAGTCGCCCTATGTGTTCCCTGGCCAGGGCGGCGGTCGCTTTGAGGACGTGAAAAGCGCCTGGCTAAAGTTGCTTGAGCGGGCGCTGATCGACGGGTTCCGCTGGCACGATATGCGGCACGACTTCGCTTCACGCCTGGTAATGGCTGGCGTACCGCTCAACAAGGTACGGGATCTGCTAGGGCACGCCGATATCAAGATGACTTTGCGCTACGCACATCTGGCGCCAGGAACAAAGGCCGCTGCTGTGGAACTGATTTAGAACGGTATGTCGTCAGGCATGAAGTCGTGGTCATACATGGGCACCACTGTCGGTGACGATTTGTGCTTTTCGACATGAGACTGGATCAGCGCCCAGTGAGACCTGATGAGATTCAGCTCAAGCCGATTGAAATTGTCTCCGAATGAGCCGTCTGGGTACACGTCCCAAAAATAAGCACTAGATCTGATTGTCTCCCACACTCTTAACTCATCATACGTGAGGGCTTCCGGCATATTTATCGCCAGGTTGACCATTCTAACCGCTTCATCTGTAGACCAAATTTTGTCTATCGAGCTAGCCAATGTCCCGCCATCAAAATCCGTCGCCTGATTAGCGATTGCCTGAGAGATCGACCATTCAATAACGGCCGTCAGAGAGCGCTTTTGCAGCCGACCCATGATGTCCAGAGCGAACTTGATTTTAGGATCGATCCGAATCCCAACGCTCACTGTCGTGCTCGATTCACCCGCGCGCTTACTCGTCTTAGTCGCCATATCCTTCCATCTACTCTGATGCGGCCAGCCTAACCGGCCTAATTGCCACAGCTTGCGTGACACGCAAATATCTGTCAATCCATGCGAGTGCGAGACTGTTTAGCATTTGCTTGCAGATATAGTTTTACGCGATGTAAGCTAGCATCACACGACGCCTCTCTGGCTTCGTTTTTTGGGAGACAACCATGGAACAAGCACAGCAACAAATGGCGCCGCTGTCGGTTAGCGTCGAAGAATCTGCCCGCATTTTGGGTATCTCGCGCTCGGCTACCTACGAGTTGATCGCTCAAGGCGAAATCAAGACTTTCAAAATCGGCCGCCGACGCCTGGCACTCGCATCCGAGCTGAAGGCTTTTATCGAGCGCGCAGCAAAGGTCGGCGCACGGTGACGTGCGAAAAGAATAGGGAGTGGGGATTGCGCAAGGCTGCGCGAGAGGTTGCCAAGGCGGTGCTCGAACACCGCCTTAGCGAAAACACACTGGATAGCACCAACGTGAAGGGCAAACTATGACACGCCATTCTTCAACTGAGCAAGACCGCAAGATGATGGAGGCCCTGCGAAACGGGCCGGTATCGACCATCGAAGCCGCCAAAGACCTGGATATAGTCCAGCCCCCCAACACGATCCGGCGCCTCAGAAAAAAGGGTCACGAAATCCGGACCTACTGGACGCATCAATCCACTGAGCCAGGCCGGCCGCCACACCGCGTGGCCAAGTACATCCTGATGCGTGAAGCCTCGTAATCGGGAGACCACAAGAGACGTCGCGAAATTGCGACGTCCCTTGTACCTGCCTGCGAGCTGCTGGCGGGCTTCGGCCCGTTGTTTATCCAGCCGAATTACGCTGAGGTCGATTCAGTGGAATGCCTAGCCACAAAACTACTTAGCCGCGGCGACACGGTTAGCATTGAGCTTGGGCAGCTCGTCATTCAACCGGCGAGCGGCAAGCCTGTACCGCCGGAGTGGGTCAGTACCAACCGGGCCAGAATTTGCCGTAAAGTGCTTATTTCATTAGGCATGGATGCTTTCGAGTACACGGATTATTCAACTGGGCACTATGGCAAAACCCGAAGCGCCGGTATCACGCTGAGGTTCGTCTCGCTAGTAAATGGTGAGTCTGTATACGCCGTTTTCAATGCAGACCTGACCCGACAGCGGAACACGGCCGCAGCTAAGGCTGGCGCGCTGCTTCCAAGGGGGCAATTCCGCATCGGCAAGCGGAGCCACTTCTACAAATTCTGGATGGGCACGGGCTTGCCATTCCCTAGACGCCTCTCAGCTATGCACGATTACATGGGGAAACTGCGAAGCGTCATGCTGACCGGATTACTGACTGACGACCGTATTAACGCCGGCAGCCTGGTGCCTGTCAGCCTGAGTACCGAGCAATTCAGAACGGCAGTTTTGCCGGACAAGTTCCGGACAATATCCGGACAACTGCCGGACAACTGCCGGACAACTTCCGGACAAGAGCCCCGGACAAGGAAAACGCTACAGCCCATGTAATGCGCGGGTTACAGCCGATTCCAACTACGTGCGTTTCAAACCACGAAAACAAGTTAATAAGAAAGGACGAATACAAGACAGCTTCCATAACTGATTTACCTATTCCTAAGCCTCCTCAGGATCAGAGTGTTGACGAGTGGTTGGAGGCATACAGCTCGACCTGACCACCTTGCTGAGAATTTACCCACCGCCAACAAATGAAAAAAGGGCACCACCCTGTTTCGGGGTAGCGCCCTTGATGCCGCAAAGGTTTCGTTGCTTGTCAGCCCTACTCCAACACCACCGCGTGGTATTGCTGATCGCCGCCCAGGTCATCTGAGCCGAACAGAGCCTGATTGACGGCCTTCCTACTCTCAAGCAGAAGGTCATGCTCATCATGAGTGCCAATGCCCGCTGCAACCCACTCAGGGAGCTCCTTACGCCGCCGCATCTCGCTTAGGTGCGTCCACCAGCGCGTAGCGTAACGACGCTCTGCAAGGATTAGCTCCACCACCAAGGTTCGCTGGTTCTCGGTGAAGAGAGGCAAGTCTACGGCGCTAGAGTCGTACACCTCAGTGGCTACCGCCCCCTCCGCTTCTAATCCGGACTTTTCTTGGCCTTTCAGGGCGTTACTGATATTTTGGTAAAGTTGCATGACGTTGGCCTCTAAGCGTCGTCGTGTGATAGCCGGCCCGGTGGTTGCACACCGGGTTGGCACCTCTTCAATATCGGCGAAACATCCCGCCGATTACTGCTTACCCTTCTCACTTATCCAGCCTGCGGCCCAGCTCAAAGGGTCTTTCGACTCCATAGGCGCCAAGGGTTCTCCTTCTCGCGCCGCCCGCCGGCCCTCTTCCTCTGTTTCGCCGTGAATCCATACAGTAGTCTGCCTGAATCCCGCTTGGCGCTGACGATCCTTGTAAATCCTCTGACGATCAGCCGCAGATAGCGGACCTCTCGAATTCTCGTTCTTCATTAAAATATCCGTTAGCAGTCACGACCCCAATAATGCAATATCGTTAGCAGTTACGCAATGGAAAAGTGTAAAATAATTGCAGCCGCCTTCCGCTCCAACAGTGACTATCGGGGAGCGGTAACGAACAACCAAAGGAATGAGAGGCCGGGAGGAAAAGCAAAGAGGGCGTCAGCGAAGGGCAAGAGCGCGATGCTTTGAATGCCCTCCCTGCTCCAATTCCCCGCTAAGTCGATAAGCAGTAAATTAGCTTACCTATGACTGCCGTTTTGAATAAAATAGCTGATTATAGTGGCAGCAAAACTAAATGCTGAAAACAAGTTAAAAGCAACCGCCGCAGGAAAACAAGGAAGAAGCCGTGACATCAGAATCCAATAGAATTTCAGTTCTCAGCACAAATTTTGTACAGAGCGTTGCCGCAGTTTGGGGGTGGACCTGCCAAGCAATGGCACAGGAAAATGACGACGGCTTCGATGGATATCTTTACATCAGAACAAAACAAATAAACAAAAAAAGGCCACAAGATAGACGCTCATGGAGACACTCATTTACGGGAGGGATGATTCACATCCAAGTAAAAACAGGAGACTCTTTAATTACAGAATCACAAGATCATTTCGTTACAAAAATTTCAGACCTTGAAGTCAAGAAGGAGCTATGGCAGCTGTCTCCTGTTCCTTCCATATTGATCTATGTCAAACAAGCTCAGCAAGGGGTACCTACGGAAGCTTGGTGGGTAAACTTAAAATCTGAAGAGACATACTTCACAGAAACTCAAATAAAAATACCTAAGATCAATCGATTTCAACCTTCACTTGAGTGCAGATCCCCACTAGCACGGCTGGCAAGACGTCAAATTTTCTCGGCACAATTACCAGTCATAAAACTTCCAGCAGGGACATATCACAAAATGGGAGCGCTGAACAAGTCAGCTAAATTCAACGCTTGGGGGTTCTATACAAAATGGAGAGCAAGCTTACCGAATAACCCTTCGCTGGGACCAGTAATTATTAATCGAACTGGTTGGTCTCATATTACTCGAAGAGGAAGGCCTATAGCGCGAATCCTAGCAAGTTTTGACCTGCTGCCTATTGCTGCCAAAATAATTGCGGAGATAAAAGACTGGCGAGTACTAGCACGAAGAGGAGAGCAGAAAAACAGCGATGGAAGCCTGTCTGTTATCGAGTACTTAGGGATTTCAGCATGGGTTGAAGGCCCCTCTCGAATATCCTCAGAAGTAATGGTGATATTAAAAAGAAGGACTACATATACTGAGGAAACCAGTAAGTCAACGATCCCTGAGCAACCAGAACAACTCATTACCAAGATAGATATTATGCGCAAAGAGCTATGGTTTTATACGGTCTACCAACCAGGTCGCTCGAAAAAATAAATGTGGTCGATGCGATGCTCTCAGACTGATCCAGACACATTGCTACTCACTAGAAGTATCAAGCCGGCGGACCTCATGCGAGGTTTCTTCTCTCTTGCACGCATCGACCACCAACAGATCCTACAAAAAAAAATCACTGAGCGCCAGTACAGATTTCGGACGTGTAGAAAAACAGAGTTCCGTATGTTGACAAGCAGAAATTCATAGCGTCCATCGATCAAAAAACAAACATCAGCCATGCGAACGAGTGCCACGGCAGTCCCGCCCACTTGGAGAACCGCTGATGGAGGGTACTACGCTGACTCAACAAGCATCTGATGCAACGCGATCCAACAAGCGAAATGGTTCGCCACATTTCAGATATTCCGATACAGATTTCTCCTTTCAGACAATGAGGGCAGCTTTGAATGCCTCGTTTCCAGGAGTGGTACGACTGACACCGCCAATTTCACAAATTGGTGCGCCACCTCCACCAAGTAAAAGTCCCGCAACACCACGCGTCTACAGGGAAATCTCCCAATGTGTCGTTTTGGTCTCACTGAGACGATTTGGTCTCTCACGCGTTGCTATAGCCCGTGCCTACCCTGCGCTGATTCGAGAGCCCTAGTGACTTGAAAGCAAGCAGCCATTAAATGTACTTTCGCATAAGGGATGTCCCTCAAATCAAAAAAAGGATCAGAGCTATGGCTGAAGGAAATGAGTTTGCCACCGGAGACTTTGTCAAGCTGAAGTCGGGCGGCCCTGTGATGACAGTGAAGGGATATCGAAAAATTAGCGATGCATTCATTTGCCAATGGTTCGCAGGGAAGAAGCTTGAGCAGGGAGAGTTTTTTCCAGATAGCTTGGAAGCTACAACGATAGAGCAAAAGGTGAATTGATGGACGCTGACTCGATTGCGGTTTGGATGCTAGCTCAAATTCACACTGAAGCGTGCCTCTACCAAGACGATGTCGTCGATCACCTGGTGAAAGCAAAGCGCGAAGATTTGCTAACAACAAACGCCGATGGTAATCAGGTCATCGGCAAAGGGGTACTCGCTGCTTTCCGCAAGCTGACTCCAGATATTGTGGTCTGGGTGAAGCCAGATCGATACTGGCGTTTCAGGGTTGCTGAAGATGAGCCGGGGCGAGACGCACGGGGTTAAAGAGCAAACCCAATAGTTCTGACTCCGGCGAGACAGACGGCCCCATATCGCAGAAAAGCTTCAGCATTTAACGGCATTCCTATTAGCTACAAACAGAACATGCATGGTGGGCAGATGAAAGAACTATTTCCAGAATACGATCATTCAGAATCACTAAATTATCCGGACGTATGGGAAAGTGCATTATTCGTATTCGACACGAACGTTCTTCTGAATCTTTATCGATATCATGAAAGCACACGTAGAGAGCTTTTAAAAATCCTGAAGACCTTAGAGGATCGTATATGGATACCACATCATGTAGCTTTAGAATTCCAAAGAAACCGGCTCTCAGTTATTGCAAGTCAAGGAAATGGCTTCAAGGAAATGAGGACGATACTAACCACAACAAAAAACAAACTGAAGGATGATATTTACAAACTAGGCCTTCACAACAGACACACACTTATAAATGCTGAAAAACTGATCAACGACTTCGAAGAGCTGACTAATAACTTTTCCAAAGAGCTAGAAACACTAGAATCTTCCCAACAAAAAATCAATGAACATGACCCTATAAAAAAACTCATTGAAGAGCTTTTTTCAGGCAAGGTAGGTTCTGCCCACAAATTGCAAAAGGAAGTTGATGACCTTAGCAAAGAGGCAGAAACAAGGTATAAACTTAAGATTCCACCGGGGTACAAAGATGATGAAAAAGACAAAAACAAACCTGATGACTTTATGCACAAGGGGATTTTCTATAAGCGTAAATATGGCGACTATATAGCTTGGTCGCAGACATTAGATAAAGCCCAGACCCTTACCTCAAAGAAATTAATCTTTATAACGGATGATGGCAAAGAAGATTGGTGGCGAAAACTCAATGGGGAAGGCTCAAGCAACAACCTTGGACCTAGAACCGAGTTAATTGATGAAGCCATTCGCATCGGAAAACTTGAAGCCTTTTTAATGTACAGGCCAGAAGGTTTTCTAAAATATGCAAAAGAGTCGTTGCAGGCAAGCGTCTCCGAAGACGCAATGAACGACGTAAGAAAAGTCTCAATCAGCAATACGGTCACACACTTAACAGACTCATACGTGGATTTGACATCTACAAATGCCGAGTACGCAATTAAGGATTGGCTGTCGACGACTTTTCAGTACGTTGAGGGCGTTCGCGCAAACTTTCCAGATTTTATAGTTCATCATGAAGAAGAAATATTAGCTTTTGAGGTTTTTCTATTTACTCCAGACCGCCTCGACAGAGAGCTTCGTATCTTTAATGACATCTGCGAGACTGAAAGCTTTTTCAATGAAGATCTATTTGACGACCTCACTATCATATGGATAGTAAACAAGGAAAGTGACTTACCAGCACTGTCAAAAATTCTAAAAAAACACACTAATTTTAACCACAACTACAACATATCAATACAAGCAGCATTAATGGAGTCCACTGGAAACTTCCCAACAATCACAAAACTCTGGCCGATTAACACTTGGTAACATTCCAGACAACGTCACAGGGTGGAGAAACCCTCAGGCCCAAGGGGTCCCTAGCGCTAGGCCAAGCGCTCAGTTGTGGCAATTTTGATTACTGCGAGACAGACCAAATGAGCCGACTCGGACCGCTTGGTCTGCTTGGCCACCGCTCCTCCTGACAGCAGGCTGGAACAGGTGTTGCGATGACAGCAACACCTTCTTCAGATAAAAGTGACCTTGGCCCACTCAAACCAGGGCACGCCTTCAAAATGCGAAAGCGTGCTGCATCTGCCTCTTAGCGAATTTTTCTCGCGTAGCCTTTCTTGACCACGCGCCCAATGTAGCTATTCAGCCCCTGGCCAGCCCTAGCCAGCCGATGCATTTCTGCAATAGACCCTGGCCCAGCGCTTTCATTGGTATAGAGATACTGCGAACGGTCGTTAAACTCGACAGTGATTGAACCATTCCCTATCTCAAATGCGGCCACATTTGAGTCTCCTCCTAAATTCCTATAACGCTCCATTAGCTTTCCTTTGTACGGTAGCTCGTGAGCAGGCCGGCTATCTGGCCTGTGGCCATGACGTTAGCCCAGGATCGCTACTTGTCCAAAAAAGGGCATCAGTTTCGACAGTCCACGCAAGGCCCAATCGGAATACTTGGTAGCAGTGTAGGTTTACCACCGCTGGTGGAAGATGCCTCCAAAGCTGGACGCATCAAATCCGCGCCACGTTTTCAAATCTCGCAAAACGTGGCGCGGGAACCTGACATACCGAAACGGTAGGTCGGCCCTCCCCGCTCCATCCTCAATCTGAGATCGGACTGAGCCGAAAACCCGGCTGTGTATCACTTTGCCTATCCCCGACTTACTGCAACAAAAAACCCTTTCTCGATTCGGTGCAAACCAACTATTTCAGTCCCGTTTAATCCGGTTATGTGTATCACCTAGAATGCACCTAAAAAGCACTGGATAAATGATCAGATCATGCCTAATGTGAGTTTTGAGCCACTCAAAACCCATTCGAGGCAGCACCTATGAACACAGCTAAGCCCGCCCGAGGACGTCAGCACAAACCAACTCGCTCTGAAGTTGCTGCCGCCTGGGGACGCCTTCGCGAAGCCGCAGCAGACGGAAGCGTTCAAGCATCCGCCCTGCTGATAGCGCTCGCTGAAAACAAACCGGTCATCGCCATGGAATCGCCGGCCGCATGACTGATCGCGATAAAGCCGGCAAATGGAAGCCAGGACAGTCGGGTAATCCCGGCGGCCGATCCGGCCAGACGCAAGAGCTGCGCGCCCGACTCGCGGAAGGTGCAGACGCCGTGACAAAGAAGGTTCTGACAGCGGCCAAGAAGGGCGATATGCAGGCTTGCCGACTGATCCTTGAGCGCCTGGTACCGCCAATCAAGCCCACTGCCGAGACAGTGTGCTTCGAACTCGACGACACCGACCTACCCAGCGCAGCCAAATCAATCCTTCGCGCAGTTGCCGCCGGCGAGCTACCGCCCGACCAGGGCAAGGCATTGATCGAAGGGCTAGGCGCTGTTGCCCGAGTCATCGAGGTTGCCGAGCTACAGAAGGCCGTCGAAGAACTCCGCGAACAGATGGAGGGAATGCGGCAATGAGCATCAAGTGGATGCGGGCCGAGCTCAAGCGAATTGCAGAAAAGATCGGCGCCGATGACGAAGAAACAGTGCTCGTAATGTTGACGGTGGTGGACTGCAGGGTTGACGCGGTTGAGGAGGAGATGGACTACCCCAAGACAGTGGGCCACTCCTTCAACTATCCCGTCCTCGGCGTACAGGCGGTCATGCACTTCCCACTGTGCACCATGAACAGCTATGACGCGGCCAATCTGGCAGAGGCATTCATTCTCCACGTCCGCTCAACTGAAAGCCTCCGCCGTCCCGCTCCGGTAGGTGTGATGGATATGCGGCCATTCCCAAGTTCTGGCGCCTGGATCTTCCCGCCATTGGCTGATGGGCAAACATTAAAGAGCACGTCGCAGAACAGTACCAACTGATCATCGAGGCCCGCCATGAACATCCGTAACCAGGTGGCAAAGCTGCGTCAGCAATCCGGGCTCACTCAGTTCAATCGAGACGTGCGAGAGATAAGCGCCCTTATGGACGAGTTGCACGCCGCAGCAGCCGGCGGCGTCACCCAAGAGAGCGTGTCCCTATTCGAGATCCTGAGCGAAGCCTCAGACCAAAAAACGGCCGAACCACGGCCAGACAATCAAAAGGTAACCCAATGAAAATCGGCAAACGATCCGTCCTCAAGGTTGGCTTGGCCAACCTCCATTACTCCGAATACGAGCACTCCCAGGTAGAGGCAAGAACATTCAATATTCAGCGACCCGATGGCACCAAAGGCACCTGGCAGGCCGGTGGCTTGCTGAAGTCTGTTCGCCATTTGCAGGGATTGTCGCTAGAGGCGTTCAAAGACCTCGGAGAGGAAATTCTCTCGATTCGCGAGAACAAGGACCTCAACGCCGCAGCCATTGAGCGCAAGGGCAAGGAGCAAATTGATGGAATCATCCCCGTATTGATGCCTGCGATGGAGAAGGCGGCAAAGGATATGCTCACACTGGCACAAACAGTGGCCAGCGGGTTTGCAGCGGTCACGCCTCGCGCTAGCTCGGACGTTGTTGGCTTCCTGGCTGATCAGGAGCTGCGATCCATCGTGCGAGGCCTCAAGCCGGAAGAGCGCCAGCGACTAGTCGCTGAGGCGCGCGCAGGCAGTCACCCCGACGTTGTAGAGGCGGTGCTCAGGGCAAACCCAATGCTTTCCGGGCTATCGCCAGAGGCGGCTGACAGCCTTTCGCGCGCAGGCATTGCCGCGTCGCGCGCCGAAGACATTGAAGGGCTCAAGCAGATGCTAGCTATCTACGATGACGTGCTGGCCACCGCCTCCAATGCCGGTGTCGCACTGAGCGGTATGGTCGCCAATTCGAATGGGTACACCGGCCGATTTGAGAAGTGGAGATCGGGCTGCGAAGGCTCCGAAGCGCTTCGCGAATGGCTGGCAAAAATGCCCTCTCGCACCTCCGCAAAAGCGTCTCCTGATCAATCCGAAGCGGCCTAACTGTCGCGCCCGTGCGCTACGCAAGTATTGGTGGCGCCGATCAACGGCAGACTCTGTGAGTGTGAAGACATGACCTTTCAAGAGCGTTTTACCGAAGCGTGCAAAACGCAGAAATTCAAACCCTACGAACTGATCCAGGGGCCGGACGCCGGCTACACGGTGTGGGAGGTCCAGCACGTCAGTGGTGGCCAACAAGTGACAGTCGACGGCCCCTTCTTCACTGAGGAAGAGGCCAGGGTTTCCGCCGACCTGCTGAGGGGGACATTCCGAGGCGCCCGGGCCAGCGAGGCAATCTACAACCGGGTGTGGAACTACGACCCGCGCCAGGAGCAACTGACCATCGACCAAGCGCATATGTCGCGCGCAGTGCTCGCCATTCGCCTTGGGCTTCCAGCCCCGTCCACCAATCCATAGAAGGCCCCATGGCCGCTACAGCAATTGAATACGCCCCACTCACCACCATCAAGCTGTGCGGGAAGCTACGGCAGTTCGGTAAGTCCTACCAGTTCTCCGTCCGCACGCCGGCCGAGGCCATCAAAGCACTGTCAGTGCAGATCCCAGGGTTTGAACGGTTTCTGTCTAACGCAAAGTCTCGCGGGCTCGTGTTCGCGGTCTTTCGAGGCAAGAAAAATATCGGTGAGGGTGAGCTTGGATTTCAAGGCAAAGGCGATATCATCATTGCCCCTGTGATCGTAGGCAGCAAACGCTCTGGAGTTCTGCAAACCGTCATCGGCGCAGTGCTGATCGCAGCCTCATTCTTCACGTTCTGGGCGCCTCCAGTATCAGCCGGTCTATTTGCATCTGGCGTGGGTATGGTCGTCGGCGGCGTAATCCAAATGCTCAGTCCCCAGGCCGGCGGCCTCAAGACCAGCGCGGCACCTGAGAACACCCCGGGGTATGCCTTCGGCAGCGCCAAGAACACCACGGCTTCCGGCAACCCGGTGCCGCTCTGCTACGGCAAGCGGCGGGTAGGTGGGTCAATCATCAGCGCCGCGATTTATGCAGAAGACAAAACGTAAACTTGATACCAACCCATAGCGACTGAGCGCTTACTTCTCACGTTTCCTTAAAGCGCGCAAGAAGTCGCTTAGAGTATTCTACATCTGAACCAGCGGTCTCAGCCTTTAGCTTCCTAACCAGTTCATTAACTTGATCTTCGTCACAAGCCTCCATATTTTTGTATAACTCAATTGTTCGGAGAACGGCATCCTCAGTTCTGCGCTCTTCCTCTTTACGAAACTCCTCAAGAATTAGAGCGCTTCGTTGATGGCCCGCTCTACGAGAAGCGGCCCAAATCTGTTTTGAGAGCAGCTCAGCCTCCGTTCTTTCAATCCCTGCCACACAGTCAAAATATTCCGTAGCACCGAAATTAACAATCCTCACTTGAGGCGCAAGATGAAGTAAAAAAGACGGAATATCTCTTAGGCTAGGATTCACAATTTCTATAGACCGATCCGACGAAAACTCCAGCCACTCCTTCAGCACCTCATTAACATGATGATCGCCGAATCCGTATCCTACGCACACTAACTTACTAATAAAATTTATGTTTGCTTTGAAATGTTTGAGCATTGACTTGGGTAAAACTTGTGTAGCGTGCTCATGAAACTTACGAGCGCCGGAAAGTAAGCTTCGACGTAGGAACTGCATTTCCCCATCCGAATCAGCATAAGCGATTTCATTCAAAGCCTTTACTTTCCCACCAGGCATTCCGGGCGCCAGGTACACAAGCTCTTCATTCGCAGCCCTTAAAACTGACACTACGGCCTCCGGTGTTTCTCCATCAGGCAACAGCTTCATTAAATCATGGCCTTCATTAAACGTGAAGACGTCAAGAGCCCCATGAAGCTTCAGTAAATATATTCCTTTTTTTGCAGGATTTGGAAAGTTCATCGCACCATGATCGAGTGTCTTTTGATCAATGGTTTCTACAGCTATATGACCAACAACATTCCCCGCCATATCTCTACGAGGCAGCTTAATATCGCTAGCAAAAAGACCAGAAAACAATGGAATGGAAAATTTTTGTGCGACCATTTCAATGATAGAATCGTGATTTAGAGAAAAAACCCACAGAGGTTCGTTTTCTTCATACAGGCGGACAATACCTTTGTACCACTCCAAGTGCCTTACAATAAATTCAGCACCATGTGTGTGCCTAAAGTAAAGCTTGTAATAAATGATCTCGACAAGCCAAGTATATAGCCTGTGATACTCTGAAGCCTTCGATGACCGTCTTCTGGCTTGCACATCCAAATAACCTAGCACGCTTTCGTAGTGCAGATCTTCCCTTGCCAATACGGATAGAAAATCCTCTATGACCTCATCCGAGTGTCCCTCACCCTGCTGCCTCCAACCGACATTGAAAAGCTTCAACTTTTCAGCGGTTAACCACTTCTTTAGTTCAGATGTGAGCTCCCAAACGAGAGGCATACTGACGTCATAGGAAGCACCGGCCCCAAGAAACAATCCTGTTAAGCTGCGATCCATAACTCCTCCCTTGGTACCCTGGTCATAGCCACCTCCCTCAGAGTAGGGATAGGGCATATGTAGTATCCCGAATTGTGGGCCAGGTGCCGAGCATCGTTTTTGCGTATGCCTATCCAGATACAGGCTTATTTTGCCTTTTTCGGGCTTTCCGCTTGATAAAGAACACCCAAAGTGCAACAGTATTAGTAGAACGCCCTAACTGATACAGGCACCCATCATGTTCATCCGCGCATACCTCCGAGCCTCCACCGAAGAACAAGACGCCGGCCGTGCCCGCGCCTCGCTTGAGCAGTTCGCCAGCGACCATAACAAGGTCATCGCCAGCGTGTACCTTGAGAACGCCAGCGGCGCCACCGCAGATCGGCCTGAGCTGCTGCGCCTGCTCAAGGATGCCCGCAAGGGTGACGTGTTGCTGGTGGAGTCGATAGACCGACTATCCCGTTTGCCAGTGGAGGATTGGCAAAAGCTCAAGGCCGCGATCGACTCTAAGGGTCTACGCATCGTAGCGTTGGACCTGCCGACCAGCCACCAAGGAATGCAGGACACCAAAGGCGACGAGTTCACCGGGCGGATGCTGGGGGCGATCAACTCAATGCTGGTGGAGATGATGGCAGCGATTGCCCGCAAAGATTACGAGCAACGACGCGAGCGCCAGGCGCAGGGAATAGAAAAGGCCAAGGCCGCTGGCAAGTACCAAGGGCGCCCGGTTGATGCAGATTTACATAAGCGAGTGAAAGAGCTATTGGAGGCCGGCCTGGGCATTCGTGCAACGGCCAGGCACGCCAATTGCTCCACCACTACAGTCCTTCGAATCAAAGCGATAGACGAAGAGTAATTACCTGGCCCTAGGGATTTCTTTCAACACTTTCCTCAGGTCAAATCCCCTTAGCCGACCTTCCTCAAGCAGTTCCGTGAATTGCTTGATGAAGAAATGAGAGTCGGCTTCTGAAGGTTTTTCTGCACCTTTGAGAACTATTGATAGCATCTTCTGAATCACATCCTTGCCGTGAGCAATTAGCCTCTCTTCGCTCCACTCGCTCATATATCTATGTGCCCGGTATTGCGCCTCTACGAATTCCTGCAACGACTGGGGGCCAGGGCGCGGATCTTGGTTGTGCTCAAAGTGAAGGCCAGACGTTGCACTCGTACTTTCAAAATTGTGACCTTGCGAGTGGGCCCAAGCCTGCAGAAAAAGCTGAATTTCTTGCTCAATTTTATGATGGCGATGAGCATTGAAGGGATTGCTTATAATGAAAGTCGGCAGGCGTGGCGATCCGCCGCCACCTTGTCTTAGCCGGTAGGTGGTCTGGATCAAAACTATAAAATCAATCTCCGAGAAGCGGCCCGGATCTTTACCATCCCCGGTGAGCCGGGTGCTAAACCTGTCAGCGAGCCGGGCTGCAGGAATGCTTTCAACTGTGTCATTCAATATGAGCGCGATCCCAGGGGTGTCGGGATCAAGGCTAAGCAGCCTCTTGGAGGAGGCGATCTGTTGTTTGGCATTTCTAAGCACCCCCTCCACCATCCTGGTTGCGCTAGAGAAAATTTTGTTTAGGTGCTCTTGCCCTCCCGGCGTGTTCTTCATCGCGGTTTCAAGATCATAGTCACCGAAGATCAGAGGGAAATCGTCAGACTCCATCAGCGATTTAGCGCCATCCAAAATCTTATCTTTCGGATCGATCTTTAGGGTTTTGAGCTCGACAACAGCTTGTCTGTGGAAAAACAGATAATCGGCAATCTTGACGCCATCAGGCTGAAGAACATGACCGTCGAGAGGCGTCACATGGTCTTGGCTGTGGAGGAAGCTAATCATGCGCTCCTCGATATCCCGCACACTTTCCATTCGATACCTATCCATTGATAAACGGGTAAGTCAGACATTCTAGACGGTGCTAAGCCCACAGAGCCGCGGGAGGGAACGCCAGGCCAGAAATATATCGGCTGGTCTTTGTGTTTTCTCTGGAGAACCCAGATGGGATGCGGAATAGGGAAGCAGGCTGAGGGATTGATTGACCAAAACTTCGGCTGTTGCTGCCACCCTGCTGTCACGCCAACTTCAGCAGTCAGTCTAAAAAGCGCGGAAGCATTGAATTATATGGTGTCCCAGGGCCGGTTCGAACGGCCAACCTTCCCCTTAGGAGGGGGATGCTCTATCCAATTGAGCTACTGGGACAAATGCCAAACGCTTACCCTGAAGGGCTTGCGACAGACGGCGTGCATCTTAACGGCCGAGGCTGGTTTTGTCATGTCGTCCGTTGGCATTTTGACTGTAGGCCAATCCTTGCGCGTACGTTCATAGCCTCATTCAGCATGCCACGACTTTCACCGTCATCGTGCAAATTGCACTGCGCCAATATGCCATCATTGCAAACTGCAACCCTGCGCCCTCAAAAAACAAACTTAACTCGTTGTTTTTATTGGAATAATAGATTGGCACGACATCTGCAAAGTCATAAACACA
>Ga0308167_1002515_pt1 | contig 16837 bp, 14 predicted proteins | sample PhyCR1_2_FD_202138 | JGI IMG/M metagenome (GOLD analysis project Ga0308167, IMG submission 202138) | Phyllosphere microbial communities from UC Gill Tract Community Farm, Albany, California, United States - DLSLRC.R1 | ecosystem: Host-associated > Plants > Phyllosphere > Unclassified | place... | reverse complement strand
TGAAAGCGCTGGATCACCTCAGCAAGGTTGAGGGCTATAAAGCTTACAACCTCGGCGGCGGCGTTGGCTTCTCCGTACTGGAGATGATCAAAGCGTTCGAAGCGGCTTCCGGTAAAGCGATCCCGTTTGAGTTCAAACCGCGCCGCGACGGCGATCTGCCAGCTTTCTGGGCCGATGCAACGCTTGCGAACAATGAACTGGACTGGCGCGTGACGCGCGGCATCGATGCGATGATGCGCGATACGTGGAACTGGCAGTCAAAGAATCCGAATGGATTTCGCTGAAGCTAAAGTAAACGATAACTGATGAATCTTTTTTAAGAGCATCAGAATACCTTTCTAAAAAGGCTCCCTATAGGGGGGCCTTTTTCATTTAATAAACAATCTATCAATTATAGTTGACGATTACTTTGTAAAACTAAATCATGATGAGTTGCGATGATGCTAAGAAGAGCATAAGCTAACATCGTGTCTTTGAACACTGGACATACATAAATAAAAGTTTATTATTTCTGAAAGTAGCGTTTTGGCATGGGGTTGATGTTAGGAATAATCTTAACCTGGCGTAGGTAGTAAACAGAATTCCTGTGCAATATTTAAGCGATCAATACTTGATTTTTGTATGATATGTGAGCATCGTGAAAATTATGATAAATAAAAGCAATTGGTAGCTCTGCCAAGGGCGGTAGCGTGCCATTTTGTGTTTGACTAGTTAATGAGATAAAAATTAGTCAAATGGATAGTATTTATACTTTATAATTAGGTGGTTTTTAGTGTAAAAATGTGCGTAGCAAATAATGATAAAATGAAATGTTAACGCTATTGATTTTAATATAGCCAAGTAAATATTTAAGAATCATAGCTGGAATTTATAGTTTAACAAAAATGCAAAATACTTGCAGGAGATTTATTTATCATGGCAAAGTATTTTGAAAATGACACGTGGTGATAATATGTTTGATAATAAAACTATTTTAGTAACGGGTGGAACCGGCTCCTTTGGTAATAAATTCGTCCGTATGACATTAGAGAAGTATAATCCAAAAAAAATCATCATTTATTCACGTGATGAAATGAAACAATGGGAAATGGCTAAGCACTTTAAAGATGAAAGCCGGATAAGATTCTTTATTGGAGATGTTCGCGATAAGGACCGACTTTATAGAGCATTAGATGGTGTAGATTTAGTAGTTCATGCTGCAGCTACCAAAATAGTGCCTACGGCAGAATATAATCCTTTTGAATGTGTAAAAACGAATATCAATGGAGCAATGAATGTCATTGATGCTTGTATTGATAAAGGCATTGAGAGAGTAGTTGCATTATCAACTGATAAAGCAAGTAGCCCAGCAAATTTATATGGTGCAACAAAACTTGCGTCAGATAAATTATTTGTTGCAGGAAATTCTTACTCAGGTTCCCATAAAACCCGTTTTGCAGTTGTACGTTATGGAAATGTTATGGGTTCTCGCGGTTCAGTAATCCCCTTTTTCCTTTCAATCAAAGAAAAAGGTGTATTACCGATTACAGATGATCGAATGACCCGATTTATGATCACTCTGGAGCAAGGTGTTGAACTAGTGTGGCATGCCTTTAATGATATGGAAGGCGGTGAAATTTATGTGAAAAAAATCCCATCCATGAAAGTTACTGAAGTAGCTGAAGCTGTTGCGCCAAATGCAAAGCAAACTGTTATTGGGATTAGGCCTGGGGAAAAACTGCATGAACAAATGATTAGTGCAGAAGATGCTTACTATACTTATGAATATCCTGAACATTTTAAGATTTTACCGGCTATACATAATTGGGCTGAAACACCTGAAAGAATCAAGGATGGCCAAAAGGTTCCTGAAGGATTTGTGTATGAGAGCGATAGTAACACTGAATGGATGAGTGTAAACGAATTAAGAACATGGATTGATGATAATAAAGATAAAGTTGGTAATATCTAATGAACTTTATACCATACGGAAAACAAGATGTATCCCAAGAAGATATAGATGCCGTCATTGCGGTTCTTAAGTCCGATTATCTTACACAAGGACCTTGTGTACCCAATTTTGAGAAAAATATAGCAGATTATGTAAGCGTTAAACATGCTGTTGCCGTAAATAGTGCAACTTCAGCGCTCCATATAGCTTGTATGGCATTAGAGCTAGGTCCAGAAGATTGGTTATGGACATCACCAAATACATTTGTTGCATCAGCAAACTGCGCGAGATATTGCAACGCAAATGTAAGTTTTGTAGATATTGATCCTGATACATATAATATGAGTGTGTCAGCCCTTGAAAATAAGCTAATTCAGGCACAAATTGATCAGATATTGCCTAAGGTTGTTGTCCCTGTAGCTTTTGCAGGCCAATCATGCGATATGGCAGCAATTAAAGAGCTTAGCAAAAAATATGGTTTCTACATTATTGAGGATGCATCACATGCAATTGGTGGCTCATACCTTAATAAAAAGATCGGAAATTGTGAATTTGCTGATATAACAATATTAAGCTTTCATCCGGTAAAAATTATAACTACTGCTGAAGGGGGGATGTCATTAACAAATAATGATATTTTGGCTGATAAAATGCGTTCTTTACGAAGCCATGGTATTACACGTGATGAAAAAAAGATGACGCATGAGCCTGAAGGTAGCTGGTACTATCAGCAGATTGAGTTGGGTTATAATTATCGTATGACTGAAATGCAGGCAGCATTAGGTATATCTCAACTTTCTAAGATTGATATCTTCATAAATAAAAGACATCATCTGGCTGAGAGATATAATCGACTGTTGAATAGGTCAGATGTTGTTATTCCATATCAAGACAGAAATAATCATAGCGCTTATCACTTATACCCAATTTTAGTAAAAGATAAGAATATTAGAGAAGAGTTATTCAATTATCTCAGAAGTAAGAATATAGGTGTCAATGTTCATTATATCCCGGTTCATCTTCAACCTTATTATAAAGACCTTGGTTTTAAAAGCGGAGATTATCCAATAGCTGAAGAATATTACTCAAAAGTAATAAGTATTCCTATGTTTGCGAATATGAGTGAAGAAGAACAAGATTACGTAATTAAAAGCATCAAGGAGTTTTTCTGATGAACGTGGCAATCATTCCGGCAAGAGGCGGCAGCAAACGTATTCCGGGCAAGAATATTAAAAAGTTTGGCGGAAAGCCAATGATTGCCTGGTCTATCCAAACAGCAATTGATACGGGTATTTTTGATGATATTATAGTATCGACTGACGATGAAATGATAGCGGCTATTGCCAGAGATTATGGTGCTTCAGTTCCTTTTATAAGACCACAAGAGCTTTCTGACGATTATGCAGGAACAATCCCAGTAATAAAGCATGCCTGTAATTATCTACTTACGGAGGGTAGGAATTATTCTTATGCTTGCTGTATATATGCTACAGCGCCATTTATTAAAGCAAGTGATATTATAACTGGGAGGAAAATAATAAGTGATAAAAATCTTGATTATGCTTTCTCGGTTTCAGCTTATCCATATCCTATCCAAAGAGCATTAAGAATAAAAGCCGACGGAAATGTTGAAATGTTTCAAACTGAAATGTTTGATATAAGGAGTCAAGATCTTGAAGAAACCTGGCACGATGCCGGTCAATTCTACTGGGGAACTTTAGATGCATGGATTAATAAAAAACCTGTATTCAGTAGTAATTCAGCGCCAATAAAAATACCAAGAGAAAGAGCACAAGATATCGATACTCCTGATGACTGGGATTTTGCTGAAATACTATTTGAGGTGAATAAAAAAAATGGAGATATACTTTAGAGTTGATGCATCTATTTCAATTGGAACTGGCCATGTTATAAGATGTTTGAATTTGGCTCAAGAATTAAGCTTAAATGGCGCAAAATGTTTTTTTATTACAAAATCGCATCCAGGCAATTTAATAACAGAAATAGTTGAAAAAGGATATAAAGCTTTTGAAATAAACCCTATAGATAATGAGAAAGCATACTCAGATAAAGAAAGTGAATGGCTTGGAGATACTCAGAAAAACGATGCAGTTAAAACTATAGATATCCTCAGTAAAGATAATGCGAAGCCAGATGTAATTATAGCTGATCATTATGCAATTGATTATGAGTGGGAGCAGGTAATTAAAGAGAAATACCCTTCTGCAAAATTAATAATTATAGATGATTTGGCAAATAGAAAGCACATTTGTGATTTATTGATTGATACTACATTAGAAAGAGATATATCTGATTATAAGCGTTTAATCCCAACATATTGTCAAACTCTATTAGGAACAAAATATTCGCTTATAAATAAAAGTTTTCATTTGCAACGTGATAAAGCATTGGAATATAGAACAAAAACTACTATCCCAAGGAAAGTTCTTATCACTATGGGTGGGATTGATATATTTAATATTACAGGGAAGACTCTAAATATAATTAATCGTTTTTTTGCTAAAGATTTGGAATTAATAACAGTAGTACTTGGGAAAAACTGTCCTCATATTGAAAGCGTAGAAATTACTGCCAGAAGCATGTTATGCGAAACTAGCGTACTCATAAATACTGATAAAATGCCGGAGCTTATGTTATCTCATCATGCTTCAGTAGGTGCATTGGGTGGTACTACCTGGGAGCGATGTGTATTGGGTTTGCCATCTATTAATTTGTCAATTGCTAATAATCAAAAGGTATTGATAAATAAATTGAAATCGAAGGGGTTAATTACTATTTCCGATTTGGAATTCACAGATGAAGAGTTTAACGAGTCATGGGAAATGTTAAAATATAATTATAAAGAAATATCCCTACGCTCATCTAACCTATGTGATGGATTAGGCTTAAAACGTGTTGCGGAAAAAATAAAGTCTATTAGTACATTTAAAAGAGTTTAAGATCATGAATAATTCTAAAGAGCAAATCTTAAATTTGGTTAATATTCTCACTGTGAGTGATGACATTAAAGAGAAAGTACGTTTAATACGTAATGAAGAAAATGTTAAAAAGTGGATGTATTCTGATCATATTATTACAGAAATTGAACATCTTAACTGGATTAAAAGATTAAGTGAAGATGCAACTAATAAAGTCTATGCTGTTGTCACAGGTAGTAGAGAAACACTTGGAGTTGTAAGTATTAATTCCATCAATACAATACACGAAAGAGCTGAATGGGCATATTATCTTTCCAAAGATTCTCGTTCCGGTATTGGTGCAATACTAGAATATGAAATAATCAACTACATATTTGATAATCTCAATATTAAAAAACTTAATTGTGAGGTTATTGAAGGAAATGATAGCGTAATAAGTATACATACTAAGTTCGGATTCCAACTAGAAGGATTTAGAAGAAGCAATATTATTAAATCAGGTGAAAGATTAGGTGTGCATTTTTTAGGTATCACTAAAGAAGAATGGAGCGCTAAAAGAAACTTTATAAAAGATAAATATAACAAACTCTTTTCTAAATATGTGGTTGTGTGGAATTAAATAGCAACGTAAATTTACTTATAAAAAGCAAGTGGAAAATAAAATGAATTCAATGAATATAAACTCAAGATTAATTAGTGAAAGTGAACCACCTTATATTATTGCAGAAATGTCAGCTAACCATAATGGCAGTATTGATAACGCATTTAAAATTATCGCAGAAGCTAAAAAGAATGGCGCTGATGCAGTGAAATTACAAACTTACACAGCTGATACCATTACATTAAATTCTGATGCGCCTGAGTTTAAGATAAATGGAGGTCTTTGGAATGGAAGGACACTATATGATTTATACCAAGAAGCTCAAATGCCTTGGGAATGGCATAAGCCATTGTTTGAATTTGCTAAACAAGAAGGTATTACCATATTCAGCTCGCCCTTCGATTTTACTGCAGTTGATTTACTAGAGAGTCTAGATGCTCCTGCTTATAAAATAGCTTCATTTGAAGCAGTCGATATTCCGCTTATTAAATACGTTGCGCAAACCGGCAAACCTATGATTATATCAACCGGTATGGCGGATAAAAATGAAATCCAAGAGGCGATAGACGCAGCAAGATCAAACGGTTGCAAACAACTTGCTATACTGCATTGTGTAAGCGGTTATCCAGCACCTGCTGATGAATATAATCTTGCCACCATTCCTGATATGGCTAAACGTTACAATGTCCTAACAGGATTATCAGATCATACACTAGACAATACTACTGCGATAGCTAGTGTAGTGTTAGGTGCTAGAATTATTGAAAAGCATTTCACTTTGGACCGAAATGGAGGAGGGCCTGATGATAGCTTTTCTCTGGAGCCACAAGATTTAAAGAATTTGTGTAATAGTGCAAGGACAGCTTGGGAAGCTATTGGCAAAGTCAATTATGCTAGAACTTCCAGTGAACAAGGAAATGTCCAGTTTAGAAGGTCAATTTATTTTATTAAGGATATGTTTGCAGGTGATGTTATTGATGAATCCTGTATAAGAAGTGTAAGGCCTGGATTAGGATTAGCACCTAAACACTGGGATGAAATTTTAGGAAAAAAAGTGAAGGGTAATATCAAAGCAAATACTAAAACTAGCTTTGATGACATAATATAACTATGCGGATAATTAAAGACGGTTTGTTATATTTGGGGGGGGAATTATTATCCCGAAGTATACCATTTCTGCTGTTACCTTTTCTGACTCGCAGGCTTGGGGTCGAAGGTTATGGGGAAATGTCTTACTACCAAAGCTTGATCGCTTTATTTGTAATAATACTGAGCTTTTCTCAAGAAGGCGCAATAGCGAGATATTATTATTTTTATGGAAAGCGGTCTATAAGTTTAATAGTAAATACATGCTACTTCTACACACTTTCGTGCGCTATTGTATTTTATGTGTTTAGCGCAATATTTGACTCATTAGTACTTTTCATAATCATTTCAGTATCTGTATTTCAGTCATTTTTTAATACTCAGTTGGCTTTAAGGCAATGTCAGAAACAAGCTAAACAATATATATTTTTACAATTTATATCTGCGTTAACTTCAGGGTTTTTGACTTTACTATTACTGAATGTTTTTAATGAAAAATTAGTAGAAATGAGGTTTTTAGCTTCTCTGATAAGTTATATGCTATGTGTCTTACTTTCCTATATTTTAATGTGTAAACAGAATAAGTTTAAACTATTATATTCATATAGTAAACATACTATAGCATTGAGGTATATTTTGGCATTCGGTGTGCCATTAATATTTCATCAATTTAGTGGCTATATGAAAGGGCAGTTCGATAGAGTTTTAATTTATAATAACTTTTCTCCTCATGATCTAGGTGTGTATTCTGCGGCTTTTCAAATATCATCGATTTTATCAGTTATATTAATGGCGTGTAATAAAGCGTGCGTACCTTATTTTTATGAAGCATTAAAAAAGAGGAGTATAAATTTTTATACGATTAAAAAAATATTTGTTTTTTCGTTATTTGTTTTTTTCATACCTTCAATCATTTCCTATGTTTTGCCTGAGAAAATTTGGCTTATAATAATTGGGAGTGAATATGTTGGAGTGAAAAATTTCATAACTTTATTCTTAATGGGGATTGGACTAACATTACCCTATTTTATCTTGGTAAATTTCCTGTTTTATTATGGCGATAATAAATATATTACATATTGTTCTGTGTTATCGTCAATTGTATATGTAATTTTAGTTTATTTTTTATCAATGTTTGATATCAAATTGGTACCATACGCTTTGATTATTTCCAATGCGCTTATATTGCCATTGCTTTATATTGCCTGTGCAAAAAGGATTAAAATGGAGAACGTATGAGTTCACTATTCATCTGCTTGACTCCTCTACAGATGCTTATCGTAAGGAGAATAATTCAAGATAGGTCGCTTTCAAATTGTATTGTAATAGTCTTAGCTTATCAATCGAATGAGAAATATGATTTTTATATAAAAGCATTAAAGGGTATTGCTGATAAAGTCATAGTGGTAAATGTAAAACCAAAAAATAAGCTCTCTACAATTATCTACTTTCTTAAAATAAAATGGATGCTGTTCAAAGAGTTCAAAAATGCAAAGTTCCAGAGTTTATATTTGGCTAGTATTGATAATAAGTTTGCACACAGTATATTGTCAGCTACTTCCTTTTCAGATTTAAAAACATTCGATGATGGTACTGCTAATATCATATCAAATAGCTCATATTATAATTACCATGATAAAAATAAAGATCTGAAAGATAAAATACTAGGGGTTTTTTATGGGGATGTGAATACAGCTTGGGTTAGAAATAAATCAAAATTACACTATACATTATATGAAAATATTCCGAATATAATAAAAAACACAGTAAAGATAAATTTATTTAACAAGGTAAATGATTGTGTTCCTAATTGCGCATATATCAAAAAAATATTCATCGGTTTCCCTATTGATGAAAGTGAGTTCACAGCAGTATTGATAAACAAAATATTAATAGATAATAGTATTTCTCATTATTTCCCTCACCCAAGAGAGTATTCTTTTCAACATCTAAATGCTGTAGAAGTTATACAAACGGTTAGAATTATTGAGGATTACTGTACAGAAATTTTAAATAGCGATAGTCGTATTAGTTTAGAGCTATATGGTTTCGTTTCTACAAGCCTTTTAAATTTGAGTGGTTTAAGCCAAAGAATTAAAGCCTTTTCTTTTTTTGATGAAGACTTAATGTTTAGGTATAAAGATTATTATGTATTAGCTGAGCAATTAGGCGTTGATCTAACGCATTTTGAAAGAGAATGATGCGGTATTGAAAAGGTTACGGTAATTTATGCTTTCTAAATTGATTAAAATAAATTCTATAGGCTTTTATATTAGTTTCATTGTAATGGTTTTAGCCTTTTTTTTAAAAGGTGTGTTTAGCTTAAATATGTTTGCTAATGTTCTTGCGTTAGCAAGCGTTCTAATATCTATCGTACAAGTATTAAATGACGATAAACGGATATTTTTTATTTGTTTTTTTCCTATATATGTTTTTGTTGGGCAATTGATTTCACTTTTAATAGTTGAAAGTGGATGGAATATGATTGAGCTAGGTGGATTGCAAACATATCCCTCTTACTCATTATTATGCCTGGCGCTAACTGCAATATTTTTTATCATGACACTAGCTGTGACAGCTAAATTTTTTATCTATAAAGGCTTAGACGCTCAATTAATTAATAAGTTCAGCAGTAATAGGATTTTGTTTTATTTGCCTATTATTTACATTATAATTATATATATTCCGATTGTTGTTTATGGTTCGGCGCTAAATACAACTAATGGTAATCGTGTTGTTTATTATCAAATGATACCTGCTATATTTAACTATTTATTTCAAATCAAGTTGTTTTTATTGCCTGTTGCTGGGTTATATTATTTTAAGAGGCGCTCTCTTTTCTTTTTTTATTTAATGTCTATTATTATTTGGAATATTCTCGTTGGTGAGAAAGCTACTGGTTTATGGCAATCTGTATATGCTATATTTCTTCCATATTTTTTTATTAGGAACAAAGAAATAAAAATCAAAAAGCTGATTTTTGGTTTGACTTTGTGTGTTTTTGTCTTGATAAGCATAATTGTAATTAATTATGTTTTTGTAGAAGGCTCTGGAGCATTTTTTATATTTGATCGTATCTCAATGCAAGGTCAGCTTTGGTGGTATTTTTTTAATGAGCATATTAACGATAATTGGCCTGCTCATAATATTATAAATGAATTTACAAGCAACATTACCGGACTTATAGCATTGATGGAGAGTGCAATGCCTCCAGAACTATTCAACAGTTATATGGATAGAGGTGTTGTATTAACAAGTGGATTCCCTGTAATTTTTATTTTTTATTTCGGATGGCTATGGATTATTCCAACACTTTTTTTTGCATTTTTATTTGGGATTCCAGTGTACTTATTTTCAAAAAGTCTTTATCGCGGAAATATACTTTGTTTTATAATTTCATGTAAACTTTTATTTTCATTTAATGTTTTGTTTGCAAGAGGCGATATAGCTAATTTTTTTGATTTTAAACTGATGCTATATTTTTTAATTGCCTTAGCATTAAACTATTTACCAAGATTAAAAGTGTGATCATAATGCCTCTGAATATTTTTATCAAAAAGACAATCGTTGTAATAAAAAAGATGTTTAATTTGCAGAGCCTTATTCTTTTTGGCAGGCTGGTTAAATACTCCAAAGATATAGAAGTTAAAAAAAGAATAATTATTAATAGGTCTGATGTTTCGCGACCAGCTATACCCAAAACCATATGGCTATATTGGCATGATGATAACTTGCCAGGAATAATAGAATCGTGCATATCAATAATAAAAGAAAAAAATCCTGACTTTCAGGTAACGCTTCTGAATAAAACTAATGCCGCCTCTTTTTTACCTGGCTTAAATATTTATAATCCTGACAACTCAGTGCAAATATATTCAGATTTGTTGAGGATTAATTTATTAAGGAATTATGGAGGTATATGGATTGATGCTAGTGTCCTTATATTTTCCAGCTTGGAATGGGTGAGCGATTTATCAGAACAATTAAAATATGATCTCATAGGTTTCTATCGTGCTCGTTTAACCAAGGATTATGATTCGCCTGTAGTAGAAAGTTGGTTTTTGGCGGCGCCCCCTAATAATCGACTAATTAATAAATGGTGTGACATATTTAATCCTGTTGCAGATATAGGTTTAGATAAATATTATGAGATGTTGCAATCTAAAAGTAATTTTTATGAAATAAAACAAAATATCAATATCCCTAAGTATTTGAGTCTTTATCTGGCCTATCAGTTGGCAGCGAAAGAGATCAAGGATATTAACTTATATTTAAGATGTGTTGAAAAGACAGGGTATTTTTATCAGGAGAGTTACCCACAAAATAACAGAATTTTAGCTAAAGTATGGTGTGAAACAGAGTGCCCGCATGTTCTTCCCCCTTTGATTAAGCTGACCTCGCAAAATAGAAATGCTATAAGTGAGTGTGTTAAAGTAGAGAATAAAAGCATTGCAGGCTGCTATTTATTCAAATAGTCTGGGACCAATTTTTGGAGCTTCAAGTTTATGGGATTGTATGTTTGCTTTGTGGTTTCTGATATATCAGCTACAGGTGGTATTGAAAGGGTTATCTCTCAGTTAACATCAAAGTTATCTGAGCATGATTTTGAAGTGAAAATTATATCTCTTCATAAAACAGCTAAAGAATTACCTTACTCCATTAATAATAACGTGGTCATTGAGTTTATAGATGATGAATGTAAACCAGTAAGCAAACCCGGTTCATTATCACGAATGTTCAACCATATAAAATCAGCTTTTAAAGCTAACATAAAAGTTTTAAAAAATAAAAACGCTACCCTTGTAGTGAATACTTTTCCAATAGCCTTTATTTTAATGCCAAGCTTGTTGTTTATCAAAAAGAAGTATGTAGTAGAGCATGTTCACTATCATTACTATAGCAATGTCTTATCTATGGTTAGGAGGTTTATATATGGTATCTTTAGTAAAGTTATAGTTTTGACTGATCGAGATAAACTTGCTTACTCTGAAATTGGCTTAGATGCAGTTACCATACCTAATCCGTTAAGCTTTGTTCCTGCCAAAATTTCTGATTCAAATCTTACAAAGAAAAAAATAATAGCTGTAGGGCGATTAGAATTTCAAAAAGGTTTCGATGTTCTTATTAATGCCTTTAATATGATACCCGATGATGTTAAAAGTAATTGGGAGTTGCATATCTATGGCGAAGGTTCTAAAAAAAAAGAGCTATTAAAATTGATAGATACTTATAATCTGAAACATTTCGTCTATCTCAAAGGCAATGCGAATAATCTTGAGGATATATATAAATCGTATGATTTTTTTGTAATGTCCTCTCGGTTTGAAGGCTTTGGAATGGTATTGCTTGAGGCGATGAGCTGTGGACTACCATGTATCTCTTTTGACTGTCCTACTGGGCCTCGTGAAATATTGGGTTCTGGTGAGTTTGGCTTGTTGGTTGATAACCAAGATGAGGATAAGCTAAAAAGCGAAATGATTAATTTAATGAGTAACGTAACCCTTAGAAAAAAGCTAGCTGTTAAAAGCATTGAAAGAAGTCGTTTGTATCTTGTTGATAACATTATAGAGCAGTGGAAAAGTCTTTTAAAATATTAATCTAATATTCAGTGTGATAACCTATGATTGCTTTAGTTTTAGTAACTTATAATAGAAGCGTTCTGTTAAAAGAAATGCTTATATCTATTAATCGTCTTAATGTTAAACCCCAATGTGTATTTATAATTGACAACAACAGTAATGATGATACGCGTGATGTTATAAATGAATTCATAAATTATAAAGATGAATTTGCTGTCATCTATCATAATACTGGTTCAAACTTAGGCGGTGCTGGCGGTTTTGAGCAAGGCAGTAGATTAGCATTTGACGCTGGATATGAATGGATCTGGCTGGCCGATGACGATGTCATACTCGAACCAGATTGCTTAAAGCAGTTGTTAATTCATAAAAACGAAGCGGATATTCTTCAACCTCTACGTATGAACCTTGATGGTACATGTGCCGAAATTTCAGGCATTGATTATCAAATCGATAATATATTTAGACTTAATCCAAAGCAAAAAAGGGTGGTAGACATTTTTGACAAAGATTGGGTTACCTGCCCTATAAAAACAATACCATTTGAAGGTCCATTGATTAATAGAAGAGTTTTTGAAAAGGTCGGATTTCCTGATGGTAAGTTTTTTATCTTTTATGATGATTTAGATTTTGCTATACGCGCTGAAAGAAACAATTTTAAACTAATATGCGTTAAGTCAGCTTTAATAATTAGAAAAATTCCATTTATACAAAGCCTAGCGCTGAGTTCGTGGAAAGGATACTTCATGTATCGCAATTTTTTTAAAGTTCAGCTTACATACGGTAATAAAATAGTAAGCATGGTCAGGATATTGTTAATATTTATATTGGTTTCTCTTCATTCAATTTTCACTGGCCGCGCAAAATCAATATTTATTTTATTTGACGCATTTAAAGATGCGTTAAGAAAAGATTTCCCTACTAATCCTAAATATAAGCCATGAAGAGTTATTTATGAATAAAAAGATTGCAATTGTCGGTGCTGGACTAAGCGGTGCTGTTATTGGTCGTCAATTAGCCGATGCAGGCTATAAAATTGAAATTTTTGATAGTAGAAATCATATTGGCGGCAACTGCTTTACTGAGCGAGATGACGCTACTGGTGTACTTGTACATACATATGGTCCACATATATTCCATACAGATATTAAAAAAGTATGGGAATATGTTAATAGATTTACCAAATTTCTACCTTATGTTAATCGTGTTAAAGCTGTTTATAATGATAAAGTTTATTCGCTTCCTATTAATTTACACACGATTAATCAATTTTTCGGTAAATCGCTATCGCCATGCGAGGCAAAGCAGTTCCTTAGTGATAAGTCTGATAAATCTATAATTGAACCGCAATCATTTGAAGAGCAGGCTCTGGCTTTTGTGGGTGAGGAGCTATATGAGGCATTTTTCAAAAGCTATACAGTTAAACAATGGGGAATTAGTCCTAAATCATTGCCTGCGAGCATTTTAAAAAGACTGCCTGTACGCTTTAATTATGATGATAATTACTTTTCGCATAAGTTTCAGGGTATGCCAGAAAACGGTTATACGCCCATGTTTGAATCTATTTTGTTACACAAGAATATAAATTTAAACATGGGTGTGACATTTTTGCCTGATGATGTTTCTGAGTTTGATCATGTTTTCTATAGCGGCACTATCGACGGCTTTTATCAATATAAACTCGGTCGTTTACCTTATCGAACTCTCGATTTTCATACTGAAAGACATAAAGGAGATTATCAGGGGTGTGCAGTTATGAATTACTGCGACAATACAGAGGCTTATACAAGAATAACCGAACACAAGTATTTTTCTCCATGGGAAAAACATGATGAAACTATAATTTATAAAGAGATTAGTCGCGCGTGTGATAATGATGATATCCCTTATTATCCTATTCGTTTAGTAAATGATAAAGAATTACTTAAAAGCTATGTTGCTTTGGCGCAAAACGCTAAAAATTTATCCTTCATTGGTCGATTAGGCACTTATCGCTATCTAGATATGGATGTTACTATCGATGAAGCTTTGAATGTTGCAGAACAATTTATTTGCTTAAGTCAGGAAAATTCAAAAATACCCGTCTTTTTTATTGATATAGTCTAATTACTTTGTTTTTAAGGAATTCTTTTCTGCTTAATATTTGCTCAGCGAGGTGAGGGCGTTATCGGCAGTTGAAGTCATTTAGCACCTTATACTATCCCGGTCTAAGCTTTATAGGTTAACATCAACTTACTTTTTACCGCGCTTGTCGTGGTGTTCATTTGATAGGAGTATGTAATGTCTAAGCAACAAATCGGCGTTGTAGGGATGGCAGTCATGGGCCGTAACCTGGCTCTTAACATTGAAAGCCGTGGTTACACCGTGTCCATCTTCAACCGCTCACGCGAAAAGACCGATGAAGTCATTGCTGAGAATCCGGGTAAGAAGCTTGCTCCGTTCTATACCGTAGAAGAGTTTGTTGAGTCACTGGAAAAACCGCGCCGCATTCTGCTGATGGTGCAGGCAGGCGAAGCGACGGACAAAACTATCGCATCGCTGACGCCGCATCTGGATAAAGGCGATATTCTGATTGATGGTGGTAACACCTTCTACAAAGACACCATCCGTCGTAATCAGGAACTCAGTGAACAGGGCTTTAACTTCATCGGTACCGGCGTCTCCGGTGGTGAAGAGGGCGCGCTGAAAGGCCCTTCAATCATGCCTGGCGGTCAGAAAGAAGCTTATGAACTCGTTGCCCCAATTTTTGATAAAATCGCTGCCCGCGCAGAAGATGGCGACGCCTGTGTCGCCTACATCGGTCCGAACGGTGCCGGTCACTATGTGAAAATGGTCCATAACGGTATCGAATATGGCGATATGCAGCTGATTGCTGAAGCCTATGCGCTGCTGAAAGGTGCGCTGGGTCTGAGCAATGAAGAGCTGGCTGAAACCTTCACCGACTGGAACAATGGCGAACTGAGCAGCTACCTGATTGACATCACGAAAGATATCTTCACCAAGAAAGATGAAGAGGGTAACTACCTGGTCGATGTGATTCTGGATGAAGCAGCGAACAAAGGCACCGGTAAATGGACCAGCCAGAGCTCGCTGGATCTGGGTGAGCCACTGTCGCTGATCACTGAATCGGTCTTTGCCCGCTACCTTTCCTCGCTGAAAACGCAGCGCGTTGCCGCCTCTAAAGTACTGAGCGGTCCGCAGGCGCAGGCAGTAAGCGGTGATAAAGCTGAATTCGTTGAGAAAGTGCGTCGCGCACTCTATCTGGGCAAAATTGTTTCCTATGCGCAGGGCTTCTCACAGCTGCGTGCGGCTTCTGAGCAGTACAGCTGGGATCTGCAGTATGGTGAAATCGCGAAGATCTTCCGCGCCGGCTGCATCATTCGTGCGCAGTTCCTGCAGAAGATTACTGATGCCTATGCTGCCGATGCCAATATTGCCAACCTGCTGTTAGCGCCATACTTTAAAGATATCGCTGACCAGTATCAGCAGGCGCTGCGCGATGTGGTGGCTTACGCAGTGCAGAACGGTATCCCGACCCCGACTTTCTCTGCCGCTATCGCGTACTATGACAGCTACCGTTCAGCGGTGCTGCCTGCCAACCTGATCCAGGCGCAGCGTGACTACTTTGGTGCGCATACTTACAAGCGTACCGATAAAGAAGGCGTTTTCCACACCGAGTGGTTAGAGTAACTGTTCTTAACACCTCCCGTCCGGGAGGTGTTTTTCTATGCTGACAATGATTGGCGAGTACTGAATTTATGAATGCAAACAATAAGCCGGGACTGAATAGCGATCCGGGCGTTCTGGCTTCAAACAATAATGATGAAATAGATTTGCTCGACATAATTGTCCAGCTGTGGAAAGGCAAATGGATAATTATTGCGACGATGGTAGTGACGATATTGTTGAGTCTTGTCTATTTAAGCGTGGCGAAGGAAAAATGGACGTCTGAGGCCATTGTTACGCTGCCTTCAGCGGGGCAGGTTGCCAGCTATAATGCCACGCTAAGCGCATTGTATGCGCAAAACATTCAGGAGAAGCCTTCGATAACTTATTTGCAAAGCCAACTGTTTGGACGTTTTAGTGCATCCTTGAATGCGCTTGCCGGCGCGCTGGCAAATCAGGAAGAGCCCGAAACATTAAAAATCAGCCAGGTGAATAAAGGCAGTAACGATGCACTGACGGTCTCTTTTGTCGCGCAGCATGCAAAAGAAGCGCAGGCGCAGCTGAAAAAGTATCTTACGGCGGTTAATAATGAAGTGGTCAGTGATTACGGTCAGGATCTAAAGCACAATCTGAGTGTGAAAGCCAAAGAGCTGAAAGAGATTCTGGATGCGCATAAACAGGTTGCAATAAACAAAAAACAGCATCGACTGGATGTGATTACTCAGGCGCTGAAGGTGGCGGAAGCGGCCGGCCTGACAAAATCGCAGCTGAGCCAGGCAGAGTATCTCTCTGATGACACGCTCTATCTGCTGGGCAGTGAAGCGTTACGCGCGATGGTATCCAATGAGGCGACCAAACCGCTCACCTTTGATGATGATTATTATACAGCCGAGCGCGCGCTGCTCTCTGTTACGCACGTCACCATTCAGACCGATAATCTGCAGTCGTTCCGCTACATTGCTGAAGCAGACCTGCCGATTCGTCGTGACAGTCCGAAAAAGACCCTGACCGTACTGTTAGCCCTGATCCTGGGCGG
>Ga0308167_1002513_pt1 | contig 16850 bp, 12 predicted proteins | sample PhyCR1_2_FD_202138 | JGI IMG/M metagenome (GOLD analysis project Ga0308167, IMG submission 202138) | Phyllosphere microbial communities from UC Gill Tract Community Farm, Albany, California, United States - DLSLRC.R1 | ecosystem: Host-associated > Plants > Phyllosphere > Unclassified | place... | reverse complement strand
GCCATTGATGTACTTGGTGGTGGAGTGCAGCACCAGATCCGCGCCGAACGACAGCGGTTGCTGCAATGCCGGCGACAGGAACGTGTTGTCGACCACCACCAGCGCACCGGCTTTGTGCGCCGCGTCGATCACGAAGCGCAGGTCGGTGATGCGCAGCAGCGGGTTTGACGGGGTTTCCACCAGCACCAGCTTCGGCTGCGTGGCCAGGGCCTGGGCCAGCGCGCGCGGGTCGGTCAGGTCGGCAGTGACCAGTTCGAAATGGCCTTTCTTTGCCAGCGCGTTGAACAGGCGCCAGCTGCCGCCGTACGCATCGTGTGGCACCACCAGGGTGTCGCCGGGCTGCAGCAGTGCGTTCAGCACCAGGTTGATCGCGCCCATGCCGGTGGCGGTCACCACGCCGCCGGCGCCGCCTTCCAGTTCGGCCAGCGCCTCACCCAGCAGGTCGCGCGTGGGATTGCCACTGCGGGTGTAGTCGTACTGGCGCTTGTTGCCGAAGCCTTCAAAGCTGAAGTTCGACGACAGCACGATCGGCGGCGTGACCGCGCCATGGGCGGTGTCGCGATCGATGCCGGCGCGGACGGCGGCGGTGGTGCGACAACAGGACGGTTCAGCGGCGTGCAGGCTCATGCGGACTCTCCAGAAGTGCGGAAGGCGGTGGCGAGGATCGCGTCGATGCGATCTGTTTCTTTCAGGAAGGCGTCGTGACCGTAGGGCGAGCGCAGCACGCGCAGGCTGCCGCGTGGGCCCAGTCCCTCGACCAGGCCGACCAGGTCGGCAAGCGGAACCAGGCGGTCGCCTTCAACGGCAACCACCACGGTCGGCGGCAGGATCGCGCTCGGGTCCACGCGATGCAGGTCGATCGACTCGGACAGGCGCAGGTAGGCATTGACCGGCGTGCGCGCGACGTACTGCGCACCAGCCGCGTCGAGATAATCTTCGGCCGCGACACGGACGCGGCCATTGACCACCTCCGGTGCTGCGTCGAAGCGTTCGCCGAATTCTTCCGGTGTGCGGTAGCTGAGCATGGCGAACTGGCGGGCCAGCGCCAGGCCGTGGTCTTCGCCACACTGCAACTGGCCCAGCGCCACGGCACGGCGCTGCAGCGCACGCCAGGCGGCGGCATACGGGTGCGGGCGGTGCGCACCGCTGGCCAGCACCAGCTGGCGTACCCGGGCACGGTGGCGGATCGCGAACTGCTGGCCGACCAGCGCGCCGTAGGAATAGCCGACGAATGCCTTCAATGCGCGGATGCCGAGGTGATCCAGCAGCAGCGCCAACGCATCGGCCTGGTCGGCGGTATCGATCGGCACATCCAACGCACCGTCAGCGCCGATGAAATCGAACGCGAGCACACGCAGCTGCTGCGGATCCAGCGCGCGGCCACTGCCGACCAGGCCTTCGGCCCAGCCCTTTTCGCTGAACTGCGCATTGGAGGCTACATGGCGGTGCGCGGAAATGCCGCCGGCCAGCACCACCACCGGTGCGTTGACCGGACCGACCCACTCATAGCGCAGGCGCACCGGGCAGGGGCCGGCATGACGCATCGACAGCACGGCGGCGAACTCGCCGCGCTCGGCGTGCACGCGGTCATCGACCGGCACGCTGACGGGGACAAAGGGTTCGGGGCGAAGCACGGTGCTGGTGGCGAAGCTCATGGCGGGTTCCGGTAGGGAAATCGGCCATCGAGCCTTCGCGGGGCTCGCGTTCGAAGTGCACGTTGGGTGCAGGTTCGAACCATCTTTCGGTGGACGCCACGGTCCCCGCAGGATTTGGCACCTACGCAGGCGCTTTCGCGTCTGCGGGCTGCCCCGGCTTCAAAGGGCCTGTCCCTCTGCCGGTCTCGATGGTGGAGCCACGATGCCAGTCCTTTTCGGGCATGTCAATCCCTTCATGCGGATAAAGAGATGGATGAATGCGAAGCCCCCACCCTTCCCCCGTCCCGACAGCTTGCGTAGAGTCCCGGCGGTCCATGTCGCTGGAGCCTTCGATGCGCCGCCTGCCCCTGCCCTGCCTCCTGCTGCCCCTGTTGGCGAGCGCCCCCGCGAACGCTGCCGACTGGCGCCAGGGCTGGGGACTGGTGCCACAGACGCCGGCCGCGCGCACGGCCGGCGCCACGCCGCACGCGGCGCCGATGGCCCGCCTGCGCCTGCAGTCGCTGGGCGACCAGTGGCAGGCGCGGATCGACAACCCACTGTCCGGCCCGGTGCAGATCGAGCTGCGCGCCGCCCCCGGCACACAGGTGGAGGGCCTGCCGCTGCAGTCACTGGTGCAGGCCACCGGCAGCCTGGTGGTGGGCCATCTTCCCTCTCCTGCCAACGGCAAGGCACTGGATCTTCGTCTGCAGTCGGTGCCGGGCAATCCGGCCGCGCGCGCCGAAGACGTCGCCTATCGCCTGCCGTTCCAGGCTGCCCAGCTGCGCGTGGATCAGGCCCCGCAGGGCCGGTTCAGCCACGATGACGAGGAGAACCGCGACGCCATCGACTTTGCCCTGCCCGAAGCAACGCAGGTCCTGGCCGCCCGCGAGGGTACGGTGATGCAGGTACAGGACGGTTTCCGCGGCAATGGCCTGGACCGTGAACGCGATGCCGGACGCGCCAACTTCGTTCGTATCCTGCACAGCGACGGCAGCATGGCGATGTACGCCCACCTGCAGGCCGGCGGCATGCGCGTGCGTCCCGGCCAGGCCGTGCAGGCCGGGCAGCCGATCGGCCTGTCCGGCAACAGTGGCTACAGCACCGCACCGCACCTGCACTTCGTGGTGCAGCTCAACCGGGGCATGGCGCTGCGTTCGGTGCCGGTGCGCATCCTCGCCCCGCAGGGCGAATTGCACTTCGCCCGTGAGGGCAGCGGGGACGCCAGCGCCGGGCGCTGACCCGCCGACGCCGGCAGGCCGGTATAATCGGGCGCTTATCTCTTTGAAAAGCGCCCCGTGCGGGCGCCACTGCCATGTCCGAAGTCGCCACCGAAGCGTCGCGTCGCCGCACGTTCGCCATCATTTCCCACCCTGACGCCGGCAAGACCACGCTGACCGAAAAGCTGCTGCTGTTCGGAGGCGCGATCCAGATGGCCGGCTCGGTGAAGGGCCGCAAGGCTGCCCGCCACGCCACCTCGGACTGGATGGCGCTGGAAAAGGAGCGCGGCATCTCCGTCACCTCCTCGGTGATGCAGTTCCCGTACGAAGGCAAGATCATCAACCTGCTCGACACCCCGGGCCACGCCGACTTCGGCGAGGACACCTACCGCGTGCTGACCGCGGTGGACTCGGCGCTGATGGTGATCGACGTGGCCAAGGGCGTGGAAGAGCGCACCATCAAGCTGATGGAAGTGTGCCGCCTGCGCGACACCCCGATCATGACCTTCATCAACAAGCTCGATCGTGAGGGCAAGGAGCCGATCGACCTGCTGGACGAGGTTGAAAGCGTGCTCGGCATCCAGTGCGCACCGGTCACCTGGCCGATCGGCATGGGCCAGCGCCTGAAGGGCGTGGTCCACCTGATCACCGGCGAAGTGCATCTGTACGAGCAGGGCCGCAACTTCACGCGTCAGGATTCGACCATCTTCCCGTCGATCGATTCGCCCGGGCTGGCCGAGAAGATCGGCGAGCGGATGCTGGCCGACCTGCGCGACGAACTGGAACTGGTGCAGGGTGCCAGCCACCCGTTCGACCTGCAGGCCTACCGGGCCGGCAAGCAGACCCCGGTGTTCTTCGGTTCGGGCGTGAACAACTTCGGCGTGCAGCCGCTGCTGGACTTCTTCGTCGAACACGCACCGTCGCCGCAGGCGCGCTCCACCACCGGTCGCGACGTCGCCCCGCAGGAGCCGAAGCTGACCGGCTTCGTGTTCAAGATCCAGGCCAACATGGATCCGCAGCACCGTGACCGCGTGGCGTTCATGCGCGTCTGCTCGGGCCGGTTCACTGCCGGCATGAAGACCCTGCACGTGCGCACCGGCAAGGACATGAAGCTGGCCAATGCGCTGACCTTCATGGCCAGCGACCGTGAAATCGCCGCCGAGGCGTGGCCGGGCGATGTCATCGGCATCCACAACCACGGCACGATTTCCATCGGCGACACCTTCACCGAAGGCGAGGCGATCACCTTCACCGGCATCCCCAACTTCGCCCCGGAACTGTTCCGTCGCGCCCGCCTGCGCGATCCGCTCAAGCTCAAGCAGCTGCAGAAGGGCCTGGCACAGCTGTCCGAGGAAGGCGCGACCCAGTTCTTCCGTCCGCTGACCAGCAACGACCTGATCCTGGGTGCGGTGGGCGTGCTGCAGTTCGATGTGGCTGCCTACCGCCTGAAGGACGAATACGGCGTGGAAGCCACCTTCGAGCAGGTCAGCGTGACCACGGCGCGCTGGGTCCACTGCAGCAACGAGAAGAAGCTGGAGGAGTTCCGCGAGAAGAACGCGCTGAACCTGGCCCTCGACGCGGCCGGCCACCTGGTCTACCTGGCGCCGACCCGGGTCAACCTGCAGCTGGCGCAGGAACGTGCGCCGGACGTGCGTTTCTCGGCAACCCGTGAAGCCGCGCATACGGTCACCGGCAACTGATTCCAGCGACCATACGGTGGCGGGGGTGCACGCGCCCGCCATCGCGGCGATGATAGGGGGGTGCAGGTCCCCCTCCCTGCAGACGATGCTCATGCCATGTCCACGACTTCCGTTGATTCGATCCGCGAAGAAATTGCCAGCGCCCTGACCCACGGGCTGGGTGCGGTGCTTGCCCTGGCCGCCAGCGCGGTGTTGATCACTCTGGCCGCGATCTACGGCGATGGCTGGCAGCTGGCCAGTGCGATCGTGTTCGGCATCGCCCTGCTGCTGCTGTACACCGCCTCCACGCTGTACCACGCCATCCAGCACCCGCAGGCCAAGGGCCGCCTGAAGGTGTTCGACCATTGCGCGATCTATGTGCTGATCGCCGGTACCTATACCCCGTTCACCCTGATCGGCCTGCGCGGCCCCTGGGGCTGGGGCATGTTCACCGCGATCTGGGCGCTGGCGCTCGGCGGCGTGGTGTTCAAGCTGTTCTACACCGGCCGCTTCAAGCTGCTGTCCACGGTGATCTACATCGCCATGGGCTGGCTGGTGGTGGTGGCGATCAAGCCGATGTGGGCCTCGATCGATGGTGGCACCCTGGCTTGGCTGTTCGGCGGCGGCCTGTCCTATACGCTGGGCACGTACTTCTACCACCGCGAATCCATCCCCTATTCGCATGCGATCTGGCATCTGTTCGTGATCGGTGGCAGCGTCTGCCACTTCGTCGCCGTGACTCGACAGGTGCTGTGACCCCGTATTGAGGGTAACGCCAGGCCCCTGCCCGGCGAGCAGGCACCGGCTCTGCACACGATGCACATGATCGCTTCGCGCCCCGTCCACCCCGACGGGGCAACCATGGCGGTGTGAATGCTGCCTCTGCTCCTGCTGATTCCAAGGCGTCGCGCTGGCGTCTGCGTCGCCCCGGCCCACGCGGACAGCGCTGGCTGGCCGTGCTGGTGTTCCTGCTCGCGGCACTGCTGGTCCTCATCGCCCTTTGGGACTGGAACTGGTTCAAGGGCCCGGTCGAACGTGCGGTACAGGCGCGCACCGGCCGCGCCCTGCACATCGGCAACCTGGATGTCGACCTCGGCCGCACCAGCACCGTGCGCGCCGATACCCTCACCTTTGCCAATGCGCCCTGGGCGAAGCAGCCCACCATGGTCAGCGCCGACCGGGTCGAGATCGACGTACGGGTGTGGCCGCTGCTGCGTGGCAGCGTGCAATTGCCCGAAGTGCGCCTGACCCGCCCGGACGTACTGCTGGAAACCGCCCCGCGCAAAGGTGACCCCGGCAACTGGAACTTCCTCAGCGACAGCAAGGGCGGCACCACGCCGCAGCTCAAGCGCCTGCACATCGACGATGGTCGACTGCAGTTCCTCGACGCACTCGGCCGCACCGACATCCTGGTGAACGTTCGCAGCGGGCAACCGAAACAGGCCGACGCCGCACCACCGTTGCTGGTGGCCGGCAAGGGCCGCTGGCAGGGCAATCCCTTTACCCTGAGCGGTGGGACCGAATCGCCGCTGGAACTGACTGACAGCGCACACCCCTTCCGCATCCATCTGGATGGCCGCGCCGGGGCCACCCATGCCGTTGCCAGCGGCACCTTGACCAACCCGTTCCAGCTGCAGGTGTTCGACCTGCAGTTCGCGCTGAGCGGTCAAGACCTGGCCGACCTGTATCCATTGCTGGGCATCGCCATTCCGCCTTCCCCGCCCTACGCACTGGATGGCCGCCTGAAGCGCGATCACCAGGTGTGGCGCTACGAGCGCTTCACCGGCAAAGTCGGCGACAGTGACCTGGGCGGCGATGTGCAGTTCGATGTCTCCAGGGAACGCCCACGGATGACCGCGAACCTGGTGTCGCGCCGCCTCGATTTCGATGACCTTGCCGGCTTCGTCGGTGCCCCCCCGAAGACCGGTGGCGGCGAGACTGCCAATGCAGAACAGCGGGCCGAGGCTGCGCGCGTGGCTGCCAGCGCCAAAGTGCTGCCGGCCACGCCGTACAACCTGGGCAAGCTGCGCGCGATGGATGCCGACGTGCGCTGGAAGGCCCAGCGCATCAATGCACCCAAGCTGCCGCTGGACGACATGGATGCACACCTGCTGCTGGACGATGGTGTACTGCGGCTGGACCCGCTGAACTTCGGCGTTGCCGGCGGCGACATCCGCAGCACGATCCGCATGGACGCACGTCGCCCGCAGATTGCAACCTCGTTGAAGGCCAGCGTGCGCGGCGTGCAGCTGGGCCAGTTGTTCCCCGACGCCAAGCTGGCCGAACAGGCCAAGGGGGGTATCAGCGGCGCCATTGACCTGACCGGCAACGGCAACTCGATCGCCGCGATGCTCGGCAGCAGCAGCGGCAACGTGGCGCTGGGCATGGGCCGCGGCCACGTCGGCAACCTGCTGATGGAAGTGGCGGGACTGGACATCACCGAGTCGTTGAAATTCCTGTTCACCGGCGACAAACAGATTCCGCTGCGCTGCGCCTTCGCCGACTTCGGCGTGCGCGAGGGCCTGATGCATACCCGGTCGATGGCAGTGGACACCACCGATACGATCATCCTCGGCGAGGGCGATGTCAGCCTGCGCGATGAAACGCTGGACCTGCTGCTGAAGCCACGACCGAAGGACAGGAGCATCCTGGTGCTGCGCTCGCCGCTGCGCATCGGCGGCACCTTCAAGGACCCGTCGTTCCGCCCGGACTTCAAGGCGCTGGGTATCCGGGGTGCGGTCGCGTTGACGCTGGGCAGCATCGCGCCGCCGGCGGCACTGCTGGCCACCATCGAACTGGGGCCGGGCAAGGATGCCGACTGCGGTGGGCACTACGCGAAGTAGAGCGGGCGTTCGGCGCCCTACTGCAAATGGGACGAGGGTGACAGTTTCCTGCGCGCGCGGAATGAGAGCAGGAATTCAAGATCAAAAGAAGAAAGCAGAATCAGAAGCAGTGCCAACCAAGGTTGGCATCTACCAACGGCAGATAGTCAGGGTGAAGGCCGCCGCGCTCGCAGGAACGTGTCCTGAGGCGGAGGGCATGGCCGTGCAGGACCGTTGGCGCCATGGATGGCGCCATCGAGCCCCCATGGACGGGTTTACGGCGTGTCCTGCACGGCCATGCCCTCCGCCTCCCCGGCATGTCAGGCAGGCGCTGCCTTGGCTTTGGCTTTGGCAGTTGCTTGAAAAAGCGGGCCGGCGGGCCGCAGGCCCGCCAGCGACAGAACTCACCCCGCCACGATGTACTGCTGCAGCTGATCCAGCTCGCGCCGCTGCGCATCGATCACCGACTTCACCAGGTCACCGATGGAAATCACCCCCAGTACCTGCCCGCCCTCGACCACCGGCAGATGGCGGATGCGGTAATCGGTCACCAGCTGCAGGCAGTGTTCCACCTGCTCACCGGGACTCACCGTCACTACTTTCGCGGTCATGATTTCCGACACGGCGGTGTCACGCGACGAACGATCGTGGAGCACGATCTTGCGTGCGTAATCACGCTCGGAGAGGATCCCGACCAGTCGCGGGCCATCCATCACCAGCACCGCGCCGATGCCCTTCTGCGCCATCAACCGGATCGCATCGATCACCGCCGCGCCTGGCGCGACCGCATGCACTTCAGGGGACTTGCCGTCCAACAGTTGCCGTACCGACGTCATCTGCCTGCCCTCCCAGGGTGGGTTGCAGGTCCGAGTCTGCCACGGAAGGGGCCAACCATGCGTCAACCAGGTACAACGGCCGTTGCTTGGACTCCTCGTACAGGCGTCCCAGGTACTCGCCGATAAGCCCCAGCGCGATCAACTGCACGCCCCCGAGGAACAGGATCACCGCCATCATGGTCGGCCACCCGGCCACCCGGTCGCCGTACAACGCCGCCTTCGCAATCACCCAGATGGCAAACACGAAGGCCACGCCTGCGGTGGCCAGCCCCATGTAGGTGGCCGCCCGCAGCGGGACCGTCGAGAAGCCGGTGATCCCTTCCAGTGCGAAGTTCCACAGCCGCCACAGGCTGAACTTGCTGCTGCCGGCCAAACGGGCATGCCGGTGATACGGCACCGCCACGCGGCGGAAACCAACCCAGCTGAAGAGCCCCTTCATGAACCGGTGCCGTTCGCGCATCTCGCGCAATGCGCTCAGCGCGCGCGGCGACAACAAGCGGAAATCGCCGGTATCGGCCGGAATGGGCGTGCGCGAGAGGCGACCAATCACCCGGTAGAACACCGATGCGGCAGCACGCTTGCTCCAGCTCTCACCGTCACGGACCAGGCGCGTGCCGTAGACGTTGTCGTAGCCCTGCCGCCAACGTTCGACAAAGTGCGGTACCAGTTCCGGCGGGTCCTGGCCATCAGCGTCGAGGATCATCGCCGCGCCTTCGCGCACATGGTCCAGGCCGGCGGTCAGCGCCGCCTCCTTGCCGAAGTTGCGCGACAGCTTCAGCGCCGATACCCGCGGGTCGGCCTGGGCCAGCGAGGCGATCAACGACCAGGTCGTGTCACTGCTGCCGTCATCCACGTACAGGATGTGACCATCGATTCCGGCCAGGCCGTCCAGTACCGCGCACAATCGCGGATGCAGCTGGGGCAGCACCAGCTCTTCGTTGTGTGCGGCGATGACGAAGGTAAGACGCTCACGAGTCATCGCCGGATTGTACGTCGTTGACGGGGATGCAGCCCGTCAGTCCAGCGTTCGAAATACCCGCTTCCCGCATCGGAAGGCACCACGGACACCTGGTGTCGTGGCCCCTCAGTCCTCCGCCAGGTACCCCGCTCCACCCAGCTGCCGTGCCTGCCGCTGGATCCACGCCGCACGACGCTGAACGTAGGGGCCTGGCTTGGCCGCGCTGTAGCGGCGCGGCGCCGGCAGCACTGCCGCCAGACGCGCGCTCTCGGCAGGGCTCAGCCGCGCGGCGTCCTTGCCCCAGAATGTCTGCGCCGCTGCCTGGGCGCCATATACACCGTCGCCGAACTCGGCGATGTTGGCGTACATCTCCAGGATCCGCTGCTTCGGCCAGAAGGCTTCGATCAGCACCGTGTACCAGACCTCCAGGCCCTTGCGGATCCAGCTGCGGCCCTGCCAGAGGAACAGGTTCTTGGCCACCTGCTGGCTGATCGTGCTGGCCCCGCGCAGGCGCCCGCCGCGCGCGTTGTGGTCGCGCGCCTTTTCAATAGCCTGCAGATCGAATCCGCTGTGGTCAGGGAAGCGCTGGTCCTCCGCGGCTACCAGCGAAATGGGAAGGCTCGGCGCCATCTGGTCCAGGTCCCGCCACTGGTAGTGCAGCCGGTAGGACCAGTCGCCTTCACCCAGTGCCTCGCCGAAACGCCAGACCATCACCGTGGACAGCGGCGGATCGATGAAACGCAGCACCAGCACCTGCAGGCAGCTGAAGGCCACGAACAGCACCGGCAGCCACAGCAGCCGCTTCCAGCGCCAGCGCCGACACGGCGCCGTTTCGGCGGCGGCCACTACCTTGTCCTGCTCTCCCCCTGCCCCCATTACTGGTGCATCCTTCTTATGCCTGGTTGTCGGCGCATTATCCGGCAACCATCCCCGTTTCCGCGCGATGTGAGCCGATGACCGCCCAATCCGATTCCCTTATCCGTTTCCTGCTCCCCGACGCCGGTGTCCGTGGCGTCCACGTGCGCCTGCTGGCCACCTGGCAGGACATCCAGTCCCACGGCGAGTATCCGGACAGTGCCACCGAACTGCTCGGCGAGGCCTGCGTGGCCTCGGCGCTGTTCACCGGCCACACCAAGGTGGACGGCCGCCTGTCGATCCAGCTGCGCAGCAACACGGCCCTGCGCACGCTGTTCGCCGAATGCACTGCCGCCGGCACCCTGCGCGGCATCGTCCAGCTGGCCGAGGGCGGTGACGCCCCCCGCGACCTGACCGACCTGGGCCAGGACTCGCTGCTGGCCATCACCATCGAGAATCCGGGCCTGGATCCGCGCGAACCGCAGCGTTACCAGAGCCTGGTCGCACTGACCGCGCCGGAACTGGATGAAGCGTTCGAGGACTACTTCCGCCAGTCCGAGCAGTTGCCGACGCGCCTGCTGCTGGCCGCCGGCCGCGACGGTGCTGCCGGCCTGCTGCTGCAGAAGCTGCCGGGCGACGAGGGCGACGACGACGGCTGGGCCCGCGCCAGCGCGCTGTTCGACACTCTGGGCAAGGCCGAACTGCTGGCCACCCCGGCCGAGGAACTGCTGCACCGCTTGTTCCACGAGGAGAAGGCGGAGCTGGTGGGTGACAAGGCCCTGTCCTTCGCCTGCTCCTGCTCGCGTGAACGGGTTGCCTCGATGCTGTTCTCGCTGGGCGAGGAAGAGGCCCGTGCGGCTGCCGAAGACACCGGCGCGGTGGACGTCCGTTGCGAATTCTGCGGACAGGAGTATCACTTTCCGTTGACGGAGTTCGGCATACTGTTCCACGGTGCCCAGGGGGCTGTACCGGCACCTGAACGTCTTCAGTGAAAACGAATGAGTCTTGTATCTGGGGAGGAACAAGGCTTGTTAAGAATTCATAAACACCCTAGGATCGAGTTCCCGCCCCAGCGGGAACTTTCACTGTCCGTCACTGTCTGAACTGGTCCGATGCGTACCTTCCTGCGTCTACCGCTGGCCCTGCTGATCGCCCTTGGCGCGATCACGGGCGTGCATGCGCAGAGCAAGGACACCCGCACCGTGATTCCGGTCTGGAACAAGGGCAGTGGCAAGGTCGAGGCCCTGCTGTACCTGGAGCCGACCGGTGAACAGGCCGTCGGCGCACGCTGGCATTTCGGCCGCAATTCGCTCGATGCTGCGTTCGGCCTGTCCTCGGGCGACTCGCTGGGCCTGCTGTGCAACAGCAGCAGCGGTTCGAGCATCAGCGGACTGGCGAGCCATTGCATGCTGGCCAGCCTGGGTGACGACGATGACGCCATCGGCTCCAACCGGCGCCTGACCGGCACCGCCGCGCTCAACCGTGGTACCGGCCGCCTGGGAATCACTGCCGGCACCGGTCGCGAGACCCTGCCCGCCTGGCTGGCGACGCCCAGCAAGACCCCCTCGCTGCGCGCCGAACAGAATGACCTGACCGTGTTCGCACAGAAGAACATCGGTCGCGAAGGCTTTGTCTCCATCGCCGGCACGTATGCCAAAGCACGCCTGGTACCCCTGGCTGACGCCTCGCCGGCCATCGTCGACCGCTGGGACAGCAAGAGCCTGAGCCTGGGCGCCGGCTACGGCAATTTCAGTGGCAGCATCATCGGTCGCGTGGTTGACGTTCCCGGCAAGCCCGGCAAATGGGAAGGCCTGGGCATCGGCCTGACCTGGCGCACCCCGTGGTCCGGCCAGCTCACCGTCGGCGCGGAAAACGTCATCAGCCGCGGCAAGAACCCGTTCTCCCCGCGCAACGAAAGCAACGATGACGGCACCGTGCCGTACGTGCGCTACGAGCAGGATCTGTAGGCGCTCATCGACTGGTAACAAGCAGTGTTCAACATCGGGCGCCCTGGGGCGCCCGAATTGTTTCCGGACACCTCTGTCAAGTGCGAAAAGCACTCATCTGTTACAAACAGATACATCACGACATGCATCAACTGAAACTTTTTTGTGCTTCGGAGGCGGGCAGACGCAGTGGCGACCGCCCGCGCGCCATGATAACTCGTTGAAATAAAAGAAATCGAAGCGCATTCATGTGTAACCACAGCGTGAATTAACACAGCTTTAATTTTTGGCAGAGGGCCGTTACTATCGATTCAGCCTCGCGATTTTGGAGCCCTCTTTTGGACTCCGCCGCGCAGGCACTACCCCAGCCAAGATTTCTTGGAGAGAGAGAGCCAATGAATTTCCAGTCCAACAAGCTGCGTGACGCTGTCGTCGTCGCGCTGATCGCCGGTGCGGCGACGTCCGTAACAGCCCAGGCGCAGGAAGCGACCAACCTGGATCGCATTTCGGTAACCGGTTCGCGCATCAAGAGCACCGATATCGAAACCTCGCAGCCGGTCCTGAGCCTGACCCGCGCCGACATCGAGAAGCAGGGCGTGACCTCGGTCGCCGACATCCTGCAGCGCGTTGCCGCCAACGGTGCCGCACTGAACCGTACCTTCAACAATGGCGGCGACGGTACGTCCGGCATCAGCCTGCGCAACCTCGGTGCCGAACGCACCCTGGTGCTGGTCAACGGCCGTCGCTGGACCACCGGCCTGGATGGCAGCGTCGACCTCAACACGATCCCGGTTGCGATGATCGAGCGGATCGACGTCCTGAAGGACGGCGCTTCGACCATCTACGGTTCGGATGCCATCGCCGGCGTGGTGAACATCATCACCAAGCAGAACTTCGACGGCGCCGAAGCGAACTTCTACAAGGGCCAGTACAGCCAGGGCGACGGCGAGCGCGAGGCTGCCGACTTCACCATCGGCACCACCACCGACCGCGCGTCGCTGGTGCTCGGCGTGTCCTACGTGAAGGAAGGCACCGTGATGGCCGGTGATCGCAAGATCTCAGCCGGTGGCCCGCCGTTCTTCGGCGGTCAGAGCAGTACCGGTATCCCGGGCTCCTACATCCGCGATGACGAGCGCTATGTACTCATCAACGGCGTGCAGACCCCGTTCGACAGCGACGTGCATGGCTACAACACCTCGCCGGACAACTACCTGCTGACCCCGCAGGAACGCACCTCGCTGTTCGCCACCGGTTCCTACAACGTCACCGACAACATCACCTTCCGTACCGAGGCGATGTACAACGAGCGCAAGTCCGAGCAGCTGCTCGCGGCGATGCCGGTGACCGGCCGTCGCCTGAGCGCCAGCAGCATCTACAACCCGTTCGGCGAGGACCTGACCGGCGTGAATCGCCGCTTCAATGAAACCGGCGGCCGTTCGTTCAACCAGAACGTCAAGAACTGGCACTTCTACGGTGGTTTCGAGGGCTTCTTCGAATTCGCCGACCGCAACTTCGACTGGGACGTCGGCTACCGTTACGACAAGACCGACCAGAATGATCTGACCTACGGCCTGTTCAACGTCCAGCGCTTGAACGAAGCCTATGGCCCGTCGGCAATTCAGGGTGGCCAGGCTGTCTGTCTGACCGCAGCCGGCGCTGTCATTCCGGGCTGCGTGCCGATGAATCCGCTGGGCGGGCTGGGCTCGATCTCGCAGGAAGCACTGGACTACGCCTCCTTCACCGCGCATGACTCGGCCAGCCTGGTTTCCAAGAGCTACTACGCCAACATCTCCGGTGAAATCGTGCAGTTGCCGGCAGGTGCGCTGGGCTTCGCAGCAGGTTATGAAGGCCGTAAGGAAAGTGGCCAGTTCGATCCGGACGCGTTCATTGCCGCTGGCCTGAGCACCGGCAACGGCGCGGCACCGACCAAGGGCGCCTACGACCTGGACGAGTTCTTCCTGGAATTGTCGATCCCGGTGCTGGCTGACCTGCCGGGTGCCAAGCTGCTCGACTTCAGCGTGGCTTCGCGCTACTCGAAGTACAGCAACTTCGGCAACACCACCAACAACAAGTTCGGTTTCCGCTGGAAGCCGATCGATGACCTGATGGTGCGTGGTAACTACTCCGAAGGCTTCCGTGCGCCGAGCATCAACAACCTGTATCGCGGCGACGCCGATTCGTTCGAAACCTATGCCGATCCGTGCTCGGCCTCCAGCGGTCGTCGCACCGGTGCGGTGGCCGCGCAGTGCGCTGCTGAAGGCGTACCGGCGAACTTCCAGCAGCCGGGTGCCGGCAGCGGCGCCAACAAGCAGACGCCGGAAGCGTTCACCTGGAAGTCGAACCCGAATCTGAAGCCGGAAACCTCGACCAGCAAGACGCTGGGCCTGGTGTGGAGCCCGAGCTTCGTGACCGGCCTGAACGTCACCGTGGACTGGTGGCAGATCGAGGTCGAAGACGCCATCACCCGTCCGGCGATCGGCGACATCATGGATCGCTGCTACGGTGGTTCACCGCAGGAACAGGCAGCCTATTGCGGCCTGATCACCCGCGACCCGACCTACGGCACCGCGACCCAGCGCTACACCATCACCAACGTCGACATGCCGCTGCAGAACCTGTCCTCGTACAAGGTGGAAGGCTGGGATGTGGGCGTCCTGTACAAGCTGCCGGAAACCTCGTTCGGCCAGTTCACCGTCAGCTGGGACAGCACCTATCTGTCCAAGTGGGACACCAAGTCCACCGAAGATGCTCCGGTCGACGGCCGTGCCGGTCGCTACCTCGACCAGGATCCGTACTGGCGCATCCGTTCCAACCTGTACGTCGACTGGTCCTACGGTGATTTCGGCGTGAACTACGGTCTGCGCTACAAGTCGGGCATGACCGAAGAATGTCCGTTCGATCCGGTGCGTGACGCCGACCTGGTGGGCTACTGCTCCGACGGCCAGAACGGCAAGAACCACATGGCATCGACCACCTACCACGACATCCAGGTGCGCTACAACACCCCGTGGAAGGGCACGATCATGCTGGGTCTGAACAACGCATGGGACAAGCAGCCGCCGGTCTCGTACTCGACCTCGTACAACATGTTCGACCCGCAGTACGACCTGCCGGGCCGCTACATGTACATGCAGTACAAGCAGAAGTTCTGATCGATCCACTGATCAGCTGATGCAGCAACGGCCCCGCAAGGGGCCGTTGTTTTTTGTACGTTCGCTGCTGGCGTCAACACCAACGAAAAAGGCCGCGGCACTGCCGCGGCCTTTCTGCATCCAGCGATGAAGAACGCTCAGCCGTTCGGAATCAGCGTGTCGATCAGGTGCTCGACATACGCTTCGAAATCCTCACGTGCCTGCTTGGGCTGCTGCAGCTGCAGCGACAACTGCAGGAAGCCCACATATGCCGCGTAGGCCAGGCGTGCGCGATGGCGTGCATCGGTCGAGCTCAGGCCCGCCTGGCGGAAGGAGGCGATCAGGTAATCGAGCCGCCGCTGCGACACACGGTCGATCACCGGCCGCACCATCGGATGGTCCAGCGCCTTCAGCAACTCGCTGTAGATGATGTGCGGCTGTACTTCGTGCGCCACCATCTGGAACAGCTGGCGCAGGCGCACGCGCGGGTCCGGCACGTCTTCCAGGCTGCCGAACACCTGTTCCTGCTCGAACAGTTCCCAGCGTTCCAGCGCGGCCTGCAGCAGCGCATCACGCGAGGGGAAGTGCCAGTAGAAACTGCCTTTGGTCACGCCAAGGCGGCGCGCCAGCGGCTCCACCGCGACGGCGCTGACACCTTGCTCGGCAATCAGATCGAGGGCCGCCTGGGCCCAGTCTTCGGCACTCAGGCGGCTGTTGCGGCCGGCACGCGGTTCGCCGGCGGAAGCGTCAGGTTGATTCATTTGCTGATTTAACCATACGCCGGGGTTCGTTGCAGTACGCGGTTGCGGCCGAAACCGTCGGCAGCCGGGCCAGAAGGGATTCCTGCAGCGCACCATACCGTGCAGTATTGACTTCCTGCAGAAGCAATCCATACTAGCGAGTATGGTTATGTCCCCTACTCCCGATGCATTCCATGACCTGCGCCTGGAGGCTGCCCACGGCGCCTCGCTGGCTGCAACTGCCAGCACCTCCGGCCGTCGCGGACGCGTGCTGTTCGCACACGGCTTTGGCCAGACCCGCCACGCTTGGACGACCACGGCCAAAGCACTGTCGGCCGCTGGCCTGCAGACACTGGCCTACGACGCACGCGGTCATGGCGATTCCGACTGGAATGCGGCCGATCTGGCCTATCACGGCGAGCAGTTCGCCGATGACCTGATCGTGCTGGCCGGCGAGCAGCCGCGACCGCCGGTGCTGGTGGCCGCGTCCATGGGGGGCCTGTTCGGCCTGTTGGCCGAATCACGCTGGCCCGGGCTGTTCTCGGCCATGGTGCTGGTGGACATCACCCCGCGCTGGGACACCGCTGGCGTCGAACGCATCCTCGCCTTCATGACCGCGCACCCGGAAGGATTCGCCTCGCTGTCGCAGGCTGCCGATGTGATTTCGGCCTATGTGCCGCATCGCCCGCGCAAATCCGAGGATTCACTGCGCGCCCTGCTGCGCGAAGATGGCCACGGCCGCTGGCGCTGGCATTGGGACCCGCGCCTGGTGGCCGAACTGGCCCGCGACAGCGAGCAGCACCAGGATGCACTGGCCGAGGCCGCGCGCCAGGTGAAGTGCCCCCTGCTGCTGGTCAGCGGTGGCCGCAGCGATCTGGTCACCCCGCAGACGGTGGCCGAATTCCTGGCATTGGCGCCGCACGCGCGCCACGTACAGTTGCCGCAGGCCACGCACATGGTCGCCGGTGATGACAACGACGCCTTTACCGCTACTGTGTTGGACTATCTGGACGTGTTGCCCGCAGCGGATGC
>Ga0308167_1002512_pt1 | contig 16850 bp, 21 predicted proteins | sample PhyCR1_2_FD_202138 | JGI IMG/M metagenome (GOLD analysis project Ga0308167, IMG submission 202138) | Phyllosphere microbial communities from UC Gill Tract Community Farm, Albany, California, United States - DLSLRC.R1 | ecosystem: Host-associated > Plants > Phyllosphere > Unclassified | place... | reverse complement strand
GGAACCGTGAGGGTGTCCGTGATCTTGGCGAACGAGAGTCGCGAGTGGTTGCGACCGTTCTTGGGGTTGGTGGATGCGTTGGGCGCAGCAGCCAAGGGTTTGACCTCCGGTAGGCCCCGTCGGGCCGATACTGACGGGCAGTATGTAGGTGAGTGGTTGATCGCTCGGCGCAACCCACGACCACGACACGACGGACCGTTGTTCATCCGGTGGATGAGGCCTGTGCGATGATCGGAGTGAGCGGGACCCGCCGCCATATACGGATCCGGCTGCACCAGGCGGGTTCGATGTGAACCGACGGTCGACCGCAATATGACGACACGCATGCCAGGGAGCGCGAACTGTCATCATAGGTCGCGCCGGCGCGCGATGTCCAGTCCTGGCTTGACCGATTTCGTCGGTGCCGTGTATAAGCCGGTGGAACGGGTCGGTATTCCCGTGCGGACCGAACGGCGGACGGGGCCGCTCAGGCCGACAGCGCGCGCAGCACCCGCTCCGGCGACGGCGTCCGGACGAAGGTGACGCGCCCGCGGTCATCGGTGATCTCCACCCCGGTGCCCGGCGTCAGGACGAGCGCCCGCACACCGCGTCGGATGCGCAGTCCGACACCGCCGTAGGTGCTCGCGTCCGCCTCGACCAGCCGGACGCCGGTGATCCTGCGGCGCGGGATCCGCCGGGCGGGGAGCGGCCGGAAGTGCAGGACCACGTGCTCACCCGTCACGCTCACGCCGCTCCGCGCGACGAGGAGCAGGACGCCCGCGACGACCCCGAGCACCCCGGGCACCACGAGCGCCGTCTCCGGAGCGTCGCCCGGCCAGCCGAGGACCGCAGCCGTGAGCGTGAGTCCACCGACGAGCAGGACCGCCCCGATCGCGCGCATCCACCCGGGCGCTCGGTCGTGCCCGCCGTGCACCACGACCGGTCCGGCGGCGCGGGCGGGTCGGGTCGTGCGGGCGGCCGGGAGGCGGAGGGTGGGGACGCTCATCGTGTCGGTCATGTCGGGTCTCCTGCGGATTCGTGGTCCGGAGCGGTGTACACAGTATTTTACATATCACACGCGATGTGTTCAACGGCGACTGCCCCGTTGCACGCCGGGTGGACGGCGCGCGCGGGCACGCCGACGACGCGGGCCGCGAGCGGTGGGGGCGCGGGCGGCCGCACCGTGGTCAGGACGGGACGTGGACGCGAGCGGTGTGGGGCCGGACGCATCGACACGGTCCGTGGTGACGACCCGAAGACGCTACGCCGCGGTCCTTGACGCGCGCTGGTCGGAGGCTGTGGCCCGGATCAGGGTCGTCGCAGCACGAGGGCGACCGCCTCCGCACGGCTCCGCACCCCCGTCTTCGCGAAGACCTGGTTCACGTAGGACTTCACCGTCGGCACCGTGAGGAACAGCTCCGCCGCGATCTCGGGGTTCGTCCGACCCGCCGCGATGCGTTCGAGGACGTCCGCTTCGCGCGGCGTGAGCGTGGGGAACCGCTCGCGCAGCGGCACGTCGACGTCCGCCGGCGGCCGCCCCGACGGGACCCCGGCCGCGAGCTGCTCGACGAGTCTGGCGCCGACGGCCGCGTCGAACGTCCGCTGCCCGGACGCGACGGCACGGATGGCCGTCGCGATCTCGGCACGCCCGGCGTCCTTGGTGAGGTACCCCCGAGCACCCGCCCGCAGTGCGGCGACGATCGACTCGTCGTCGGCGTAGGTCGTGAGCACGAGGACCGCGGTGTCCGGGTGGGCCGCCGTGATCCGTGCGGTGGCGGTGGGACCGTCGATCCCCGGCATGCGCAGGTCCATGAGCACCACGTCCGGCCGCTCCCGCTCAACCGCGGCGAGCGCCTGGGCGCCGTCCGCCGCCTCGCCGACGACCTCCAGGTCCGGAGCGAGCGACAGCACCGTCACCAGGCCGTCACGGACGATGGCCTGGTCGTCGACGACGAGGACACGGATGCTCACGTGGTCACCGCCCGCACGGCGACGACGAAGGAGCCGTCGTGGGCGCCAGCGTCGACAGTCGACCCGTCACCGAGCTCGGCCATCCGCTCCCGCATGCCGACCAGGCCGTGCCCGTCCGTCCCGAGCGGGTTGGTGACCGTCACGGCCACGGCGGAGCCGTCCCGGACCACCGAGAGGTCCACGGGCCGGCTCGGAGCGTGCCTGCGGGCGTTGCTGAGCGCCTCCCGGACGACCAGGACCACCGCGTCCCGGTGCGCGGCGTCCAGGCCCGGCAGCGCGAGGTCACCGGACGTCGTGACCGTGCCCCCGAAGGACCGGTGCGCGTCCAGCAGGTCCGCCAGCCGGGAGGCGCGGATCGGCTCGGCACCACCGCCGGCGGTCGCCGGGTCGGGACGGTCGTCGCGGAGCGCGTGCACCGCGCGCCGGGCCTCCGCCAGTCCGTCGGCGGCGAGGGTGCGGGCCTCGCCCGCGCGTCGCGCCGCGTCCTCGGTGCGGCCGGCCTCGAGGAGGGCCTCCACTGCGTCGAGCTGCAGCACGAGCCCGCCGAGCGAGTGGGCGAGCACGTCGTGGACGTCCCGCGCGGCCCGTGCCCGGTCGGCGAGGAGCGCCGCGCGCTGTTGCTCGCGCTCGGCCTCGTGCGCCTGTTCCCGGGCGACGCGGAGCTGTCGGCGGCTGAACGCGACGAGCACGCCGAGCAGGGCCCCGGCGCTGGTCCCGAGGACGAACTGCACCGGGACGTCCCCGACGGTCGCGCCGACGGCGATGACCACGACGGCGAGCAGCGCCGCGATCGCCCCGCACCACACGGGCAGGCGGGGGTCCGTGCCGAGCACCACGATGCCGACGAACACCGGGGCGACCATGAGCGCCTGTGTCGGGACGACCGCCGCCGCACCGGCGAGGACCATCACGACGGCCGCGAGGGCGGACCAGCGCGTGCCGCGCGCGACCTCGCGGAGTGCCCACGCCGCGAGCGCGAGCGCGCCGACCGCCCACACCCACCAGGGGTGGTGCAGGGCGGTGCCGTTCCGGACGAACCAGAAGGCCACGACGAGGATGCCGAGTGCGTTGAGTCCCTGCGCGAGGCCGCGGACGGGCCGGGGTCCGGACCGGGCGGCGTCGGGGGACGGGGTCACCGCACCATCATGCCGCGTGCACCGGGACCGGCCGGGCGGGGGATGCGCTGGTCGATGACGAGGGCGCGGGCCGCGCGGTTCAGGGCGAGGACGAGCAGGATCGTGCCGGTCGCGGTGAGCAGGTGCGCACCGAGGTGCCCGCCGAGGACGTCGAGGCCGACGCGGGCGGCGATGAGCACGACCCAGAGCGCGGCACCGGCCCAGCCCGTGCGGGACTGCAGCGTGCGGCCCCGGCCGTCCGGCGTGGCGACGGTGCGGAACCGGGTGACGGCGCCCGTGGCGAGTCCGACGGCGATGGTCAGCAGGGCCTCGGCACCGAGGAACACGACGTCCAGCGTGGTGATCGTCGTCACGGTCTGCGCGAGGAGGACCACCCCGACCAGGCCCAACACGAGCGGGGTGCGCCAGATGCGGGTCGGGTCGGTGTACCGCCACGTGGTCTGTCGGTAGCCGAGGAAGACGACGAGGGCGACGCCGAGCACGAGGTCGACGAGGAGCTGCACGGACATGTCAGGAGCCTTCTGGGTCAGGGGCCGTCGGGGGTCCCCGAGCGGTGGTCCCAGCCTCGTTCGCGGCGCTCGTGACGCACACCGACCAGGGGTGGGGGTCCGGGTGGTGATCCCGGGTGGTGTTCCATTGGGGGCATGGCTGATGCGTTCGACGGGTTCCGGATCGGTGCGGGGTACGCGGTGGTCGAGCCGGACCGGCACCGCCCGGGTTCCTTCACGCTCGTGGTCGACGGGACGCCGCAGTCGCACGTGGACCTCGAGGACCCGACCCACCTGGCGTTCGAGTACATCCGCCGCATCGGGCACGCGATCGACCTGCTGCCGGCCGGCCCGATCACGGCGCTGCACCTGGGCGCCGGGGCCCTCACGCTCCCCCGCTACGTCGCCGTGACCCGGCCGGGCTCCCGGCAGCAGGTGATCGAGCTCGAGCGGGACCTCGTCGACCAGGTCCGCGACGCGCTCCCGTTCCCGCGGGGCGCCTCGATCCGGGTCCGGTACGGCGACGCACGCGAGGTGCTCGGCAAGCTGCCCACCGGCCTCCGCGGCACCGTCGACCTGGCGGTGGTGGACGTCTTCGGTGGTTCCCGGATCCCCGCGCACGTGACGAGCGTCGAGTTCTACCGGTCGGTGGCCGAGTTCCTGTCGCCGACCGGGATCGTCGCCGTCAACGTGGCGGACGGCGCCGGCCTGGCGTTCGCCCGTGGTCAGGCGGCCACACTGCAGGCGGTGCTGCCCTCGGTCGCGGCCGTCGCGGACACCGGGATGCTGAAGGGCCGGCGGTTCGGCAACATCGTCCTGCTGGGCTCGCCGACGGAGCTGCCGGTGGCGGACATGCCCCGGCGGTACTCCTCGGACCCGATGCCGGCGAAGGTCGTGCACGGGGCGGAACTCGTCGCGTTCACCGCGGGGGCGCCGGTGGTGACCGACCAGACCGCGGTGGCGTCGCCCGAACCGAACCGGAGCGTCTTCGGCGGCTGAGCCTCGCGTCGTGCCGGCGAACGGCCGACGTGGGCGAGGCATCGCGCATCCACGGGACGCGGCGGGCAGGATGGAGTCTGAACGACCGCGCAGGAGCGCGACCGAACGAGGGGACCCCCTGATGACGAACGACGACCGGACCAACGCCGACCGGCCGGGCGACGGCCAGGTGCCGAACTGGGGCGGAGCGCCGCAGCAGCAGCCCGCCGCGGGCGCCGACGAGCCGCGCTACGGCGAGCGTGTCGACCCCGCGCCGCAGTTCGGACAGCAGCAGTACGGACAGCAGGACGCGCAGCCGCAGGACGGCCAGACCCCGCAGTACGGGCAGACGCCGCAGTACGGGCAGACGCCGCAGTACGGCGGCCAGCAGCAGTACGGCCAGCAGCACGGTGGTGCCCAGCCGTACGCCGCTGCGGCCGCTCCCTCGAGCGCTCCCACCTGGCAGAGCTACGACGAACCGCCGGCCAAGAAGAAGACCGTCGGCGTCATCGCGTTCCTCGTCGCGGTCCTGGCGCTCGTCGCCGGCATCGTCTCGGGCGTGATGCTCGGCACCGTGTTCGGCGGGTCCGAGGCGTTCCGCAACTCGCTGGAGAACGGCGGCACGACGCCCAGCGACTCCGAGATCATCGCCCTCTCGAGCTCCGCCGGTGCGCTCGGCGCCTCGGTGCTGTTCTACGTCGGCACCGGTCTCGGCATCTGGGCGATCGTGCAGGGCATCGTCGCCGCCGTGACGAAGCGGGGCCGAGCCTGGGGCGTGTGGGCGATCGTCGTCGCGGTCGTCGCGTCCATCGCCTTCTTCATCGCCATGATCGCAGCACTCGTCTCGGCGTCCGGCGCCGCCGGGGTCTGACCAGCCCCCTCCCGAACGGCCCGTCGCGCACCCGCGCGGCGGGCCGTTCGTCGTCCGCAGGCGGCACGGATGCCCCCCGTGCGCGTGGCACCGCTCACTCTCGGGACGGCGCGGTTACCCTCGAACCGATGTCCCTCCCGCCCGAAGAACGCCAGCAGCCCGACCGGACCGACCGTGCTCGGGAACCGCGCCACGCCGCCCCGGTGACGGCCGGCGTGAGCCCCGGGAGCACCTTCGCCCCCATCAGCCTCCGTCCCGCGGTCGACGTCGACGTCGTGCAGGAACGACTCCGCGACCTCGGGCAGAGTCGCAGCACCGAAGCACTCGCGGAGCGCTCCGAACTGCTCCGTCTGCTCGGTCGGCTCGACGAGGCCCTGGTCATCGCGGAAGAGGTCTTCCGGCTGACGATGTTCACCGGGGAGCGGTCGGACAAGGTCGCCGCGCGCATCCGTCGTGCGCACGTCCTGCACGATCTCGGGCGCCACGAGCGAGCCGCCGCAGAGGCCGCCATGGCCCGCGACACGGCCCGGACCGAGGAGTGGCCCGAGCTCGAGGGTGCCGCCGCGGAGATCGAGGGATGGTCGCTGTTCGAGATCGCCCGTTACGACGAGGCACGCTCGGCACTGTCCCGCGCCTACCAGGCGTTCCGGCAGGCCGGAGCGCCGTCGGAGCGCACCGAGGCGCTCCGCACGGCGGTCGAGGCCGCGCTCCGTGCGTCGGCGGCGAAGCCGGCTCCGGCCGAGCAGCCCCGGACGGCTCGCGAGGTCGCCGCCCGTCGCGCCGAGGAAGACGAGCCGACGACGCGGGTCGCCGAACCCGTGAAGCAGGTCCCGCCGGTCCGCCGCCGTGTGCTCGGGGCTCCCGACGCCGCCCGGACCGAGGCCGACGACATCTGGGGACGCATCGCCGCACGTGCCGCGCAGAAGGGCCAGGCCGACCCGCGCGGCGACCGGTGACCGCTCTCGACGCGGTGCGGGCGCGGGCCGAGGAGCTCATGACCCGGCATCTCGGACCGGGCGCGTGGACGTTCGGGTTCGACCACGCGAAGACCCGGGCGGGACAGTGCGACTTCGGACGACAGCGCATCACGGTGAGCCGGTACCTCGCCGTCCGCTCCACCGACGCGGACGTCGACCAGGTGCTCCTGCACGAGATCGCCCACGCGCTCGCCGGCCCGCGCGCCGGGCACGGTCCGACGTGGCGCCGGACGGCCGCCGGTATCGGGTACACGGGCTCGCGGCTGCACGACGGACCGATCGCCAGCGAGCTCGCGCCGTGGGTGGGGGTGTGCCCCGCCGGGCACGAGCACTTCCGCTACCGCACGCCGACCCGGCCGCTCGCGTGTGCGCGCTGCGCACGACGGTACGACCCCCGGAACGCGATCACCTGGCGTCGTCGGACACCGAGCGAACGGGGCGCGTCGGGCACCGCCGCTACCGCATGACCCACGGTCCGGGCGGAGGCGCGCCGGTAACCCGTTAGCCTGGGTGGATGCACACGGGGCAGCACATCCGCACGGACGCCGGTTCCTCCTGGTTCTTCGACGCCGGACGGATCGCCCTCGACTTCGCGCACACCGGCGGCTTCGCCGACGATCCGGACGGCCGCCGACCCCGCGCACAGCTCGGCGAACTGCTCGCGTCCCCCGCCGACCTCGACGAGTGGCTCGGCGACCACACCGAGCCGATCGACGTCGGTGCGACGGCCCGGGAGCTGCAGGACGCACGGGAGCTGCGCGCCGCGATCGCCCGGTTGGCGGTCGCCGCCGCTCCGGCTCCCGCCTCGACCGCCGCGGAACGGACCGCGGTCGCCGCGGGCCTGCGGGCCGGGACGGGCCGTACCCGGCCGGCCCCCGACGACATCGACACCGTGAACCTGTTCGCCGCGCTGCCCGACGTGCCGCCGAGCCTGCCCGGCGGGCGTCGGCGAGCGGGGGCGAACCGGGTCCGACTCGCACAGGCCCTGTCGAGCGTCGCGCGGGACGCGGTCGCACTCTTCACCGAGGTCGGCTTCGACGACGTCGAGGCGGACGGCCGTCCGACCCGGTTGAGCCGCTGCTCGGCCGACGACTGCGGGCTCGTCTTCTACGACTCGTCGCGCGGTGGCACGCGGCGCTGGTGCTCGATGCAGCGCTGCGGGAACCGCGCGAAGGTCCGGGCGCACCGCGCCCGCCGAGCCGGCGCCTGACGCTCCCGCATCGCGCCCGTCGCGCCGGTGCGTGACGGGCCCGCACCGCGCCTCCCGTCCGTGGCCGCGACGCCACCCGCAAACGGACCGAATTCCTGTATTCGGTGCACCGAATCCTCTGGCATGCTGGACGGCATGACCGACACTGCCACCCCGCACCTGGCACCCGCCGGAGCCCCCCGACGCCGTGCCGCCGGTCTGACCCTGCTCGGTCCCGCGTTCGTCGCGGCGATCGCGTACGTCGACCCGGGGAACGTGGCCGCGAACCTCACGGCCGGTGCGGAGTACGGCTACATGCTGCTCTGGGTCCTCGTCGCCGCGAACGCGAGCGCCGTCGTCGTGCAGTACCTCTCCGCGAAGCTCGGCGTGGTGACGGGGAAGTCGCTGCCCGAGCACCTCGGTCTGCGGCTCCGGCGCGGACCGCGCCTGCTGTTCTGGGGACAGGCGGAGATCGTCGCCGCCGCCACCGACGTCGCCGAGGTCATCGGCGGCGCACTCGCGCTGCACCTGCTCTTCGGCCTGCCGCTCGTCGCCGGCGGGATCGTCACCGGTGTCGTCTCGATGCTCATCCTCACCCTGCAGAACCACCGCGGGACGCGCACGTTCGAGGCGGTCGTCACCGCCATGCTCGCGATCCTGACCGTCGGCTTCTGCGCGGGCCTGTTGTACGCGCGGGTGTCCCCGGTCGAACTCGTGTCCGGACTCGTCCCGCGTTTCGAGGGCGCCGGCTCCGTCATGCTCGCCGCGTCGATGCTCGGCGCGACGGTGATGCCGCACGCGGTGTACCTGCACTCCGCCCTGGCACGCGACCGGCACGGCGACGTCCCGGCCGGGCCCGCGCGTCGGCGGGTCCTGGTCGCGACCCGCTGGGACGTGACCCTCGCCCTCGTGGTGGCCGGCGGCGTGAACATCTGCATGCTCGTGCTCGCGGCCGCCACGCTCCCCGGCGTCGAGGGCACCGACACCATCCCGGGAGCGCAGGCGGCCATCAGCGAGAACGTCGGGCCGGTCGTCGGCGTGCTGTTCGCCGTCGGACTGCTCGCGTCCGGACTGGCGTCGACCTCGGTGGGCTGCATGGCCGGCGCCGAGATCATGAAGGGCCTGCTGCACGTCCGGATCCCGCTGCCGGTGCGCCGGCTGGTCACGCTCGTGCCGGCGATCGTGCTGCTCGCCGTGAACGCCGACGCGACGATGCTGCTCGTCGTCAGCCAGGTCGTGCTGAGCTTCGGCATCGCGTTCGCGATCGTGCCGCTGGTGGTCTACACGTCACGCCGGAGCGTCATGGGTGCCGACGTCAACGCCGTGGGCACACGCGTCGTCGCGGGCGTCATCGCGGTGGTCATCGTCGCCCTGAACGTCACGCTCGTCGCGCTCACGCTGGCCTGAGCGCGCGGGTGCTCACTCGCTGACGCGCACGTCCCCGGAGAACGCGAAGTAGCCCGAGTAGTCCGAGCCGACGCGGTCGAACGACGACGGGATGGGCTCCGGGTAGGACCACGCGCGGTCCGGGAGCACCTCGCCGTCCACCGTGACGTTCCAGTACTGCGTGTCGCCCTTCCACGGGCAGTGGTACGGCGTCGGGCTCTCGGTGAACAGCTCGGTCCGGACGCTCGCGGGCGGGAAGTACCAGTTGCCCTCGATCTTGACGAGGTCCTCGGTCGGTGCCTCGGCGATGACGGTGTCCCCGATGACTGCCTGCATGGCGTTGCTCCTCTGCTGGTCGGCGAGGACCCGGACGTTACGCCCCCGTGCCGGACGGTCGCAGGGTGACGAGTGTCTCGTCGGCAGCGAGCGCCTGGTGCACGGCTTCCGGTCCGAGGACACGAGCGCCCTCCGATGCCGTCACCAGGTGCTTGACCGCCCGGCGCAGTCCCGTGAACGCGGCGCAGGCCGCTGCCGCCTCGGGCGAGGTGTGGTCGATGCCGACGGCGGTGAGCGCGTCGACGACCGCACCGGCGGCGAGCAGGTCCTCCACCGCGAAGTCCGGTGCGTCCGGCACGTCGGCCGTCTCCCCCGCGGCGTCGGCGGCGTCCCCGCGGGCCGTGTGGTCGCGCCCAACGGCCACGACCGCCACGACACACCGGTCGCCACGCTCGGCCTGGAGGCGCGTCACCCGTCCGGCGACGGCCGCCGCGTTCGCCAGGTGGCCCAGCACGACCTCCGGCGCACCCGGTCCGTCGGGCAGGAGGGCGACGGTGTCGCGGAGCGCTCGGGTGTGGTCGGCGGGACCGGACGACGAGGTCGGGAGGACGTCCACGAGGACGAGCAGGTGTGCGCCGTGGGCGATCCTGGCGGCACCCCGGACGCCCCACGCGAAGCGGACCTGGTACTGCTGCTGGGTGTGCTCTGCCACCGCTCCACAGTACTGGCCGTGGGGTGCCTGACCGTTTCCACAGGTCCCCGTCGCGGAGCCGTTCGTCAGGGTCGCTCGCCCTAGGATCTCCTTCCATGGAGATCGCCCCCGCACCCACCCTGACCGGCGACCGCGTGACCCTCGAACCCCTCGGGCCCGAGCACGCGGACGACCTCCGGGCAGCGGTCGCGGACGGTGACCTGTGGCGCACCTGGTACACGAACGTTCCCGCGCCGGCGCAGGTGGACGCCGAGATCGACCGTCGGCTCGCCGAGCACGCCGCCGGACGCATGGTGCCCTTCGCGGTGCGGGACCGACCGACCGGGCGGGTGGTGGGGTCGACCACCTTCATGAACGTCGACACCGCGAACCGGCGGGTCGAGATCGGGTCGACCTTCCTCGCCAGGTCGGCGCAGCGGACCGGGGTCAACACCGAGGCGAAGCTCCTGCAGCTGTCCCACGCGTTCGACGTGTGGCAGTGCATCGCCGTCGAGTTCCGCACGCACTTCCACAACGTGCAGTCCCGCACCGCCATCGCCGGGCTCGGCGCGAAGCAGGACGGGGTGCTCCGCAGCCACCAGATCGGCCGCGACGGCACCCTGCGGGACACCGTGGTGTTCTCGATCACCGCTGCCGAGTGGCCGACCGTGCGGCTGTCGCTCGCCGAACGGCTGCGCAAGCACGACCGGGCAGAGGGCTCGCGGCGACGGGCCGCGCGGCACGCCTGACCCCCAGCGGTCGGGCGTAGCGTCCGGAGCGTGCACGTCGGCCTGAAGACCACCCTCGACGCACCCGTGGACGCGGTGCGCGACGCCCTGCTGTCCCCGTCGGTGATGGTCGCCGTGACCAAGCCGTTCCTGGTCTACCGCTCGAGGGCACCCGAGGGGTTCCCCGACCGCTGGACCCCGGGTGTGCGGCACCCGATCGCCGCCGACGCCCTCGGGCTCGTGCCGAGCGGGGACACGCACGTCGACATCCACCTGTACGAGGTGGACGGCGTGCCCGTGCAGCGCGACGACGGCGGTGGCGTCACCGGGCTCTTCGGGCGCATGGACATGCGGCACCGCATGGCGACCGTCGGACTGCCGGACGGCCGGACCCTGCTCGTCGACCGGTTGGACTACAGGATGCGCCCGTGGGCGCTCGGGATCGCGCTGTGGCCCGGGATGTGGGTGGTCTGGCAGTGGCGGGGCCTCCGCATGCGGCGGGCGGCGCCGCGCTGGCACGCCGGTCACTGATCGGAGCGGGCTCCGGCCGCGCGCGGGTGCTCCGCCCCGCGGTCCCTGGTGCGCGCGCGTGGACCGGGCGTAGCCTCGTGCCGTGAGCGAGCTGCAGGCAGGACCGGACACCGACACCCGCGTGGCGACCGCGCTCGCGACCGTCGACTGGCGGCGGATGACGTTCGACCTGTACCGCCGGGTCCGCGCCACCCCGGACCCGGAGACGGCCCACGCGATGTGGCGGGAGACGCGGGACGCCATGTTCGCCGACCACCCCGCATCGCCCCTGCTCGACGAGGACCGTGCGGGCTTCGACTCCCTCCCCGTCCCCACCTACGACCCGGACTGGCGGTTCCGCGCGCGGGTCGAGCCGGCCGGACCACTCGCGATGGACGTCGAGACCGGTACCGACGGCGTGGTGCACTTCGACCGGCTCGGGGTCGTGCGGCTGCCGGGCGTCGGGAGCCTGGACGTCTGGTCGCACGGCGGGTACGCGGGCGGCGTGTTCGTCCCCGTGAAGGACGCGAGCGCCGGCCGGGCACGGGGGACCTACGGTGGCGGGCGGTACCTGCTCGACACGATCAAGGGCGCGGACCTCGGCGGGGACGACACCGAGCTCGTCCTCGACTTCAACTTCGCGTACAACCCGTCGTGCGCCTACGACCCGGCGTGGGCGTGCCCGCTGGCCCCGGCCGGCAACACCGTCGACGTCCCGATCCCGGTCGGCGAGCAGTACGACTTCTGACCGGGCGTGCGCGGCCGTCGTCCGCGACCTACAGTGGGCGCATGTCGACGACGGGACTCGTGGCACTCGACGCCGGAGGGCGCGTGCCACCCTTCGAGCAGGTCCGATCGCAGATCGCCGCGCAGATCACGGCGGGCTACCTGGTCGACGGTGAGCGGCTGCCGAGCGTGCGGGGCCTGGCCGAGGAACTCGGGCTGGCCGCCGGCACGGTCGCGAAGGCGTACCAGCTGCTCGAGGAGGCCGGCCTGGTGCACACGGCCCGCGGCGCCGGTACCCGGGTGGTCCGTCCGGCCGAGGTCCCGACGGCGGTCACCGAGGCCGCCCACGCCCTGGCCGTCGCCGCACGCCGGGCGGGACTGTCACCGGACCAGGCCGTGACCGCGGTCCGGGACGCCTGGCCCGCCTGACGCGGGCGGACGGCCGGTCGACCGGTCGTCAACAGTGCTCGAAGACGTACCCGTCGTCGGACGGCGTGACGAGGTCGCGGTCCCGCAGGATCGTCATCGCCGGCCGGTCGTCGCGGGAGCACACGGACGACCAGGGACCGTCGGTGTCGTCGGAGTACTCGACGTCGATGACGCGGTCGCCGTACGCCTCGGTGTAGTCGCCGCACTCGTCGTAGGTGACGCACTCCTCGGCGACGACGAAGTCGAACCCGGTGCGCTCCCGTCCCGCGGCACCGAGCTGCGGGGTGTTCTTCTGGCCCACGGCGAGGCCGTGTTCGTGCCCGAGGTCCACGAGCGCCGCAGCGAGCGCCAGGTTGCCCGACCGCGTGAGCGCCCCGTCCGAGCGCGTCCACGAGTCGAGGTTGTCGAACTCGACGGCGTCGAACCCGCGGTCCGCGCACCGCGCGACGTCGGTCGCCAGCACGGAGACGATCTCGGAACGCTTCGCCGCGGTCGTGGTGTCGAGGAGCATCTCGTCCGGCCAGCCCGGGTCGGACACCGGGGCACCGTCGGCGTCGCGGAGCACCGCGTCGGGGTGGTCGTCCAGCCAGAGCGGACCGTCGCCGGGCTGCGTCTGGAACCCGTTGACGTAGCAGATCGAGTACGTGCCGTCGGCCGGGTGTGCCGTGCTGTCCCGCTCGACGATCGTGACGCCGTCCGGCGGGGTGTAGGCGCCGCCGAGCTGGTAGTCGGGGACGCCCGAGGTCGGCAGGTTCGTCCAGCCGTCGTCCGCGGCCGGTCCGGACGCGCAACCGGCTACCCCGATCACCACCGCGACGACGCCGACGGTGGACAGCAGGAGGGACCGGGCTCGCACGAGGGAATCCTCGCACGCTACGATGGGGGTACTCGAGGCGCCGATCGCCTCGTGCGTCGTACGGACGCCCCGAACTCCCGACCGTCCACCGGTCGATGATCGAGCACCTCACGAAGGTGCCCAGGCTCTCTGCTGCGGCGACTGCGCCGGCCACACCGGCCGGCGCGCATCCCGCCCGCGCGCCGCTTCCGAGCGCGCCCACGGCCGGCACGCAGCCGGTCGGAAAGGTCACGATGACCGCCACCACCACCGACATCCGTTTCTCCGACCTCGGCGTGCCCGCGCCGATGGCCGACGTCCTCGCCCGCCAGGGCAAGGAGACCGCGTTCCCCATCCAGGCGGACACGCTGCCCGACTCGCTGCAGGGCAAGGACGTGCTCGGCCGCGGCCGGACCGGCTCCGGCAAGACCATCGCGTTCTCGATCCCCCTGGCCGCCCGGCTCGCCGCCGACCCGCGGAAGCGCCGCGCCGGTCGTCCCCGCGCCCTGGTGCTCGCGCCGACCCGCGAGCTGGCGACCCAGATCGACACGACGCTCGCCCCGCTGGCCGAGGCGATGGGCCTGAAGACCACCACCGTGTTCGGCGGCGTCTCGCAGGGCCGTCAGGTCGACGCGCTCCGCGGGGGCGTCGACGTCGTCGTCGCCTGCCCGGGTCGGCTCGCCGACCTCATGCAGCAGGGACACGTGCACCTGGACGGCATCGAGGTCACCGTCCTCGACGAGGCCGACCACATGGCCGACATGGGCTTCCTGCCCGGCGTGACGAAGATCATGCAGGCGACGCCGGCCCAGGGGCAGCGACTGCTGTTCTCGGCGACGCTCGACAACGGCGTGGACAAGCTCGTCAAGAAGTTCCTGCACGACCCGGTGCTGCACTCCGTCGACGACGAGACCAGCCCCGTCGAGGCGATGACCCACCACCTGTTCGAGGTCGCCGACGCCGATGCGAAGAAGGACCTGGTCCGGACCCTTGCCTCGGGCACCGGCCGACGCATCCTGTTCATGCGCACCAAGCACCACGCGAAGCGCCTGGCGAAGCAGCTCACGAGCTCGGGCATCCCGGCCGTGGACCTGCAGGGCAACCTGTCCCAGGGCGCCCGCGAGCGCAACCTGGCGAAGTTCTCCTCCGGTGAGGCACTCGTCCTCGTCGCCACCGACGTCGCCGCCCGCGGTGTGCACGTGGACGGCGTCGAGCTCGTCGTGCACGTCGACCCGCCGACCGAGCACAAGGCGTACCTGCACCGCTCCGGGCGGACCGCCCGCGCCGGTTCGTCGGGTGACGTCGTCACCGTCACGCTGCCGGCCGAGCGCCGCGACGTGGCCGCGATGATGAAGAAGGCCGCGATCTCGGTCCGTCCGCAGCAGGTCACGTCCGACTCGGCGGCCGTCACCGAGCTCGTGGGCGAGGTCGCCCCGATCCGTCACCTCGCCCCCGAGCAGCCGGCCCAGCAGCCGCAGCGGAAGAAGCAGCAGTCGTCCGACCCCCAGGCCCCGGCGTCCGGCTCCGGTCGCCGCCGTGGTCGCGGTGGACGCTCGGGAGGCGCGGCGCAGCCCACCGAGACCGCAGCGGTCTCGTCGACGGGTCGTTCCGGCAACGGGCGCGGCGGGCGGTCCGGTGACGCCGGCGCTGGCCGCCGTACCGGCGACGCCGTGGCCGGCGGGCAGCGCGCGGGCTCCGGCCGTCGCGGGGGCCAGGGCGGCCGGCGCGCCTCGAGCGACGTCGTCCGCGGAGGGTCGAGCCAGGTCTGGTCGTCCGACGGCGGGTACGCCGCCGGGCACGGAGCCGGCAACGAGTCGGGCGGCAACCGGCGTCGTGGCTCGCGCCGGGCCTCCCGTCCGGCGGGTGCGGCCGACCGCCACTGAGCCGCTCCTGACGTCCCGGGGGACAACCTCAACGGTTCCTCGGAACGACGCGGTGGCACGGCGTACCGTGCAGGGCACCGGAGGCGGTCACACCGCTCCCGGAGTCCGTGTCCACCGACGGAAGGAGTGCCCATGGCAGGCCTCGAAGACATCAAGAACGCCGGCGAGAAGCTCGCTGGGAAGGCCAAGGAAGCCGTCGGCAACGCGACGGACAACGACAAGCTGAAGGCCGAGGGTCAGACCGACCAGGCCAAGGCCTCGGCCAAGCAGGGCGTCACGGACGTCAAGGACGCCGCACACGGCGTCGCCGACAGCTTCAAGAACGAGAACAAGTAAGCCGGTCACCGACCGCGCTGCGAGGGCCCCGGAACCGTTCGGTTCCGGGGCCCTCGTCGTTCGCGCATGCGGTGTGGCGCGGCGGCGTTCCGCGGAACCAGGTTCCGGACAAAGAACCGGGCTTTTTCGCGGTGCTGTGTCCGGAACCTGGTTCCGGACAGCGGCGAGCGGCGCCGATGGCGGGGCGCGGCGACGCGGGCGGTGCTAGTGCAGGGCGCCCACCGACGCGAGCCCGGCGCGCAGGAGGGCGCCGCGTCCGCCCTCCATCTCCTCGGCGACCGCCGCGGACGCCGCCTCGATCGGGCTCATCCAGGTGAGCTCCAGGGCGTCCTGCCGCGGTTCGCACGTCCCCGTGACCGGGACGACGTACGCGAGGGAGATCGCGTGCTGCCGCTCGTCGGTGTAGACCGAGGCGCCCGGCAGCGGGAAGTACTCCGCCACGGTGAACGGCACCGGGCTCGCCGGGAGCTGCGGGAACGCCATCGGCCCGAGGTCCTTCTCGAGGTGCCGGAAGAGCGCCGTCCGGATCGACTCCCCGTACATGACACGACCCGACACGAGCGTGCGCGCGATCGATCCGCTCGGAGCCACGCGCAGGAGGACGCCGACCTCGGTCACGACGCCGAGCCCGTCGGTGCGGACGGGGATCGCCTCGACGTAGCAGATGGGCAGGCGGCGGCGGATGTTCGTGAGTTCCTCGTCGGACAGCCAGCCGGAGTCGGGGTCGGGGGTGCGCAGCGAGGCCATGAACGATTCCTACCAGGCGCACCGGCGAGTTCGGCGGAAGCCACGGGTCCGGGGACGGTTAGCGTTGTCCCCGTGATCGATGCGGACGTCGTGCAGTGGACCCGGGACAGCGACGAGCGGGACGGGACACCGCTGCTCGTGGCGATGCACGGTGTCGGGTCGAACGAGCGTGACCTGCTCGGCCTCGCGCCGGCGCTCCCGCCGGAGTGGACCATCGCGTCGCTCCGCGCACCGCTCGAGTGGGGGCCGGGCCACTCCTGGTACCCGCTGGGGACGCCGGGCTCCCCCGCGCTCGGGCCCGTCGACGCCGCGGTGGACGAGGTCCTGCGGTGGATCGACTCCGTCGCCGACACGCACCCGCGCATCGGGTTGCTCGGGTTCTCGCAGGGCGGGTCGATGGCGCTGCAGCTGCTGCGGGCGCGGCCCGCGGGCTTCGCGTTCGCGGTGTCGCTCTCCGGCTTCGTGGTGCCGGGCGTGACGGATGCACGGGACGAGGCCGTCACGGCGGTCCGGCCCCGGGTGTTCCTGGGGCACGGTGACCTCGACGCGGTGATCCCCGCCGAGGCCACCGCCCGGACGCAGGCGTGGGCCGCGGCGCACACCGACGTGACCGACCGGGTCTACGAAGGCCTGCCGCACGCCGTGTCGGCCGCGGAGCTGGCCGACGTGTCGACGTTCATCGACGGCTCCTGACGGCGGACGGGAGGCGCGGTG
>Ga0308167_1002511_pt1 | contig 16851 bp, 11 predicted proteins | sample PhyCR1_2_FD_202138 | JGI IMG/M metagenome (GOLD analysis project Ga0308167, IMG submission 202138) | Phyllosphere microbial communities from UC Gill Tract Community Farm, Albany, California, United States - DLSLRC.R1 | ecosystem: Host-associated > Plants > Phyllosphere > Unclassified | place... | reverse complement strand
AGACCGCGAAGATCACCGACCGCGGCACGGTCAAGGCCACCCACGCGAACGGGCAGAGCCTGGTGGTGGACTCGTCGACGCTGCAGTTCACGTCGTCGAAGCTCTACTACGGCAAGGCGTCGATCTCCTTCGAGGTCACCGACGGCTCGTCGGCGAACGGCGGCAAGGGCCGCGTCGCCACCCTCGTGCTCCCGATCTCGGTCACGCCCCGGTCGAACCAGCCGCCGGCGTTCGCGGGTTCCTCGATCGAGATGCAGCCGGGCGAGACGCGGAAGATCGACCTGACGAAGCTCACCGACTACCCGTACCCGAAGGACCTGCCGGAGCTCCGGTACTCGATCGTCGGCCGGCCCGCCGCTGGGACGACCGCGTCGATCGCGAAGCAGCAGCTCACCATCGCGGTCGCCGACACCGCGAAGAAGAACACCACCGCGTCGATCGGGATCGGCGTCGCGGACGACGCCAACGCCGGTCGTGCCGGCACGGTCGCCGTGGGCGTCGTCGGCTCCACCCGGCCGGTGGTCCAGCCGGGCGCCGACCGCGCGGTCACGAAGCGCGGGGCGACCACCACCCTCGACGTGCTGACGAACGACCAGCCGACCAACCCGTTCCCCGGCGAGCGGCTGCGCGTCGTGAACATCCGCGGTCTGTCCGGCGGACTCCCGAAGGGTGTCACCGTCACACCGAGCGGTGATCGCTCGCGTCTGCAGGTCGCGGTCGCCGGAACCGCGAAGCCCGGCGACGCGCACCTGCAGTACCAGGTGGCGGACGCCACGAACGACCCCGACCGGTACGTCTGGGGCGACGTCACGATCTCGGTGCAGGACGTCCCGGACGCGCCGGGGGCGCCCACCCGCACCGGCTCCTACGACGGTGGTCAGGCCACGCTGACCTGGGCGACCCCGCAGAGCAACAACTCGCCCATCACGGGCTACCGCGTGGTCGGGACCAACGGCGTCTCGAAGAACTGCGGGACCGCGACGGTGTGCACGGTCACCGGTCTCGACCCGAAGGAGTCCTACCGGTTCCAGGTCGTGGCGACCAACGCGATCGGTGACTCGAAGCCGTCGGCCCGCTCGGGTCCGATGAGTGCGGACTTCGTGCCGGCACCGCCGAAGGGCATCACGGTCACGCCCAGCAGGTCGACGCCGAACCAGCTCGACGTCAAGTGGGGCAAAGTGGCCGCGCCGAACAACGGCAGCGCGGTCGACAACTACGTCGTGACGATCGAGGGTCCGGGGTTGTCCGACACCCGCAACACCGGCACCGCCACGAGCACCTCGTTCACCGGTGCCCAGAGTGCCGCCCAGTACACGGTCACCGTGTCGGCCCGGAACGCCGCCGACCGCAACGGCACGGTGGTGCAGTGGAACTCGGCGTCCGCCACCGGGAGCGCGGTCGGGACGCCGGGCAAGCCGACGAACCTCCAGGCGGTCGCCGGCGACCAGGCGGATTCGTCGGGTCGCTCGACCGTGACCGTGAGCTGGAGCGCTGGCGATGCCGCTGGCGGTTCCGGTCTCCGGTACGCCGTGTTCCGATCCGGCAACGTGGACTGCGCGGCCCCCTCCTCGAACTCGATCGGCAGCTCGAGCCCGGCGCGTGACTCGGGCGTCGGTGGCGGCTCGACGCGGTACGCCGTCACCGTCTCCAACGGCTTCTTCTGCAACGTCGAGTACGTCGACGCCGTGACCTACGAGCGTCCGTCGGGGACGAACCGACCGGACGTGGGGACGATCCAGACGAGCACCAACCTCTGGAACGTCTCCGTGACGGCACCGTCGCGGAGCGTGGACCACTACCAGCTCGACACCGGCGGACAGACGGTCAGGCTGCAGCCGGGTCAGACGTGGACGGGTGTTCCCGGGACCGGCGGGCGCAACGTCTCCTCGCAGCTGGTCCTCCGCGCGTGCGGCGGACCGGGGAGCACGTTCTGCACGACGGACGACCAGTCCTGGACCGGTGCCGCCGCTGCCTTCGACACCCGTGTGACCGTTACCGCGGCGCAGCAGGGCAAGCCGCTGGTGGTCTCGGGTCCCGGCGGTGGCACGGTCCGGTTCACCGCCGACTGGTTCCTCGACGAGGGCGGCAACGTGTTCGTCGGCACCGACGGCTGGAACGCCGGGGAGACCGCTCCGACCCCTCCGGTCGGTGCCAGCTCCGTCAAGGTCCGCGCGACCGTCAGGACAGCGGACGGGTCCGACCTGTCACAGGAAGGTGAGCCCACCGAGGCCTTCCCGGTTGCCGACGCTCCCGCTCCCGAGCAGCCTGCCCCGGAACCAGCCCCCGGCGGCTGATCCCCGCCGCCCGACCCGCCAACGCCGCCCTCCCTCCACGACCGAAGGACCATCCCGCATGAGCATGACCCCGGAGCAGGCCACCTGGTTCGCCGACGTCGCAGGCCGCATCGTGACCAACGTCGAGCAGGTGCTCCTCGGGAAGACGTTCGTGATCCGCCTCGCGGTCACGGCGATGCTCAGCGAGGGGCACCTGCTCCTCGAGGACGTTCCCGGAACGGGCAAGACGAGCCTCGCCCGAGCGATGGCGCAGAGCGTGCAGGGCACCACGAACCGCATCCAGTTCACCCCCGACCTGCTGCCGGGCGACATCACCGGCATCAGCGTCTACGACCAGCGGACGCAGGAGTTCGACTTCCACCGCGGGCCGGTCTTCGCGAACATCGTGCTCGCCGACGAGATCAACCGTGCGAGCCCGAAGACCCAGTCCGCGCTGCTCGAGGCGATGGAGGAGTCCGCGATCACGGTCGACGGCGTCAACCACCGTCTCGCCGCGCCCTTCATGGTCATCGCGACCCAGAACCCGATCGAGCAGGCCGGCACCTACCGCCTGCCCGAGGCGCAGCTCGACCGCTTCCTCATGAAGACGTCCATCGGCTACCCCGACCACGCGGCGACGGTGAAGATCCTCGAGACCTCGTCGGCTCCGTCGGCGTCGGTCCCGCTGGCGAGCGTCGTGCCCGCCGCGACCATCACCGAGATGGCCGCCCTGGCGCGCACCGTGCACGTCGACGCCGTGATCGCCGACTACGTCGCCCGCCTGGTGGACGCGACCCGCTCCGCGAGCGAGGTCCGGCTCGGCGTCAGCGTCCGAGGGGCGATGGGCCTGATCCGTGCTTCCCGTGTCCTCGCGGCGCTGAGCGGTCGCCACTACGTCACACCGGACGACGTGAAGGCGCTGGCCGTCCCGGTCCTCGCGCACCGCCTGGTGCTCGACGCCGAGGCCGAGTTCGACGGCGTCAGCGCACCGAGCGTCATCGCGCAGCTCCTGGTGGAGACCCCGCCGCCCGCCGACCGAGTCACGACGTGACGGACCGCCGGCCCGTCTCCACGCGCTCGCGCCGTCCGTCCTCGACGCGGTCGCGTCGTGGCACGACGGCGTACGAGCGCACGGGGACGGTCACCGGCATGACCAACGTCCGGACGCGGATCGTCGGTGACCGCGAGGGCGTCGCAGCGGATGCGGTCATCGGGATCGTCCGGCTCTGGGCAACGGCCTGGAGGCTCGTCCTGCGTCTCTGGGGCGAGGTCTCGTCCGTCGTCACCGGGCTCGGGTGGACGGTCGCCGCGCTGACGCTCGTCGCGTTCGTGGCCGGCTACCGCTTCGGTCTGCGGGAGATCGTCGTCGTCGGGTTCGCCGGCGCGGTGCTCGCGGTGGTCGCTGCGGTGGCGTTGATCGGCCGGTCACGGCTGGTGATCCGGATGCGGCTCCCGCAGCACCGTGTGGCGGTCGGCGACGACGCCGGTGTGATCATCACGGCCGAGAACCCCACGCGCCTGCCGTCGGTGCCGACCACCGTCGAGGTGCCGGTCGGATCCGGTCTGGTCGACGTCGCGATCCCGGCCATCGGGCCGCACGGCGACTTCGAGCGGCAGGTCCCCGTCCCGACGCTCCGCCGCGGGGTGCTCGACGTCGGGCCCGTGACGGGGGTCCGCGCAGACCCCGTGGGACTCGTCCGCCGCGAACTCGTCTGGACCGCCCGCGAGCAGGTCATCGTGCACCCGCGCACCATCGCGATCCCGTCGACGAGTACCGGGCTGGTGCGTGACCTCGAGGGGCAGGCGACGACGGACCTGTCGCCCGCGGACATCGCCTTCCACGCCATCCGCGAGTACATGCCCGGCGACGACCCGCGCACCATCCACTGGAAGTCGACCGCGAAGTCCGGCGCGCTCATGGTCCGGCAGTTCGAGGACACCCGTCGCTCGCACCTCGTCGTCGCGCTCGGCATCGCCCGCGGTGAGTTCGCCGACGACGAGGAGTTCGAGCTCGCGGTGAGCGCGGCCGCCTCCCTCGGCGCGCGGGCGATCCGTGACGGCCGTGAGGTCTCGGTCGTGGTGTCCCAGCGCACGCCGGAGTTCGCGAAGCGTGCGGTGTACGCCGTCCGGACGCTCCCCACCGTCACGCCGACGCGCCTGCTCGACGACTTCGCCTCGGTCGGCCTGGCCGACGCGTGCCTGCCGATCGCCGAGGTCTCCCGGATCGCGGGGAGCGACACCGACGGCATCTCCGTCGCGTTCCTCGTCGTGGGTTCGACCGTCGGCCTGCCCGCGCTCCGACTCGCCGCCACGCGGTTCCCCGTCGGGGTGGAGGTCGTCGCGGTGATCTGCGAGCCCGAGGCCCAGCCGCGGTTCCTGCGTGTCGCGGGTCTGACGGTGATGACCATCGGCTACTTGGACGACCTCCGGCACGCCCTGCACCGATCGGCGTCGGCAGCATGAGCGCCGCACCCGTGACCACCCCGGCCCCGGCGCCGGACCGGGCGAGACGCTCGACCCGACGGTCCGACCGTCGCGATGCCCGCCGGCTCGTCCCGTTCCGCCTCGCCGGCGGCACGCTCGCGGTCTGGCTGTTGCTGGCCGTCGCGAGCACGTCCTGGTGGCCGGTGTACCGGGACGGCGCGATGATCACCGCCGCGGTCACGGCGATCGTGATCGGGACGGTCGTCGCGCTCCTCGGCACCCTGCTCCGGCTCCCGATGGCCGTCGTGGCGATCGCGACCGTCGCCGCGTTCACGCTGACCGGCGTCCCCGCCGCCGTGCCGAGCCAGGCGAACGGCCTGCTGCCCACCGGACACGGACTCCTCGACCTCTTCGCCGGCGTCGCCCTCGGCTGGAAGCAGCTGGTGACCATCAGCCTTCCGGTGGGTTCCTACGAAGCGCTCCTCGTGCCCTACTTCGTGACGCTGCTCGTGGCGACGGTGACCGCCGTGAGCGTGGCGACCCGCGCCTCCAGGCAGGAACTCGCGAGCATCCCGGCACTGGTGCTCTTCGCGGTGGGCGTGGTCGTCGGGCCGAGCCGGCTCGACACGTCGATCGTGACGGCGGTCGTCCTGGTCGGCCTCGCCCTCGTCTGGGCGCTGACGGTCCGGCACGCGCGTCGCGCGGTCGCCGTGGCGACCACCATCGGTTCCCGTGTGCCGGTCGCACGGTCCATCGTCCGACCCGCGCTCGTGGGCACCGGCACCATCGTGGCCGCGGCGGTCGTCGCGACCGGGCTCGGCCTGGTCGCACCGCCCTCCGGCGACCGCACCGTCGCTCGCACCGACGTCGTGAAGCCGTTCGATCCCCGCGACTACGTCAGTCCGCTCAGCGGGTTCCGCGCCTACGAGGAATCCACCGCCTCGGACGCGACCCAGCTCCGGGTGACCGGCCTGCCCGAGGGCGGGTTCGTCCGCATCGCGACGCTGGACACCTACGACGGCGTGGTCTACCGGGTCGGCGGCGCCGACGGCTCGGCGGGCTCGGGCACCTTCGAACGCGTGCCGACCTCGGTCGACGTCCGTGGCGTCCGGGGCACCACGGTCGACGTCGGTGTGACGGTCGACGGGTACCGCGGTGTGTGGCTGCCGACGGTCGGCGACCTGGAGCGCGTGGAGTTCACCGGGCAGGACGCCGACGACGAGCGCGGCGCGTTCTTCTACAACGGATCGACCGGCACCGGCGCCGTGGTCGGCGGAGTGGGGGACGGCACGTCCTACGACCTGACGGCGGTGCTGCCCGACCAGCCGACGGAACGGCAGCTGGCCACCGCGCGGCCGGGGAGCGCAGCGGTCCCCACCGCACGGGACGTCCCCGACGCCGTGCGCGACACCGTGGAGTCGACGACGAAGGACGTCTCGGCACCCGGTGCGAAGCTCCTCGCCGCGGTGCAGGCACTGCAGCGGAAGGGGTACGTCAGTCACGGTGTCGGTGACGACCGGATGAGCCGGTCCGGCCACGGCGCCGACCGTGTCCAGGAGCTCCTCACCGCGCCCCTGATGATCGGGGACCAGGAACAGTACGCCGCGGCGGCCGCGCTGATGGCCGACCAGATCGGGTTCCCCGCGCGGGTCGTGATGGGCTTCACGGCCGGGGGCGACTCGGGCAGCGACGGCACCGCAGCGCGTGGCGGGACGACGACCTTCCGCGGGTCCGACGTCACGGCCCGCATCGAGGTGGACACCGCGCAGTGGGGGTGGGTGATGCTCAACCCCAACCCCGAGGTGCGTGAGATCCCGGACGAGCAGCAGCAGACCCCGCAGCCGGTGACCCGTCCGGAGACGGTCGTGCCGCCGCCCCCGGTGGACCAGCAGGACCAGGACCAGCAGACGCCTCCGGAGAGTGACCGGAACACGCCGCCGGTGCAGCCGCTCTGGCTCCGGATCCTGCTCGCGGTCCTGCCCTGGGCCCTCGGGACCCTCGGCGTGGTCGCACTCGTCCTGCTGCCGTTCGCCGTGATCGTGCTGCTGAAGCGACTGCGACGGCGACGACGCCGGAACGCGACCACGCACCGGGGTCGCATCGTCGGTGCCTGGGACGAGTACCGCGACGCGCTGCTCGACCGCGGGCACGACGTGCGGCGTTCCGCCACCCGACGTGAAGCCGTCGTCGGTGCTCCGGGTGACGGCGGAACCGGACTCGCGGCGCTGGCCGACCGTGCGGTGTTCGGTCCGAGCGACGCCGACCAGACCACCGCCGATCGCATGTGGGCGGCGACGGACGACGCGATCGGTTCGCTCCGGACCGGGCGGACCCGGCGGGAGCGGTTCCGCACCGCCGTGTCGCTCCGGTCGCTGCGGGGAACCGGGCGCCGTCCGACGGCACGGTCCCGTCGCGGAACCGACGGCCAGACTGCGTCGGGGCACGGCGACTACGATGTCCAGAGGCCGGACGAGCGTCGTGGACGGCCGAGTGAGGACAGAGGCACCACGTGATCAGATGCGAACACTGCGGATCGATGCTCCCGGACGGAGCGATCTTCTGCGGTGAGTGCGGACGCGCGGTCACCGCCGCGGCGAGCCGTCGCCCGGTCGCGCCGACCCCCGTCGAACAGGCACCGCCGCCACCGTTGCAGCAGCCCGACGCCCACGGCCGACGGTCCGACCCGGCCTCCGACGCCTGGTTGCCCGAAGCCACGCTCGACCCCGCCACCCGCGCCTGGCTCACCGGTGCCGACCGCCGTGGAACAGAACCGCCGGCACCCGTGCCGGTGCAGCGTCCCGACGACTTCGCGCCGCGCCAGGCGCCCTCCCACGTGCACGGCGCCGGATCCGGACTCGGGGACTGGTCGGGCGCGCCGGGCCAGTCGGAGCCGGAGCCGGCTCTCGACCCCGACGCCTACCCGTCCGAGCCCCTCGACGCCGACGACCCTGAGCGCACCCGCATCGCCCCGGCTCCGGGTCGCCCGGCGACGCCCGCCGCCCCGGTGCGCGATGCCGCGACGCCGGGTCCCGAGCAGACGGCGCAGCAGCCCGTCGCACCCCCGCACACCGCGGAGCCCGCTCTCCCCGTGTGGGCACCGCCGGCCGCCTCCGCACCCCCAGCGGCACCCGCCGGTCCGTCCTGGTGGGTGGGCCGTGGTACCCCGGCTGCCGAGACGCCGTCCGAGCCGGTCGTTCCGCCGGTGCCAGGAGCACCTGCCGACCCGGCCGCCGAGCAGGGCACCGCGGCTCCTGCGTCGGACCCACAGGACGGACCGGACCCACAGGACGGACCGGACCCACAGGGCGCACAGGATGCCCAGGCCGGCTCCGAGCCGGAGCGCGACGAGGTGATCGTGGCGGCGTCGGAGACGAGTGCCGCCGACGACCAGCCCGCCGTCGTGTCGCCCCCGCAGCCCGGGGACACCGCCGTGGTCGAGCCGCTCATCGACCGACGGCCGCCGCGTCCGGCCCCGCTCGTCACCCCCGGCATGCACGAGACGACCATCTGCCACGTCTGCGGCAACCGGCTCGAGCCCGACGACATCTTCTGCGGCGAGTGCGGAGCCGTCCGCCCGGCGGTCACCGCGGCCTTCACCGGCCCGGTCATGCCCTTGCCGATGACCCGACCCGACTGGGCAGCAGAGGGCTCCGACGAGACCCAGGGATCTGACAGCGCCCAGGGGTCTGAAGGCACCCAGGGGTCTGACGGCACCGAGACGTCCGGAACGACCGACGATGCGGACGAGCCGGCCGGGGGTTCGTCCGACCCCGCGGGCTCGGACGAGTCCGACGAGAACAGCGCCGACGAACTCGCTGCGCACGACGAGCAGGGCGATGAGCCGCACGACGAGGTCCCGGTGGACGACGAGCCGGTCCGCGCCGGGGTCGAGCAGTCCGGTTCGGGCCGTCGCGCCCGGAGGGCGCACGCTGCCCCGGTCAGCGAGCCCGAGGCGTCCGCCGTACCGCGCACCCCGCTCCCGCCGGTGCCCGGTTCCGCGACCGTCCCGTCCTCCGCGCCGTCCGCCGCCACCACCGGTGCGCCCCTGGCTGCGCCGCTGCCCCCGATCCCGGGAACGACCGGACCCGCGCTGCCGCTCCCGCCGGCGAGCCCGTCGGAGTCGAACGCCGGAGCCGATGCGCCCGACGACCCCGACGACCCCGACGACGTCGACGAGACCCGCATCGTCGCGAAGACCCCGACCCGGGCGCCGTTCGTCCTGCACTTCAGCACGGGTGAACGGCTCGGGGTGCACGGCACGGGCCTGCTCGGCCGCCTGCCGCGACCGCAGCCGGGGGAGCGGTACGACGACCTGCTGACCGTGCACGATCCGGGCAAGTCCGTGTCGAAGACCCACCTCGAGCTCGGCCGCGACGGCGACGACCTGTGGGTCTCCGACCGGTTCTCCGGCAACGGCACGGTGGTCCGGCACATCGACGGATCGATCCGCCGCTGCGAGCCCGGTCGGCGGTACCGCGTCGAGCGTGGTGCGCGCGTCGACATCGGTGAGCAGTTCTTCCTCGTGCAGTAGGCGACTTCTCCACAGATCCCGTCGTGGACCAGCGCTGAGCCGTTCGCACCTGGTGCGATGGGGACATGTCCCGCTTCACCGCCCGCTGTGTGATCGTGGGGGCAGCGGTCGCGCTGGTCGTGGCCGGTGTCCTCGCGCCGATCAGTGGTGCCGGGCAGAGCGTCCTGCTCGGCGCGGGAGCGTGCTGCGCCCTGGTCGACGTGGTGCTGCACCGATCGGCGCCGCCGGATCCCGGAACCCGTCCGGCCCAGGTCGTTGCGCCGCGTGCGCCGGACCAGCCCGCCGCGGCCGATCCCCTCGGCTCGCCGGAGCAGCCGACGGGCACGACCTCCGAGGACGGTGACGGCACCCCGGCACTCGTCCTCGGGCACGGGCCGGGCGGCAACCTGCTCCGCGTCGACGCCGGCTCCCACATCGTGGTCGTCGGGGCCGGAGCACTCGCCGTCGCGGTGTTCCGTGGGCTCGCCGAGCAGCTCAGCGCCGCTGCCGTCCACGCCGACGACGATCTGCGGTGGGCCGTCGCGCCAGGACTCCTCGACGCCGCGGGCTCCCGCAGCGACGATCCGGCCCCGACCACCTCGAGTGCGCCGTCAGTGGAGACCCTCCCGTCGGGGACCTCGGTCGCGGTGTGGATGGGCGCCGACGGCCGACCGCTCGGCACGGTGGTGCTCGTCCCCGGACTCGGAGCAGCGCCCCGGCACCGGGACGTCACCGTCGAGGTCTCGCGGTACGGCTGTTCCGTCCGTCGACTCGACGGCCACGGGTTCGTCCGCGTGTCCCCGGCACTGCCGGTCCTCGCCCCTGACCCCGTCAGCGAGGACCCGAGATGATCAGCGCCGACCGAAGATCAGCACCCGCGACGGATCAGCGCAGCCCGGCACCGACGCGCACCGTACCGACGGGGACGCCACCGCCGAGCACCCGCTCACCGGTCGCCTCGAGCACCTCGGCCACGCCGTCGGACGCGACGAGCCCGTTCCGCTCGAGCAGGGCAAGGGCCGCCAGGGTGCCGGCCCGCTGCGAGCCGTCGAGCACCTTCACCGCCACCGCCGCGCCGCCGGGCAACCCCATGACCATGACGCCCTCGGCACCGAGCTTCGCCAGCACCTGCAGCCGCTCGATGGTGACCGTGTTCGCACGCCCGACACCGTCGATCGCCCACGGGTGCGCCAGGACCGCGTCGGTCAGCGCGGCGGAGTCGTCGTCGGCCCGTGCCACGACACCGGCGAACCCGCGTGCCAGCCCCGTCAGGGTCAGCGGGAACACGGGGGCGCCGCAGCCGTCCGTGCCGACCAGGTCGACGGTCTCGTGCGTGTACTCCTCGACCACGGAACGCACCCGCTGCTGCAGCGGGTGCTCGATGTCGAGGTACGTGGCCTCGTCCCACCCGTTCACCCGGCAGGCCGCGAGCATGCCGGCGTGCTTGCCGGAGCAGTTCATCGCCAGTCGGCGGGGTCCGTCCATCGTGCGGGCGGTGCCGCGGTCGAACGGCATGTCCGGCGGGCAACCGAGGTCGGCCTCGACGTGGTCGAAGGACTCGAGCATGTGCAGGGCGAGCGCCTGGTGCGCCGCGGTCCCGGCATGGCTCGCGGTGGTGAGGACGAGCTCCTCGTCGGAGAACAGCGCGCCGGCGCGTCGGACCGCCAGGGCCTGGAACGGCTTCATGGTGGAACGCGGGTAGATGCTCGCCGTCACGTCACCCACGGAGTCGATCACCGTGCCGGTCGCGTCGACGACGACGCCGGCACCGACGTGTCGGCTCTCGTCGAACCCTGAGCGTTCGAGCACCGCCAGCTCGACGGAACCGTCGGCGGTGAGAGGATGGCGATCACTGCGGACTTCGGGGCTCACCGTCATGCCGCCATGCTAGCCAAGGCGAAGGGGCGCACCCGTGCACGACCACTCCTACGAGGTCTCCGTCAGCTGGACCGGCGACCGCGGGACCGGCACGTCCGGGTACCGCGACTACGGCCGCGAACACGTGGTCTCGGCGACGGGCAAGCCGGACGTCCCCGGCTCTGCCGACCCGACGTTCCGCGGGGACCGTGACCGCTGGAACCCCGAGGAGATGGTGGTCGCGGCGCTGGCCCAGTGCCACATGCTCAGCTACCTGCACGTCGCGGTCACGAAGGGCTTCACCGTCGTGGACTACCAGGACACCGCGACCGCGTCGCTCCGCCTGAACCGTGACGGCTCGGGTGAGCTGACCGAGGCGACCCTGCACCCGGTCGTCACGATCCTCGAGGCCGATCGCGTCGCGGACGCCGAGGCCGCACACGTCACCGCCAACCAGCTCTGCTTCATCGCGCGGTCCGTGGCGTTCCCGGTGCACCACGAGCCGCAGCTGGTCGTCCGACCTGCGTCATTGGCAGGGGACTCTTCGACTGGTGGGGCAGACTAGGTCCTCGTGAAGCGTCTCCGCCTGCTCCCGATCGCCATCGTCCCCGCCGTCGTGCTGGGACTCGCCGCCTGCTCCGGCTCCGGTTCGAACGGGTCCTCGGCCTCGCCGACCCCGTCGGCCAGCGCCACGGCCTCGGCGATCACCTCCTGCCCCGACCCGGGCAAGGCCTCCGACGCCGTCGAGGCGACCGGGTCGTTCGGTGGGACGAAGGCCCCGACCGTCAAGTTCGCCTCGGGCCTGTCCGCGAAGACGCCGCAGGCCACCCGGCTCGTGAAGGGCAAGGGCGCGGCGCTCGACGAGGGCGACTACGCGCAGGTGTCCTACAGCGTGTACAAGACGTCGGACGCCAAGAAGCTCGGCACCGTCGGCTTCGACGAGGGCAACCCGCAGGTCCTGTCCGTCGGTGGGTCGGGCTTCGGCGCACTCCTCGCCTGCTCGAAGGTGGGCGACCGGATCGCCGCGGTCGGACAGTCCTCGGCACTCGGGTTCAACACCGGCGGCGAGATCGTGGTCGTCGCCGACGTCGTCGCGCAGACCCCCACCAAGGCGAACGGCACCCCGAAGGACCAAGACCCGGCCCTGCCCACGGTCACGGACAAGTCGAGCGGCGAGCCGGAGATCACGATCCCCGACGGCGTGAAGGCGCCCACGAAGACCACGGTCGAGGTGCTCAAGCAGGGCGACGGCTCCGCGATCGCCGACGGCGACACCGCACTCGTGCAGTACAAGGGCGTCGTCTACGACACGGGCAAGGAGTTCGACTCCTCGTGGTCGAAGGGCGTCCCCACCACCTTCACCGTGTCGGAGAGCGCGCTCATCAAGGGCTTCGTCACCGGGCTCGTCGGGCAGAAGGTCGGCTCGCAGGTCCTGATCGTCGCCACGCCGGAGGACGCCTACGGCGCCAACCCGCAGGAGGGCTCGGGCATCCCGAAGAACGCCACGCTCGTCTTCGTGGTCGACATCCTCGCCAAGGGCTGATCGTGACGGACGGCGGCCTCGGCAGCACCGGTCCGGCCCGCAGACGCATCGTCGTCCTCGGCAGCACCGGTTCGATCGGCACCCAGGCGCTCGACGTCGTCGCCCGCAACCCCGACCGGTTCGAGGTCGTCGGCCTCACCGCGGGCAGCAACCGCGGCCTCGTCGCCGAGCAGGCCGCCCGTTTCGGCGTGCGCGACACCGCGTTCGGCGCGGCCGACTCGGAACGGCTCGTCCGGAGCGTCGAGGCCGACGTCGTCCTCAACGGCATCACCGGTTCGGTCGGGCTCGGTCCGACGTTGGCCGCACTCGAGAGCGGTGCCACCCTCGCCCTGGCGAACAAGGAGAGCCTGATCGTCGGCGGCTCCCTCGTGCAGCAGGCTGCGGCACCCGGGCAGATCGTGCCCGTCGACAGCGAGCACTCCGCGATCGCGCAGGCGCTCCGCTCCGGCGTCGACACCGAGGTGCAGCGACTCGTCCTCACCGCGAGCGGGGGCCCGTTCCGCGGGCGCACCCGCGAGCAGCTCCGCGACGTCACCCCTGCCCAGGCACTGGCGCACCCCACCTGGGACATGGGGCTCGTCGTCACGACGAACTCCGCCACCCTGGTGAACAAGGGGCTCGAGGTCATCGAGGCCCACCTGCTCTTCGACGTGCCGTACGACCGCATCGACGTCACCGTGCACGCGCAGTCGATCGTGCACTCGATGGTCGAGTTCGTCGACGGTTCCACCATCGCCCAGGCGTCGCCGCCGGACATGCGCCTGCCGATCGCACTCGGCCTGGCCTGGCCGGACCGGGTGCCCGGCGTCGGCGTGCCGCTCGACTGGACGACCGCGAGCACGTGGACGTTCGAGCCTCTCGACCAGGACGCCTTCGGCGCCGTCGCCCTCGCGAAGCGGGTGGGCGAGCTGGGTGGGACGTTCCCGGCCGTGTTCAACGCCGCGAACGAGCAGGCCGTCGCCGCGTTCCACGCCGGCGCGATCGGTTTCCTGGACATCGTCGACACGGTCGAGCGCATCGTCGAGGAGCACACCGCGGGGGAGCCGTCACTCGACGGCGTGCTCGCGGCGGAGCAGTGGGCGCGCACCGCTGCGGACCGCGCGCTGACCCGCTGACGCGAGACGCGCCTCCCGTCCGACGCGGAGGCGGCAGACCGCGGACGGCGACGGACGGGAGGCCCAGCTCGCCTCTCAGACGGCGCTCGGCTCCGTCATGGAATCAGTCCCGTACTCTTTCCCGGTGACCGTCGAATCCGTCCTGCTCTTCGTCCTCGGCGTGGTCGTCTTCATCATCGGCCTGCTGGTCTCGATCGGACTCCACGAGCTGGGGCACCTGTCCTTCGCGAAGCTCTTCAACGTCAAGGTGACGCAGTACTCGCTGGGCTTCGGCAAGGCGATGTGGTCGTTCAAGCGGGGTGAGACCGAGTACGGGATCCGTCCGATCCTGCTCGGTGGGTACATCTCGATGGTCGGCATGCTCAAGCCGCGCGCCTCGGGCCGGGCGAACGCCATCACGAACACCGGCATGTACGGCGCGTTCGTGCAGGACGCCCGCCAGGCCAGCGCCGAGCAGATCGCGGACTCCGGTGGCGACGACTCCCGTGCCTTCTACCGCCTGACGCCGTGGAAGCGGATCATCGTGATGGTCGCGGGCCCGGCCATGAACCTGGTGATCGGCATCGTGCTGTTCGGCGTGCTGCTGTGCGGGTTCGGGGCGCCGACCACGACCTTCACGTCGAGCGTCGGGTGCGTGCTGCCGAACAGCCAGACGACCGAGTGCTCGCCCGGCGATGCGGTGTCCCCGGCGAAGCAGGCCGGCATCGAGTCCGGTGACGTCGTGCTCTCGGTGAACGGCGAGCAGGACCCCACGATCACCCGCGTCTCCGAGGTCTTCCAGGAGTCCGCCGGTGAGCAGGTCACCGTGGTGGTCGAGCGCGACGGTGCCCGGAAGACCCTCGAGATCACCCCGACGACCGCCACTCGCGACGTCTACGACGCCGAGGGCAAGGTCGTCAAGAACGACGACGGCACCACGAAGACCCAGCGTGTCGGCGTGGTCGGCGTCAGCATCGGGCAGTCCCTGGTGCGGCAGTCCCCGGCCGAGGTGCTGCCCGCGACCGGCGCCCAGATCGCGGCGTCGGCGCACCTGATCATCGACCTGCCGCAGCGCCTGGTCGCGGTGTGGAACGCCGCGTTCGGCGCCCAGGAGCGGTCGCAGGACAGCCCCGTGTCGGTGGTGGGCGTCGGCCGTGCGATCGGCGAGGTCTCGTCGATGAGCGGTGTCCCCGTGGTCGACAAGGCGTACACGATCCTCGGGCTGCTGGCCTCGCTCAACATCGGCCTGTTCGTGCTGAACATGGTGCCGCTGCTGCCGCTCGACGGCGGACACATCGCGGGTGCGCTCTGGGAGGCGATCAAGCGACGGTCGTTCAAGCTCGTCGGCAAGGCGGACCCGGGGCCCATCGACCTGGCGAAGACGATGCCGCTGACGATGGTGGTCGTGGTGCTGCTGGCAGGCATGAGCGCCCTGCTCATCTACGCCGACATCGTTCGTCCGGTGAACCTCTTCGGGTAGGGCTGCCGAGCCACTACGCTCAGCGCATGAGCACAGCCGCCACGAACCCGCCCGAGGTTCGCGCCGTCGAACGCCAGGGGCTCGACGTCATCGCCGAGTCCGATCGGAAGGGCACCCCGAGGGGGCTGTTCTGGCCGTGGTTCGCCGCCAACATCTCCGTCCTCGGCCTGAGCTACGGCTCCTTCGTCCTCGGCTTCGGCATCTCGCTGGCCCAGGCGACGATCGTCTCGGTGATCGGGGTGGTGTTCTCGTTCCTGCTGTGCGGCGTCGTCGCGATCGCCGGCAAACGCGGCTCCGCGCCGACGATGGTGCTGAGCCGCGCCGCCTTCGGGGTCCGCGGCAACCGGGTGCCGTCGTTCCTCAGCTGGGTCCTCACCGTCGGGTGGGAGACGTCGCTCGCCGCCCTGGCGGTCCTGGCGACCTCGACGGTGTTCACCGAGCTCGGCTGGGACGGTGGGGTGCTGACGAAGGTCGTCGCGCTCATCGTGGTCGCCGCACTGATCGTCGGAGCCGGCATCGCCGGGTTCGACGTCATCATGCGCCTGCAGACCGTGATCACCGTCGTCACCGCCGTGTTGACCGTCGTCTACATCGTGCTCGCCGCGCCGACCATCGACTTCGCAGCGCTCGGTGCCCTGCCGTCCGGCAGCGGGCAGAACGTCATCGGGGCGCTCGTCCTCGTGATGACCGGGTTCGGACTCGGCTGGGTGAACGCTGCCGCCGACTACTCGCGGTACCTGCCACGGAACGCCTCGACGGGCGGGGTCGTCGGCTGGACGACGTTCGGCGGTGCCCTCGCACCGGCGGTCCTCGTGGTGATCGGCGTGATGCTGGCGGGGTCGTCACCGGACCTGAACGACGCGATCGGAGCCGACCCGATCGGCGCGCTCACGACGGTGCTCCCGGTCTGGTTCCTCATCCCGTTCGCGATCGTGGCGATCCTCGGGCTCGTCGGGGGAGCCGTCCTCGACATCTACTCGTCGGGCCTCGCACTGCTGAGCGTCGGCGTGAAGATCTCGCGTCCGGCGGCCGCGGGCGTCGACGGTGTGATCATGGTCGCCGGTGCCGTCTACGTCGCCTTCTTCGCGCAGGACTTCATCTCGCCGTTCCAGGCCTTCCTCGTGACCCTCGGCGTCCCGATCGCCGCGTGGGCCGGGATCTTCGTCGCCGACGTCCTGCTCCGTCGACGCGCCTACGCCGAAGCCGAGCTCGACGACCGCCGCGGGCGCTACGGCGACGTCCGGTGGCTGCCCATCGCGCTCGTCGTGCTCGGTACCGTGCTCGGGTGGGGGCTGGTGACGAACACCTACGGCGTCCCGGCCTGGCTCAACTGGCAGGGCTACCTGCTCGGCCCGTTCGGCCTCGGTGGCCGCGAGGGGCCGTGGGCCTACGCGAACCTCGGCGTCCTCGTCGCCCTGGTCGTCGGGTTCCTCGGCACGCTGCTGTTCGCGCGCGGCTCGATCCGCCGTCAGGAAGCACTCGGCACCCCGGAAGCACTGCGCACCCCGGAAGCACTGCGCACCCCGGACGACCTGCGATGAGCGCGGAGATCCCCGACGACGCCTGGCTCGTCGTGATCGACATGCAGCAGGTCTTCACCGGCGAGAACCCGTGGGCCGCCCCGCGGTACGACCACGCCGGTGCCGGCATCGAGCGACTCCTGCCGCGGT
>Ga0308167_1002508_pt1 | contig 16867 bp, 9 predicted proteins | sample PhyCR1_2_FD_202138 | JGI IMG/M metagenome (GOLD analysis project Ga0308167, IMG submission 202138) | Phyllosphere microbial communities from UC Gill Tract Community Farm, Albany, California, United States - DLSLRC.R1 | ecosystem: Host-associated > Plants > Phyllosphere > Unclassified | place... | reverse complement strand
GTCTGTCTTCGCCTTGATGGCTTTATGCAGCGGCGGGCAGCCCGGCCATAAACAAGACTTGCCCTGGGTTGCAGGGCAAGACAAAGCGTATGGGCGAAACGCCACTGACTTTCGGGAGTGACTTCCGCCTATGAAGGTGTGTTGAGCACCGGGGGGGATCGTAGCAGGTGGGGGCGTGCGGGAGGTGCCCAAGGCGGTTACGTAGGCGTGCTGGATGGAGGGTGCAGGGACGTGTTTAATAAGGGGCTTTGCAGCGAATTGCGAGGGCAACACCTGTTTTGGTTTCTTCGCAGTTCAGTTGTTCAAGGCCTGTGCGTCAGTAGTAGGCCACCGCAGACGTTTGAACGACGGCTTCAGGCTGATCTCGGCCTTTTGTGGTTAAGAGCCTCAGCGACCGCTCTTGCTAAATACTAGGCGTTCAGCGGCGCCGACATGACAGGCAGCTTCACCCCTCCAACCAGCCGCTCACCGTTTCAGGCAGACCAGCGCTTGCCGATCGAGCGGTTCCGACCAGAACCTTTGGCTCGCCCTGACGCGTATCGCAGCGGCTTAAAACGGCCGCCGTTGGGCCGAAAAGCCGCAAGCCACACACTGATTTCATCGTGCACCAAGACCTTCATGGGTTGGCGCGACGGTTGGCAAACAGATGTCAGAAGTTGCCTTTGGGATCAAAGGCGTCATGCCAGAGTCGTTTGCTTATCCGCTTCGCGACGACCATTGCGTCGGTGCGTGCCGAGTGGCAGCTCGTGAGCGCTGCGCTGAACATGCGGTGTAGTCCATACGCCGCGCGACATAGATACAGAGGGGCGGTCAGCGACAGAGAAAATCGAACCGGCTTGCATCAGGTTGCCGTAGGCGGCTGACGGCCGGCCGATCGCTCACGCACGCCGGATCATCAGACCGCCCACAACCAGTGTCGCGATCTTCTGCAGTACAGGCTCTTGGATGAAAGTTCCGTCAGGTCGGAGGCCGCGCCAAGCCGCCAAGGCTCTCAACCTGGCAGAATCAAACTTGCTATAGGGGAGCTCGGGCGCGCAACTGATCGCGACGTGAAAAATGAAAGATGCAAACAATGAGAAAAGCGATACCGATAATAGATCTGTTCGCCGGACCGGGAGGGTTATGCGAAGGGTTCTCGTCCGTCGTGGATGCAGCGGGCGCGCGACGCTTCGACGTCAAGATCTCTATCGAGAAGGATCCAGTCGCGCACCGGACCCTCCTGCTTCGGGCGATCTTCCGCAAGTTCCACAAGGATAGGGTCCCGGCCTGCTACTACGACTACGTCCGCGGCAACATCAGCCGCGAGCAATTTTTGGCCCATCCTGAGATCAAAGACGCTGCTGCGCACGCGGCTAAGGAAGCCCGCTGCGCGGAACTTGGCGTCATCGCCCCCAGGGAAGTCGATGAATGGATCCGTGAAGCGCTGGGAGACCAAACGGATTGGGTGCTCATCGGCGGGCCGCCTTGCCAAGCCTACTCGCTGGCCGGCCGCTCCCGGCTACGCAGCAAGGACGTGAAGAAATTCGAGGCCGACGCCAAGCACTTTCTCTACATCGAGTACCTGCGGATCATTCAGCAGTTCGCCCCGGCGGTCTTCGTAATGGAGAACGTCAAGGGGATGCTTAACTCGACCAACTCCGGCAAGCGCATTTTTGAGCAGATCCTCAACGACCTGAAGGCACCCAAGGCGGGCCTGAGCTATGAGGTGCGCTCTCTGGTGGTTAACAAAGCGGAGGGTGAGCTCAACCCTAACGACTACGTGATCGAAGCCGATGACCACGGCATCCCGCAAAGTCGGCATCGAGTCATCCTATTTGGCATCCGCTCTGATGTAGCTGCTGCGACGCCGGCGCTAAGGGATCGTCCCGAGTCCTTCCTGCTTCAAAAGTTGACCAAAAAGGTAGGCGTGAGCGCCGCGCTTGCCGGCCTGCCGGAGCTGCGCAGCCGTTTGTCCAAAGAACCTGACTCACACGAAGCCTGGATCAATGCCGTTAAAGAGGCTCCGAACGCCTTGGTGGGCTGGAAGGCGCCGTTGCGCTCCCTCATCGAGACTGCAATGGAGAAGTTCATTAAAAAGGCCGAGAAGCAGAAGAGCTTCGGCGCGCCATTCGTGGAGGCTGCCGTCTCCCCGGGCAACTACATGCCCCAGAACTTGCAGGAGTGGTACCTGGATCCGAAGCTCGGCGGTGTCCTGCACCATGAGACGCGTAGCCACATGCGGTCTGACCTGCATCGCTACATGTTCGCCTCATGCTTCGCGGCGGTGCAGAAGTACGCTCCCGATCTGCGCAACTTTCCGCCCAAGCTGCTGCCCGATCATGTAAACGTGGACGAGGAGACGATTCCCTTCAAAGACCGCTTTCGGGTCCAGATGGGTAAACATCCGTCGTCGACCGTGGTGGCCCACATTAAGAAGGACGGGCACTACTACATCCACCCGGATCCGGGCCAGTGCCGCAGCCTGACCGCGCGCGAAGCCGCCCGTTTGCAGACCTTCCCCGACAACTACTTCTTTGAGGGGAACCGGACAGAGCAATACGGCCAGATCGGCAACGCCGTCCCGCCGCTGCTGGCCAAGCAGATTGGCCAAGTCATTTCCGACTTCATGGCCTCCCCGCGCAATCGGTGAGACTTGCGCTCGGCGCCGGTCAGCCGGCGATTCGGAAGTCCCGCCCCTGGACCTAGTTCCAGGCCTGATCCCCCAGCGCGCCGTAGAGGCTTATGCAGCCCTACTTGCCAGCTCTATGCCGCGCCGCAGGAACACCTCGCAGAGGACAATGTTGCCACGCAGAAGTCGTGCGATCGGCGTGCCCAGGGACCCGTCTTAGCGCGGTTGTACTCGACTACCATTTGCATCTGTTCCTCGCTCAGGCATGAATGCAGGCCTTCGCTGAATTCGCAGGCGAGGGGCGCGACGAAATGTTGCATGGCGGCTTAGGTTCAGATGCGGGTAGCGCGTCATAGCGCGTGGCTCAACTCAGGCCTGCCGAGCCGCTGTCAGGCTCTGGGCGCTGATCTCGCCAGTTGGCGCGCCGCTGTTGATCCAATCCCGCAAGGCGTCGAGCAGGCCCTGGGCGGCCGTCGGATCGCGAGTCGAGCACTCCCATACGTGAAGCACCCGCCAGCCCATCTCCGAGAGCTTACCGGCGACGCGTCGGTCGCGATCGATGTTGCCTTGCAGCTTGGCCGTCCAGAACTCGGTCCGCGTCAATGGCGTCTTGGCGTACTTGCATCTCTGGTGAGCATGCCAGAAACAGCCATGGACGAAGATCGCGATCCTGCGACTCGGCAGGGCGATGTCAGGCGTGCCGGGCAGATCGCGCCGGTGCAGCCGGAAACGGTGCCCCATCGCGAATAACGCCCTGCGGACCAGCATCTCGGGCAGGGAGTTCTTGCCCTTGATGCCGGACATCATCTGACTACGCTTGGCGGGGCTGACGATATCGGCCATAGTGAACCACTATATGCCAAGCGACGCCGCCCCGCCGATCGGGCTCTTCGCAACGGGGTCGGACGGTTGAGGATCGGATTCACTGCGGTGTGCTGAGATGGGATGTCGCAACTCCCTCCGATGACTCCCCGTCCAAGTCATCGCGCTGAAGGTATGATGATGCGTCGGTTTCGACGTACTTCCACCAAAGTCCTGGCGAGCTCGCGTCGACCGTCGGTGCAAGAAAGCGGTCGAAATCCAGCGGCAACTCGACGGGAGTCACTGCAGATGTGCCGCCTTTCCGGTCGGGTATTTGAGTGCGATGGTCACCTTCCAGCCGATCGTCTCGCTCAGATCGGTTGAGAATTCGCCGTTTTGATGCGCTGGAAACCTCCAATGCATCATCAATCTGCGATCAGACAGATGTCGGGAGTCCTTCCTGCAGAAGCTTCCATCGGATCAGAAGTATCGCGGCCGCCTGTCGCTCGGAAGGGACTTTTCCTGGCGTGGCCGCGATGAGCAGCAGCTGCTCCTCCTTGCCTGTCAGCAGCTTGTTCTCAAGTCCCCACTGACGTGACTCTCGCCACTTTGCAGGTTTGGTGGCCATAACCTCCGATATGTCGGAGATCCCGCGGTCAATCCGAGCAGTCTTGACCGCATCGCCGCGGATCCTGTCGACCTGCTCTCTCGAAATCAAATCGGCCTGGAACTCAGACAAAAGCTCCACGCGCATGCCCTTGGCCCGCTGCCAAGCAAGCTCCTTCTTGGCCCATTCGGTCACGTTCTCGAGTCCCTGCTCGGGCGAAGTGATCACCTGATACATCGCTCGCGCAATCAGCTTCAACTGTTCGGTGAAGGCCGTCGAGATGCCTTGCTGCTTCCAGATCCGCGGAGTGTCGAGGCTCATTCCGGGTGCGTGCTCCTCAATCATGGTCACCAGCTTCGCAAGCGTGAAGGTCACCACATTCGCGCGATACCCGCCGTCATACCAGTCCTTCTGGGCAGGAATCAGCTTCTCGAGCTCCCGGAACACGATGGTATGGGCAACCACGGTTCGGAAGTATTCGTCGTTGAAGTGGAGCGGCCGGGACAACCACTCTGCAACGATGAATTTGCTGAAGACGTCGAAGTTCTTCTGGGCCCCCTTGCTGACGTCATGCGGGAGACATCGCCACGAGTTCTCAACCTTGGCGATATCGGTCTTTGTGATGAGCTGAGACTTTGGGTTCTCCGCTTCGAAGCGCTTCTTTTCGGCGGGGCTCATCTTGGCCGTCTCGATTCTGTACTGGCCCTTTGCACGCTCGTAGAACCACGTGGTGGGACGCTGGACGCCAGCCTTCGGGGGAGCCTTGATCCTGCGCGAGAGCTCCTCCATCCGTCGATGAAACTCGTGATTCGAGAACAGGTCCGAGTCGGACACCTTCGTCTGCTTGTTTGCGAACTCCGAGATCTTGGGAATGAGTTCGCCGGACAGTTCGTCCCCGACGACCGACAGCTTCATCTGCACGAATATTCTCGACAGATCCGCACCGTCCTTACGTCGGGTGAAAAGCAACGACGCCGTCGTCTGACCGCCGTTGACGATCTGGAGGTCGGTGGCCGACTTGAGGTGCAGGCCGTCCGCCGTGGCCTCGACCACGACGGAACTGGCAGTGGCAGCAATGCCATTGTTAAAGGCGAAAAACATCTCGGGGGTTCGGAGGATCGTCTCCCTGATGCCCTTGTTGACCTTGGTCGACTTCCCGAGAAAGGAGCGTACGTTGCCCTCGAGCAGCCTGCTTCCATAGGTGTCGTACATCCGCGCGAGAGCCTCGCCAGGAATGACGCAGAGGTAGCCGTTGTACTGCGACTGGTTCAGGCTCGCGTGCAGGCAGCGAATGCCTCCTTCAGCCATGTCTGAGAAGTCGACGGTCAGGGCTTCTCGTCCTCCTCTGCTCGAAAGGGCCGAGACGAACCGCACCGTGTCCCATATGTGGAATTCCGCAGGGATGCCTGCGACCTGTGCGTCGGGCCAGTCCCTCAGCTTGTCGCTTAGGATGCCGTCGGTTATGAGGTACAGCCGCAGACGCGGAATCGCCTCGCGATGCGTCGCGAGAAGATCGGCGAAGTCGGCCACCGGATCCTCGTCGGCCGGGAGGTGGTCGTCGTTTCCTGCGAAGGTTTCCTCGATGAACGCGATGATACGGTTGAACTCCGTCTTCGCCGAAGTCTGGGTGACCGAGTGAGGTTGCTCTTCGCCCTCGAAATCGGCGATCACGACGCGAAGCGACCCGTCAGCATCGTCAAATGCATATCCGTCAACGCCCAGGCTCCGTCTACGCGTACCCGTCCCTCTGTAAGGACAAGGCATGAAGTCGACGACCTCCTCCACCTCCTCGAGGATGCGACCGGCCACAGCAACGAATCCAGCTTCGGGATCCCGACCGCTAAACTCACTTCGAGCTTGCGACAGCAAGTCGCTTCTGAACTGCAGAACCACGTCGTCCAAAACGTTCTCCTCCTGCTACTGTAATTCCGGCCGCACCCACTCTTCTTAGCAGCGTCAGTGCTTGACTTGTTACTTCCAGTATCCTATCAGCGGATCAAGCAAGATTTGGATGAGAGAGTCCTATGCAGGATGACACGAATGCGCGTGGAGCCCCGTACAAAGGGCGATTGCAGCTTGCCATTGGCGGAAGTGCGCGGGAATTGCCGCCATGGGCCGACTGGCTCATGAGCCTCGGCGAATGGATGCGTGAGCAGACACCCAAGTCCGGCAAGCGCGCTGTCATCGTGAGTTTGCCGACGCGTCCGCTGGCCTCGGCTTTCGTGGGTTTGGGCTCTCTGTGTGCAGCAGCTCGGATGCACGACGAATCCCTAGACTGGGAGGCGCTCCGAGGACTAGCGGTTGGCACTAACGTGCACTGGCGAAGCCTAAACGGGGTAAGGCCCAAACGATTCGCCGGACGCGTTGCTTCGCTGGTCTCCGGCGACGGTGGAGATTTCCTCATCATCGACGAGGTTGACTCGCGGGGCAGGTCTAAGGGGAGCAAGACATACCTGCCCAGGAAGACAGCGCTCTCCTACGGCGTGACCTTGGGGGCGGTATCCACTCGTGCAGACGCAAGTTTGACGTCCGCGGCCACACTCATGAAATCGCTCAACAGCGACTCGTCGGTAGCATGGTCGCGCTCCCCGATGGCAGACAGCACCGTTGTCACCGAACGGAGCACCTTCTTGTTGAACCTGGATGGGATAGAGCTTCGTGCGCGTCAGAGTCACGCAGTATCAATGCTTGACGCTCTCTCCATTGCCGACGCTCAGGGGCGGGAACACGGAAAGCTCATGGTGGCATCAACTCGAACGGAGGTCGTCAATGACGCACCCGATGGCGTGACGGTCTTGGACGGAGCGCAGGCCGTTTCGAAACTCGGATACCTGAAGGCTCGGAGCGTGGTCGTCCTGCTCTCGCATTCGGAGTATGACGAGGAAGTCATGCATGAGATCCGACCATTCCTGAGCCACGCGACGGATTCCGGGATCTATGCCTGGCCTCCCAACGCAAGGGTCGGCGATGTGCCTCCGGGCATTGAGGCGTTCGCCTTTGGCATGGACGTCCAGGACTTTGGGGGACGCGCGTGACGTCGCGTGAGCAGACAGTCTATGGAGTGCGCGCGCCGGCACGAGTTCCGCTCTTCGATGTCATCAACGGACGCTACGCGAACGCTGGATCTTGTCGAGTTAGGAAGATCGTCATCGCTCATCCCCTCTTCGCGGACATCGCCAGCTGTTGCGCTCGCGTCTTCTCGATGGTGGATCGTGAGGAAGACCATCAACGGCAGCTCGCCAGGAGCGTCTGGCTGCTGAAGTCGACGATCGCTCAGACTTTGCTCCCATTCGATGACAGTCGTCTGGGGATTCAACCCATGATCGAGAAGGTCGTGCAGCAGGCGGAAACGGTGCCTTCGGTCTCGGGGACAGTCAAAGCGCTTTCCGACGCCGTCGCATCTCTGGTCTCATCCGGGTCGAACCCGAAGCGGGAGATATTCCTTGATACGCTCACGAAGGTCACCTTGCCAGCAGATGGCGCCGGGGTGTTCGCGGGGCTCCAGGGCGGCCTGACTCCAGGCTGGCCTGCTACGGTTGATGCGTCGCAGGATTTCCCCGCCGGCGCTTGCACGGTTCTGAGGACACGAAAGGACATCGCTGAAAGCGGATTTTCGGTCATCGTCATCCCCGGCACGCTCAGATTTGCCTCCACGCAGATCGCGATCGATCTCTTGTATGGCGGGCTAGCAAGGGATTTGGTGCTGCTTGCCTATCGACGCGAGAATGTGGTCGCTCCTGAGCCGTTAGGACTTCCGACAGATGAAAGATTCCAGCGGGCGACGCGGACTTCGGAAGAAGTCGAGGTCGTCGAGGAGGTCGAGGATCAGCCTCTCGATCAATGGGCGAACGACACTTTCTGGCAGGAAATCCGCAATCAGCATGCCGGGGGAGCCGCGCTCTCGGAAAGAGATGTCACGGTGCCCGCGCGTTTTGTGCTCTTCGCCGATGGCAGCGGCACGTTCCTTCCGGACGAGGGCAGCGTGGTGGAGATCTCTCGACTGCTTGACAGACCCGACCAGCCGCTGGCGGGGGCTGGTCAACTGCCGCGCAAGTCGGTACGGGACCTGGAGGAGCGGGATCTCGTGATGATGAGGCTTCGAGGCAGCGGCGACTATCTCGACGAAGTGGCCGACCGGATGATGGAGCGGGAAGGGCAAGCCTCGTTGAGGGACACTGCGACGGCGTGGAAGGGCGACCTCTTCCGGGCGCTCAAGCTGCACGGCGAGGGGCTTGTCGCGCGACGTGCACGCGAAGCCGGTCTGAAGTTGCGCTCCGCAAGCTATCTCTGGACGTGGGCCAGCGACGTCGTTATCGCACCGCACGATGTCGAGACCTTTCGCGCTTTGATGCGTGCCCTGGGTGACCTTCAGGTTGGCGTGGAGTCTGATTCGTCCGACGAGTACGCCCGAAACAAGTGGGCCGAGTTGGAGCGGCTGAAGAACTTCCACCAGCGCGCTGCATCTGAGATTCGAAAGGCCTTGCTGGAACGGGTCCTCAGGCTCGTTGCAGCACGCTCGCGCGTGGACGTGGTCGAATCCATCCAGCTGCCGGGACTGGAAGCTGGAAGCATCGGACTTCTCAGGGTGTCCGCTGTCGACGTGTCTTCGGTACGAGTACCGTTCTCGCGGCTCTTCCATCTCGTTCCCGTGAAGGTGTCCTAGTGGCTCGAATGATTCCTCCGCAGATCTCGGCGAAGGCGCCCAAGGGAGAACAGCTGATCTTTCGCAAGCTGCGTGACGACCCAGGATCCCGTGACTGGATCGTCTTCCATTCCTTCGACATCCGTCGCCATGCCGTCCGGATCGAGGGCGAGGTGGACCTTATCGTCGCCGTACCGGGCCTGGGTGTCCTGTGCGTCGAGGTCAAGGGCTGCGGCGTCAGCAGGCACGACGGACTGTGGACCTACGAGTACGACCCGCCAAAGACATCGCCGGTCGGTCCCTTCAGGCAAGCGAGCGAGGCATCTCACTCCCTGCGCGACTACCTTTTCCGACGGGATGCAAGCTTGGCGCAGCTGGTGTTCTATTCGGCCGTGATCTTCACCGAGATCGAATTCGATGAGCGGTCGCTCGAGTGGGATCCCTGGCAGGTGATCACGAAGTCGGATCTGCTGAGAAACCCGATCTCGCGGATCGTGCAACGCATCCTCGAGAACGCCCATTCCAAGCTCGCTGCAATCCGTCCGAAGCTCGGTTGGTATGGCGAGCGAAGCCGACCGACGGCGCAACACCTGGAGTCGATGACAGCGCTAATGCGAGGTGACTTTGAATATGCGGCGATCGGCGGCATGGCCCTTGATGTGGCGGAACAGTCCGTCCGCCGGTTCACCGAGGAACAGTTCGTCGCTCTGGACCTCCTCGCCGAGAACGATCGGGTGCTGTTCAAGGGACCAGCCGGCACAGGGAAGACTCTGCTGGCCATCGAGGCCGCTCGACGTGCCGTGAGGGCAGGAAGAAGCACCATCCTGGTCTGCTTCAACAATCTGCTAGGGTCATGGCTCAAGCGCGAGACGGCCATGATCTCCGAAGAGGCAAAAGCGCTCGGCGTCTCGTTTCAGGTGGGTACGCTTTCGAGCTTGATGCTCAGCCTCCAGAAGTCGCCTGTGCCTGACAGACCCGAGTCCGGCTTCTGGGCCGTGGACCTCCCGCTGCGTGCCACTGAGGCTCTGCTGACGGGGAACTCGAAGTTCCCTGCCCACGACATCCTGATCATCGACGAAGCCCAGGATCTCATCTCGAATGCGATGCTCGACGTCCTCGAGCTCATCACGCGCGGCGGCTTGTCGGCCGGTCGATGGGCGGTGTTCGGCGATTTCGAGCGACAGGCCATCTATGCGGGGCTGGACGGGCAGGCAGGACTCGACCGGCTGAGATCCAGGGCCGGAGGCAACTTCACGACGTCGCCCCTTCGAATCAACTGCCGAAACTCGCCGCGGATCGCGGAGGCGGTGACGCTGACGAGCGGCCTCGCACCGGGATACAGCCGAGTCCTCGCGGAGACGGAATCCTCGGATGTCGATCCGGTTTTTTACAAGTCCGCATCACACCAAGTGGAGCAGCTCGCGACGACGCTCAAACGCCTGCTCAAGAAGTTCCCTCCCGATCAAATCATTGTCCTTTCTACGCGCGCGGACGCTTCCTCGTGTGCCGCCGGACTGGCCGCCTCGAACGTCGATCTCGGAATGACGCCGTATAAGGGCGATGTGTCCAACGCCGTCGGGGTCCGGTACGCGAGCGTGCATTCATTCAAAGGCCTTGAGGCAGCTGCGATCGTTCTGACCGACATTGACTCGGTCGATGACGCTCATGGAAAGTCGCTCCTATACGTCGGAATGACTCGCGCACGACATAGCCTGACCATGCTGATCAACGATCGAGCGCGCGGTCACTACGATCGATTGCTGATGGATGGATACAAGATGCTGATGCGAGAGGGCTCCAGATGACAACGCTCGAGACGAGTTTGGCCAACCGCGAGAGGATGCTGGCGCGGCTGCGCGCTGAGATTGTCGGCCCGGATCCGGCCGGCAACAAGGTGGGACTTGTCGACAAGCAGGCCATGACGTGGGAGGAATTCCGCATGGCACGACAGCAGCTCAACGGGGAAGAGATCGTTTGGCAGGATCCGCCCACGAAGCGGTTTGGCGCCGGGATCCTCTTTCCTCAGGGCACTGACGAGCTCCTCGCGCAGGTCGCTGCGAATGCCGGTGGCGAGGCCATTGCAGATGCGCAGGACTTGGTACCGGAAGGAGCTGCGCTCGACGACGACGCGGGAAAGGCGGATGGAGGAAGCCGGCTGACCGCGACCGCAGAGTCCGAGGACCCGGATGATCAAGGCATCACCCTTGCAAACGCATTTCGCCCGTCTGCGCTCGGGTTGAGCTTCCTTGCCGATCTTTCCGACAAGGATGCCGGTTATCGCGTCGATCTAGTCAGCATCGGCCGCATTGCCGCTGATCGAACGGTGGCGGGCATGTGCGGCGTGTACAGGCCTTTGACGGTGATTGTGGGGGGCGCAATCGGAAAACCAGGCCTCTCGCGCAAGGTGTGGCTAAGGCATGCGGCCGTCGACACCGCCGGCGGAATGCCGGGGATGTCGGTGTCGGGCGCGGAGCTGCTCGCGGCGAAGACTCCAATTCGGAGCCCCATCGATGCAGCAGGACTGCAACTGGAGATGGTGATCGTCTCCCGCAGCTGGCCCGGCGCTCCCTCCGAACATCATCGACTCATCACGGCATCCATCGTCAACACCGCGAAGGCGCAGCGTGAGGAGCTCGATTCGCTGAGCCTGTTCCAGGCGGGCCTACGCGTTTCGAGCCTATCCGGAGCGCCGACGATCGATCCGTACCCGGACTATCTCGCAGGCGAATTCCGCGACGAGGATCCGCTGGCCGACGACAACGTCAATCGGATGCTGTACAGGCAGAGTCGGACCTTTGCTATCGGTCACGGGTGCGGAGCCGACTGGATTCACGGGCGTCCAGGCCGCGTCTCCGAGGTCTGGACAGACGTGCTTCCAGTCTTCGAGACGCCGGCGACGAGCGCCGACCTATATGTAAAGGGGGAAGATGGGAGAACGCGGAGCCTTCGCACGAGCATGCGCCAACTCGCCGGGCTTGATCCCGATGACGACGGCCTGGGCGACGTTCGCACTCTGATCAACGAATACCGCCGATGGATCGAGGAGCTCAACTCCGTCACGGAGCCCATTCCGCTTGAGGACCGGCCGACCGCCGCTGCGTTGATCGATCGATGTCGAGACTGCGCCGACCGCATCGAAGACGGCCTGCAGCTACTGAACACACCGGGTGCTGACGGCGACCTCACGAGGCGTGCTTTCAGACTCGCAAACGAGGCGATGCTGATCGCACAGCTGAGATCGCGTCAGCCGCTCCGGCTTCCGAAGCGCGATGGAGCGGAGAGACTGGCATGGGATAAGCCAATCGCCAGGATCGAGCCCGCAGCGAGAAACCAGTCCCAGGGCTACTGGAGGCCGTTCCAGATCGCATTCCTGCTGATGTCGCTCCGAGGCATCGTGGAACCATCCCACGCTGACAGAAATACTGTCGACCTGATCTGGTTCCCTACCGGCGGCGGCAAGACCGAGGCCTATCTCGGTCTGACGGCTTTCACGGTGTTCTTCAACGCCCTCTCCAAGGAGAACGTGACGGGCGTCGACGTGCTCATGCGCTACACGCTGAGGCTCCTGACCGCGCAGCAATTTCAGCGCGCTGCCACCCTCTTCTGCGCGATGGAGAGCATCCGACGCAGAGACGTCGAGAAGGTTGGTGAGCGCCCCTTCCGGATCGGCCTGTGGGTCGGGGGCTCCGCCACGCCGAATCGACGCGCAGATGCTCTCGAGAAGCTACGTGCGCTGACGAGAGACCCCGATGCAGAGAATCCGTACATACTGCTTCGCTGTCCGTGGTGCGCCTCCAAGTTCGGGCCGCACGAGGCCTCTCGCGATGAGCCCACGCGATCCAGAGGCTTCGGCAGATCCAGGGGTGGCGCAACCCGCTCCGAAGTCCTTGGATATTCTAAGGAACGCTCGCCTGCCGGTGACACGGTGGTGTACAGGTGCGCGGACGACGCGTGCGAGTTCGGCGGACTCCCGGGGTCGGGAAGACCTCCACTTCCCATCGTCGTGATCGACGAGGACCTCCTTGAGCATCCCCCGAATCTTTTGATCGGCACGGTGGATAAATTCGCAATGCTCGCGTGGAATCCTGCTGCGAGAAAGATCTTCGGCCTCAACGATGCCGGACGTCACGACGGGATTCCGCCAACACTGATCATCCAGGACGAACTGCACCTAATCTCCGGGCCGCTCGGTTCGATGGTGGGCGCGTATGAGGCTGTCATCGAGGCTCTGTGCGTCGATTCAATGGGCGGGGGCATCCTTCCCAAAGTGGTTGCGTCGACCGCCACCATCAGTCGTGCACGCGAACAGGTGAAGTCGCTCTATGCGCGAAGCTCAGTGGCGCTGTTCCCGCCCGCCGGACTCGATGCAGCAGACTCGTTCTTTGCACGCCAAGCTGTCGACGAGCATGGCATCCCTCTGCCCGGCCGACTGTACGCGGGCGTGCTGGCGCCGGCTCATGGATCGGTCCAGACGTCCGAGGCAAGAATCTTTGCCACGCTAATGCAGAGCGCTGCTCTCCTAGAGGGGGAGCCCGCAGACGTTGATCCCTGGTGGACGCTCCTCGTCTTCTTCAACTCGCTCAGGGAGCTCGGTGGAGCGCTGACGCTGTTTTCCGCGGACACGCGCGAATACTTGCGCGTGATGCTCGGGCGGCACGGCGTCGACTACTCGCGCATCAGGCAGCTGTTCCGCGTGGAGGAGCTCACAAGTCGCATTCGCGGGGACCACATCCCGCGTCTCCTCGAGCAGCTTGAGGTACGCCTTTCAAGTCCGGAGGGGAAGCACGAGGGAAGTTCGCTGCCCACACCGGTGGATGCGTGCCTAGCCTCGAACATCATCGAGGTCGGGGTCGATATTCCTCGCCTGTCTCTGATGGCAATCGTAGGTCAGCCCAAGACGACTTCACAGTACATCCAGGTGTCCAGTCGGGTTGGTCGCGATACCAGCAAGCCCGGCCTCGTCGTCGTGATCTATGGCCAGACTAAGGCGCGAGACCGAAGTCACTACGAAAAGTTCAGGGCCTACCACCAGAAGCTCTATGCGCAGGTCGAACCGACGAGCGTCACGCCGTTCAGCCCTCCCGCCATGGATCGTGCTCTGCATGGCCTGCTAGTTGCCCTTGTTCGTCAGATAGGCAGCCGCGAGCAGGAAGCATCCCTGCCGGACCCGTTTCCGCTGAAAGCGGGAAGCGCGCTCCGCGCGAGGATCGAGGAAATCATTCGTGATCGCGTCCTCTCGATCGCCCCGCACGAAGAGAATACCGTGATGCGGAAACTCCAGCAGAGGCTCGACGAGTGGAAGGCATGGAGCCCCGTGGAATACGGCAGGTTCGGGCAGCCGCCCGAGGACGCCCCGCTGATGCATCCAGCGGGAAGTGCGGAGCGCCCCGAGTGGAATCACCGCAGCTGGGCCACGATGTCGTCCCTTCGAAATGTCGACGCCAGCTGCGAGGCCGACGTCACTGATGCATACATTCCGCCCCCCGGAGCTCAACCATGAACCGACCTGTTCGCCGATCCCAGGCAATCTCGCCCTTTGGCATCGGTGCGCTTATCGACTTCCCCGGCCCAGTCTCGCTCGTGCACGCCGGCCTCGACGCCTGGCCGTTCGACCCCGCCAAGCCGGAGCATCGCGAATTCAAGGTCGAGGATGAACCTAGGCTTGCCCGGCGCCTGGGTGTTGACTTCTTCGTGCAGCCGCCCGACTTCCGCATGCGGAACGGAGCGGGGTCAACGGAGGCGGTGAATGTGGGACTGAAGCTACCTTTTCTCCGCTTTCCGCTCTGGCATTCGTGCCCTCGGTGCGGGCGCATGTTTGAGACAAGGTACCAGGATCGATCAGCCCCGCAATGCACCGGGCCGGTGGGAAGTGGCAGCGACAAGGGTAAGGCGCACAAGGCCCGCCGAACCGTGCAGGTCCGGTTCATCACGGTTTGTCGCGACGGGCACATGCGGGACTTTCCGTGGATCGAATGGCTTGGCCTGGAACCTGAAGAATGGAACCGTTCGCGATCGGATCGCTGGCTTCGTCTTCTCTCCACGGGGTCGGCGTCGATCGCCGGGGTCATAGTGGTTGCCGAGCGCCAGCACGCGGATGGTGTCATCGAGGTCAAGCGCCGCTCCCTGACCGGTGCCTTCGGCGGCGACCTCGGAGTGAAATGCGACTCGCAGGTACCTGCTCTGGGCATTGGTGATGGGGGCGACGACCCCGGCGAAGCTTGTCCACAGAAGCTGCAGGCCGTGCTGCGCGGGGCAAGCAACCTGTACTTTTCCGATGTTCGGAGCTCTATCTACATCCCTGAGGTGAAGGACGCCGCATTTCCTCAGGACGTTCTGGATATTCTTGAAGATCATGAGTTTAAGCAAGAACTTCTGAACGCCGCGATCCTCTCCGAGGAAGGAACGCTCTCGCGAAAGGCGGTGAGCCTCATGCTAAAGAGGCGACGCCCTGAATCGGAAGTCGACCCTGCCATCCTCGCAGAGGCAGCGAACAAGCATGTCCTGCACGAGGCACTGACCCAGCATCGTCAGACGGCCACATTGCTCGCCATAAGAGCAAAGAACAACGAAGGTCGTCTGACGGCGGAGATCATCGGCGAAGTGATCAGCGCATCGCTCGTCTCCGAATGGGAGATCGATCCCGCCTTGCTCGTTGCCCAGCTCAACCACTGGCTCGAGACGAGACTCGACGCCTCGCCGGGCGATGGACAGTCAGCGTGCGCCGAAGCCGCGGAGGGTGCGTTCCGCTTCGAAGAGTACGCGACCTTTTGCCGCGACGGGCAGGAGGGCATGCCGAAGATCAACCTTCTGGTTCGAAGCCACGCGATGGAGTCATACGTACCTGTGGTTCGAGATCGATTCAGTCGGATCGCATTGCTCGACAAGCTGCGTGAGACCCGCGCCTTCGTCGGCTACAGCCGGCTGTTTGCCGCATCGTCGCAGGACTCCGATAGGCGCTGGAAGCTGATTTCACGCGCGCGGAAGAACTGGCTTCCTGCGGTCGTGGTTCGAGGAGAAGGCATCTTCCTCGTCTTCGACGGTGCGAAGCTGGATTGCTGGGAGTCCGCGCACGGGGCATTCCATCGTGAACGTCTAGTGCAGGTGAACAGGAACGTACATGCTCAGGCAAGCCGTCGCGAGACTCACGCCTCCGATGTAGATCCGAAGTTCGTCCTGCTGCATACGTTCGCACACGCCCTGATCAACCAATTGACGTTCGATTGCGGCTACGGCTCATCTTCTCTGCGGGAGCGGATCTACTTCTCGGACGCGCACCCGCGAATGAGCGGAGTGCTGATCTACACGGCTGCCGGTGACTCAGAGGGGACGATGGGAGGGCTGGTTCGCATGGGATCTCCTGACTTGCTCGAACCCACCATCGCTCGCGCTATCGATCGCGCTCGGTGGTGCTCAAGCGACCCTGTGTGCATCGAAAGCCTCGGTCAGGGCCCCGACAACTGCAACTTGGCTGCCTGCCATTCCTGTGCACTTCTCCCGGAGACTTCTTGCGAGCAGCAGAATCGACTTCTCGATCGCGGGGTTCTTGTCGGCACGCTGGACCGCCCGGAAACGGGCTTCTTCTTTCAGGAGACATAAGCGGCCTCGCCGTCGACTTGCGAAGCGAACTTGCCGATCAGGGAGGCTTACGCAAGGCAACCGACCTCCTGTGGACGCAGGCCTCCATCCTGTTGACCTCCAACTCAGGTTCGATTGCGTGAGTTCGGAGTCACGGAAAGCAGCCGCCCGCTGACGCCGAGGTTGACTTTACCTGCGTGCGGTGCAACGAACGGCCGCTCAAACCCACAAACCGGTCGCTCCACCATCCACCCAGCTCGCGTGCTGATGCCCGGGGTGTGCCCATTACCGGGCACTTGACGCATGACATCGACCGACCGAGATCGTTGCAAAGCCGACACCTGACGGCAAAGGTCGAAGGGCTGCAGCGGATAGTAGACTTAGCCGGCCAACCCAACACATTCGTCAAACCTCAACCGGCTTGAGGCGCTTTACAGCGCCCGAACCGGAATGCAGATGTCGCAGCAGAACTCGCCTGTGTCGGCATCCATGGCAGTGGCCACAGAAAACATCTCAAAGCACGGCCGGTCGTCACATTGCATGCCACTGGACGGCATCCATTCGCGCGTCAGCCACATCCAGGCATTGGCCAGACCTTCGGGTTTTCCTTTGAACCTTGCCACGGCGTAACGGC
>Ga0308167_1002502_pt1 | contig 16912 bp, 10 predicted proteins | sample PhyCR1_2_FD_202138 | JGI IMG/M metagenome (GOLD analysis project Ga0308167, IMG submission 202138) | Phyllosphere microbial communities from UC Gill Tract Community Farm, Albany, California, United States - DLSLRC.R1 | ecosystem: Host-associated > Plants > Phyllosphere > Unclassified | place... | reverse complement strand
TCCCCCTCAATTTTCCTTTCGCCCGTGCAATCGCCATACCTTCGCGAGTCCGCAGGCGTATCAGGTCGCCTTCAAATTCGGCAAACGTGGCCAGCACGTTAAAAAACATCTTCCCCATAGGATCTGCCGGATCGTAGAGGCTGGCTCCCAGCGCCAGCTTCACGCCTCTGGCCTGTAGTGCATCCGCTATCTCTCGTGCGTCAGGAACTGACCGCGCCAGCCGGTCAAGCTTGGGAACAACCAGCGTATCACCGCTGCGCACAGCGGCCAGCGCCTGATCAAGTCCGGGCCGTTGCCTGTTTGAGCCAGTCAGTCCTTTGTCGGTGTAAATCCGCTCCGGGGAGACGCCGAGTTTCATCAACGCCTCATGCTGGGCGGTCAAATCCTGTTTGTCGGTGGAGCAGCGGGCATAGCCAATCCGTATTTCAGTCATAAATGTGTACGTTTAAGGGACCATGAAAGAGATTGATATCGTACCAGTTATGTGAGACAAGGTCAGCAGTGATTTTAACTGATGCGCAAATATCATTTTTTACTGTCCGCAGAGCGATCCTCTTACGGACATTATTTTTCGGGGTCAGGATGACAACTCGCAACAAAGCGACAGGCAAAAGTGAACGACTGGCAGTTTTAAATAGTGCCGAGCAGGAAGCGCTGTATGCTCTCCCGGATTTCGATGATGCCCAGCGACTGGAGTTTCTGGCGCTGGATGAATCTGAACTGGCACTGGCCTGCAGCCGTCGGGGGCTTCATGCTCAAATGTATTGCATCCTCCAAATCGCTTATTTTAAAGCCAAGCACCTGTTTTTCCGCTTCGGGTGGGATGATGTTCCGGACGACTGCAGCTTTGTCCTGAGCCGTTATTTTCCCGGGGAGTCACTGCCGGACAAACTGCCCTATAAGCAGGAACGCTATGCTCAGCGGGAAAAAATCTGCGCGCTGTATGGTTACCGCCCGTGGTCATCGGCACTGTCTTCAGCGCTTGAACAACAAGCTGCCCGCATTGTTCACCGCGATGTCACTCCCGGCTTCGTCGCCACGGAGTTGATCATCTGGCTCAATGAGCACAAAATCATCCGACCCGGCTATACCACACTTCAGGAGCTGGTAAGCCGGACGCTTTCTGATGAAAGGCAGCGGCTGGGGCGTATCCTGATGGAGCGGCTTGATGACGCCACCATCGATGGTCTGAACACGCTGATTGAACGCGATGATACCCTTTCCCGGCTGGCGATCCTCAGGCAGGATGCACGTGATTTCGGCTGGCGTCAGATGGTACAGGAACGGGAAAAACGGGCCATACTGGCGCCATTGCACCGCAAAGCCTGCGACATCCTGCCGGCACTGAATATTTCTCAGCAGAATCTGCTTTACTACGCCAGCCTGGCAAATTTCTATACCGTTTATGATCTCCGTGAACTGAAGCCCGATCAGACCCGCCTTTACCTGCTGTGCTATGCATGGGTTCGTTACCGTCAGTTCAGCGATAACCTGGTGGATGCGATGTTTTTTCATATGAAACAGCTCGAGGATGAGAGCCGTAGCGTGGCCAAACAGCTTCTGGCTGACGTCCAGGAAAAACACCGGCGGGAAACATCTAAAATCGGACGGCTGTTATCGCTTTACGTTGATGACAACGTTCCGGACCCGACCACCTTTGGCGAAGTCCGTCAGCGAGCATGGAAAATCATGCCGCGGGAAGCGCTGAAAACCACCGCACAGCGCATGAGTGTAAAACCCGTCAGTAAACTGGCGCTGCAGTGGCAGGCCGTGGACGGTATGACGGCATTAATCCGGCGTAACCTGCGGCCATTATTTTTGTCACTCGACCTCACCAGCGTGGTCCACGGCAGCCCGTGGGCGGAGGCGCTGAGCTGGCTCAGGATGGTGTTCAGCAAAAAGCAGACGCTTTCTCTGGCTGAATGCCCGCCGGGTACATTACCGGAGCGGCTGCGCCCGTATCTGCTGGAGTTCGGCGAGGATGGCGAGCCCACAGGCCTGAACGCCGGGCGCTATGAGTTCTGGCTTTATCGCCAGATAAGAAAGCGTTTTCAGGCGGGTGAATTCCACCTCAATGACAGTCTCCGACACCGCCATCTTTCTGATGAACTGGTACCGGAAGGGGAACAGGCCGCTGTGCTGGCTGAAATGAACATCCCGTTTTTGCAAAAGCCGGTTAAATCGCAGCTAAAGGCGCTGGAGTCCGAACTGCACCGGCAGTGGAAAGCCTTTAACCGCGAGCTGAAGCAGGGGAAGCTGAAACATCTGGAATACGATAAAGAAACGCAGAAACTGACTTGGCATAAATCCGTGGTCAGTCGTCATAAGGCGCAGGAGAAGCGATTTTATGAGCAGTTGCCATTCTGCGATGTGACCGACGTTTTCCGGTTTGTTAACAAGCAGTGCCGGTTTCTTCATGCCATGAAGCCGCTGCAGCCCCGCTATGCCAAAAAGAATGCCGATGCAGACAGCCTGATGGCGGTCATCGTTGCCCAGGCGATGAATCATGGTAATCATGTGATGGCACGAACCAGCGATATCCCGTTCCATGTGCTGGAAACCACGTACGAACAGTACCTCCGTCTGGCGTCACTGGTCACGGCCAACGACTGCATCACCGATGCCATAGAGGCACAGCCGATTTTCCCGCACTATTCGTTTGATCCGGAAACGCTTTATGGTGCCGTTGACGGCCAAAAGTTTGGTGTTGAGCGGCCGACTGTAAAGGCCCGGCATTCGCGTAAATACTTCGGCCGTGGTAAAGGCATGGTGGCCTACACGCTGCTGTGTAACCACATCCCGATCAACGGTTACCTGATTGGCACAAACGACTATGAAGCTCACCATGTCTTTGATATCTGGTACCGCAATACCTCAGAGGTGAAACCCACGGCCATCACCGGCGACATGCACAGCATCAACAAAGCCAACTTTGCGATCCTGCACTGGTTTGGCCTGCGCTTTGAGCCTCATTTTACGGACCTGAATCGACAGTTACAGGAGCTGTACTGCATCAGAGATCCGTCGGCCTATAAAAAATTCCTGATCCAGCCCGCCGGACAGATTGACCGTGACCTTATCATCCGCGAAAAAAGCAATCTCGATCGTATTGTCGCCACGCTGGGGCTGAAAGAAATGACGCAGGGGACGCTGGTCCGCAAACTGTGCACGTACACCACGACCAATCCGACCCGGCAGGCACTATTTGAATATGATCGGCTGGTACGCAGCATCTACACGCTGAAATATCTGCGCGATCCACAGCTAGAGCGCAACATCCGGCGTTCCCAGAACCGAATTGAATCTTATCACCAGCTGCGTGCCGCAGTGGCCAAAGTTGGCGGAAAGAAGGAGTTAACCGGGAAAAATGACATTGAAACAGACATCAGTAACCAGTGCGGGCGGCTAATTTGCAACGCGATCGTGTATTACAACTCGGCGATCCTGTCGCGATTGCTGGAACGACTGGAAGCGGAAGGCAATGCCAAAGGCCTTGAGGCGCTGGCCCGGATATCACCGGTGGCCTGGCAACACATTTTGCTGAATGGACATTATACCTTCCAGAGCAGCGATGAAATTATTGACCTGGATGCGCTGGTTGCCGGGCTGAAACTGGGGTAACGGAAATTTCGGCGGTTCCGGCGTAGAACCCCTGGATTATTACGGCAAGACGCTGACCTACACCGCCAAACAGGTGTTGCTCGACAGTTACGTCTCCTACTGCGGTCAGCTGATTTGGCGTGAAGGGATCTTTGCCTGCATCGTGGCGGCCGTTGCGTGTGTGACGGGATTCGTGGTCACCGTGTGGATACTTGGCCGTCAGGGCAAGCAACAGAGCGAGGATGAAATAACCGGCGGGCGAACACTCACCGATAACCCTGCGGTGGTGGCCAACATGCTCAAACGCGATGGTATGGCGTCCGATATCATTATTGATGGGCTGCCGCTGCTAAAAAACAGCGAGGTCAAAAACTTCTGCGCCATGGGCAGCGTCGGTACGGGTAAGTCACGGCTGTATCGCAAGCTGATGGATTATGCACGCAAACGCGGTGGCATGGTTATTGTCTACGACAAGTCCTGTGATTTTGTCAAAGACTACTACGATCCGCAGCACGATAAAATCCTCAACCCGCAGGATGCGCGCTGTGTCGCCTGGGATTTATGGTCGGAATGTCTGACACTGCCGGACTTTGAGAACGTCGCCGATATCCTTATCCCCATGGGCAGCAACGAAGATCCGTTCTGGCAGGGGTCGGCCCGCACCATCTTTGTGGAAGCGGCCTACCGCATGCGCAATGACGAAGACCGCAGCTACGCCAAGTTGCTCAATACGCTGTTGTCCATCGATCTGCCGCGTCTGCGCGCTTATCTCGAGGGTACGCCGGCGGCCAACCTGGTGGATGGCAAAATCGAGAAGACCGCCATCTCTATTCGCAGCGTGCTGACCAACTATGCCAAGGCACTGCGTTACATGCAGGGCGTGGAGAAACTGGGGGCACCGTTCACCATCCGTGACTGGATGCGCGGCGTGAAGGACAACGGCAAAAACGGCTGGTTGTTCCTGACCTCTGATTCAGCCAGCCACAAGGCGCTCAAACCGCTGATCTCCATGTGGTTCTCTATCGCCTCACATAGCTTGTTGTCGATGGGCGAGAACCCGGACCGCCGCGTCTGGATTTTTGCCGATGAATTACCCACCCTGCACAAGCTGCCTGATCTGGTGTCCATCGTGCCGGAAGCGCGCAAGTTCGGCGGATGCTTTGTGTTGGGATTCCAGACCTACTCTCAGCTTGAAGATATTTATGGCGTCAAGGCGGCGGCCACCCTGTTCGGGGTGCTGCGCACCCGTTTCCTCTTCAGCGTGCCGGATCGCGTGGGGGCCGAATTCGCCGCCGGCGAAGTCGGTGAAAAAGAGTATCGCAAGGCCTCCGAGCAGTTTTCCTACGGGGCCGACCCCGTCAGGGACGGGGTGTCCGTCGGCAAGGATTTGGAGCGCATGCAGCTGGTGAGCTACAGCGACATCCAGACGCTGCCTGATTTGTGCTGCTATGTGACGCTGCCGGGGCCATACCCGGCCGTCAGGCTGCAGATGGTGTACAAAAAAGTCAGGCAGGTCGCGCCCCCCTATGAGCCTCGCAAGATGGATGCCGCTGCCGATGGGCGGCTTGTATCGGCGATCGAAATGCGGGAAGCCGAGACCGGCAATATGGATGCCTTGTTCACTGCTACCCCTATCCTGCCGGCGGCCAGTGCGCGCGAAACTGCTGATGCCCCTGTCTCTGCCGTGAGTACGGTGCCGACAGAGACCCCCGTCAGTGAGGTGCCTGTCGTGTCAGCTGCTGCCACCGCGACAGGGGGGCAGGAGGCGGAACTGAAACAGAAACCGGCGCCCGGTGATGATGATGCAGAACGGGGGGAGCTGCCCCCCGATATCAGTGACGACGGCGAAGTGGTGGACATCGTACAGTATGAAGCCTGGCAGGCGCAGCAGCAGGCCATGGGGCAGCAAGCCATGCAGCGCCGGGAAGAGACCAACATCAATATCGACAGGCATCGGCGCGAACTGGCTGAAGTTCATCGTGGGGACAGCGAACCGGGAGATGAATTCTGATGATAAGCATTGGCCAATCTGAGCAGGTGAAAAAGTCAGCACCAATCTTCGATGCGCAACCCGTCAACACGTGCAAACTCCCGCGTGTTATTGGTGACCACGATCAGACCCTGGCTGCGGGCGTGGCCGGCGATCATCAAATCAAATGGGCCAATGGGGAGGCCTTGCCGGCTCAATTCTGCCCGGATTTGGCCGCTGTGTGCGGCGGCGGCGGCATCGTAATTCAGAACATCAAGACGCGCGATGAAGCCTTCAAGCACCGCCAGGTTGCGCTCCGGTGCCTGGCTTTTCTCTGCGCCGTAAATCAGCTCCATTAACGTGACCGAACTGATGCACAGGCGAGACGTATTCAGGCTGAAGCGCTCCCTGACGTGCGCGGGTTTGTTCTTGATGGTGAAAATGCACGTGTTGGTGTCCAGCAGGTACTTCAACATCAGAACGCCTCCCGCTCTTGCATCGGCGGTTGGTCGCGCGACGTCATGAAATCGGCGCTGACATCCTCACCGTCGAACCAACTGTCCCAGCCCTCGCCGGCCGGCGTAATAATGCGCGTGCGACCAACGGCGATGATCTCCACGCGTTTGACGTCGTCAGGCAGCGCCACCGCTTTGGGCAGACGAACGGCCTGGCTACGGTTGCTGAGAAATACGGTTGTTTCCATGACACACCTCCACGTTTGGATATACCGCTTGTATATCCATTGTGGTGATTGGAGTGGGATATGTCAATGGGATATGTCTCTTGTGGGCCAGGAGCTGATGGTTGGGAGGGAATGCCGATGATGAGCATTGGCCAGGTCGGCCCCGCCGGTAAAGCCGGCGACTACTACACCCATCAGGACAACTACTACGTGCTGGGGAGCATGGACGAACGCTGGGTGGGCCAGGGGGCGGAAGCCCTGGGCCTGACGGGTAAGGTGGACGTCAAAGATTTCGTGGCGGTGCTGGAAGGTAAGTTGCCGGACGGCAGTGACCTGACCCGCATGGTTGGTGGTGAGAATAAACACCGTGCCGGCTATGACCTAACGTTCTCGGCGCCCAAGAGCATCTCCATTCTGGCTATGCTGGGCGGCGATAAACGCCTTATCGCCGCGCATAACCACGCTGTAGAGGTCGCGGTGCGGGAGGTGGAGAAGCTGGCCTCGACGCGGGTGATGGAGGGCGGCGTCTCCGAGACCAAACTGACCGGTAACCTGGTGGTGGCGCTCTTTAACCACGATACGTCGCGCGACCTGGACCCGCAATTGCACACCCATGCGGTGGTAGTCAACGTCACGCAGCATGACGGCAAGTGGCAGACCCTGTCCTCCGATACGGTCGGCAAGACCGGGTTTATCGAGAGCGTGTATGCCAATCAAGTGGCCTTCGGCCAAATATACCGCCATATCATGCGGCAGGAAGTTGAAGCGATGGGGTACAAGACCAAGACGGTCGGGCCGCACGGTATGTGGGAGGCCGACAATATGGACTCAGTGGTTGATGTGTTCTCCAAGCGCAGTCACGCCATTGACGCCGTCGCCGGTCCTGATGCCTCGCTCAAGTCGCGGGATATGGCGACGCTTGATACCCGCAAGGCCAAGGTCGCCAGCGACCCGGCCGCCCTGGCGGTCGAATGGCTTCAGGAAATGAAGTCCGCCGGCTTTGATGCCAAAGCCTATCTGGCCGAGGCGCAGTCTCGCACTATGGTGACGCCGTCCCCGACAACTCTGGAAGCGGGGGGCGACGTGCTTGTCGACCAGGCAGTGGGGCAGGCCATTTCAGCGCTCTCTGACCGGCAGGTCAACTTCACGCACAACCAGGTGGCCAACAAGGCTATCAGCTACCTCTCCGGGGAGCCGGGCATGCTGGACGCGGTGCGTGACGGTATCGACCGCGCCATCGAGCGCGAGCAGCTTATTCCGCTCGACAAGGAGAAGGGCGTCTTTACCTCCTATATTCATCTGCTCGATGAGCTGAGCGTGGCGCAGCTGAGCCGCACGCACCTTGACGAGAGCGCGGTGGTGATCGGTGCGCCAAAGTCTGACCCGCGCACCGGCAGCATACCAACCTACAGCGATGCCGTGCAGACGCTTGCTCAGCATGCGCCGGCGATGGCGGTATTGTCGGGCATTGGGGGCGCATCGGTGAACCGTTCCCGCGTGGCGGAAGTTGTGGAGCTGGCACGCGAGCAGGGCCGCGACGCCACCGTGCTGACCGTTGACCGGCAGTCACAGCAATATCTGCAGCAAAGCGTCCATATCGATGAAAACCGCGTGGTGACGCGCGCTGCGCTCGGCAGCGAGGCGCTGTTTACGCCGAACAGCACGCTGGTCGTTGACCAGGCGGAGAAACTGACGCTCAAGGAGACCGTGGCGCTACTGGATGGCGCGGTGCGTAACAACGTGCAGCTGGTGTTGATGGATACCGAAAAGCGCAAGGGGACGGGCAATGCCCTCGCCGTCATGAAGGAGGCCGGTGTACCGCGCTATCAGTTCAGTGGCCGTCAGGCGGTGCCGGCGCAAGTGGTGAGCGAGCCGGACAAGGCCCAGCGCTTCGGTCAGTTGGCCAAAGGTGTGGTGCAGGCATTGGTTGAAGACCGGCAGGCGGTTGCGCAGGTAAACGGCCCGGCCGACCAGCGAATGTTGACGGCCATGATACGTGACGAGCTGAAAGATACCGGGCTGCTGGGACGCGAAGAGACCCATGTGGCCACGCTGACACCGGTGTGGCTGGACAGCAAAAATCGGGGCGCCATCGATACCTACCGGGAAGGCATGGTGATGGAGCGCTGGGATGCGGAGAGCCTGCAGCGCGAGCGGTTCGTTATCGACCGGGTCGGTACTCAAACGCGCAACCTGGTGTTGCGTAACGCCGAGGGTGAAAAGCACACGCTTGCCGTCAAAGCCGTGGACAAGGACTGGTCGCTGTTCCGGGCCGGTAAGATGGGTGTTGCCGACGGCGAACGCCTGCGGGTGCTGGGTCAGGAAGGACGGGGCAAGGATGCGCTGAAGGCCGGCACGGCGATGACGGTTGTTCGTGCCGGCGCCAGCGAGCTGCAGGTGCGCGTGGCCGGCGAGCCGGATGCGACGCAGAAGCCGGCGGACCGAGCGCTTGCGGTCGGCAACGACGTCTTCAGCGCCGTCAAGGTGGCGCCGGCGTATGTGGAAAGTCTCGGCGCGTCGGTGAGCAGTACGGCGGTGGTCTATGCCGCGGTGAAGAAAAACGAGCTCAACAGCGCCACGCTGAGTGGCATCGCGCGAAGCGGCTGGCACATCACCCTGTATTCAGCGCTCGATGCGCGCAAGACGCAGGAGAAAGTCGCCCAGCATCCGGCGTACCGCCTGGCAGGCGAGCAGGTCAAACAACTGGCCGGGGAGGAGGGGCTTGATGCCGCGATCGCCGGACAAAAATCGGGGCTGTTCACCCCGGAACAGCAGGCCATGCATTTGGCCATTCCGACGCTGGAAGGGGATAGCGTCGCGTTTGGTCAGGCCAAACTGCTCGCCGGCAGTCTCGATTTTGCGGTCAAAGGCGTGTCGATGGAGGCCATCCAGACGGAAATCGAGGCGCAGGTCAAACGCGGGGAGCTGCTGAAAGTGGATGTCGCGCACGGCATTGGGGCGGATTTGCTGGTCTCGCGCGCCAGCTTCGAGGCAGAGAAAAGCATTATCCGTCTGATCGCCGACGGCAAGGACAGCCTGCCGTCGTTGGTAACAACCAGTAGCAAAACCCATAACGAGGACGGCCCCGGTCAGCGGAAGGGAAAGGTGGCTCCGTACCTGACCCAGGGACAGCGGCAGGCTGTCGACCTTATTTTAAACACAACCGACCGATTTGTGGCAATACAGGGCTATGCCGGTGTGGGGAAAACCACCCAGTTCAAGGTGGTGCTGGAAGGGATAGCACTGCTACCAGAAAGCGAGCGGCCCCGCTTGGTGGGGCTGGCGCCGACGCACCGCGCGGTGGGGGAAATGCAGGCAGCCGGCGTCGATGCCCAAACCCTGGCGTCGTTCCTGCACGATGAGGGGCTGAAGGTTGCCAGCGGCGAGAAACCGGACTACCGCAACACGCTGTTTGTGGTGGATGAGAGTTCGATGGTGGGCAACAGCGACATGGCGCGCACCTACGCGTTGATTGCCGAGGGCAACGGCCGCGCGGTGATGAGCGGTGACGAGGCTCAGCTGGAAGCGATTGTGCCGGGCGCGCCGTTCCGGCTGGCGCAGGGGCGCAGCGCCATCGATATGGCGGTCATGAAAGAGATTGTGCGCCAGACCCCCGAGCTGAAGCCGGCGGTGTACAAGATGATTGAAAACGATGTGCCCGGCGCGCTGGACGTGGTGCGCGCCGTAGCGCCGGCCAACGTCCCTCGACAAGCCAATGCCTGGGTGCCGGCAAAGTCGGTGATGGAACTTGCAGTAGATATTCCAGATATTCATGACGCGATTGTTAGCGATTACCTGGGGCGCACCGAGGCGGCCCGGCGCGATACGCTGATCATCACTCACCTCAATGCCGATCGGCACATCATCAATGCCGGTATTCACCAGGAACGTAAAGCGGCGGGCGAGCTGAAGGGGGAAGCCGTCAGTCTGCCCATCCTTGAGACCGCCAATATCCGTGACGGCGAGCTGCGCAAGCTGGACACCTGGGCGCGTCACCGGAACGCCGTCGTCCTGCTGGATAACACCTACTACCGGATGGCCGACATCGACAGTCAGTCCCGTACCGTCAGCCTGCAGGACAGCGAGGGCAATACACGGCAGTTTTCCCCGGCCAGTGCGGTGCGCGAAGGCGTCACGTTGTACAACCCGCGCACCATCGAGGTAAGCGTGGGCGACCGCATGCGCTTCTCCAAATCGGACGTCGAGCGCGGGCATGTGGCCAACAGCACCTGGACGGTCGAGACGATAAAAGGTGACGTGGTCACGCTCTCCGATGGACAACAGACCCGTACCGTCAATCCCCGCGAGCAGCAACAAGACCGGCACGTTGATTTGGCCTATGCCATCACCGCCCACGGTGCCCAGGGGGCCGGCGAACGCTTTGCCATCACGCTCGAAGGTGTGGAAGGCGGGCGTGAGCCGCTGGTCAACCGGGCGTCGGCCTATGTGGCGCTCTCGCGCGCCAAGGAGCACGTGCAGGTGTACACCGACAACGAAGCCGGGTGGCTGAACGCCATCGGCAAGGCGAAGGAGCGCACCACGGCCCATGATGCGGTGCTGGGGATGGCGCCGGGCAGCCAGAAAGCGGCCGCCGACCTCTACGGCAAAGCGGTCCCTTTATCCGAAAACGCGCTGGGACGCGCGGTGCTGCGCGGTAGCCAACTTACCGGCGACACGCTGGCGCACTATGTGTCGCCGGGCAAGAAATACCCCCAACCGCACGCCATGCTGCCGATGTATGACGCCAACGGCAAACCGGCCGGCGCCTGGCTGGCGCCACTGGCGGACACCCAGGGGAAAAGCGTCGGCGGACTGCCGACACAGGGTCGGGTGCTCGGCAGTGACAGCGCGCAATTTGTGGTGCTGCAGGCGAGTCGCAACAACGAAACTCGACTGGCTGGCACGATGCAGGACGGTATCCGGCTGGCGGCACGCTATCCCGACAGTGGCGTGGTGGTGCGCCTGCAGGGTGACGACGTGCCGTTCAACCCCCAGGCGATGACCGGTGGTAGGGTGTGGATGAACGACGAGACGCTCAAGGCCACTGCACGGGAGAGCGGCGCGTCCGACAGTGTCATCAAATTGCCGGAGAGTCCGGAAGAACGCCTGCAGCGTGAACTGCAGACGCAGGCCGACAAACTGGGCCGTGAACCGAACGCCCCTGACCCGCAGCGGCTGGCCGGGCTTAACGATGAGCAGCTGCGTGCGTTGCTCGCACGTGGCGAACTGCGCGCCGAGGACGTGAAAGTGCGTCTGCCGGAGGCGGTCATGCGGGAGGTGATGGGCCAGGATGCGGCACTGCGGGTCGATGCCGCTGTCCGCCAGGTGGCGCGCGAGCCGGTATCGACACGTAGCCGGCTGCAGCAGGACGAACAGTATCTGGTGCGCGATACCTATCCAGAGCGGGAACTGAACAAAGAAAAAATCCTGGGCGGCGACTGACGCGCTGCGCTTGTCCAACGCCGCGCGAGACAGGCGAAAGCCCCTGCCCCGCAAGGCATTACCTAAAGGAAGAACGGATGAACACAACCCAAAATGTCTCAACGACGCAGGGCGTCTTGTTAAACGCAGCGGTCTTGCTGTCCGGGGCTGCGGCGCTCTGGGGATATGTGCAGTGGGACGTGCTGAGCGATCTGCCGCTGTATTGGCGCAATGCGCTCGTCCCGCTGCCGCTGTTGGTCTTCATGGGCATGAAGCACCTGCAGGCGCGGCTGAACAGGGCGGACGAACATGAATAAGACGTGGCGACTCCCCGCCCGCGTGTTTGGCGTTGCCGTCCTGGTGCTCAGCGGCTGGCTGCCGGCATCTCCACTGCTGGCTACACCGGCGGTACAGGTGGGGTTTTCACCGGAAGGGTCGGCGCAGCAGTTGGTATTGAACGTTATCGGCGAAGCGCGGCGCGATATTCGCCTGATGGGGTACGCCTTTACCTCGCCGGAGGTGGCGCGGGGGGCTATCTGGGTGGTGGTCGATGCGAAGGTCAACCAGAACGGCGCCGGCCGGGCGGCACTGAACCTGCTGGCCAATGCTGGCGTGAACGTCAGGACGGTGAACAGCTATAAAATTTTGCACGACAAGGTGATCGTTGTGGATGGCGTGACGACCGAGACGGGCAGCTTCAATTTCAGCCGATCGGCACACCGCGCCAACTCAGAAAATGTGGTGGTGCTGCGCGACATGTCGGAGGTGGCCAAACCGTACCTGGCGCACTGGCAATCCCGCTGGGCGCAGGGCCAGGACTGGCAGTCGACTTATTAAGAAAGGAAATCGGATGACGATGTTTGATCCGCACAGCGGAAAACTGCAGCAGGTGCGTGAAGTGGTGCACTTCACCCCGCTGCAGCAGGACGTACTGAAATTTTTGGCGCTTGTGCTGATGGTTGTCGACCATGCCAACTGGGCGCTGGAGCTGCATGAGCCGGCACCATTGCTACTGGGGCGAGGGGCGTTTCCGTTATTTGCGCTGCTGTGGGGGTACAACCTGGCCTCGCGGCCTGTCCGGCAGGCGCAGGCGACCTGGCTGTGGATTTGGGCCGTGGTTGCCCAGCCGGGCTACTGGCTGGTGATGTAGATCTCAATGTGTAGGGCAATATCCGCCAATATGATTGCTCTTGACAGAAAAGATCTCTTTAAAGCTGCTAAGCCAAGGTTTTTGTAGTAGTCTCTGCTAAATGATCCTTTTTAGATCCTTGGGGAGGCTGGGATGTCACAAGCCGCAAGCGTAGTAACTTCCTCATCGAGAACGAAACGTTCCTATCGTAAGGGGAGCCCGTTGAGTGCCGCTGAACGGCAACAAATCTCTCTGGAACGGAAGAAAAGCACACACAAAGAAGTCCGTGTTTTTGTTAGAGACTCACTCAAGCATCAACTTCAAAGCATGTGTGAACGAGAAGGTATTACACAGGCCGAAATGATTGAGCGATTGATTGAAATGGAGTCGACAAGACACATTTGAAATGCAACGACATCACATTCTTGATCGTTGTAGCAGTGAATGCTAGATTACTGATCGTTTAGCAGAATTTTTGGTTAGCCACGCCGCAAGGTGGCAGGGAAGTGATTCCGGGGGGCTGTTACCGGAACACTAAAAAGCAAAAACCCCGATAATCTTCCTCAATCTTGGCGGAGCGAGAAGAAAACCGGGGTCTACTTAAAACTGTATAGAAGCTGTTGCTCTATACGGGGAGTATAGTTTTATGCCTTTTAAAGGTCAACTCCTAGTGTGCAACATAAGCGAAGGGCTATTTGAATAGCCAGTTTGCGAATGTTGAGCACAACATCAATGAATCCCGTAGCTCCCGGCGTGGCGAAGCTAATGCGTTGCGGCGCGGGCAACAAAAAATTCATCGTCGTTACACCCCAAATCTGTGTTGCCGGGTGCCAAAGGGCATGGCAAGCAAAGTAGTTGCCCGCATGAGCAATCACGACTGGCGGCGTAATGATGATCTGATCGAGTTGCGCCGGCAGGGCTACATCCCGTATACCCAACGCAATAACCCGGACTACCGCCCCAAACCGATGCGTATTGCCGCGCGGTCGGAGAGCCGTGAAGCGCTGACGGTGCTTTCTTTGGTGCTGGGCGCCAACTGCGACTACAACCCGGACAGCGACTACCCGTTCGAGATCATGCTGCCGTTCGAGGACGTGGCCAAAGCAATGGGAGTACTGCACGTCTACGAAAGCGGTCGCAAAGCCTATGATGTGGCTCTGCACGCGCTGTCGGTGCTCGAGCAGCTGGACTACCTCATCGTGTCGCGCGGGCAGGATACTGACACCGGTCAGAACAAGCCGCTGCGCATCTGGCTGACAGAGAACTTCTTCACAAGCCGTGGCATCCAGGTGGACGAAATTCGCCAGTGGCTGAACCAGTACCGGCTGTGGGCGATTAAAAACGGCCTGACCGAAACGCTCAGGCAAAAATACGAGCGCCACCTGGTGCGCATCGCGCATCTGGGTATCGACATCGAGCGCAAGCACTCGCTGAAGAACCGGCTGAAAAAGATCCGGCGGTGGGTGGTGAGTCCCGATCTGCAAAACCTCAAGCGCAACGCGGAGCAGGCGATTGGCAACGAACTGGCCAGGCGGCAGCAGAACGAGCAGCGGTTGGATACGCTGCTGGATGACACCGCCGCTGGCATCAAAAAGTTGGCCGCAGCCCGTCGCCAGAAGCAGAACGGCTTTTATCAGGCCTGGGTGCAGTGGACGATGGGCAGCTCGCCGCTGAAGGCAATGGAACTGGAAAATACGCTCAAACGTGAACAGCCAGGACTGCTGAACAGCGATCCAGAGGCGTTCTATCGGCTGCTGCTGGAGCGTGCCGGCGCCATTCCAGGCTAATTCCCGAACATACCGCGTTTTACCCTGCCTGACCCGCGGGGCTTTTGTGCTGCCTGTTTCCCGCCGCTGGTGCCCGGTTGGCCATTGATCCGATCTGTCTCTGCTTATGCCGGTATGATTTTCGCGACCGCCGACGTCGATCGGGGACGCAGACAACAGCGATCGACGAGGAATAATCTCTTAACTTCGACATTAACTTCGTAATTTGCACTAGCTTCGAAAAGGTGCTCAGTAATATGCTTAATTTCGAAGGTTGTTTCTGAACAAACTAAGCCCTTTAAAAAGGGAGTTACTCAACGCACCGGCTTACGCCGTTGCTGTTAAGTACCTCCCTCACTCCGTTCGGGCAAAAATAGAACCCCACTAAATTACTTTCCTCACAAAGCAAAAGCTTAAGTAGCTCCTGCAGTCACGACTGCAGGCAAAAATCTGAACTTAAGTCAGAACCGACGAAGTTTCTCAGCAAACCGAACTCACCAAGCTCAGCACCACAACCCCCCTCACCACCGCTGAAAAGCACCGCCGCCCCGGCCCAAAGGGCCGGAACAGAGTCGCTTTTAATGATGAATGTTGTAACTAGAAACTGAGCCGCTGTCAGAAATGTTGCTTCAAGTTCAACGTACACGCCCGTAAGCGGCCCTCACGGCCCGCTAACGCGGAGATATGCCACAGCTGCGGCTACGCGCCTTGCTGTGACCACTCCGACGGCGCACACAACGATTAGCAGCGCGTTTAGCGGGACTGGTCTTACAGGGCGAGGGATGGGATAGGCGACGCCTATCAGGCCAGGGCGGCTACGCCGCGTCACCGGCGCCATTTGCTAAAAGTGCCATATGGAATTACCGCTGGCGCCTCCATGCCGCTTTGCGGCATTGGAATACCGGCTGAAACTGAGTTAAACATGATAGGTGAGTGAAAGCTACGAGAGTAGACTGATGATGTTCTTTGAAATTTCGTTTTTATATTCACCAAGTAAAGAAATATTTTGTGGGAGGGTATTCATACCAACATGTTAGGGGGAGGGGTTGCATGTAGTTAGAGGGCGCGGTAGAGTCCGTCAAGGCGGTGTAAATTCAGAACCCGCTTTCCGGCTCGGTAATGTCTGAGTTATGCGCTGATCGGCAGCGCGTCGATTACGTCGTTATCATCAGCATTCTGGTCTATCTCCAGCATGCTTTGCTGTGGTATGTACCTATTCTGCAACAGCCAGTCCTCATTCTGTTCAAAACTCAATCGACCCTTATTGGGTTGCCTAACCATGAACTGTGGCAAGGAAGAACGCCAGATGGTGCGGGCTGTCGCAGAGTAATGCGGAAAAATGCCAGTTTTGCTGGATTTTCAAACAAAAACCCATTTTTCAGGCGCACTTATCCAGTAACAGGGTCTGAAGCCATCGTTTTTTGGCCATCCGGTGCAGCCTGTCAGAGAGCATTTTTGTAGCGTGTTCACCCGCTACGGCGCCAGCAAAACGCAGCCGGCCTTTGCAGAGGATGCACCGGTACGGATCGGTGCCCAGGAAGCCTTTCATCAGTACTGCAAATCCGGGCCGCTTCGGTTTTTCCTGTACCATCATCGCCAGCGCGTCGTAGACCTTCGGCAGCAGCGAACCGCGCTTGCGGTTGGCCAGGAAGCCGTAGTAGCGCACCATTTTAAAGTGTCGGGCCGGAATATGGCTGACGTAACGTAGCAGCAGTATCTCCTGGCTGATTTTCTGGCGTTTGTGCTGCTGCGTGCGGTGGTCGTAATACTGATGCACCACGGCGCCGCCGCGATAGTGGCGCAGCTGAGAAGCGGCCACCGGAGGGCGCTTCAGATAACGGTCGAGGTATTTCACGCTGCGCCAGGCACCGCGGGTCTTTTTGGCGAAGTGTACTTTCCAGCAACGCCGATATTGTGAATGCAGGTAACGGTGCCACCGATCTTCATTACGGATATGGCCGCGACCCGGCAGGCCGCCGGGGTTGATTTGGGCGTAGTTGTTGCGTAGCAGGTAAACCACGGCGTTGCGCCAGATTTGCTCTACCTCTTTCTTTTTAAAGAACAGCTGCCGCCAGGTGTTGTGTTTTATGTCGAGGCCGCCGCGGGTGACGGAGACGTGGATATGCGGGTGCTGATTGAGCTGCCGGCCGTAGGTATGGAGCGCACAGAAGATACCGACTTCGATCCCCTGTTGGCGTGCCCAGCGGAGCATGGCGCAGGTAGCGCAGCGAAACAGGTCATTTAGCAGGGGCCAGTTGTTGTTGAAGAACGGCCACAGCAGGTGAGGCATGGTAAACGTGATGTGCTGCCAGTCGCAGTCGGACAGGATGTGCTGCTGTTCGGCG
>Ga0308167_1002501_pt1 | contig 16914 bp, 16 predicted proteins | sample PhyCR1_2_FD_202138 | JGI IMG/M metagenome (GOLD analysis project Ga0308167, IMG submission 202138) | Phyllosphere microbial communities from UC Gill Tract Community Farm, Albany, California, United States - DLSLRC.R1 | ecosystem: Host-associated > Plants > Phyllosphere > Unclassified | place... | reverse complement strand
TTCTCAATGATAATCAGGCGCTGGTGATAGGACCGTTTTTCTCGCCGGTTGAATCATCGCAATTGTGGATTCATACACAGTCCGCACTGGGTGGCAAATCAGAGACAAACTGGCGGCTGACGATTTGGAAGGTGGATGCAAACAATGCTCAGATTCCTGGCACATCTGAGACGTTCACCTACCGGCAGACAACACCGCACCAGTCATCCTCCGAGACGTTTTACCGCACCGACAAAATCACCCCTATAGGTGGGCATGGACGCTACTCGGTGAGTTTTCAGAGGACTGATAACAGCGGTGACAAGAGCCGATTGAAAGTTGAGGCGATCCACGGCGTCAATATCCGTAATAATGTGAGCTACCCGAACGACACGCTGGTCAGGGTCACTGTGCGACAGACGAAAAATGCCACCAGCGCCCGCGACCGGAAATATAACGCTCTGATTAATCGCCATGTGATCAGCTACAACATGAGCACGCAATCTGTTGATTACAAGCTGCGGGCATCCCGTAAATTCTCAGATATTGCGCTGCATAACTGGCTGGTGGTTGGTGGGCAGGCTGAGAACACCATTGATATACATGGTCTGTACCTGATTCAGGCAGAACTGGATGCCATTGATCCGCGCCTGTCATATTTTGACTATACGTTTGACGATGAGGATGTTTCCCTCGGTCAGAGGATGGAGACGATTTGTGATGCAGCCGGGGTCAGTGTTTTCTGGGATGACGGGATATTGTCGTTCACCCTAGACAAGAGGCGGAGTACGCCAGCTACGGTTTTTAACCGGTCCAATACCACTGACGCGGGTTATTCACTGAGCTATGAAATGACGCTGCCGGGAGGGTATGACGGCGTTGAAGTGCAATACCGCAACCCAACTACTAACAAACAGGCGTTCATCCGCTACTGTGTGCGCAACAATCAGATCGAGCTGGGAACGCCAGCCAAAGCGAAAAAATTCGAGATGATGTATGTCCGCGATGATTTTCAGGCCGACTACCGCGCGCAGAAAGAGTGCCGCCGCCTGATTTACTCGCGCATGAGCATGGCTATAACGGCGCTAGCGGATGGCGAGTGGTGCAACGTAGGCGATATGATTCAGGTGCCTGACACATACGACACAAACCATCAGGCGGGCTATATCGTCAATCGCTCGGGCAACGATTTCGAAACGAATGAGCGGATCACATTCACTGGCTCAATGTTCGTCATGATTACTGACAGCATGGGAAACACGACCGCCCGTTACCCGGCCACACCGCGCAGCGATACCGATTATGGGTTTACCGCTGCCATCCCTGCTATCGATCTGAACATTTATGATGGGTATCAGGTGCAATCTCCATCGAGATACGTGATTGCCACTATTGAAGAGCTGGATGCCACACGCTGGATAATCACTGAGAAGCAGCCTGGCAGTGATGGCACTACCACCCTGAGCCTCGCAGAGTACAGCGACCTGATTTACCCCTGATTAATACACCCATTACCAAGCCAGCCTCACGCTGGCTTTTTTTATGGAATAAATATGGCTACCCAACCAACTAACAATCCAGTACCCAGCGAATCACCCCGCGACCTTAAATTTAACGCCGGTAAAATCGATGAGTTCGTTACGTCACCCTCGGGAGAATATACAGACCGTCTCGGTGGCAGGCATAAAACCGTAAGCGGAATGGAGGCGGATTTTGAGAACCAGCTCAGCAGCCAATCTGACCGGTTTAATACCCAGCTCAGCGGGCAGGAAAAACAGTTCACCGACCAGATCACCAGCCAATCCGATCAGTTTAATTATTTCATTCAAAACTCGGGCTATGAGGTGGTCGGCGACTATGAGAATGGTCCGCTCACAATCAATTCGTACAACCAGATTATTCGTTATCAGGGGGAGTTCTATAAACTCACTGGCGCAACAGAAATTCCCTGGACGACTACCGGCAATGATACCACCAGCTGGGCCATTGACTCTGCCCAGCTGGTGGGCGTTGCAGATGCTGCATTACGTCAGGAACTGGCCGGTAATGACGGGCTGAAACAGATAGGTCAATGTCCCGATATCATAACGCTCCGCTCAACAGAGCCCGAAATGGATGGGCAGCGAATCGTTGTTCGTGAATACACCATCGGCACGGGTCACGGCGGTGGCACGTTTGTCTATTGGAAAAAAGACACCACATCAGCAGACGATGGTGGCTACATTATCGTGACCAAGGGGGGCAAGCGCTGGAAGCGCGATTATGACCCCAAAGATCTGCATATCGAGCATTTTGGTGCAATACCGGATGGGAGAACAGATTGCATTAAAGCTATCAAAATGATGGACTCATGGAGCCAATCGCAGACCGATAACTGCAGCCTTATTGGTGTCCAGTTCCCTGGCGGCGATTTCGCTGTATCATCATGGGACACTAGTGACACATACCGCAGCCTGTTCAGGCTGGCCGGGGCTGGGGGTCAGTTTTATGGATACAATAACCCGACAAAGCTGATTCTTATCGGTGACGCAGGCTCGGTTGCATTTTCAGTGCAGTCCCGCCGCGTGGAAATCATTAACCTCGAAATTTATGCCCAATATGATATTGACGGCAAGGTCAGGCATTTTTTCAAAAATATCTGTCCTGCAGGGCAGTATATTCGCGTCTCAAATTTTAGAGCATCCTATGTTGGGGGGCGGACATTCCAGTTAATGGACACGCTGGATGCGAAATTTGACCAGTTTTATACGAGCTACACCTATGACAATATTTTCAGGGTTCTGGCCTCTGGAACAACGTCGGGCGGCTGGAATCACTCAACAGCAGTAGAGTTAACAAACTTCAACATCCAGCATCATCTGTGTGAGGAAAGCCAGCAGGGGGCGTTATTCATACCCAACTGCGGTCAGTCTCTGATATGGAATGGCTGGATTGAACATTGCACATATCCGGGCAATCTCACCCTGGGGCAATGGAATATTCATTCGCTCTCGATGGAGACTAATACTAACCCACTTTATATGTCACAGAGTCGTTTCATGAATTACCTATTCAGTAATCCTACTGGAAAGGGGATTGATGTTGACACACAAATGACAGTCGCCTACGACACCGGGGAATATACTTCCCGCTCAGTATCCACCTATGAAAAGGGTTATGGAGAGTGGAATACTCACGGCCTATATTTAAACTCCCCGATTCGTTACGACTTCAACGCAACGCAGAAATATGTTTCTAATATAACCGCTGCACCCATTTGGGTATATGTGGGACATTTTTTTCTGCCTACGTTGGCGCAAACGATGAATCTCAGAGTCATCGGCAGGGCAGGTTATAGCTCAGCGTCAACGCACGCAGGGATAGATGGCAGTGCGATCATTTCAATTCAGAACAGGAGTACGGCAAGCTCAACCGTATCATGGCATGCGCCCCGCAACGGGGGCATCCTTGATGTCGTCTATACACAGCCCTATGAGCGTGACACTCACATTTACGTGAAAATTCCGGCCTATTCTCGTGTTGGTTTCTTTGCAGAAACAAATGGCCTTTTGCGAAAGGATACTGGTACGCCCACTTACATACAGTGGGATATGTCAATAGTAGCGGATATCTCCACACTGACTACACAGGATGCTGTATCAACATGCAGTCTGGGTACTACAAGCGCTGGCATAATCGCTGATGGAGAAAACAATCTGCTCTATCTCTATTCAGCTGCTGATACGGTCGGCGAGCTTGATGTGCTCAAGCTGGGCGTAAATGACAAGATAAAGAGCTTACCTCTAATGTCAGGAGGCGCATGGAAACTTCCTGTCTATTACTTCGAAGATCTTCCTGCGGCGGGCAATAACTGGTGGTCGATTTGTATATGCAGAGCGTTTATCTGCGCAGATAACGTCGTTTATAAAACACAGGTCGTACACAGTGACGGAACTTACTGGCGACCACAGCAAAATCCATCAACTTATATCATAGGGTCTGCATAAATGAGTATTACCGTACAACAGCAGGTACAGACGACCACGAGTTATGACAATTTTGGCGTGAGCGTTGAAGGGCTGCTGGCCACTACAGATGTGACTTACACAATCGAAAGAATTGATAATTTTGACGGTAATTTAGCTACCGGCGTTTTCAGGGTCCAAATAGATGAAACTTACTCAACCGAAAGATTTCGCTTCATGTTTAAGTACAGTGGGCAGGGCAACCCGTTGGAACAGGCTGAAAGCGCGCTTCAGGCATGGTTTGATTCACAGGCAGAGAACGCGGTAGTTGATTAAGAGCATGTCTGGTACTGAATAAGGTGGGTGGCGGGATAGCAATACCTGCAAGATGGTTGTTTAAAGTCAATAAGTTCATATGCTTACAGCAATCGATCTGTATAACCGATCAATATTTGAAAATTGATCGGTACAACCAGTTAGGACCGCCGTAAAACTGAGTATATTTTGTTCATGGTTAGAGGGAGCTTAATAGATGAATAGGAGAACAACGTGGACGTTAATATTATTTGGATGCGTGATAGCGTGGATAATAATAATATTTTTTGTATTAAATATTTATAAAAAATATTGGTTTTACTTTTGAAGTGCCAACACCAGCCCGGCTAATGCCGGGTTTTTTGTGTTTAAAATAATTTTTATGGAATGCGTCTCGCATACCTGAGACACTGTCCTGTATTTTCAGGCCGGCGTATTTAAAATTAAGCCTATCACACATCAGGAGGCACTATGGAACAGGAATTCGAGGCGCAGGCCTATGACGCGGTATGCAGGGCAATGGGTGAGGCTGTCTGGCAACTGGTTGCTGGTGGGGAGCCAGTGAGACCTGATAACATTGCCAGCAGAATTCTGGCTCTTTCAGAGCGTCGTGATGATCTGGTGGCCAGCATTGCATTGTCGGTGCTTTTACAGGCCTAAAAAGGCGATGGCTCAGGCAATACAAATCCAATCTTGAAAGCAATCAGTGTCCGCTTTGCGTTAGAAGCGGACGTAGCTTACAACAGTTTGTGTGGAGCAACTGGGGGCAGTTCAGTACGCTTCAAACCAGATACATAAATACTATTATATGTTTTCTTCAATCTAGGTGGAGAACGACATACTAACTTTATCATAAAGCGATATAGCATATTATTTTTTCAGGTCAGCAGATTCAAGCTTTATGGATATCAAAGGTAATGGGAGGAAATAAAAAACTATTGCATGAATCCCCTAAAGTTATGATTTTTCTTGCCGATAATGTTTTTATTTGAATGGTGCATGCAAGTGAGTAATTTTTTTGTTAGATTAACAATGGCCCTCATTATGACACTCAGCCTGTCCGGTTGTGGTACTTTGCTGGGAAGTAAGTTTTACGATGTCGACATCCATCCTAAAACATATAATGATACCCATCATAAGTTCACAGAATATACTAACACCGTTTTACTGTCTGAAAATATTGATGGTAGTCATAATTTTATTACAAATGGTGGTACCGTATTTCTTCTGGTTGCTGGTACAGGGAATATTACTAAAGAAAACATAAATCAGAGGCTCAAGCCTTTTTATGACTTTCTGACCTGGGCTAAGCTGGAAGGCACTGAAAGCGAAAATAAACGTATTTTTTACAATATGCAAAAAGAAATGAAGCAGCGTCATATAGAGTTTCGTTACTTTTCTGACGGCACACCAGCGTTTGTTGATACCAATGACGGGAAAACAGATTTTGAGAAGGCTATTTTCCAGAATATTTCATATTATTATACGACGCAGCAAATCGCTAAGCTTGTTTTAATCGCAACTAGTGTAACTTACCAGCGTGAGTCCGGGGAAGTTATAAAATGATACTCAATTATAAAAACAATCAGATGCCAGTTTAGTTAATTGCCATTAAATCTTAGAAATTCCAGTCTAAGTAGACTTATACAGCGTTATTACCAGCCTTAACAGGTAGGATGACCGTGCAGCAGATTGCCGATGAAATTGCTGTTGCAATATCTGCTTGCCGGGAGAAAATCCGATAGCTCAGCCACGTTACACTCTCGGATTGGCATTCGTGAAACTATGTTAATCAGTCCTGTCGCGTGATCGCTCTCAGCTTTCGTTCATTTCTTGCAAAGCTGGTATGACGTCCGCTTTGTGCCAGAAGCAGACGTTTGAATATATAAAACCATCGTTTTTTATCTGTAAATATTAGTTAAACGAAAATTGAATGAATAGATAGTGGTTTGCAATGTTTTTTTGGTAAGCAATTCATTTAATTCATAGAAATAGATTAATATTAAAATCAGTTTTAATAGTATTTATGTGGTGGAGATGATAGAGTCGGCGCGACGTGTTTTTCATACTTATCTTAAATATTGAGAATGAACAGGCCATGATAACTTACAAACAGGACGTCAAAGAAAAAAGCCGTGTTGAAATATGGACAAAAGCAATCAAGAAACTGACTATTGATAGAGATAGTCAGCGCATATTGAAACCCAACTATATCAGAAGACTATGGGATTATGCATTTGATGAAATTCTTGCAAACAAAGAGCCAGACGAAAGCATTATTGATTCATGGACCATTTTTTCGAATAGTATGTATGAATCAAAACAGCCACAACAATTAAAGATTGCTTATTTTTGTGGCCCTGAACCAGAAAATGATTTAGAAGTAATGATTAGCCTTGGTGTTCAGATTTCAAACGTATGGGCTATTGAGTCGGATAAAAGAATGTATTCTGCTGCACTCTTGAGCGCTCGAGATAAATTCCCAACACTAAAGATATTCAATGGTAATATTTCTGACCTCGTAAAAATAACATCCTTTAAGTTCGACATCATTTACCTTGACTTTACAGCACCTTTATTCAGCAAGGAATCTAAGCCGATACTTACCCTAAACGCTATATTTGACAGCAACTCATTCAGTGACTTAGGTATTCTTGTTGTAAATAGTGCATTGCCTGATAAAACAGAAGAAAATATTGAATTTTTGTCTTCATACTTTAAAAGCCATGCTTTTCTTGAAAAATCCCTTTTTTCAGGTAAAAGTAAAGACTCTTACTTTGTAGAAGGTGCCGATTTTCATGGATATGGCGACGATGATGAAGAATACAGTGAACCCTTTAAACGTTTAATTGAATCAAATTTTGAGTTTGCTTACAGTGCCTTTTCAACCAACTATCCAACCATAGCTGCAAGCTATATTTCCCCCATGTTGAGAGTTGGAGGTAACGCAGCCTTAAAGCGAATGTTCCTGAAAATGGATGATAAAGAAATTAATTTTGCTCTTGAAAAAATGGTCACAATATCAGACTGCGAAATCTCAGATGATAATGCAAATGCCGCAGACATTTTTTCTGGTGGAGAAGTGTTCGAAAATCACGAGGAATTTCCAATATGGAATTTTATGTTGCGCCTTAAGGATTCGAAAACCGAGCTAGGTAAATATTGGTATCAACAATTTTCGAATAACAAACCTTCATATTTATATAGCATTCAATTATATGACTTACTCCGCAATGCTCAAAACTACTATCAAAATACCCTATCTAAAGATGTATCTGAGTCAATAAATGAGATAATTTCATCTTTACCGGATAAGCGTGGCGGTGTTTTTTGTGATGTTCCCTTGCCGCATCTTTGGATTGAACTTGCCCTAAACCATCTGGGCAATGCATATCATGCAAATACGGATGCTCACTGGAGAGCTAAGTATAGAGCTAAAAGTAGATGCATGTATCTTGACCTGTTTGTCTTTGATAACTGCCGAGCTCTTTATGACTGGCTTCCCATGATAAATTTATATGGCAAGGATATGGCAACGATTGAAAGACAAATTATTGTGAGAGGTTGCATGGATGCTATAACTAAGCAAAATCATTATTCATCGTTCTTTAGCTACTATGGAGCCAATTTAATTGGCGTTGGTACAAAAAGATGGTCAGATTTTGGTAAGCTCGATGAGCGACATGACCTAAACGTTGAATAATTTTCGCTTAGCGAAGTTTAGTAGTCCGCTTTTCGCTCATAACGGACATTAGCCTGCAGTCAGTCCGCTGTGTGCCAAGAGCGGAAGTTGTTTTAGCTATTCATCTAAATCAAGGGGTGTTAGGTCAGCAACACGGTAAAATTGAGTGCCCACGCGCTTATATACAAATCAGCGCTATAATTGAGTACTTGGGGTCACGCTATAAATGACTCATGTGTATATTAAACTCGAGACATTTTTACTCTTGGGCCTGTTGAATTCCTTTTCACAGTTGCTCTAACGCCAGTTCGAGGATTTTCCTTCAGATAAATCGTGTTGAGTAAGTATTCATCCGAGAGGCCGGAGAATTTTTGCGCAAAATGACGAACCAGACTGCCGCTTGCAGTTGTCAGGATTAGCTTCATATTCGGCATTGAGGTCACTACAAGCCTGAAAATGTCTAGTATAGCTACTCGAATGAGATAATCTAAATGAGCAATTGGCTCATTTAAAAGAAAGCTGCCGCCTGTATTTTTAGCTCTTGCAAGATAAACCGATAGTGCTAGATTAACCGTGGCTATTCACATACAGGTGAACTTATTGAATTGGTAGAACAATCGATAAATCACATATCTCTATGCCTGTATTATTTTACCCGCCCATTACTGAGGATTCCTCAGCGCCTTAGCGAGTTAGTCTTTACGGTCGTCAGGTTCTATCGTATGTAGATTCTGGCCCTCAGACTGTTGAAGTAGTGTTTTCCGTCCCTTTCTTTCTACCCATAAGCAAAGCTTCTTGCTCAAGGCCGCTAAACAAATCAGCAGGAGCACCCCAGCCAGGCCAACGAACATACCGAAATGTTCCATCACGTTTTTTGGGGTGAACACATGGAGCATCAGTGAAAGGGTTATGGTGATAAACGTCACTGCACGGGCCGGGGTCAGAAACTCTTTACGCCTTTCAAGCGCACCCGAGGTATCTGCTATGTAAACTATGAGTCCTAAAGTTAAGCAACTGTAATCGATCTTCTCAATGGTTTCTGTAGTCATATGGCCATTGAAGTTAAAAAGGATCAGAGCTAAAAATATGCAGAACGTAGCTAAAGCACTAATGAAATAGAATATTTTCGTCATTTTCTTTTCCATCGATCGTATCCTCTGTGATCTAATATTCTGTTTTGTCACACATATCAAGCTGCAGTTCGGGTAGCCTTCAGACTTCTCGCCTTGATTGAACACGCCAAAGAATGCATTGCGCCATCGTTTCTACAGAATTATCTGGGAAAGTCCGAAGCCAAGCGAAAAGCATGCCACAAATCCGCTCCTCGCTCTTAGCGGACCTGAGCAGCATTGTAAAAAAGTCCCGGCGACGGGGCAGGTACAGACCGCGCCCATCTCTGCAGGCTGCGGGGTGGGTAATTTGAGATTAGTCATCTGTAACCGAACCCGCCAGCCTAAAAATCCAGCATCCTCAAAAGCTTTACAATTGTTACCCCTGTTTCGGCTTGATCGAATCCACCGATAGATATTACTGTGGATCCATACAGCATTTAGCAAGGGTACTCGCCATGCCGCGTGACTACGAAATCATGATTGCTTTCCGGCAGGCAATAAAACGGGATGCTGCCGGGCGCTACACTATCAGCACACTGGACTTTATCAGAGAACTTGGCCTCATGAACTGGCATTACACGTTGCGGGCGGCAAATAAATGGATCGAAATGCATACTACGGCGTTCCGTGATATCTCGACCACTGACGGTGAAGAGCGCCTGTTTCAGGTGTATAACCCGAATGGTGTTATGTGATGTTTGCCCTAGTCGATGTTAATTCGTTCTATGCAAGTTGCGAAACAGTATTTAGGCCCGATCTGCGGGGAAAGCCGGTAGTCGTGCTTAGCAACAATGACGGATGCGTCATTGCCCGTTCTGCAGAGTCTAAAACGCTCGGAATCCCGATGGGAGCACTGTACTTCAAGCTGAAGAACGAGTTTCGCCGACACAGGGTGCAGGTTTTCAGCAGTAACTATGCCCTTTATGCCGATATGAGTAACCGGGCGATGACGACGCTGGAGCAGATGGCACCCAGCGTGGAAGTCTACTCTATTGATGAAGCATTCCTGGACCTGAGCGGCGTACGTAACTGTATGGTGCTGGAAAACTTCGGCAGGGAGGTGCGTGAAACGGTTAAACGTAATACGCATCTGACCGTTGGCGTGGGGATAGCGCAGACCAAGACGCTTGCCAAACTGGCCAACCATGCCGCAAAAAATGGAGGAAGACAGGTGGCGTCGTTGACCTGTCGAATATCGAACGCCAGCGAAAGCTCATGGCGCTCGTGCCGGTTGAGGATGTCTGGGGTGTTGGTCGACGCATCAGTAATAAGCTCAATGCGATGGGAATCCTGACCGCCAAAGACCTGTCAGAGCAAAGCACCTACACCATACGAAAACACTTCAATGTCGTGCTGGAACGAACCGTGAGGGAGTTACGCGGCGAGCCATGCCTGCAACTAGAAGAGTTCGCGCCCACCAAACAGCAGATCGTTTGCTCCCGCTCATTCGGTTCCAGAATTACGCAGTACGACGATATGCGCGAAGCCATATGCACCTTCGCAGCGCGAGCCGCAGGTAAACTACGCGGAGAGCGTCAGTATTGCACTCAGATAGCAGTCTTCGTCAGGACCAGTCCGCATGCGGCGGATGAAGCCTTCTACGGCAATCAGTCTAGCGGCAAGGTGCTTACGCCAACCAATGACACGCGCGATATCATCCGGGTAGCCATTGAGGCGCTTGATCGCATCTGGGTCGATGGACACCGATACATGAAGGCAGGTGTAATGCTGGGTGACTTTTACAGCCAGGGTATATCGCATCAACCTATTTGATGAGAACAAACCACAGGCCAACAGCGAGGCGCTTATGCGCGTGATGGACGGCATAAACATGAGTGGGAAGGGTAATCTGTGGTTCGCAGGTCAGGGCGTTCAGAATACATGGGCGATGAAGCGCGAGATGCTTTCACCGGCATACACTACAAGAGCAACCGACCTGCCAGTAGTGTTCTGATTGGTGCTGGCGATGCGAGACTCTAGCAAACCAATTTTCTAAGGTGAACTAAACTTTAGTTTACAAGCTGCATTGGGTTAACAACCAAACATAATGTGTACATAAATTGTGCTAAAAAATGATTTTTTTAGCTAGTTTTAATTATCTTATTAATAAGTTACATAGTTATTCGTAACTTTTAAGATCTATCTAAGTAAGTGCTGGTGGTTATCAACGTACTAAAATTTACTTGCAGGAATCAGATGCACAACTTGCCTAACTTGTTTAAAATAAGGATCTACCCTAAAAAATTCATTAAAACAAGGGCTTATGGTGCTTATTCGACAAATCTTGGTAGTGATCATATTATGCCCTCTATCAGTGCTTACTTAAGTTCGGGTAGTGCCAGAAACCGATGGTTTGAAAGAAACATGCTAAGGAAGGAAAAATGACTATTACTAGAGATGTAATGGAACAAATGGAAGTTCTGGCTGAGTCTATTGCAGAAACCATTGAAAACTATAAAAACAATTTTTTTTGCGAAGAAAATGATAAACATCATGTGTTAAGATGGGTTTCCCAATTTGATGAAATTGATCGCTTATTTGTTTTAGAGCAAACAGATCTTCTTTTAGCAAAACAGTATTTTACTGAAGATGATTTTAAAGAAATTTTAGATGAAGCCATAAAGGAAACAGATAAGAAAATACTGCGTGACTATTCATTTTTGGATATACAAGGTGACGGTGATAGCCAAAGCGACATGTTGAAAATCCTTAATGATAGCTGTTTAGCTAATTATGGATTCCCAATAAATGTTAATGATTACACTAAAAATGAATTCGTTTATCAGGATGATGTTGTGTTTACTGGTGATAGAGTTTTTCGAGACTTGAAAGAATGGATTATAAATTCAGCACCTCAAAAATGCTCATTACTTATTGCTGCAATTCATACTCATTCCTCAGCCGAATATTCTATTCAAACTAATTTAAAAAAAATAATATCCGATTCCAATAAAAGCATTGATCTGACCTTGGATTACTTCGGAAAATGTTATGAAAATAGATTTAAAATGAGAAATAGGTCTGATGTATTTTGGCCTAAAAAGGGAAATGTTAAAATTCTAGACGATTTAGATCCCAGTTTATTTATTAGTACCGCTCCAAGGGGGGAGGAACCTGGACGCACGGGGTTTATCAAGAGTTATGTTTTTAGGAATGAAAATGACAGGGATAGATATGAAAAGATTCTATGTGAAAAGGGATTTCATATAAGATCTCTCTCTGTTAACCCTAAGGATTCATTGAAACCGCTTGGTTATAAAACATATAAGGGACTTGGTTTTGGTGGGACTATATTTACTTATAGAAATTGTCCTAACAATACTCCACTTGTCTTCTGGTGGGGGAATCCAAATATGGATAGTTGGAACCCATTAAGTAGATGGTATCCATTGATGATGAGAAAACCGTACAAAGATGTCTGAATTAAGAGAGTATAATCAACATGACTCTGTGGTTTTTAGGAAAACTACAGAAAGATGGGGCGGCTTATCTAATATGGCTAGGGGTTACCCTATTGTTGTCAATGGTATAAAAATTCAGTCAAGTGAAACTTTGTACCAAGCTATGAGATTTACTGAACATCCAGAAATACAGGAAGAAATACTTTCCCAGAATAATCCCATGTATGGAAAAAGAATTTCTAGAAAACACAACTTATTAACTCGTAAATGCTGGGATGAAGAGCGAGTGGCAATTATGAAATGGGCTGTTTGTGTCAAACTTTGCCAAAACTGGGAGAACTTCTCTACTCTTCTACTCTCTACAGGAGAAAAACCTATTGTTGAGTATTCTGATAAAGATCAATTTTGGGGGGCTAAAAGTATTGGAAATCATACATATTCCGGAATGAACGTTCTTGGTCGTATTCTTATGCTTTTGCGCGATAGATGTGAGCATCGAGGTCAGCAAGCTTTTAAAGTAATACCTCCACCAAATCTAACTGACTTTTATATCTTAGGAGAGCCTGTTGATAATGTCAGGGGACCTGATAGCAAGGAAGAACAGATTCTCCTTCTTTGATTGGGCCTTATAAAAGAGACAATTTATGTTAAGCCAGTCAGCCAAGGTTACTTTCAATAATAGGAGTTTTTCTAAAGTTGCTATGTACGGGTTAAAAATAAATTAGAGGCTGACAGAGATAATCCTTTAGCACACCATAAATTGTTAGGCGATTTTTTTATTAAAATAGTACATGAAAATGACAGTATCAATTTTTTTAGCTAGCTAGGATTAAATTAATTGTTCAAAATGTTTGGATAAATTATAGGAATTATAACAGTTGCATATTTTTCTAATAGGTGTAGATGCTTTAATTATTAGGTTTACTTGACCAATTTTATACAGCAAATTCAAAGCGTTGACAAAATTACTCTTTGTTCAACTTATCAAAAATATCGTTATTAAGTTTTTGAATTTCAAGAAAATTGACAACAAAATAGATAGATGAGTAAATCATCAACAAACAGAAAAAAATTGAAAAACTAAAAGTAATTTCAATAGGAGTTTTGATGTGCAGATCGTGTTTTTTATCAGCAACATATTGATTTATAATGAAATACACAGACAGTAGACAAAAATGTAGTAAGAACGAATTACGTATGTTTTGGATATTTGAACGTAGTTCTCTAAGGTAGTCTTTGTTCTTAACACCACTAGGATTGAAGGTTACAATCAATCCGATACCTACAGAAAACATGATCCCGGCTATGGTAAAAATTGTTGACGAGAAAAAGCTGTCCGGGCGGAGATCCCAGACAGAGCTAGCAAATGTCGTAATCACAAGGATTAAGAGGCTACTTTGAGCGATTTTTCTCATCTGATAATTCTACCAGAAATGCACTCATTTGTTTGAGTAATTGTTGCTCAACAATTTTACCACTGGATGTGGTTTCGATTGAAACGCGCTTAGTTTTAAGCAAATCTTTACCTTTGATCTCGGTTTTGTTGTCAGTACGTTTGAAAGAAATATTCTCTAAATCGCTAACAGGCTTTAAGTAAGCGCCTAAAACTCTTTTATACTCTTCTTCAGACATCTTCCGCGGCTTTTTGAACTTAATGACAAGTTCAGCAGAAATCATTTGACTTAAGGTTATGTCATCTAATGTCTTTGTATCAGATAGTGATTTTCGGATTATGTCTAATACTTGCTGGCCTAGATGCACTTTTTTCTGGGACTCAGTCGATAGTGTAGTAGAAAGGTTAGTGCTATCGGCTAACCTTGGGACCTCGTTTGAAATCGCAAGGGGTTCAGGATCTTTGACAATAATTCCCTTAAGATCACTTAATCGTGTCTTATCTTTAGGCGAAATCATCGGCGTAAGCTCAAAAAGCTCATTTCCAATAAACCAGCCAAGATAAGCTTGGAGACGCACGATTGTTTTGTTTAGAGGTAAGTTAGTTACGACAAAATCATCATTTAAAGAGAAATAGTAATGCCCTTTACAAATAGCTGATGTATCGATATGGGCTGTCGCGATGTCTTCCATCGTGAAAGTTTCTTTTTCAAATAATGTATCTGTTACATGTTGAATGTCATTTTCAGTGCTAATACGGAGCATGGTGCAAAAAATGCTATTAGAGATATCTGAATTTTTATAATATGAGATCAGGTCTTTCTCTTTGTTAGGATCGTCTTTATTAAGCTGCATGCATCGGTCTTTAGCAATTTTGACGGATTCTAATTTTTTTAAAAGCAAGGATTTTGCATCACTCGATGACTTCGAAATACTGACATTTTTGATCTCGAAAGCCCTTAGAGTAACATCCTTTGGCTTAGGTGAGGGCTTAACATCCTTGATTTCATTAACCATCATTAGTGACCTAGTAAAAGAATTAGATTCCGCACCCCAGAAGATGCAGGTTGATTAGAAAGATTTATGTAATCTTTCGGAGCAATCCTATCGAACCAATCCTTTTGGAGCAATCACTTTACAAAACCCTAGTGGATGAACAGCCCTAAAATTGAGCATTTTTTTCATAATATGAGTACCTAGCCACTTTTAAGTCATTGATAATTATTAGGCTACCTTGCGTACAATATTATGAAAAATTCCTTTACCAAATTGATGTTTAAGGATAAAACGCCTGATTTAAAATCCCTCGGCTGTAAGGCTGTGCGGGTTCAAGTCCCGCCCCGGGCACCATATTTCTGCCGAAGAAAATCTAATAAAATAAAAGCAATATGCAGTAATGTCGTAACCGCCCAAGGGCGGTTTTTTTGTGCCTGTCATTCCGCAATAACTGTCTCCTTTCTGTCACAATGATCCTGCATCAGTTAACTGACTGCGAAGCAGTTGTTGTTCGCCACTTCTTTGTTTCCTGGTGATGCCTGGTAATTGATCAATGTGCCTGGAGAGGCAGAGCCTGAGCCGCCATTTCTCTGAGGAGCATTACGACATTCATGCAAACGACGTTGCACAGGTTCCGGATAGGAACCGTTTTCATTGATTGCGGATTGCCACATGTCCAGATATCTGAACAGCCCTTCAGGTGTAGCTGATCGGGCTGCTTAACTCATTCCTGAATCCCGAAGGAATGAAAGACTGGAAGAGTTGCAGTAAAAGCATTGCCACATGGTTTACATAGGGGAGGACATAACTGCAGATGATGTCTGCTCAGAGAAGTGAGATGTTGAAGGTTTAACGGCGCTAAAAGGCGGCCAGCTTAGAAATGGCTGGCCACATGTCTGACATTTTTATACTGTGTGAGAAAACGAACAGTTTAAAAAGATGTGCTACATTCCGATTAATTTTTTTCAGCCGATATCTTTGAGGATACCCATAAAGAAACCCTCTGATTCTGCGGGTGTATGAGAGGCGCCATAAATCGCACCACCAATTCCGCCAATAGCCAGACCAGCCGCGACACCGACGAGTTGTGACAGGCCGAAAGTCAACAGGCCCGCAATCCCTCCAGCCCATTTGCCAAAAGAAAATGAAAGTATTGTTGCGCCAATTACTGCGCCATTTAAAATGGCTTCACCCGTTGCTTCAACTTCAATAGCGGTTGCGACACCGCCTGCAACGATGCTTATTTCATGATGACTCAGATGTCGCATAAGATATTTTCTCTGATTTAAAAATAAAAAAGAGTGCTATCCTGGATTCATTCCTGGTATAGCACTCTCCTGATGGCTTAACGTATTAACCAGCAAAATCCATGACGTTGTTGAAGAAGGTTTCAACCTGCTCGGATGTATGGGTTGCGCCATACAGTGCACCGCCGACCCCACCGATAGCAAGGCCCAGGAAGGTGCCTACGAGTTGAGCAACACCGAAGCTGGTGATACCTGAAGCCATCGCCCATTTACCACCGATAAACGCATAGGTCGTCGCGCCAATAACAGCGCCTTCAAAACTCTCCTGCCAACCTGCACCAGAAACCATTTCGATTTGATTTACGCTAAGCTCTTTCATGGTCATTCCCTTTTTTAATAGATGATATTGTTATGCCACCTCTGACATAACAGGGGGGATTATAAGGGGCCACTGATAATAATATAAATAGCAATATATCCAAACGTTTCAATGTTTATCAATAAACCCCAGAAGTAGGTCACAGATAATGTTTGGGGCCTTAATAATTCATTTTCGGGGGAATGGATGTTGTAGAATTATATTTTTTTAAAAAGCGGTGCACTTTGGTAATTTTAAAAATGTATATAGCGAGAAGATAACGTATTAATAGGTTTAATTAGCAACCAACTCATCCATGTTTTGAAAATAGTTACCGCTTGCGCTTGCCTGGTCAGAGAGTCGTACTACGCTTCCTGTTCACACAGCGCGGCTTTTCCAGGCACGCCATTCGGGCATGGTATAAAGGTATTACTGCAACTCTTAACGGGTTGACGATGCGGGTTCAACTCCTGCTGCCCGGTCCCTCT
>Ga0308167_1002497_pt1 | contig 16943 bp, 19 predicted proteins | sample PhyCR1_2_FD_202138 | JGI IMG/M metagenome (GOLD analysis project Ga0308167, IMG submission 202138) | Phyllosphere microbial communities from UC Gill Tract Community Farm, Albany, California, United States - DLSLRC.R1 | ecosystem: Host-associated > Plants > Phyllosphere > Unclassified | place... | reverse complement strand
ACCTGTTTATCGATGTAAGCGAAAAAAATTGAATGTTACCTCAGCAAGTCATTTTGAAATTTTGGCTAACCTTACAAGCTTCATTTTCGTTAGACTTAAGGAAGCGAACAAGCGATTATGAGTCCCAATTTGAATCGAGTGAAATCAGTAAGTTACTGATTTTTAAGTTTTCATGAGGCCGGATAGTGATAAAAAGTGGCATATAGGATTGCGCCCTGCTGCCACTTTGCTGCCAAAAATACGTTTAAGTCAGGCAAAAACGATCTATCTCTTCATCTCCCATCTTAGAGCTTGCATAAGCATGATATAAATGTTGAAAATAAAAGTTTTTATTGAAAGCACAAGATATATAGCACTGCAACCAATCATAATATAACAAACGCGGACTGCTAAAACCTTAAGTTCAAGATTAATCCCAAATAAATTTGCTACTTTTTCAATTAAACCATTTTCGGCACCAAACAATATTATTATTAAATAAAATACAGACCAAGTTATAAAGTATATGAAAACTCGCATGAAAACACCATATACATATTTCAAGAAGGTTAGGTTATACTTTGGGTGTTTGATGTTCATCAGTGCTAAAAATAAATCAGGCTTGTTTATTGTTGCAAAAATGGTAAATCCGGTTATCAAGAAACCTAGGGTGGTTATGGTGAAACCGAAAGCGATAGGTGCCCAGAGTCTTATCGCTTGAAGTAATTCAGGAGAGGGCGATAAAAAAAATGAATTCAGAAATAAAAATATAGATATTACCAATGTGAAAAAGAAATCAAATTTATTAACTTCAATCTCCCTTGTTGCTTTGTAAATGTGGAACAAAGACTTTTCTTCAGTTAGATCGCTAGCTTTAAATGTATATTTCATCTTATAGCCATCTTCCGATTATAGATGTTAATTTTTTGATGATATTAATATTGTCATCACGACGTGGAATGATAATATTTCCTTCTTTTCTTAGCTCATTAAATGCTTGAAAAGCCTCTTGCGATGCTGTTTCTATATCTGAGCTTATGTGTGGCCTAGGTGTTTTGAGGGTGAAACTTTCATTGTTACCGGAGAGTCTTGCTCCATTTTCATCCTTCCCAGAAATGATAATTTTCGAATTTGCCATTTGTGTTGCACTTGCTGTTTTATCTACTACAGCTTGAGAGTTTAGGCCATCATCTGTTCTGTTGGTGAAAACTAGCTGAGCTTTATTGCTATTCAAATCCTCTTTCTCTTCTTCCATTTTTTTCCAGAAATCGTCTAAAGAGATGTTTTCACTATTAGTTGGTAGTAATTCAATTGATAATCTATTTACTACTGAAAAAATCTCGATAAAGCTATTTAAACTTCTGGGGTCAGTAAGTGCGGTAACGCGCAATTTGGGTATGTTTAATTTTGAATGAACATCTTTCTTATAAATTCTTTCGGTTTCAGGTTTTTTCTTTCTTAATCTTCTGTTTTTCTTAACTTCATAATCTACGTATGAGTCATAACGCTTAGCTAAGCAGTATTTACTTGTGTTTTGAAATTCTTCTAAAGTTGGAGCGCCAGCTACTTCTTTACATAGCATTAGCCTGTGGTTATTTAGCATCAAAACGAACAACGAACTTGGATGACTTTCAAGTGTCTTATGATCTCTGATAATCATGCCGTCTTGAAATATTTGGTCGCGTTGAAGGATGGTTTTTTTAATTATACGGCCACATAAAGCTAAAGCTGGAGCTTCAATTTGACGTGGCCCCACAAAGTCAAGATCAATTTCTTCTAATAATATTAGTCGAGTGTCAGTGAAGAAATATTCAGTATCTTTGAATTTTCGTATGTATTTTTCATTCTGGAAAGAAGGTAGAACTATGCTTTCAAATGCGTCTAACAATACTTTGTTATCGCCAAAGTTTAATGTATAGTTTGCAAACTCAATAGTTTTCGTAAAGCTCATTGACAAATCCTTCTGTTAAAATGGGAGGGCATTGCTGACTAATTTTATTAGCTTAAAATGACTGTTGTTATCTGTATCTGTATCTGTATCTGTATCTGTATCTGTATCTGTAGATGAATATATTTTATACCATTATGAGTCAATCTGGCTCAAAGGATTTAGCAGCATTGCTTCTGATAAATGGTCGGGCGCAAAGTGTGCATAGCGCATTGTGACCTTGATATCCGTATGCCCTAGAATTCTTTGAAGCACTAGAATGTTGCCGCCGTTCATCATGAAATGAGACGCAAAGGTGTGACGCAAAACATGTGTCAGTTGGCCCGGAGGTGTTTCGATCCCCGCGCGCTGCAAAGCCTTTCTAAAAGCTGAATAGCATGGCGTAAAGAGCGGCTGCGCTTTCCTGCTGGATGGCAGATTAGCCTGTAATTTTTCAGTTATCGGCACTGCGCGGTTTTTCTTGCCTTTAGTTTTCATGTATATGATCTGACCGGCGCGGATTTGGTTTCCCTTTAAGCCTTCGGCCTCACTCCATCGTGCGCCAGTTGCCAGGCAGATTTTCACAATAGTAGTCAGATCTTTGGATCGGCTTTTCTCACACTCGGTGAGAAGGGTTCTAATTTCCTCGATAGTGAGATACGCCATCTCAGATTCGCTAATTTTAAACTCGCGCACGTTCTCTAGCGGGTTGGGTGCGGTCCATTCATCCAATCGGCGCAGTTCATTAAACATCGCCCTGAAATACGCCAACTCTAAATTCACCGTACGCGGCGTAACCGTCTTCACTCGGCTGGAGCGGGTGATCTTCCCACTTAATCGCTGCTCGCGATAAGACGCAAAAATTTTCGCGTTAAACTCGGTTGCGAGTGGGTTTCCCATCGCCCCGCAGGCAAATGCCATAGTGGTTCGTCGCTTCTCGCCATCCGCCAACGTTATTCCATGCGTGTTGAACCACAATTCAACCAGCTCAATTACCCGGCGCTTATCTGTTTTCTCTCCCAGCCACGGCTTGTCTTGAGCCTGATCTTTTATGAACTTCTCAAAAGATTGCGCTTCGCCTTTAGTGGCGAACTGGCGACGAATCCTTTTGCCGTCTCGGCCATTCGGGAAAACCTGAGCCTGCCACTTTCCGTTGGGTAATTTGCTTATCGCCATGCTTGGCCTTTAAAGATATTCGGTTCGAGTGATTACTTTGCCTAAAACAACGATGTCACTGGATTGGCACTCAAATGACGACTTCCCGTTCTCGACACGTATTCTTCCACCCGGAAAACGCACTAACTCGCGAATGCTCACTAATTTATCGATCTCGATAAGCCACAGCCCATCAACTATCTCGCCTTCGTAGGTATCAACCAGGTATGTGCTTCTGTCGGCGTTGACCACAAACGGGGCATTTAGACCTTCAGGAAGTGAACCTTTATCCAGAATGAAATCATCCATGGGTTCTAAAATCCCATTTGAGATTTTTTTCTGTGTCGCAATCACAACTCGTGACTCTTCAACTTCCATAAAGCGTGCGCCTTTGCCTGTTGTGAGCCAGGTTAGCGATGCCCCCGTTTCCATATGGCAGATGATCACCCAATCTGCTGGGAAAGTATCGCGTGCTGAACGGTTAGCTAACGTGCTTTGTGACACGCCCAAATGAGTGCATAGCGCCTGACGACTACTGAATCCGTAAGCCTCAACCAAGCGCAAAATAGTATCTTTTCCGCCCCGGTTGCTCTCCACCGCTTCACGAACCACTTTCGCTTCATGGCGATTTGTGTTTTCTTTGATTGACATATCCGATTTGTGATCCTATTCTTCGGTCTGTGATGAGATGAATAGCGTTTAATAGTGATATCTAATACCTAAACCAAGGAATACTGCATCATGGCCCGTAAACTTTCAATGCGTCCTTCAATCAACCTCGTGATTTCAGAACCCTACATTACCGTAGAGGAGTTTTGCCGTCGCACCGGTTACAAGGAAGGCACCGTTCGCCAGATGTATCGCGAAAACCGTTTGCCCATTAGGAAGAAAGAGGGGCTGAACGGCCTTATCGAAATCAACATGGTTGCTCTCACGATTGAAGCCGCTGCTGGCTGCGAAATCACAATGCAGGGTTGATTTACCCATATTGAGATATAGAAAGGGATAATTCATGTTTGATTTTCGAGTATCCACACATAACCACTTTGATGAGGCCTGCCGAAGATTCGCCCTGTCTCACAACATGAAAGAGTTGGCACAGGCTGCAGGCATGAACGCGCAGACCCTGCGCAATAAGCTGAACCCTGAGCAGCCTCACGAATTGACGGTTAAGGAAATGCTCTCACTTACTGACCTTACCGAAGATTCAATTTTAATGGATGGCGCACTGGCGCAGCTACAGTGTTTGCCTTGCGTACCGGTGAACGAACACGCCGAAGAAAAGCTGTCAGCCTATGTGTTGAAGGCAACAGCAGAAGTAGGGCAGCTGGCAGCCGGTGCGATGCGTCACGATGCGTTGAGCACGTCATGCCGTCGCAGTCTCTTGCAGAGCGTCAACACCGGCATTCGCTGTCTGACGCTTGCGGCAATCGCTGTGCAGACCCGCATTCATTCTAATCCCACGATGGCCTCTACTGTTGACGCTATCAGCGGCCTCGGCGCATCCATTGGCCTGAGCTGAGGGACTGATAATGATTTCACTGGCATCACGTCTTAAGCGTCAAAGCCCGTCCGTAGCTTACGGTAACGGCTGGATCATGGGTGATAACGGCAAGCCATGGCATCCGTGCAACCGCCAAAAGCAACTGCTGCAAGGGCTGACTACCAAACGCAAACCCGCCGGTTTCATGGCACGTTTATTCAGGGGGTAACATGCATCGAGTAACAGGCAACACAACCGCACAGCAAGGCCCGGCATCTTTTGCCAAAACTCATTCAACGGGCAATCGTGCTGATGCTGTTAACAAAATGTCGTTTGATGAGTTTCGGAAAAGCTGGCGGCAGCAGCGTGACAATAACGCTAACCCGTCACTGCGCTATTTCAACCATCAGAATGACGAGTTTAAATTTTGCGTGTTAACCCTGGCTAACCGCGAAAATCCTAAAACATTTTCACAGGAGGAAATCGGAAAGCCGTTTGAATACTTCGACGAATATCGCCGCGAATTAATCATCATGGCAATGAACAAAATGGCGCGCTGGGGAAAGATATTACCCCGACAGTTTTCTACCGCAGACTGTTTTTTACCTGAGTAAATAAGACTCAAAAAATTAATGGCGTAAACCCGCCGGGCATTTTTTTGCCCTGAATCTGGAGATTTAAAAAATGAGAAATACCGAAACCCGTAATTTTGAAGCCGACGCAGACGCGCTTAACGCATTGCTGAGCAAGGCCAGAACAGAACAGCGCAGCGATGATGCGCTGGCCGCGTCAGTCCGTATTGCCGCACTGGTGATCCATGCCCGCAAGCACGAAATGACCGCGCCGGAAATCATTGAGCTGCTGGATAAAGAGGCAGAGCGTTTTGAGCATCAGGCGCGGGAGCTGCACTAATGGCCGATTCAATGGATTTAGTCCAGGCGCTCGTTGAGGAAGAACTGCAGCGCAATCTCGCTAACGCACGTCACCAGCCTGTCGGGGCTGGTGAGTTCTTTTGCCTGGCCTGCGATGAAGCGATACCTGAGGCCCGTCGTCGCGCGGTGCAGGGCGTCACTCATTGCGTCACCTGCCAGAAAATCAACGAGCTGAAAAGCGCCCACTACAAAGGCGGTGCCGTATGAGTACCATTCTCAAATGGGCTGGCAACAAAACCCGCCTCATGCCTGAGCTGCTTAATCATCTGCCGCAGGGACTGCGCCTCGTTGAGCCGTTCGCCGGTTCCTGCGCGGTGATGATGGCAACGGATTACCCGGCTTATTTAGTGGCTGACGTTAATCCCGACCTGATTAATCTTTACCGCCAGATTAAAGACCACACCCGCCCCTTTATTGTGGTGGCGCTGAGTCTTTATTCACAAAACAAAACGGCAGAGGATTATTACCGCGTTCGTGAGGCGTTTAATCATGACCCAGCCCTGCCGCTGCTTGAGCGAGCCGCACATTTCCTTTACCTGAACCGCCACGGCTATCGCGGCCTTTGCCGCTATAACGGCAAGGGTGAGTTTAATATCCCTTACGGAAACTATTCTGAACCCTATTTCCCCCTGGAAGAAATCGAAACGTTCGCAGCCAAAGCCCAGCGGGCAACTTTTATCTGCGCTGATTTCCGCGAAACGCTGAGCATGATACAGACCGGTGACGTGGTTTATTGCGATCCGCCCTATGACGGCACCTTTACCGGCTACCACACCGGCGGATTTGATAAGGCCGCGCAGCAGGATTTAGCCAGCATGTTAACCGGCGTGTCAGAGCGCTGCCCGGTCATCGCTTCGAACAGCGATACCGACTTTACACGCACGCTTTTTAATGCCTACGAGCTGACCAGCGTCAGGGCTGCCCGCGCGGTTGGCGTGGCCGCCGGTGACGGTAAAAGCGCGGCAGAAATCATTGCTGTTCGTCGTCCTGCCGCTGTCTGGGTTGGGGTTGATATGGCTGCAAAAGAGGCAGCTACATGATAGAGCAGTACGCTTACCCGTGGAATGCGCCACGGGAAGCCATCGCCAGCCCCTATCCCACCTATGAGGAAATGCACAGCCGCAGTCAGATGATTGCGGCTTTAGTGCGTGCGCAGGAGCTGCTCGAGCAGCAGCCGACGTTGATCCAGATTGACGTTAAGCGCCGCGTCAACGAGTTGGAAAAATCACAGGGCATTGCCCGCGCCAATGCGTACTTAACGAAAACCTTCGTCGAGCGCACATTGCCGCGTGTTGAATGCGTTAATGAGCAGTACCGGGTTAAGACTATGGACGCCAGCACCTTTAACCTGCTGGCGCAAAACGCCCCGAAAGAGAATGGCGCAGCGCGTGCCGGAGGGCAGCTGTGGGAGCTGATGAAGCGCTTTAACCGCCTGGCTGATATGTCGCGTGCCGATGTGGATTTGCTGGCCGGTGATATAGCCAGTTTCATTCTGGCCGAGCTGGTACAGGCACACGCGCAGGCAGCGGATGAGTCAGATTATAAATACACGCACCGCGTTTACATGACAGCGGCGTCCATCACCCGGGAATTTAATCAGACGCCGCCACTGTGGGATAAGGTGACGTCCCGTTTCTTTGATCCCGAAGAAGTCACGCCCGCCGTGCTGCGTATGCAGACTGAAAAATGGTGGACGGGGAGACTGCGCCGTGTGGCTGCCTCATGGCGGGAACACCTGCAGATTGCCCTGGCTAACGTCAGCAAAAAGCACACCCCCTACGCCAGCAGAATGACGGTTTCAGAATGGCGGGAACAGAAACGCCGCACCCGTGAGTTTTTAAAGGGCATGGAACTGGAAGACGAGGAAGGCAACCGCATCAGCCTGATTGAGAAATACGACGGCAGCGTGGCAAATCCGGCAATACGTCGCTGTGAGCTGATGACCCGCATTCGCGGCTTTGAAAATATCTGTAATGAGCTGGGCTATGTCGGCGAGTTTTACACGCTGACCGCGCCGTCTCGCTATCACGCCACAATCAAAACCGGTCATCGTAACCGCAAATGGAATGGTGCCAGCCCCGCAGACACGCAACGTTACCTCTGCAGCGTCTGGCAGCGCATCCGGGCAAAGCTGCACCGTGATGACATTCGAATCTTTGGCATTCGCGTTGCTGAACCCCACCACGACGCAACGCCACACTGGCACATGCTGATGTTTATGCGTCCCGAAGATGCGGAGCAGGTGCGCCAGACAATCCGTGACTATGCCTTTAAGCAGGACAGCAACGAGCTGACTACGGATAAAGCCCGTAAAGCGCGCTTTCATGCCGAGGCAATCGATCCGGAAAAGGGCAGCGCTACGGGATACGTGGCTAAATATATCTCTAAGAATATCGACGGCTACGCGCTGGATGGCGAGCTGGACGACGAAAGCGGTAAAGAGCTTAAGGAAACCGCGCCCGCCGTTTCTGCCTGGGCGGCACGCTGGCATATCCGACAGTTTCAGTTTGTAGGCGGTGCGCCGGTCACGGTTTACCGCGAGCTGCGCCGCATGGATGACACCGAGACCGCCCACGGCCTCAGCGTTGAGTTTGCCGCTGCGCATGACGCGGCCGACGTGGGCGACTGGGCGGCATACGTCAACGCGCAGGGTGGCCCGTTCGTGCGTCGTGATGAGCTGGCCGTGCGCACATGGTATCAGTCGGGCGATGAGCTGAATGAATACGGTGAGGAAACCGTACGTATCAAGGGTGTCTACGCAACTGAGGTTGGCGCAGACACTCCGATTTTAACCCGTCTGGCACAGTGGAAGATTGTTCCGAAACGTGCCGTTGATTTTGGTTTTGACCTTCAGGGCGCGCCCGCGCCCTCTCGGAGTTCTGTCAATAACTGTACGGGGCGTTTGAGATCTGAGGATTCAAACTCACCGGAAAGTGTGGAAGAAATCGACTTTAAAAAGATGAGCCGTAAAGAACGGCGACGGCTGCTGGCCCGACTGAGGGGTGAAAAACCAGATAAAAAACACTTAGTGCTGAGGCGGCCAGACAAAATCGAGACAGCTTGCGACAACGTAATCGGTCAAGTCAGAGATTTAAGCGGCGAAATCATCAGCCGCGGTCTGGCCGTGCGCCTGATAGGCGGTACGCAGACAGAAATCGCAGGGAAAATGTTCCGAAGCACCTGTTACGGTGATTTAGTACGGCCATTCAAAAGCAAGGCTGACACTTCACGTAAAGACGAAATCCTAAGCCGTTTCAACAGGCTCGCTGAAAGGGTAAAGGCAGCCAACTTACTGAAAGCAGAAAGCGAAGCGCACAAAAAGTAAGGTTAAAAGTAAAAAAACATTTCACTTTAAGAATCCTCTAATATACTGTGTTTATGTACAGTTGTTTGTAGGGAGAAAATGTTATGCAGGATTATTTCTTTGAGTCATTGAAGTTACAGCGTATTGATTTATTTATGAAATTAGTCGCATCGAGCGATTGTAGTGAAGATGAAAAGAATCTGGCGATCCAATGGGTGTCTGAGTTGACTGATGAGCTTATGAAAAAGGTCAGAAGCCACGAATATGCCCGTTTGATGGAAGTATCTGAATAGAAGGGCAGGGCTGGATATGGGCGGAAAAGACAGCTTTTACCGGATTGTCTATCACGGCCAGGTTCTTGAGCATTACAAAGAAGGTGAGTTCATTTTCTTTCAGCGAGCCAAAGAACAAGGTGGCGGGTACTGGCTGGGGCAGACGTTTGATGGCGTTTTTGTATTCACGCTGCCGCACCCAACAAAGTTTTGGGACGGTTGGGAATACCTGATCAGGTACGCACGTAGGCTGCCGCCAAAGCCTAATGTGATCGAATCCGGTGACACCTTCCCCTTTTTCTGAGCGCTGATGTGAGAGTGCATGTCTATGCTGCATGAATCCGCATGATCCCAAAAGGATCGTTTACCCTCTGGCCCGCCAATACTGGTGGGCTTTTTCATAGGTCATGCAGGTGCATGAAAACCACTACATAAAGCGGGCAGGCGTGGCGGGGCTACGAGCGCGCGCTGACAGATACGTTTGAAGGAAGACAAGTAAAAACTCTCAAAAGAAAAGCCGTGAGAAGTCTCAGAGCTAGGGTTATACTCCATTCAGAAATCAATAATATTTACTTAATGAGGAGGGTCGAAGATGACTACAGTTATCCATCAAAAACCTCTTAATGTTTTTTTTAAACGAGTCAGGAATCTTGATCCTAGACTTGCAGAAGGTTTATCTAAACTGTTACCTGATTGGTGGAATGATTCATTGAATCAGTCACCCAGTATTAGTCAGCAAGTCATTTTAGGCTTGGCGAAGTTTGCCAACTTAGACCTCAATGCTGTTCTCAATCCTTCGGAGCCTTTGAAATTTAACGAGTCAGTACGAAGGTATAAGCACGCAGCCAACAAACCAGTAGAAGAACTACAGGCGGCAACAGCTGTTGTAGATGGCATTGCAAAACTTGCCGCTGCTGCTGCAAAGTTTGATTATCAAGAGCTTCCTAAGGCAAATGATATTCGGCAGTCAATATTGGCGGCAGGCAAACATTGGATTGATTATCAGGCTCTCTTTGAGTTTTCTTGGAGCATGGGTATTCCTGTACTTTACATGCCAGAAATTCCGGCTAGAAAAAAAATGGATGCTGTTGCAATTAAAGTCTCAGACCGTCCGGTTATTGCTTTAACTAAAAAGCAAAAACACGCCAGTGCTTTATTATTTAGCTTAGCGCACGAACTAGGCCATATTGCATGCGGACACTTGGAACGGAATGCTCTTCTAATAGACGAAAAAATCAATGAGGACGATGTCGATAATCCTCAGGAAGTAGAAGCAAATAATTTCGCTATCGAATTGCTCAATGGCCGACCTGATGCTGCTTTTTATAGCGATTATAGAGTGACTGCAGATGTTCTCGCTACTAATGCTCTTATTATTGCTAAAAAGAATCATGTTGACCCCGGTCATGTGGCGCTTAATTACGCTAAGACAATGAATCGAAAAACTGGCGAAAACTATTTCCCCGTTTCAAATAGCGCATTGAACATACTTTATCCTGAATTGACTTGGGCAGAGCATGCAAATCGTACCTTCATGGCTTCTGTTGACGAAGAAAATATTTCGGAAGACAAGTTCGAGTTGCTTTGCAGAATGAACAATATAGAGGTTTAGTGCTAGTGGCTGTATTACTTGATAATGATGTAGTACTAAAATTGGCACAACTTGATCTTCTTGATGATGGTTGTAGGATATTGACAAGACAATACGGACAGTTATATGTTTTAGATACTCTGGTTTATCAACTGAGTGGCCGGTCGGCTACAAAACGTTATGGGCCTGAGGCTATTGCACGTGTAACTAATTTTATTGAAAATCGCGATTTTTTATTGTTCGAAGAGTTAATTACCGATTCGAGATTAGTGACTTTACAAAACGATTTCGATAATCTCGATGAAGGTGAGATGCGCTTAGTCCAAGGTTTGTTGAACCATCACGATTTACTGCTGTCAGGTGATAAGAGATTTTTGAAAGCATTAGCTGAGACTGGTTTTATTGAGGATGCTGCTTTAAATAACCGATTTGTCTGTCTTGAACAGGTTATTTGCTTTCTTATAAATGAGTTATCACTAGATCATGTTAACGACAAAGCTACAGTTGCATTTCAAGGTGAGTTCCGCGTTGACAGCGCATTAAGAACTTGTATTGGTCGCGGCAGGAGCTTAGAACATGTTTTTCAAGGGATCTTACAGCAGTTGCAGGAATTACCAAATGCTTTGTTATCAATAGAAAAACACTGGACATTAGCCAGCCCTGATAGTTAAAATCCCAAAAAGGAGGTGTATTTATATATATCTTCTTTTTGATCTATTTTAAATCTAAGATATAAGATTCTAAATCTTATTAATTTCCGTCGAGTCATTAATTAACTCTTGTATGTGATCCAGTAGAGGTTAGATTTAGTATTGTTGGCTGGCTATTTCGAAGGAGTGAGTAAGGCGTTCATCGATGAAATCAACAATTCATCCTAGAGTCTATCTAAGACACCTTTGAAAAATCAATGGGACTGATCACATCAAATCTCTGGAGTATTTATGAATAATATTCATCCAAAAGTCTTTGTTTCCTATAGTTGGTCTACGCCCGAACATGAAAGCTTTGTTATTGGTCTTGCTGAGGATTTAGTTGAGTCTGGGGTTGACGTTATAATAGATAAATGGAGTTTGCAAACTGGGCAAGACTCTTTATCTTTTATGGAAAGCATGATTAGTGATGAAAGCATTCAAAAGGTCTTGATTATTAGCGACAGAGTTTACGCTGATAAAGCTAATAATAGGGCAGGAGGTGTAGGAACCGAAACGCAAATAATTTCGCCAGAAATATATGCGTCTGCCACACAAACCAAATTTGTGATGGTTACCACTGAAAAGGATGATGAAGGAAAAAACTTCGTCCCCACCTTCTATAAAGGTAGGATTTTCATCGATATGTCGGATGCGAATTTATACACAGAAAGTTTTGAACGCATCCTGCGGTGGATTTATGATAAGCCAGTTCATAAAAAACCTGTTTTAGGTAAAAGACCATCATACCTTGATGATTCTCCGGAAACATCGTTAGGCACAACCAGTTATTACTCTAGAGTAACTGATGCTATTAGAAATGGAAAAAATACGATGTTGGGTTGTTTTGATGAGTATTTGTCTACTCTTAATACAAACCTTGAAAGGATAAGGTATAGCTCTGGAAACTCCGATCCTTCAGGGGATTTTTTTTTAAAAAACATTGAATCTTTTATTCCGGTAAGGAATGAGTTTATTAATGTTGTCAGTTTGGTTACTAGATTCAACTTGGGCGAGGTTTTTTCTGAAAGACTTCACGCTTTTTTTGAAGGTGCAGTGAACTATTATTTTCAGCCCAAGGATGTAATAACCTATGACGAATTTGATTTCGATAATTATAAGTTTTTAATCCATGAGTTGTATTTGTATACAGTGGCTTTATATCTCAAGCATCAAAGGTTTGATGATTGCTCTATTTTGTTTAATAGCTATTATGTACAGAGAGGTGGCGGGTATGGCGGTGAGCCTTTAAAACCATTTACGATATTAAAGCAACATGTTGGGGTTCTGGAGCTGAGAAACAGGCAGAGGAATTTACGTAGGTTATCACTGCATGCTGATCTTTTGAAAGAAAGGTGTCATGGTGTAAGTGTGAGTTTTACAGAAATAAATCAAGCTGACTTTTTATGTTATATTAAATCTTTCTTGATCAAAGGAGAGAGCTACATGGGTTGGTGGCCTGCCACTCTTCTTTATTCTCAAGGCATTCACCCTTTTGAGATTTTTGCGAAATCTGCAGAGCCTATCTACTTTGAAAAAATAAAAAATCTTTTAGGTGTCGATAGCGGTAAAGCTTTTTTAGATCATATTGAAGGTATTGAAAGATCTAATCGAGTTCCTCGCTGGCAGCACGAAACAATATCAATTGCCCACCTTAGTAATGCTCATGTGATAGCCGGGAGCAATTGAATGGCAACGGCAGTGACAATGCCAATCACTGCCGTTGTGTTAATCTACCTCAAGTGCATATTTAGAGAATTGTATTACGTCGTCACCTAACCATTCATTTAATTCCTGCATCCTTTTTTGTAATGGTATTAACTCATTACGAACGAATACCTTGCTGGCCTTCTCAACATCCCCAAACCCGCCGGTATTGTTAGGGATGATCCCCATCAGCTGCGGAGGCACGCGATGCACGGCCAGCATGTCATCCCGTGACACGTTTTTGATATTCAGAAATTCATCTTTGGCCGCCACCTCTGACAGCGGGATGATTTGGATGCCGTCTTTTTTTCCGTTCGGGCTGTACATGAACAGGTTGCGGAAGTTGCCAGGGCCCTTTGCGCTTTTCATGGCGCTGCGGATGTTATCAACATCCTGCTGGCTCTGCGCCGGGTCGGTCATGTACATGATAAAGCCCGCATGGCTGCCGTTGATGTAGTACTTACGGCGAAACAGCGTGGCCGACTCATTCAGCAGTGCGGACGGAATGGCCGACAGGTAGCCCGGCACGCCGTAGATTTCCTGATTAATGTCCGGCTCCATCAGGTGGAACACGCTGCCTCTTGTAAACTCATACGGCTCCGTGTTGAGTCCGTAATGCGTATACCAGTAGGTATCGAGGTCAAGCCCGCGCCGCGTGTATTTGGCGAGAGATGGCTCCAGTTTCAGCGTGGTGCCGAGTCGGCTGGTGCGCTTCTCCAGGTACGCGTTCGCAAAGACCAGATAATCCATCGCGAAGCGGGTAAAAGCCTGCTGACTCAAAAGCGGGTGCGGGATAAAGGTACTCGCCAGAATGTTACATTTCACGCTGATGGGTGAGCTGTGGTGCACGGCGGCGCGGAACGTCCGCGCCAATCCGTCAACGCTTACCGGCGGCTCATACCAGCGATCATTGATGACGCACTCCACGTAGTCCAGCAGTTCGCGCCGGTCGAGTACCGGGATCGGGTCGCCAAACGTAAACGCCTCCGGGGCGGCTGTGCTGGTCATCTGTTCCGGCTGCTGCACGGGCTGCGTGCGGGTGCGGTTCCTGCGTCTGCTCATTAATACATCTCCACAATGTTCTGCGTGTGTGCCGCCTGTCCCTGCAGCGGCTCGTTTGCCAGCGCGTGCATGGTCGCCCAGGCTAGATCGCCGTGGCTGACTTCCTCGCTGCGGCTGGTTTCATAGGTCGGACGGTTACCGCTGGCCGTGGTGGCTTTACGGATAGACATAAATGACTGAGCAATGTCTAAGTGGCTGGCGTCAAACTCCATTCGCCCGCTGCTTATGGTGTCGTAGGCTTTAAGTACCAGGGCATTTTTCACCGTCGGGTTATAAACAAACTCTTTCACCTGCGGGAAAAAGGTTTTCACGTTCTCATAGACGCCGAGGCCGACGCCGGTCGAGTCGATGCCGATATAGGTCACGTTGTACTGCTGTGTAAGGGTTTTGATGGCGTCGGCCTGCGCGCGGAAATCCATCCCGCGCCACTGATGACGCTCAAGGATGCGGAACTTACCGCCCGGCACGGCAGGCGGAGCAATCACCACGCAGCCCGCGCTGTCGCCGTTCTGTGTGCCTTTCGCCGGATCGTACCCAATCCACACCTCCTTCCAGCCAAACGGGCGCAGCGCCAGCGCTTCGAAGTCGTCCCACACTTCCCAGCTGTCCACCATGCACTTCTGCAGCATGGCAAGCTGGAACACTGAGGCGAGGTCATCCATAAACACGCACATCAGCAGGTTTTGATAGTCTTCCGGGCTGTAGCGCGTGCGCAGCTGCTCCAGGTCGAACAGGTCACATCCGCCGCGTACGGCATCCTCAACGGTGACAATCTGCCGAAACTGGCCGTCGGCACACAGGCGGCCGGCGGCAAGCGACGCGTGGCTTAAATCAATATCAACCCGGTCGGCTTTGACGCGGCCTTTATTGAACTGTGCGCCAGACCAGAACGGATAGGCGCTGTGCGTGAGGCTGGACGGCGTGGAAAAGTAGGTTTCCCGCCATTTCTTGTGCAGCGCCATGCCCGAGGCGACTTTCTGCAGCTCCTGAAACTTCGGTATCCAGAAATACTCGTCCAGATACAGGTTGCCGTGATAACTCTGCGCGGTGCGGGCGTTGGTGCCGAGGAAGTACAGGCACGCGCCGTTAGCCAGCGTCATCGGGTCGCCTTTCAGGTCTACATCTGCCTCGCGGGCAAACTCCACGATGTACTGCTTGAACACGTGCGCCTGCGCCTTACTGGCCGAGAGAAAAATCTGATTGCGTCCGGTGGTGAGCGCATCAAGCAGCGCCTCGCGGGCAAAAAAGAACGTCGCCCCAATCTGGCGCGATTTCAGCAGGTTGCGGACGGCGTATTTATTGCCCGCTTCCCACCACTGGCGCTGGTAGCCAAACATCGTGCTGTGGAAGATGTCCTGCAGCTTTTCGATCTGCGCATCGCTGAATACGTTTTTTTCAGGCGGTTTGCGCGGGCCTCTGTTGCGGTTTTCGACATTGGGGTTTAAATCCGCCTCATTGCCGCCGTTGTTAAATTTCCCGATGCGCGCATGGCGCTCTGACTGCCGGGCCAGCAGGTCAATTTCTTTGTAGTCCTTTCCTTCCTTCACCTCTTTCATGACCAGCTGACAGTAGCGCGCGGCGGTGGTGAGCTGCATCTGGTCAAGCGGGCCATAGTCGCCCCACCTGTCGCGCTTCTTCCAGCTGTGAACGGTTGCGGGTTTCTCTCCCAGCATTTCAGCAATGCGGGCGATGCGGTATCCCTGAAAGTACAGCAGCAAAGCCTGTCTGCGGGGATCGAGGTCTGCGGGGGCGATTGTCGTTGTCATGGCCCCAAAATACGGCCCGCCCGTTTCCTTTTCTGCCGTCCGTGATTGTGTGAATTACGGTACAACGCCGCCGCGTTGTTTCAGTGCCCCTGTCGCCGCAAACATAGGGACTCACAGAGTTTTTATCTAACCGGAGCCTGGACAATGGCAAAGAAAGCAAAGCGTTTCCGCATCGGGGTGGAAGGTGCCACCACGGACGGGCGCACCATCGAGCGCAGCTGGCTGGAACAGATGGCGGCCAATTACGATCCGGCTGTTTACACCGCCGTGATCAACATGGAGCACATCAAGGGTTACACGCCTGACAGCGCGTTTCGCCGTTTTGGTGTGGTCGATGCACTGGACACCGAAGAAATCAGTGACGGCCTGCTGAAAGGCAAGCTGGGCCTGTACGCGGTGATTAACCCGACGGATGAGCTGGTTACGATGACCGGCAACATGCAGAAGCTTTTTACCTCAATGGAGATTCGCCCGGAGTTTGCCGACACCGGCGAGGCGTATCTGATTGGCCTTGCCGTGACCGACGATCCGGCCAGCCTCGGCACTGAAATGCTGCAGTTCAGCGCCAGCGCGGGCGCTAACCCGCTGGCAAACCGCAAGCAGCATCCTGACAACCTTTTCACCGCCGCTACCGAAACCGTGATCGAGTTTGAGGATGTGTCCGACGAAAAACCGTCGCTTTACAGCCGCGTTGTCGCGCTTTTCAGCAACAAACAGAAGTCTGATGACGCGCGTTTCAGCGACGTTCACAGGGCGGTCGAGCTGGTCGCCACCGAGCAGCAGGCATTCAGCCAGCGCATCGAAACCGCCCTGAGCGAGCAGGCCAGCAGCCTGCAGGTGCAGCTGAGCGCAGAAACTGCAGCCCGTGAGCAGCTGCAGGCGGATTTCAGCCAGCTGCAGGCACAACTGAGCCGTGAAGACGGGCGCCAGGACTTCCGCCCGCGTACGCCCGGTAACGGCAACAGTAACAGCCAGGACGTGCGCACCGACTGCTGATGCAGGCGCGGCCAACCCTCTTAACGAACAGAGAACACGAAACGATGAAAAACAACACCCGCTTTAAGTTAAACGCCTAC
>Ga0308167_1002494_pt1 | contig 16963 bp, 31 predicted proteins | sample PhyCR1_2_FD_202138 | JGI IMG/M metagenome (GOLD analysis project Ga0308167, IMG submission 202138) | Phyllosphere microbial communities from UC Gill Tract Community Farm, Albany, California, United States - DLSLRC.R1 | ecosystem: Host-associated > Plants > Phyllosphere > Unclassified | place... | reverse complement strand
TCACGCACTAGCACACAACATACAAAAATATAAAAATTAAGGTCAGTTAGTTCAGTTGGTAGAACGCTACACTCATAATGTAGAAGTCACTGGTTCAAATCCAGTACTGACCACTAAGGAAAATAAATGAAATACTTCATATTGGATGAACGAGACAACAAAGTAGAAGTTGCACTTAAAGAATCTACATCCAAAGAAATGATTTTTGAACCTGTTAAATTAACAACATATATCAGTACTGAAGATTTTGTTGAAGATGTACTTACCCTTGCAACAAACGCTGATATATCATTCAAAAAAGCAATTAATTTAGTTCATATTTCGTTGGATTCATCACATCCTTATTGGGTGTTTGATAAACCATTCACCAATGAAGAATGCACTGAATTCCTAGAAGTTGCCAATGCTTGTATTGATCGTGCTTTGACTGAATCGGAAATTAATAGTCCTTTCTTTGTCAACAAACTCAATACAATTGAGGATGCACGCTTAGCACTTCATAATATGTCTAATATCTGGTAACTTGTATGTCTAAATTAAAAATGTTCTTTTGCCGACATAAGTTTGAAGTACTGTCATTGAATGTATATCAGCGTTTAAACTGGTGGGGTGAACCCAACGGAAATCATCAAATTAATTATACTGCTGAATGCACTAAATGTGATAAGATGGTTTCTGAAGAAATGCAGCTTGCGTCAGTTAGTGGGTTAAACTACAAAAAGGCCGAAGAATTAATTCTTAAAAAGATTGACAAATAACGGTGGATTTTATGCATATTTTATTGTCCGTAGTATTCATGTTGATTTGTTGGGTAGTTGGTATTCTGGTGTTAATTAACTTCGGTATTGCGGCTCCACAGTACGGGTCAAAGAAGAATCGGATGAAGTACGATATACTCCTGACTATTGCGTTGTTAGTACTGTTCATCGGCATCCCAGGTTTTGTTTTTTACATTGCCCTTTAAAAAATGTGAAACGCCAGATTTTTTTGTGGTATAATATAATTATCTGATAAACATTATGATTTAAAAAATAAATCGAAAAAATGTGAAACGGATGAAAAAAAGCTGATATAATAGATACGTAATCAAGTGCGGGATGGAGCAGGCAGGTAGCTCGCAAGGCTCATAACCTGGAGGTCGGGGGTTCAAATCCCTCTCCCGCATCAAGCTTATACAAAGCCAATGTGCTTCGGGGTGTATCACGTCTGCCCGAAAGACGACTCGGTATAAGTTAGGACGTGATAAGGGGCTATAGCTCAGTTGGTAGAGCAACTGCCTTGCACGTAGTAGGTCTGCGGTTCAAATCCGCATAGCTCCACAAAGTACTTAAGGAATTAAGTACATTTTAAGTAACTAAGAAGCAAAATAATCCAATAAACAATTGAGGTATTCCATGCAAGTTCAATTCGAAACAGTACTATTTGATTCAGAAGATTTCCTATTCGCAGTAGTTGATGCTACTTCCCTAGTCATCAAAACTTCTAAAGCAGAACTAATTGTTGCTTTTGATTCACACGAAGAAGCACTATCTGCTCAGCTTGATCTTGGTGAAATCCTTGATGATGCAAAAGGTTCAAACTCTGTAACTGGTCTTTTCCAGGAAGTTTCCAGCCTAGTATCTGGTCTTTTCGGTGGCGTAGTTGATACCGTTTCTGCTAAAGCACGTAAAGCTGGTGCTGCGGCAACCACTCAGAAAGTTGATGTTGAAGCACGTGCTCAGGATATGATCGATACCATTACTGAAGCACTACGCGGTTCAGTACGTACTGGTCGTGATACTGTTGCTGATGCAGAATCTGTATTTGGTAACGGTCGTTCAGCAGCAAAAACTGCGGTGTCAGCAGATTCAGTAGTTTCTGATCTAACTGATGCAGAACTAACTACTGCTATCGATGACAAAGTTGCACACCTAATGGCAAATGATGCTCGTGTCATTGCACTAGTTGATAACGTTCGTCGTTTCCACGGTGATGACGAAGTTGCAGGTGCTGTTGCAAATCACAAATCGTTCATCTTTGATACTGCACGTAACAATGCACATCTAACCGTTAATCAGGTATTCAACGAAATTCTTCGTGGTCTATAATATTTGATTAAAACAAAAGGGAGCCTATTGGCTCCCTTTTTTCGTTTATGATTTACCAGAAATAACAACCTTACCAGTAAAGTTAGTATCACTGATTAGATTTATATTTTCTGAGTTATCTATTTGTACTTCTACCGTAACAAGTTCAGTATCATTATATACTGCTAGAGATATATTCTCTTTCTGGTGAACAGATTGTGGAATACTCATCTGATAATGTGAACCGTTCAATGTCCAAACCAATGCAGTCGAATAAGTCACTGTAAGTCTTGTACTACCAATAATAAGTATATTAGCATCTGCTCTGCTTAGTTGAGTAAGTGTAATATTACCGGAGCCATCCACATTCACAGTACTGGTATACACTGAACCATTCGATTGTACCTGAACGATAAGATCAACCCCTCTCATATGTACACTTTCAGGAAGAACATAACTGTACGTACTATCTGGATTAGCTATGAACTGGCTAGCCGCAACTGGATATACAGTTACATAATCACTATCAGCCGTTTCAGGCTGTACTTCAAATTCAATGGAACTGGTGTTATAGATTGGTGAAGTTATCTCAATCGTGCCTGTTCCTGTTCCTTCAAACACAACACCAGTAAATGTAAAGATACGATTAACTACATTAGTCGTATACACTCTTCCTTCTGGAGTTGTTAACGTTACTACCATTCCATTTTCAATTAGATTACCTGATGTTGCACTTACTGAACCAGTAACTGTAGTACTGTCAACTGTTACAGTATTAACAATGATTGTACCCAAATCTGGATTAGGCAAACTACAGAAAGGTGTATACATATCATATAGATATGCATGACTTCCATCACTCAGCACTACTTTATTAGTTAAGAATCTTATTACAAAACCTTTTTGCGATAGAGTATCATTATACCCACGCACATAAAATGAGTTCACTGGAATAACGTTCAGCAAAGCATCATCCGTTAAATCGTAATTAAGAACACGAGTATCATTGTCATAACCCGTAATCTGTACTTTCTGATATATAGTTCTTGTGATTGGATCGATTAAATCGAACATATGGATTGAACGTTGTTTATAGATACGAACATTTTTGAGTTTAACACCATTCTTTAGTAAAGCACCGTCAACCACGAACCCACATTCACCAAATTTATATTCATCAATACCAGCAATAGGTCTAGCCATCTTTTATCCTCCTGTTATTATGAGGTATTTATTTAAAAAACATCATTTTTTGTTGACTTTTATAACAGTTTAGTGCAACAATAAGTTTGTAGAAAAAAGATAACAAATTCTAAACTGCTTGACTTGGCACCAGTTTTTGGTACAATGGTTGCATATTAATTGAGGTGAGAATTTTATGAGTCGTTTAATCGTGCGTGATAACAAAATGAAGATTCGCTTGACGGAACCGGAGTTCGCGAACTTTCTGGACCTGGCTGAAGCCAAGGCCGAAAAGTTCTCCGTACTGTCACCTGATGGCGTCTCCCCTTATGGCTTCAATCACGCTCACTCTCATCTGGTAGGCTTAGCTGCGGAGTACGCTGCTCATGTACTGTTCCAAGAGATTGAGAAAATGACGGGAGCGAATCTTTCAATTGACCCTGCTTACATGGATGAACGCCGTGAAGGTGAATGCGACATTTATGTAGGTGGACAGCGGATTGAAGTCAAAGGCATTAAGTACGGTTCATGGCTACGCTACGGGCCTTGCATCAGTTCACGACAGCTTCCAAAGATCCAACGTAAAGCTGATATTGTTCTTTGGGCGTTGTTCAATGAACGTATCCATGAGTTTACGTTCGAAGGTTACAATAAGGTAGATCAAATACATCTACTCGAACCCGTACTAACCGGGCCAGACAATCGTCCTAAGATTGAAAACTATCCGGTCAGTAGTATTATGTCACCATTACAGGAGCTACGATTCCAATGATTAGAAAAGATGTTGATGTAGTTTTTGATGAAGTCGAAGAAACTATTATGTTTTGGGAAATTCCATCACTCGGAGATACAGTACTTTTGTATGGTCAAGAATATCTTGTGAAAAAAGTTCTCCATAAAGCATTGTATACTTATGATGATCCAATTACTCCAGTGAAAATTTTCTTGGAGACGGTTTAATGAAAACTATTGGATTAATTTTCATTGGATTGATTAGTTTGTTTTTATATAAACAGGCACATGCCAGTACTGGTATTAATCATATCTCATTTTGTGCTGGATATTCATCACAGATGAGCTATGTAAAGAAAAAGAAAGTATACGCGAAAATGCAGAAGTACTTTGATAGTCAGATTCCAAATGGCATACTTGAAAAGAATCAGATTATTTCAGAGTACTATCAAAGCGGCGTCGATACTGCAACCAACAACTCAACATCTCCTTTAGCTATTAAATGTGAGGAAGAATATAAGGTAAGCAAATGACATTTGAATGGTATCTATTATGTTTTTTTGTAATGTTCCAGGGTGCATTCAGTTTTGCATGTGGTGGAATTAATATACGTTCACGATATGCTTATAAAGTATCTAATAGTGTGTGGTCATTTCTTCAGAACTATGCACTGTCATATTTGTGTACTTATAAGCAAATCAATACCAATCAACAGTTTTATCCAGAAGTCAATGCTAAACTTGAAAAATTATTAGCACTTGCTTTAGATGGTGGAACTGATGTAGGCTGGTCAGGGTCTAGCTGGCGTGATGAAACCGATGAGTATAAATTACGCATTGTTCAACCAGAAAACAGAAATACATTGCCTTTTCAGTACAATATTGGTAATATAAACGATGTTGAATACTTACTTTCTCCAACTGTCTTTATACTTGCAAACAAAGTCGTTGCTATGTTGCATGAAAAAGAACGTAAAGAAAAAATAGCACGTCAGCGTAAAGTACTTTAAGTTATTTTTGAACAACTATATTTTAATGTGTTACTTGAGGGTTTAAACTATGTCATCCGTACTCGCAACTAAAATTACCAAGACAATGATCAACCGTGCTGGCTACATTCCAATTGAATCTATTGCAGACGGTGGAGGTTTCTTGGGTCTTATGGATGACGACTTTATGTATTATACTTTTAAAGATTGTTTAAAAGTTGATAGTACTGATTTCCATAAATGGGTTTGTTATTGGGAAGGTTACCCGTTTGCTATCGTGTGTGATGTTAAAGCTGATAAACTAATTACTGGCTTTACCAAAGTGGCAGTACTAAGCAAAACTGTCGTACCTGTTAGTGAAATTGGTGAATATACTGAGAAACGTAATATCACCTTCGGACAACTACTGAATGGTAAGTTCCTAACCACCAAAGGCGTTCAGCAGTACGTCAGTAATAATATGGGTACTTCTGATGTTGCGGTAGCTAAGCCTATGTCTTCACAGAAAAAAGAAAAGATTGTACTTTCAAATAATGAAATCAGTAATTTGAAAGCTGAGATGGAAAAGAATTGGGGTATCTCCCTAAAGTAATATTAATTTTACGGTGGAATAATGAAACGTTCTTATATCAACTTAATTACTGTAATACTTATTTTCATTGAAATTATCTTTGCGTTTTATTCATTGAATGAAATGTATGTGTACATTAATCAAACACTACAAACAAAATATGTAGCAGTTATGATCATTGCATACATGGCTTCTTCGGTGTTTACTATTGGGTACTGGATTCATTATCCTGAATTAGATAGTACCCGTAAGATAGATTTACATCTGTCGAAAGTATATAAGTATGAAAGTTTCCATTTCATTTATACTTATCACTTTATTGTATTTGCAGCATTATGCTTCTTTTGTAGTAATTGGCCGTTCTTAATGATGTCATTAAGTATGTTTGCAGTATGGAACTATGTTCGGGTCAGTCAGAATGAACGAGCTGATACACATAATCTTGAAGTAGCAAAAGAAAACGCAAAGAAGAAACCAACTGTAGTACTTAACGACTGAGGTTAAAATGAAAATCAATAAGTATCTAATAGCATTCTTTGTATTGTACTTTATTGCATTCATGGATGTTATTCAAAAATCTTTAAATTTGGACTTACATATTCCTCAGCAGTGGTTTACATTAAGTACAGTAGTTCTTATTATATTGTCTGCTGCTGCCGGTATAACGGCACATATGATGATTGAGGCGTTGGGTAATAAGAACCATGAAATACGATTGGGTATGTACAGGCGTTATGGAACCTATGTGATTTCATCAATACCAGTGTATATTTTAGTACCGTGTGCATTATTCATGTTTCAGTACCAAATGTATTTTGGGGCTTGCACAACTTTATTTTTTGTGGCATTCTTCATTGTACTACGTAAATTACAGCAGAAAATTTACGATGATACTGTCATCCAACAATTAAAGTAGGTTCAAAATGTCAGAACAAATTAACGACTTGGTTGTATCTATCAAAAGTACTGATGTTCAGGTACAGGAAATGACTCTTAAGATTAAAGGTCTGTACGAGACTATTCAGGAGAAGTTTACTGAATCAAAAAATATCAGGACTAAAGAGATTGACCAGTTCTATAAAGATATTGACAGTACCTTCAATGCTAAATCAAAGCTGGAAGCTAGTGTAGTCAATATGAAAAAACAAATCTTAAACATTCTGTTAGGATAATAAAATGTCGGAATTAGATAATGTACTATACAACTTGAGTTTCCAGAAGTATAAGTACATTACTATTCATCCTACTGCACTAAGCCAACTGGATCATATTTTTTCTGTTATTGGAAATGGAATTGAGTATGATCCAGTACAAGGGTTGCAGTACGAAGAATATGATGAAAGACGTTATCAGAATTTGTTTTCTAAGTACGATTACAATTTTGATGTTGTATTGGACAAACGTGCACGTTTTCTCCAGGAAGAAGAATCAAACTATCAACAATGGAAAGATCTTTTCCCTGAAGTTCCAGAGCGTATTAAACAACGCATGGAGAAAAGTATTTCAACTTACAAACAGGAATTTGGGGTACAAGATAAATCGTACTATTTTAATCCTGAAGCAATCGCAGCAGAGCAAATTGCTTATGCAACGGATCAGATGGCTGACCATAGCAGGAACTTTATCAGCACGCCTTACCCATTTAGCCGTGAATATTCGATTTGTTTTTATGTTAAGCCGGATCACCATCCGATCATCGTAGAACTGGTTTTAGCGACGTATAAAGCATGGAAAATTGTTCTTGACTATAATCTTAAAAATGGGTTATACTTATCTAAAGAGCAAGTTGAATCGGGCGGCGGGACTGCTTATTATGATTCAGAGCAGTTTCAGCAGGAGTGTTTAACTACTGTCCAATCAATTATTGATAAACTGGAGTCGTAAAATGTTAAAGCCAATTATTCTTATCCTGGTAGTATTCAGTATCGGTGCTGGCGTTGGTTATCAGTTCGGTACAAAACATCCAACAATCGGGGATTGCGTTAATTCCCTAACACGAGGCAGTTAATGAATATCAGTCGTAACTCTTGGCATTACCGTATGGCAGATTTTATGTTGGACTTTTTTGGTAAAAGTCCATCAAATTCCCTTTGTATCTATTTCTGGCAAGTAGTACTTTCACCATTTTTAATCGTTGCAGGTGTTGTAATTTTACTATTCGCATTAGCTGCAATATTAATTGTGTTTTTATATGGCTTTGGTGCATTTTTCAATGATATGCTTGCAAGTATGAAGATCTTACCTGCAATATTCCATCAGCTACCCGGCGTATTTAACTATCGTGCTGTGGTAACATCTGTGATAATTGATACTTTACTTGTATTGGTTATTGCATATAAAACGTATTTTAAATATCGCATGGTATCTAAAAAATCTGATGAACCAAAAGAAACAAACTTTGTATTTGCTTATGTAAAAGCAAAGAAACAAAAAATTTGTCCTTTCATCAACTTTAAAGATTAAAGATTATAAATTAAGTACTGCAACCAAATGCAGTACTTTTTGAGGTACAATGTTATGTTATTAAATAAAAATGAAGAAGTATGTTTCCTTTATAAAGGAACAATGCGGACCGGTACGGTTAACCGCGTTTCAGAGTTTGAAGATCTAATTGGAATTGAATGCGATGGTGAACTTATTTTTGCTAACCGCAAATTCGTAGCAAAAATCGATTCTAAATTCTGTGTTGTACAAGCTGACAACTTGGAATATACGAATGACAGTGTAGTACGTTTCGACTTTACCACCTACAAACGCCGAAATAAAACCTGGGATGCATGGGTATCGCCTGAAGGATGGATTAAAGAGTCGTTCGATCCCTATGAACTACGTATGAAAGCAACTGTTTACGGTCTGGAGCTATAATGTATCTCTTTTCATTCAATGATGCTGAAGATTTTGGTTTTTTAATAAGTATTGTGGATAAAGATTACTTCGATGAACATGGCTGCTTAAGTGACCATGATTTGGGTGATGAACTTTGGAATGTACTACCAAACTGTTTGCACGAAGTTATGGAAAGTACTTTTGAAACTACTGCCAGCAAAGAAGAAACTCGTATTCGTTTAATTGCATCAGGCTTGGTAGAAAGTAATGAACTATTCGATTTTATTGAATCTCTAAGTATGTGAGAAATTATGTTCAAGAAAAATGATTGGGTTATTCTGACAGATCCTAAAAAGTTTCTTTCAATGGATGACAGAAATAGTAATGTGTTTGAACAGTTTGAAGCAGTTCCATTACAGATCCTCCAAATGAATGCGAATGGTGCAGCAGAAAAATTTAAAAATAAAAGTGGTTCCATATTTCAATTTACAGTAACTTCTAATGAATTGAAAAATTGTTTTAGTACTTATACAGATCATGGCAATTTTAAAATCATCATCACTTACATTGAAGAAGGTAAGACGATTGAAGAAGAAGGTGTGTATTATATTAATGTTACCGACAAATCATTCGAATACCACTTCAATCGTAAACGTATGGGATTCTTAAAATACAAAGGTGAAGTATCTGTTGAACTAGATGAACTTAAACAAATAACTTTAAGTACTCCAGTACATGAACGTGTACTTCATATTGAAAAAGGTGTTATTGTACGTGAACATATCATGTATGATAATGAAAGAAAATTTACGAATGTTCGTTACGGTGACTAAAAATGTCTAATTCAATTGTTTACTATGTAGTAAAGAAAGATGATGGCTTTATCGATCATGATAACCACACTGGTGGTTATCCATATAAAACAGATTTCAAAAGTGCTAAGAAACATAGTACTATGAATTCTGCGATGGAATCTAAACGTTTAGATAATGGAACTGGCATTCTTCGCTGTACTGTTATTGCTGAAGAAGTATCACAAGATGCAATTGATGAAGAACTTCGTCAATCAGCCCTAAAGAAACTATCTCCACAAGAGATCAAAGCACTTGGTCTAGGGAAATAGCATGTATATTATTACTGTAGTTGATAGTGTTATTCCTGAGTATCAGTTTATCCGTGAGGATAAATGGGATACACCGGTACGCTCAAATGACTTCAGTACTGCTAAACGCTTTGAAACTATCCAGGAAGCTGAAGCCTATATTACGAGTTTCCAGTTGGGTAAGACTAGCCACACTCATAATATTGTTAAACTGTCAATCGATTTCGGTCTGGATGGCTCAAAAATTATGGCAGAAACTTCCTTCCAAAATAACGGAAAGGGGATTTTTCTGGTTGCAATTCGTAAGGTTAAGTAGTATTATATATGTATTGGAGAGGGACGGCCTCTCCACTTTTAAATGAGATTAATATGAACGCATACGAAATGTGCATTGCTAACATTGCACGTAAAATTCGCAGTAATAAAGGCGAACCAGAATTCAGTGCGTTTGATTATGCACATGGTCTGGCGGTTGGTTTCTGTAAATCATATGATGAAGTAGTTCTTGATATTGTTAACTTCAAGGATTAACAAAAATGAAACACAAATTCATTGTTAGTTTCATTAAACTTGAACCTGATTTATTTGGTTCTGTCATCAAGATCGAAGTACTTGAGCGTAAGTATTTCTTCCAGTGCTGGAAGAAGACACATGAAGTCAAAGCACGATGTAAAAGCTGGAATGGTTTCGAAGGTTATGAATGGTATGATCTGGAAAGTAAGAATCGTATCTGTTGGCAAGCCGAAGAACAGGCTGAAAAATTAGCCCAGGAAATTTTAAAAAAGCGATTGACAGTACTACCAGGAATGGTAGACTGGAAAGCACTGAAAGAGAAATATCCGATTTAAACTTTAAAGATTCGAAAAAATAAATGAAAATTATGCTTGACTTCTACTTCGAAAGAAAGCATAATAGAGTCTCTAAAGCAAGATTGTTCTTGGATGCACTGAAAAGTGTAGTGTTTAATAAAGATGAGGGCTTTACGCAAATGTAAAACTTAAATTATAAATTAATCATATAAATCTAGGCGAAAAGTGATTGGTTTGCGGCACTTTGGCAATAACCGCGAATTAGATTCACACTATAAATGAGACATATTGCAGTGAGCACGTATTAGTACTAAAGTAATTGTACTGTACAGGTGGAGATTGATGCGGGGTAGCTTATTCCCGCTACAAATATCGTAGAAGCCGCTCATGTCTGACTTCGCCATTCAAAGTAATGGTAATTGAAAGAAGTATACTGGAACATTGGTTATGTCAATCGCGTAGTCCGAGTTATTGCTGGGGCTGGGGGAAACCGGATTGATGTTTCAGTACTATTACTGACATAGTAATATGTGAGTAATCTAGGAGTAGAAACGTTGACTTGCGATACCATAGGTTAAGCAGGATGAAGTTAGCGAAAAACTTTCCAGATACTTTATCTGGTGCGGTAAACGTAGGCCGCGTAACGTTTCAAACTGGTACTTGTGGTATAGCGTAGATACCCCACACCATTTATAGGTGGAATGAGAAACAGTACCTTTTAGAATGAACCGAACTCATTCAACAAAGTTCTTGATTTACTACGAAGTACTATGTTATCATCAGTTCGGTGGTGAGAGCATATGCGTAACGGTTGAAGCAATGAATGCCAGACCCGGCGGGGGAAACCCCGCCACCTTTTAATCGAGATGAATTTTAAGTGAGATTTTGAAATGGCTAGTAATAAAGACGCATTAAAGAAACAGTTGTTTAAGTTAATTAAAGGCACGGCATTGATCCACAACATGTCGCAGAAGGATTTATCTCACGCGTTAAATACTTCACAGCCTCGCGTATCCAACTTGATGCAGGAACGCAAAGATTTGTTTAGTATCGATATGCTGGTTGACTTTGCAATTGAACTCGGCTATGATATTAAAATAACAACTGAGCTTAAACAAAAGGATACAGTATCATGAAAGAATATTTCGTAGAGTACTATTTCCAAGGTAGCAGCAATAAGCACCGCACCCGAATTTCAGCACGTTCAGAAGCCGAAGCACGTCGCTATCTGAAAGAAGAGAAAGGTAACGTGATTATTCACAGCACCTACTCAGCATAACCAAACCCCTACGTTCGTGTTGTACCAAAGCCAAGCTGAAAAGCCTGGCTTTTTTTATTGACTAAAATTCATCGTATATATTTTGTTCGGAGAAAATGTGAGCATTAAAAAGCTAAACTTAGAAGAAATTCAGGAAGAAGTACTAAACGAATGCTTTGAAGAAGAAACAACAAATCTGGATAATCTAGGTTCGCTTGATTTAGAAGAAGAAGAAACAAAACAAGAAGATAATACTTCCTCTTCTGATTTAACTATGGATAAAATTAAAGCTTCTGTAAAGTCGCGTGAATATGTGAGCAATGAAGAACTTATTCGTAAGATCCAATCAGGTGAAGATGTAGAAGAATCTAAAAAACTACTAGTACTTTATAATAGTGGTTTAGTTTATACTGAAGCAAAGAACTGTACTTGTAACATTCCATTCCAAGATAAAGTACAATATGGCTTTGAAGGATTGATGAAAGCAATCTATGGTTTTGATCCATCTTTCCGTACAATGTTTAGTACTTATGCTACTACTGCAATTCGTCAGTACATGTATCGTAATGGTAACAATGATGTACGAATGGTTGCACTACCAGAACACCTTTCAGTAAGTAATATTAAAATTCAATCATTCATTGAACGTTTCATTTCTGATAGTAATGGTTATCCAACTAACGAACAAATTTCAGAAGCCACCGGTATCGATATCCGTGCAGTAAAACGTATTATGAATTATAACAGTAATACTTTTAGTATTGATACGCCAATGAACCGTTCAGAAGAAGGTTCAGAACAAACGCTAAAAGATATTATTCCTGGTGAAAGTGCAGACTACGTTGTAGATGAACGTTGTTTGAGTAAAGATTTTCTTGCAGTGATGGAAGAAATTATGGATGAACTTGAAGAACATGAACGAGTTCTATTAGGTTTAGTACATGGCCTTGACGGGTATCGTGTTCATACCTTTGACGAAGTAATTACTTCTGGTTATATTGATGGTAAAGGAAAGTTTGTAACTTCAAAAGCAACTCTATCACGCCGCTATAATGATATGATGGATAAAGTACGTCGCATTGTAGTACGTAATAATATTAACTTTGAATAAAAAATTTACTTTTCAATTAATTACGAATTGATTTATTAAAGGCTAAGAATATTGGCCGTAAAATAGGTATTATTATGCGGTCACAATCTGAAGCAAACAATCTAGTAAACAAACGTTGTGAAGAATTAAATTACAGGTGTTCCGAATTTAAATACATTGGTACTGATAAAACAATGTTACCATTGACATGTAATAATGGTCATTCATGGTGCACTACTTCGTTTGACAGCTTTGTAAACAGGAATACACGATGTAATCATTGCAATGTAAAGACTAAATGTAGTCAAGAATCTAGTTATAAAATAGTTAAGAAACATTGTGATGAATTAAATTATAAATTTAAAGACTTTGTTTTTACAAATGTAGATGACACTAAAATTGAAATAACTTGCGATAAAAATCATAAATGGATAGTTTCTTATTATAATTTTACTCACAGTAAAAAGAAATGTGCTACATGTAATAAGATAAATGCAAATACTCGGAAACTTTCAAATGAAGTTGTTTTTGAAAAAGTTGATGCCATTTGTAAAGATAAAAAATTTACTTATGAACCATTTACTTATACTACTGCATTAAAGACAATTATAAATTTAAAATGTGAATTTGGTCATGAATGGAGTACAAAATATAACACATTAATTAATAGTGGTTGTGGATGCCCTGATTGCGGTGGTTCTAAAAGAAAAACTCAGCAGAGCGTTGTAAATAATATTCTTAATCATTGTAAAACAAAGAATTGGACTTTTAACAATGAGAAAGATTTCGTTTATAGCAATGTTTATTCACGTTTATCCATTACCTGTAATTGTGGACATTCATGGAACCCGACATACCAATCTTTTTCATTAATTGGTTCAGGTTGTCCAAAATGTGCAGGATGTGCTAAATTGACACAAGAAGAAGCCTTTCAGAAAGTTAATACAGTCTGTGAGAATAAAAAATTTTCATTCAAAGATTTTAAATACATTGGTAATAAAGACACTGTTGTAAATATAACTTGTGAAAATGGACATGAGTTTGAAATTGGATTTAATCATTTAGTATCACATCAATATGGTTGTGCTGTATGTTCAGGTCAAGTAATAGCACAAGAAGATGCTGAAAAGAAAGTAAAAACGATATGTCAAATTTATGGATATAGTTATGAAACATTCACTTATAAAAACCACAATACTAAATTAGTATTAAAATGTCATTGTGGAAATACATGGGAAACATGCACTTATTCAAATTTTGTATGTAATCATCGTGGATGTCCAGAATGTTCTGGACAAAATCAAAAAATAGCTTATATAAGTCTTATTAGTGATGGTGACATTCCAATTGGACTAAAATATGGCATAGAAAAAGTTATTGGTTCTCGTATATATGTACAAAATAAAAAATCTATATATGATATATCACGGATAAAATCATTTGAATTTCAAAATTCAGATGGTTGTAAAAATGCTGAAGCAGAATGTAAGAAACTTTTTTCTAAAGATAATAAGAAAAAATTAGGTAGGTTGGGAATAATAACTCGCAATGAAATGCCAGATGGACATACAGAAACAACTTATATAAAAAACATTGATGTTATTATAGAAATATATAAAAAATATGGCGGTGTTGAAGTGGGAAATTCTGCAATTTAACTTACTTATTCAAGGGTAAGATTAAATCCAGAATTGGTTAACGCTGTCGTCAAGCAATAGTTATGTAATATAAGATATACATAATCTACTAATAATAAATTATAAATTTTGGAATACACAAATGTCTCATAAAGATAAACGATCAGTTGCAACAGATGCATTGGAGTCACTTGGCTTGATTCATTTTCGTGAAGAACGCCGTGATGCAATTCACTTAGGTGTTGAGCCTGTTGAAGCAGGTGAAGATTTAACTGTAGGTTGTAACATTGGTATTGGTTCAGATGGTAAAGCATATGCAACTGACTTCCGTCCAGAACTGAAAGCTGTTGGTATTGTTGATCCGTTTCTAACTGAAAAAGTTGAAAAAGGTGAACGTTTCTGGTTAGTAGTTTATCCACGTAAGATTACTTCTCTTGCACACGTTTGGACCCATCCAGATTTCCCTGAGAACAAACCAAAAGAACTTTCAGAATTAACTTCTGAAGAACTTATGCAGGAAGTACAGAAACGTTTGTCAGCAGTTGTTCCAGTACAGGAACCAAAGATCGTAACTGTATCTTCCATGATTGAATCTGGAAAATTGAATCTAAATGATGGTTATAACTGGATTGAGAAATATGCAGATGGCTTAGGTTTAGATGTAGATGAACTAATTGACTATGCAGATGATTGGGTACGTGCAAGCAAGAAAGGTCATTCAGGTAATTATCTTGTAAAAGGTGGTTTACTTGAAGGTGAATATGTTTCTGATGAATTTTGGGACCACTATGAAATTTATCGTGGTGTTGAAGTTTCTTATGATGATCGTGGTTCATTTTTTAGCTGCTCCTGCTAAAACTGCTTGACTTAAATGAAATCCTCTCCTAAAGTGTATAAGTGATAGAAGCTGTGCACTTAACCGAAACTTTAAGGAGATGCTTATGATAAGCCAGTATTTGGTTGACCGTATCAAAAGCTCAGGCTTTACAGTACTCAGCCAGACCGATGATGAGGTAGTAGTGAAAGTCCTCACCAAAGGCAGCACAGAGAGCCTGGAGACGGTTGAGTATGATGAAACTCCATTGTATAATGACCGTGAAATTAGAAACTTTTTAGCAGTGCATTCGTAAAAGAAAGGGTTGACTTCGGTCAGCCCTTTTTGCTATAGTTACCTTCTTGGTCAAATAAAGAAAAGTTAAACTTATGAACTCTCCAACTCGTGAAAAGAACCATAATGTACGCAACAGATCTATTCCGCGTTATTCACCTGAAGATATTTCAAAGTTTAAGATTAATGAGCGAGTACTTTGCTGCGGTGTAGAAGCCACGATACGTGATATCTATACCAGGACTTTCCGTTATGAAGATGAAAATGGTATTGAGAAGCATGGTTGTTTTCTCTCTTATCGTCTTCTTGAAAGTCAATGGCAGGCACTGGATATTCGCCATGAATTGCTTGAAAAATTAAATGGTGAAGTTTTAACTACTTCACGCCTTATGCCTAAAAACATCCGATTGCCCGATCTTTAATAAAAGGTATACAGAATGCTTGTTAATTTAGATTTCGATATGAGTACTTTTAATTCAGACAATGGTGTTAACTACGTCAAAGAACATGATGCAACCAATCCAGAAATGATTACTATCATCGGTACTTGTGACCATAATCATGAATTCTGGAAAAGTAGCTATGACGAACCTACTGCAATTGATCATATTTTGCAGGAAAGTACTGGTGTGTATTTGGTCAGTTCACTGAACTTCGAATACACTATCCAGGATAATACTACGAACGAACTATTAGATCATGGTTATGGTATGTTCAATCCTATTACTGGTGAATATACTGCTGATCGGGATAAAACACTTCAGATGATGAAAGATGGCATTAAACTTTTTGTTGGTTATGGCGTCTGTGATAATTACGATCAAGTACTGCAAAAGTACCCGTTCATTGAATCCACCGATAACAAATATGTTTTAGTTATGTCACCAATCTTTAAAAAACATCAGCCTGAAGATGGCGGCTGGCGGTGGCATAAATGGGGTGATTATATTGGCACCCATGATATTCAACATGAATACCTTTATGATGAAGAAGGTATTGAACACGTATTCCTTTTCCACTTGTACGCATTAAAATAAGGGTATTGTAATGGAACAGTTTGAAGCAGGTGATAAGTTCCTGGAACTTTTTGAAAAACATCCAGAAGATTTTTCGGTTAAAACAGATGTTGATCGCGACCATAACTGTGTTGTAATTAAAAACCGTTACCGGGCGGTTGAAGTCGTAATTGATATTCGTGGTGATAACCCAACACCATCAATACTAGGTAACGGTGATATAATTCGTTATATTCGTACTGATACTGTTCGTAAATTGTATGAACTTGCGAAAGAACATATGGAGAAAGAGCGTATTCAGCGGCAGGTAGATGCTGACAACCAGGCTATCAATATTTTGTTTAATTATTACGCCAACAAATAAAAAGAATTTAAAATAAGGGTTGACTTCGGTCAGCCCTTTTTGCTATAGTACTCCTACCGAAACAACCATACTTTTAAGAGAGATAAGAATGTCAATTGCAAAAAAGAACGTACAAGGCTTCACTATCCTTGGTTTGAACTTCGACACTAACTATGGCGAAGTGATCAATGCTTGCTGTCAGTTCGAGTTCTTGGGATTTGAAATCTCTATCAGT
>Ga0308167_1002493_pt1 | contig 16966 bp, 10 predicted proteins | sample PhyCR1_2_FD_202138 | JGI IMG/M metagenome (GOLD analysis project Ga0308167, IMG submission 202138) | Phyllosphere microbial communities from UC Gill Tract Community Farm, Albany, California, United States - DLSLRC.R1 | ecosystem: Host-associated > Plants > Phyllosphere > Unclassified | place... | reverse complement strand
GTGCGCGACTCAGTCTCTGTGGATCATTTGGATGAATCCTAGCCGCAGAAACAGGATCAACCTGCTGTAACTGACGATGTAACGCCTCCCAACCCAGCTCTTGTGCCTGTTTTTCTATCTGGGCTCTGACTTCTGGATCCGCAGCGGGCAAAGGCGAAAGCCCTTCCAGCAATGCTTTAAAGTAAAGCATGGTTCCACCCACAAGGAGGGGAATTTTCCCTTTAGCGGTGATCGCTGCCATTTCACGTAATGCATCGGCACGAAAATCTGCCGCAGAATAACTTTCCGCAGGATCACGGATATCGATCAGCCGATGTGGAGCCTGTGCTAGCTCTTCAGCCGTTGGCTTTGCGGTGCCAATATCCATTCCACGGTAGATTAGAGCAGAATCAACGCTAATAAGTTCAACGGGAAAGCGCTGGCGCAACGACATAGCTAGAGCCGTTTTCCCAGACGCTGTCGGCCCCATAATAAAAATGGCAGGAGGAAGAGAATTATTGGCGTTAATCATAAAATATTTTATTCAGCTCTTTATCAATGGGACTGTAACGAAACCAGCGCTGGCGCTAAATCTACGGGGTGCAATAGCGCAGAAGGCGGCGACTTTACCAGCACAGGGCAAAGCCGTTCAACCTCGGCTAACAATTGGATGGCTTGGGAAACGCTCCACTGCTCACGCTCGGTCACTAATTGACTGGCTAACCACTTGCTTATCACCGCCGATTCCGCCTCTGGCGTGGCCGCTAAGAAGGCAAGAAATGCAGGGATAAGCTGCGGTAGATTCTGGTGACGTAACGGCAGCGGTACGGCCCGTAACGTGGCTCGCTGACGCTCCAAGATAAGATCAATGCCTAGATTTTTTAACGTTTCCGCACCGCTTTGCGCGCCTTTGATTTCTTCTGCATTCAGCGTGAGCTTAACCGGAATCAACAGCGGCTGTGGGCGTAAACCTTCTGCACTTGGTAATAACTGCACCTGACGCAGTTCTATTTCAGCGACGTCTAAATTTAATAAGGCCACGCCGTGCTGGCGTTCTAGCAGCGCGTAATGGCGCTCACAGATCGTCAGAACGCGTCCGAAACTATTCTCACCGTGTTGCAACGGCGCTGAAGCAGGCTGCGGGAACATCTCTGTCTTACGGCTATTCTCCGCAGAAAGAGCGTCTTGATGTTGCACCACCTGCGGCTGAGGCATCCGTTTTTCGGGAACCTGCATCAAACGCTGGTACAGCTGCCCTTCCTGTTTTTGATAGCCGTCACCCGCAGAAAAGTGACGATTTTCACTCGGCGCTCGCTTCTCAGAAGCAGAACCGTGCGTGGTTGATTTTCCGTATGCCGGTGAGGGTTCACGCATCGGGGTTTTACTGAACTGGTTAACGCCTGCCGCAACGCGGTTTTCCGGTTCCCAACGCGGTGCGTCTTCTGTTTCAGCCACCACCTCGGGCAACGAAGGCTGTTCAGCCTGTTGCAGGACCGAAATCACCGCCTGATAGATAAAATCATGCACTAAACGCGCCTGATGAAAACGCACCTCATGCTTGGCTGGATGCACGTTGACGTCAACCTGATGCGGATCAACGGTCAAATAGAGAACATAGGCTGGTTGCTGGTCATCTTTCAGCTGATCTTGATAGGCTTGGCGGATAGCATGAGTAATCAATTTGTCGCGCATCATACGGCCATTAACATAGCTGTACTGCATTTCGGTTAGCTGACGCGAGCCCACCGGATCGGCAACCCAGCCATGAATGGCTAAATCACCGTGCTCCCATTTTATTTCCAGCGCATGCTGAATAAATGCGGTACCGCAGATCGATCCTAGACGGCGCTCTTTTTGCCCATCCTCTTTAACCGCACGGTATTGGCGCATCAGTTTACCGTTGTGATGCAGTTGAATCGTAACGTCAAATCGAGCCAAAGCAATGCGGCGCACCACTTCGTCAATATGGCCAAACTCCGTCTTCTCGGTACGCATGAATTTGCGCCGTGCTGGCGTGTTGTAGAATAAATCCAAGACTTCAACGGTTGTGCCTATCGGATGAGCGGCAGGCTTCACCGTTACCGCCATATCACGCCCTTCAGCGTAGGCTTGCCATGCTTCGCTTTGCTCGGCGGTACGCGACGTCATGGTTAAGCGCGAGACCGAACTGACGCTTGCCAGCGCTTCTCCACGAAATCCAAGGCTCATGATGGCCTCAAGATCGTCAAGTGACGTGATTTTGCTGGTGGCATGGCGCGCTAACGCCAAGGCCAATTCGTCTTTGTTAATCCCACAGCCGTTATCACGAATACGGATCAGCTTGGCGCCGCCGCGTTCGATCTCAATATCGATTCGCGTTGCACCTGCATCTAAACTGTTCTCCACCAGCTCTTTAACCACCGATGCAGGGCGTTCCACCACTTCGCCCGCGGCGATTTGGTTGGCAAGCTGCGGAGGTAAAACCTGAATCGGCATATGTTTTCCTTGGTTAGAGAACCTTAAATAACAAAGAGTGAAATCAAAGTTTAAGCCTGTGGGATCACCAGCGTTTGTCCAATCTGGACTTCACCTGATTTCATCTTATTAGCCTGCTGAATTTTGCTCATGCTCACACCATAGCTGGCGGCGATTTTTGTCAACGTATCACCACGTTTTACCGTATGAGTCACACGCTTGGCTTTGGTGCTTACGGTTTTGCTCGCGGCTGTTTTGCTAGCAGTCGCAGATACCGCAGTAGCCGCTACGCGATTCCCAGCAGGGACCTTCAGCTTCTGCCCAACCCAAACGCCTTCTTTCTTCAGGCTATTTTGCTGCATCAGCTTGGTCATAGTTGTGCCGTAGCGATTGGCTATGCCCAGCAAGGTTTCACCGCGCTTCACAACGTGAATCTGCGTTGCACCAGAACTCACGCTGCTCGCTGAGGAACTGCTCTCATTCACAACACGGCTTGCTGTTGGAGTTTTGCTAGAGCTACCGGCCGACACGAAGCTCTGCGGCCGGTTTTCGACCTTTGGGCCATTTTGCAACGGATGCGAAAGGAAATAGCTCCGCACCCCCTTATAAATAGCCTGCGCGATTTTCTCTTGATAGGCAGCGCTGCCCAGCAAGCGTTCTTCGCCAGCATTACTAATAAAGCCCGTTTCTACCAGCAGAGACGGAATATCCGGCGAGCGTAGAACGCCTAGACTTGCGTGTTCAGGACGACGTTTATGCAAATTACCAATGGACTGCATCTGACGAATCACCTGCACCGCGACGTCATAACCAACGCGCTGTGAATGGCCGAACTGCAAATCGAGAACCGCTTGGCTAAGGTATTTATCGTCGCCGCTATTGGCTAACACATCACCCGCACCACCCAGCAATTCTGACTGTTTCTCGTGTTGTTCCAGCCATCCCGCCATTTCACTGTTAGCACGACGGTTTGATAACACCCATACGGACGACCCCGTCGCACTGCGATTTGGTGCCGCATCCGCATGAATTGAAATCAACAGATTGGCCTGTTGCTTACGCGCCACATCGGAACGCCCCATGACAGAAATAAAGTAATCGCCGGTGCGGGTTAATACCGGCTTAAACATCGGGTCGTCATCCATCAAATTCTGTAAACGCTTGGCAATCGCCAACGTTACGTTCTTTTCGCGTAGGCCATTACCACCAATCGCGCCGGGATCTTGCCCACCATGTCCGGCATCAATAGCAACCACCACCTGCGAACCATCAGATCGCGAGCTACGGCGCGAAACAGGAACGGCTGGCGTTTCGGTGGTGGTAACCACCGTTGGTTTAGTTGGATTAAAGGGGTTTCCACCATTTGATGGCGCAGGGGCTGGCGCTACGCTTCGCGTCGAACTATGAGAGGTAGTACGCGGTTGATTAAACACCGGTTTTGGCGCCGCTACAGGGGCATCATATTTCAGCGTAAAAACGACCATCTGCCCTTGGTTAGAGGCACTCACCTTAGCTTTACGCGTCACATCAAAAATCAGTTGAACGTTATTATCGCCCGCAATATTACCCGCTCGGATTTGGCTCAGCATATTCTCGCCGCTGAACGTCATGGGCAGGCCACTGGTAATTTTTTTAGTTTCAGAAATATTAACCAGCACCCTATTTGAACTGGGCTGGGAAGAAAAAGTATAGTTGGGTGCTCCGTTAAAACTCAGCGTCACACGCGCTTCGTTTTTACCGTTTGAAACCTGAATATTGGTCAACTGCGCGGCGCTAATCGCGCCAGAAAACAGCAGCCCTAGCAATCCTAACCACGTTACCGTACAGATTCGCTTCCACATGCGCATCATCGACTACCCTTGTTGCCCGTTCAATCGTGCCAAAATCGACTGGCCATGTGGCGTATGAGCATCAATCGACGCTTCTCGCCCCTCGCCCTGATAAGCCATATGCAGGCTCAGGTCTGGATTTGGTAAAAAGCCTTCGCCCTGCTGCGGCCATTCCACCAAACAGATGGCATTTTCATCAAAATAGTCGCGGATCCCCATAAACTCGAGCTCTTCAGGATCGGCCAAACGGTATAAATCAAAGTGATAAACGTTCATTGGCGTTAACGCATAGGGTTCAACCAAGGTATAGGTTGGGCTCTTAACGTTGCCCTTATGGCCTAACGCCTGTAAAAAACCACGGCTAAAGGTGGTTTTACCCGCACCTAAGTCACCATATAAGTAAATAACGGTCGCACTATCACAGGCGTTCGCCAGTGAAGTACCCAAAGCGATGGTTGCCGTTTCATCCGGCAAAGAAAGTACGATGTTTTTCATAATAGTTATTTCTTACTGGTTCTTTATTAAGGTTTTTCTTTAGGATCAGCGTGTCCGATAACAGTTCGCTAGGGCAATATGTCAGACTCTTAAGCCGTCTTAGGGTTCACATAATGGCGAATAACGGCAAAAAGATCTGTCGCTAACATGCCGCGCTCACCAAACTCTTCTGCAATTTCATCGGCAGCCGCACCGTGTACCACGCATCCTGAACAGGCAGCATCATACAGCGGAAGCTTTTGTGCCAGCAAACCGCCGATAATACCAGACAAAACGTCCCCCATCCCGCCGGTTCCCATTCCAGGATTTCCCACGTCCGCGACGGACATCTTTTTTTCACTGGCAATCAACGTGCCGGCACCTTTTAGCACCACCACGCCGCCATATTTTTGCTGAAGTTTTTTTACAGCCTTTATTCTATCTAGTTCAATCTCAGCCACACTGCAATTTAGTAGTCTTGCCGCCTCGCCAGGATGCGGTGTCAAAATGCGGTGCTGATTCACACTCGGTGACTGTGCTAATAAATTCAGCGCATCGGCGTCCCACAGCATCGGTTTGTCGAAACGCTGAAGTTGCTGCACGGCTTGGCGAGCCCACTCCGTTTGGCCTAAGCCGGGGCCAATCACAATCACATCTGCCCAATCAAGCGCTGCATCAAGCGAGGCTTTGGTTAATGCCTGCACCATCATCTCAGGGCAAGACGTCAGCAATGGCGCAATATGCTCAATGTGAGTAAGTACTCGCACCAACCCAGCACCGCTACGCAGAGCAGCCTCACCCGCCATTCGGATAGCGCCAGCCATACCGTAATCGCCACCAATAAGCACGAGACGACCATTATCGCCTTTATGCGAACAAGGGCGTCGAGGATGTAGCCACGTATTCAGCAGGCTGGCATCAAGTCGCGCAATCGGCGCATTCTGCTTTTTGAGCCAGTGAGATAGCCCTAACTCGTCACAATGTAATGTGCCAATCACGTCACGGGCATATCCGGTGAGTTGCCCTGGTTTGCAGGCAATAAACGTTTGAGTGTGCTGAGCCTGAATCACAGCGCCATCGGCATGGCCGGTATCGGCGTTCAGACCAGAGGGAATATCAAGAGAGAGTATCGGGGCAGGATGCTGATTGGCCGTTTGAATCAATGACGCATACAGTTCACGCGGTGCCGCACGCAAACCAATGCCGAGCAGCCCATCAATAATCAGCTCAATATCATCAGCGAACTCTGCGCTGGTGCCCTGAATCTCGCCACCGGCGCGTATCCATGCATCCTGAGCCTGCTGCGCTTCCGGCGGTAGCGGTCCATTATGCTCAACCGCAACCAACGTGACCTGTATGCCTAATTGCCGCGCTAGACGCGCCACGACATAGCCATCACCGCCGTTGTTGCCATTACCGCATAACACTAACCAGCGGCGAGTGGTGGGATAAAATTGCCGCGCACGATGAAAAGCCGCCTGTCCTGCACGTTCCATTAGCTGATACAAAGACAATCCCAACTCAGATACCGCTCGCTGCTCAAGCTCACGGACGTTATCCGCAGGGTAAACAGAATATGGTAAACTAGAGTTGAAATGTTTCTGAAAATGGCCCGTCATGACACACCCCCTCGATCTCAATCAGTTAGCCCAACATATCAAGCAATGGGGGCAATCGCTAGGATTCCAGCAGGTTGGAATATGTGATACCGACCTATCGGTTGAAGAGCCGCGCCTGCAGGCATGGCTGGATAAGCAGTATCACGGTGAGATGGAGTGGATGGCACGCCACGGCATGATGCGAGCCAGACCGCACGAATTACATCCCGGCACTCTGCGGGTTATCAGCGTGCGCATGAATTACCTTCCTGCAAATGCGTCTTTCGCTAAAACGCTCAAAAACCCACAGCTAGGCTATGTGAGCCGCTATGCCCTTGGGCGGGATTATCACAAACTACTGCGTAATCGGCTTAAACGTTTAGGCGATATGATTCAAGAGTATTGCGTTGGTATAGACGTTAACTCTCGCCCATTCGTGGATTCCGCGCCTATTTTAGAACGTCCTTTAGCCGCTAAAGCCGGAATAGGCTGGGTTGGTAAGCACTCGCTAATCTTAAATAAAGAGGCCGGTTCTTGGTTCTTTTTAGGTGAGCTATTACTCGATCTCCCACTCCCAGTTGATAAACCTCAAGAAGAGCAATGTGGCCGCTGCGTGGCCTGTATCACCACCTGCCCAACCGGTGCGATTGTTGAGCCTTATGTCGTGGATGCCCGCCGCTGCATTTCCTATCTCACTATCGAGCTAGAAAGCGCCATACCAGAAGAGTTCCGGCCGCTGATGGGCAACAGAATCTATGGATGTGATGACTGCCAGATGATCTGTCCGTGGAATCGCTTTTCTCAGCTAACCGAAGAAGGCGATTTTAGCCCGCGCCAAAAGCTGCATACGCCAGAATTGGTCGAACTATTTCAATGGGATGAAAAAACCTTCCTAAAAATCACCGAGGGTTCAGCCATTCGTCGCATTGGGCATCTACGCTGGCTGCGCAATATTAGCGTCGCTTTGGGTAATGCTCCCTACGACGCACAGATTATTCCTCTGCTGCAATCAAGAATGGGATTGTCTGAAGTTTTAGATGAACATATCGAATGGGCGGTTAAGCAGCAGCAAGAAAAACGCAGTGAAAACGCAATAGAAATTCAGACCAGCCAACAGAAACGGCTTATTAGAGCTATTGAGAAAGGCCTGCCGAGAGACGCATGACCCACTGGGAATATCATGTTTATCAGCGTTATATTTTGTTGCCCTTCGCCTGTGCATAAAAATAAATTTAGTTTGTGATTCAACAGCAAGACAAAGTGCAAGTGATCCATATGCCATTTTTAACATTAAATTAATTCAGTTAAATCAAAAAGTTAATTTAATGGTCTTGTGCTGGTTCTAGGAAGGTATGAGAAAGATATGCTGGCTAGCCTGTGGATAACTCTGTTCATGAAAATCATACTGATTATGACAAATAGAGAAACTGCCCACATGAGGCATCGCTGAATTTAGAAGAATTTTAAGAAGAAAATTGGAGCGGGAAACGAGACTCGAACTCGCGACCCCGACCTTGGCAAGGTCGTGCTCTACCAACTGAGCTATTCCCGCATTTGACGCTTTAGCATCGACACCTTACTACTGGGTCAGTAATAACGGCGTTAGAAATTGGAGCGGGAAACGAGACTCGAACTCGCGACCCCGACCTTGGCAAGGTCGTGCTCTACCAACTGAGCTATTCCCGCAACTTGGTATAGGTACTGCTTTTTTTACTTTCAGCCGCCTAAGCGACCTTCTAAATTTGGAGCGGGAAACGAGACTCGAACTCGCGACCCCGACCTTGGCAAGGTCGTGCTCTACCAACTGAGCTATTCCCGCATTGTCGTGCATTTTCGTATCAAACACTGATTAAAACGATATCCGAAGAACTCGTAATTCCGTGTCGGTACGGGGAGCGCATTATACGAGAATTTCTTTCCCCTGCAAGCCCCTAACAAGAAAATTTTTTAAATTTCGTTCGTTTGCCGATAAAAACGGCAACAAGGGCGAATTATCGACAACATCCGGATAAAAAACAACTATTGCGTTAAATATCGGTGGTTCGCAGCGTAGATACCGCGATGAAGATCCGCTAGAAATCCTCATCGCAGCGTATTAACGCTTCAAAATGCTAACGCTTAAAGCTTGATAAAGTTTTCACGGTAATAAGCCAACTCGGCTACGGATTCGCGAATATCATCCAAGGCTTGATGCGTGCCCTGCTTTTTAAAACCAGGCAAAATCTCTGGTTTCCAGCGACGCGCCAATTCTTTTAGCGTACTCACGTCCAGATAGCGATAGTGGAAATACTGTTCCAACTCAGGCATATACTTGAACAGGAAGCGACGATCTTGCCCAACGCTATTACCACAGATTGGAGAAACACCCGCAGGCACCCACTGCTGTAGGAACTCAATGGTTTTCTGCGCCGCAGTTGCGTCATCGATAGTGCTGGCTTTGACACGATCAACTAAGCCGCTGCCGGTATGGGTGCGCACGTTCCACTCATCCATCAGCGCCAGCTGTTCATCCGATTGGTGTACCGCAATCACCGGCCCCTCCGCCAGAATATTCAAATTGGCATCGGTCACCAACGTCGCAATCTCAATGATGCGATCGACTTCGGGATCGAGCCCCGTCATTTCTAAATCGATCCAGATTAAATTTGTTTCACTTCCACTCATTGCGGCCTCGGCTCTTCTTCTTCATCAATAGCGTGTATCATAGTCTTTTTGGCGACAACGAGCGATGGTCGTCAACTTCAGATTCGTTTTTGATATGGGTTTGTATGCCCGCCGAGCGTGGCGCTGCATCAAACTAACGTCGAGTTCGTTCAAACAAATGAGTGAGGCGCAGTGAGTAAGAACAAACTATCGAAAGGCCAACAACGCCGTGTTCAGGCAAACCATCAGCGTCGCCTGACCAAAACTGATAATAGACCAGAACTGGATGACTCCCTGTTTGGCGAGCCACAAGAAGGGATTGTTGTCAGCCGGTTCGGCAAACATGCCGACGTTGAAGCCGCCGATGGCACTCAGCATCGCTGTAATATCCGTCGAACCATTCGTTCACTGGTTACCGGCGATCGCGTGGTGTGGCGTTCTGGCGCACAGCCCGGCGTAAAAGGCATTGTGGAAGCCGTGCATGAACGCACCTCAATGCTAACTCGTCCCGATTTCTATGACGGCCTAAAACCGATTGCCGCCAACATCGACCAAATCGTTATTGTGTCGGCCATTTTGCCCGAGCTGTCGCTGAATATTATCGACCGTTATCTGGTCGCCTGTGAAACGTTAGAAATTGAGCCATTGATTGTGCTCAACAAAATCGATTTGCTGGATGAAGAAGGCCGTAAATTTGTCGAAGAGGCGATGGATATCTATCGCCATATTGGCTATCGCGTACTGATGGTATCGAGCCACTCGCAGGAAGGTATCGCTGAACTACAGAATGCGCTTACCGATCGCATCAGTATTTTTGCTGGCCAGTCCGGCGTGGGAAAATCCAGCCTGCTGAATGCCCTACTGCCAGAACTCAACCCTATCTTGGTAGGTGCAGTTTCTGATAACTCAGGTTTAGGCCAGCACACCACCACGGCGGCGCGTCTTTACCACTTCCCACAGGGAGGCGATATTATCGACTCCCCAGGGATCCGCGAGTTTGGCCTATGGCATCTCGATCCAGAGCAGGTTACGTTGGGCTTCATTGAATTCCGCAAATACCTCGGTGGCTGCAAATTCCGCGACTGTAAGCACGACAACGATCCGGGCTGCGCGCTGCGTGAAGCCGCAGAAAACGGCGAAATTGCCGAAGAACGTTATGATAACTATCACCGCATTTTAGAAAGTATGTCGCAGGTAAAAACGCGTAAAAATTTCTTTAATGAAGATTAGAATTTTCTGATTATTGAATGATTTATCAAATAATTGTGGTCGTATCACGTTAGTACATCTCTCGCGATGCGGCCTCAAATATTGATAATATATACGGGCGTGCCTATCTGGTGCGGCCTCAATGTGACCTAAGTCACCGCAAAAGCATCACGGTTTTGCTTTAGTGGCATGTTATCCACCACGCTTTGGAAGGTGGAAAATCAGCATGCGAAGTGTTAAAAAGCAGACCAATTTATTGAGAATTTATTCCGACGGCGCAGATTTTTATTCCAGCGTCCCTCGGAAACTGACCCATTGGAAGAGGCTAACGTGCTCGATAGCATTAAAATTAAACTTCAATATTTACTGCCTAAACAAGGCCTGACTCGTCTTGCTGGTTGGGGCGCGAACAAAAAGGCTGGATGGCTGACTCAAGCGGTTATCAAAGCTTTCGTTGGCTATTACAAAGTAAATATGAAAGAAGCGCTCTATCCAAACCCTGAGCACTACAAAACATTTAATGAATTCTTTGTTCGTCCACTGCGCAGCGGTGTACGTCCGGTCGCCGACCACGCAGACGGACTGGTTTTGCCGGCCGATGGCGCAATCAGCCAATTAGGCAAAATCGAACAGGGTAAAATCTTGCAGGCCAAAGGCCATGACTACTCTTTAGAAGCCCTGTTAGCCGGCAACTATTTGTTGGCCGACGAATTCAAAGATGGTCATTTTGCCACGACCTACCTGTCGCCACGTGATTACCACCGCGTTCATATGCCTTGTAACGGCGTATTGCGTGAAATGATCTACGTTCCTGGCGATCTGTTCTCAGTGAATCCGCTTACCGCCGCTAATGTTCCTAATCTGTTCGCACGCAACGAGCGTCTAATCTGCATTTTTGACACAGATTTCGGCCCAATGGCGCAGATCTTAGTTGGTGCAACTATTGTCGGCAGCATCGAGACCGTTTGGTCTGGAACGGTTAACGTGACTCGCGAAGGCATTATTCAGCGTTGGACTTATCCAACAGCCGGTAATGAAGGCGCGGTAGTGCTGAAAAAAGGCGAAGAAATGGGTCGCTTCAAACTTGGCTCTACGGTTATCAACCTGTTTGCCGCCAACCGCATCGAATTTAACGCCACCCTAGCCAGCGGAGCCAAAACGCTCATGGGGGCTGAATTTGCTCACCGCGCTAATGCCGCGGCACCAGCAGAAACCGTGATCGTCGAAGACACCATAGAGCAGACCGAAACGCCTGCCGCAGAGTAAAACGCGTAGTGGCAAGCCACAATTGATGTGTGCTTGCCATCTTTCCCGCCTTTATTCTTTAGTTTATATACCCAAAATAATTCAAGTCGCATTGAGGCGGCAACGCCGTGAATCCCTAGGAGTTTACATAAGTAAATGACTGGGGTGAGCGAGGAAAGCCAACAAAGATGCCACTTGAAGTATGACGGGTATAAAGAATTAATCCGAGAAACGTTCGTAAAAAGAAAGGAAGAGTTATGCGCCTGATTACCAAATTGTTGATAACCGGGTTACTGATGTTATCCCTTCCACTTAGTGCGAACGCCGCACTGAATGAGCAACAGCTCGCCCAAGAACTCAAACAAGCCGAATCCAATAAAAATACCCCCAATCAGGCTGAACTGGTTGAGGCGCTTCAGAGCGCACTTAACTGGATCAATGAGAGTAAAGAGTCTGCTCAGCGTACTCAGCAATATCAGAAATCTATTAGCGATTTCCCCAAACTCACGCGCGAACTCCGCCAACAGCTCAGCGATGAAAGCACACCGCCGCTGCCCGCAGCATCGATACCTGCTAGCGACGCAGAACAACAAATTCTGCAGATTAGCAGCCAATTGCTCGAAGTTTCACGCCAGCTGCAGCAAGAACTTGACCGTTCGCGTGCCATCAGTGATTCGTTAAGTCAGGTTCCGCTCAAACAGGCTACCGCCCGCAAGGACTTAACGGAGGCCGAACGCCGTCTGCAAAATCTGGTCGTCACCAGTTCTCCGTTGGCGCAGGCGCAATCAAACCAGCTACAGGCCGAGGTCGCGGCACGTAAAGCGCTGGTCGACGAATTAGAGTTGGAACAGCTTTCCGCCAATAACCGTCAGGAATTGGCACGTTTGCAGGCAGACGTACTCCGCAAGCGCCATGAGCGCCTCGATCTTCAATTGCAGGATTTACGTAACTCGCTAAATACTCAACGGCAACGTGAAGCCGAACAGGCCTTAGAACGAACGCAGCAATTAGTTGAACAAAGCGGGGATTTACCCAAATCAATTTCCGAACAACTAAAAATCAACCAGGAACTGTCTCGCGCATTAAATGAGCAAGCGGCGCGCATGGATGATATTGCCAACCAACAGCGAACCGCCGCGGCGCAAACTATTCAGGTGCGTCAGGCTCTAAGCACCATTCGTGAACAGGCCCAATGGCTAGGAGTTTCCACCGCGTTGGGTGAAACGCTACGTGCGCAGGTTGCACGTTTGCCTGATATGCCTAAACCGCAGCAGCTCGATGGCGATATGGCCAAACTGCGCGTGCAACGTCTATCCTTTGAAAACCTACTCAACAAAATTGAACCAGCCGCCGACTATAAACAAAACGATGGCAAGCCTTTAACGGCTTCACAGCAGCGGTTGTTACAACCCCAGCTTAAAACACAGCGCGAACTGCTGAACTCGCTGCTTTCCGGCTGTGATTCGCAAATCCTAGAATTAACCAAGCTAAAAGTTGCCAACACTCAACTTATTGATGCGCTGACCGAGATTAAAGACGCCACCCACCGTTATCTTTTCTGGGCGGCGGACGTTGATCCTCTAGGCGTTAGCGCGCCGTTAGACGTTATTCAGAGCCTCAACCGCCTGCTGTCGCTGGATACGCTTTCTCAGCTTAGCCAAGCGTTTCTCATGATGCTGACGACCAAAGAAACGCTGTTACCACTGTTTGGTGCCCTGTTACTGGTTGGCTTTAGTTTTTATTCTCGCCGCCATTATCAGGCCTTTATGGAGCGCGCCAGCAGCAAGGTCGGCAAAGTAACCCAAGACCATATTTCGCTCACGCTGCGCACGGTGTTCTGGTCAATTCTTGTGGCGTTGCCGCTACCGGTTCTGTGGGCGGCGTTAGGTTACGGATTACAAAATGCATGGCCCTACCCGATGGCCGTTGCCATTGGTGATGGCGTAACAGCTGCGCTGCCGGTGCTATGGGCATTTATGATCAGCGCCGCATTTGCTCATCCAAACGGGCTGTTCATTGCGCATTTCCGTTGGGAAGAACAACAGGTTAAGCGTGCAATGCGCTACTACCTCATGTCGATTTGGCTGATCGTGCCGCTGCTGATGGCGCTTGTCACCTTCGATAATCTCGACGACCGCGCCTTTGCGGGATCGTTGGGGCGCGCCTGTTTCATCATGCTTTGTGTGGCGCTCAGCCTGCTAACCACCAGCCTGAAGCGTGCGGGTATTCCGCTTTACCTCAACAAGCAGGGCGACGGCGAAAACCTGATCAACCACGCGCTATGGTGGATTTTGCTGTGTGCACCGCTGGTAGCCGCTTTCGCTTCCCTGCTGGGCTACTTCAACACGGCGCAAATTTTATTAGCCCGTTTAGAGAGCTCGGTGGCCATCTGGTTCATCTTGTTGGTGGTGTATTACATCATCCGCCGTTGGATGTTGATTCAGCGCCGCCGTATCGCCTTTGAGCGAGCCAAACAGCGCCGCGCAGAACGTTTAGAAAAGCGTACCAAGGGTGAAGAGGATTCGACCCCGCACAGCGTTGAAGGTAGTCAGGACATTGAAGAGCCGGTGGTCGATCTCGACGCCATCAGTGCTCAATCGCTTCGTTTGGTTCGTTCGATTCTTACTATGATTGCGCTGGTCTCGCTTATCTGGCTGTGGTCTGAATTGCATTCTGCCTTCGCGTTTTTGGAAAACATTCGCCTGTGGGATGTCACCAGCTCATCGCAGGGGGTTGAAACCCTCCAGCCTATTACGCTCGGGGCGGTGCTGATCGCGATATTAGTCATGATCGTCACGGTGCAGCTCGTCAAGAATCTGCCCGCGCTGCTGGAGCTTGGGTTACTGCAACACCTTGATTTAACCCCAGGCACCGGATATGCCATAACCACCATCACTAAATATCTGTTGTTACTGATTGGCGGTCTAATTGGTTTCTCGATGCTAGGCATTGAGTGGGCGAAATTACAATGGTTGGTCGCCGCACTGACCCTAGGTTTGGGCTTCGGTTTACAGGAGATCGTTGCTAACTTTGCCTCCGGCTTGATCATCCTGTTTGAAAAACCGATCCGCATCGGCGATACCGTGACAATCCGCGATCTCACTGGATCCGTGACCAAAATCAATACGCGCGCCACCACGATTTCAGACTGGGACCGCAAAGAGATCATTGTGCCCAACAAGGCCTTTATCACCGAGCAGTTTATCAACTGGTCGTTAAGCGATGCCGTCACCCGTGTTGTGCTTACCGTGCCTGCCGAGGCAACAGCAAGCAGCCAAGAGGTAACAGACGTTCTGCTTGAAGCGGCATCAAAATGCTCGCTGGTGCTAGATACACCTGCACCAGAGGCTTATCTGGTGGATATACAGCAAGGGATCCAGATTTTCGAGCTGCGTATTTATGCCGCTGAAATGGCGCACCGTATGCCGCTGCGCCATGAGATCCATCAGTTGATCTTGGCTGGCTTCCAGCAGCACGATCTGAAACTGCCGTTCCCACCGTTCCAAGTGAGCACCGATACGTTGCGACAGGCGCGGGGAAGTATGAGAAGGACGTTTACGACTGGGGGGTTATAACCTCAGTTATTAAATCACGGAGAGAAATTCTTCCTGCCATAAATGCCATGGCGGTGTAAGGTTTCGTTCGCCTATCCGTTACGGCATTTACATATAGATTCCGTCGAAGGCGTCCGAGTCGGGTGCGCCAGCGCGCGCACCCAACACCCGCGCGCTTTTATCCGAGATGCCATCTCCGCTCCGGTTTGGTATCGCCCATCCCGGGCGCCCAAAACTCCGCCGGTACATCCGTGTACCGGCGGCTCTCACTACCAAAACTTAAACAGTTAAAAAGACAAAAAGACAAAAAGACAAAAAGACAAAAAGACAAAAAGACAAAAAGACAAAAAGACAAAAATATCATTGTCTTTTCCTGTTGAAAGAAATGCATTTTAGAGCCGCCAGCAGGGATGCTGGTGGCAGGTTGAGGGCGCACAGGACGTGCGCTCCGAGACCGGTCGGGCAAACGACTCGGTGAAAAGCGCGAGAGTGAAGAGGTTGCGCGCTGGCAACCTCTTCTCGGACGCCTACGCCAGCGATTTCATAGAAACACAAATGCTAACGGGCGGACGAAATTTTTCACAGCTCTCACATAAAAGATTCTAGATGCAAGACGGCGTTGCTCCAGCCGCCTTAATAAGACGCCTACGCCAGCAGTCTCACAGAAACGCAAATGCTCACAGGCGGACGAAATCTTTCACCGTTCTAATATAGAGAATGCAAAAAAATTCGGCGCTCAGCCAAAAATCACCTACGCCCTATCCACCGGAAACGCAATCACTTCACTTAACCGTTCTGCTTTTAGCGCCAGCATAATCAATCGATCAACGCCAAGTGCGACACCCGAGCAATCCGGCAAACCGTGCTCTAATGCTGCCAGCAGATTCTCATCCAGTGGATGCTCTGGCAGACCCATTGCGGCGCGTTTACGGTTATCTTGCTCAAAACGCATACGCTGTTCGCGAGCATCCGTTAACTCATGGAAGCCATTCGCCAGTTCGATGCCTTTGTAATAGACCTCAAAGCGCTCTGCCACACGGTGATCTTCAGTGCTAATTTGCGCTAAAGAGGCTTGAGAGGCCGGGAAATGATACACAAACGTTGGCTTATCACGGCCAATATTCGGCTCAACGCCAAAGGTAAACAGCAGTTGTAGCAGCGTATCGCGATCTTCTTCTTGGTCGGCTACGTTGCTCAGGTCGAGCTTCGCCGCCACTTCACGCAGCTGCACTTTGTCAGCAGAAAGCGGATCCATATCCAAATGACGAATAAACGCCTGCTGGTAAGAAAGCGTTTCGGCGCTGTCGCATTCCAATACCTGTTGCAGAAGATCGTCGACTTCATTCATTAAACGGTACATGTCGTAGTGTGGGCGATACCACTCCAGCATGCTGAACTCAGGATTATGATGGCGGCCTGACTCTTCATTGCGGAAGCTTTTACCGAGCTGATAAATCGGCCCACTGCCCGCGGCTAACAGGCGCTTCATGTGATATTCCGGACTGGTCATCATGTATAGCGTCAAGCCCTGCGCCGCGCCGGGGCCCACAAAATGGGTTTGGAATGGCACAAGATGAATGTCCGTTACCGTTGCCTGACTCATTGCCGGCGTGTCGACTTCAAGAACACCGCGGTCCGAGAAGAATCGACGAATGGTGGACACGATTGTCGCGCGCTTCAACAAATTGGCGATAGGGGCACTTGGCTGCCAGCTTGCCGTTTCGCTCATGATAATTACTCCGCTATAAAACAGGATGTGCAGTCTACCCGCATCATCGCGGGCAAACAAACCATTGGCGCTCACTGAGTGAGCTAATAACCACACAGCAAAACTATTGGCTGCTCTATATTCTATAAAAAGAACATAAAATACATAAAAACCACGAGAACAGACAGAAATAGCGCTGATATCACATTTTTGTACTACGGTTAGTAGGGAAAACAGCAAAACAATCGATCACATCAAGTTTCTACTACTTCG